>JAESGF010000287.1_pt1 | contig 19356 bp, 14 predicted proteins | sample 9269621 | NCBI WGS metagenome assembly JAESGF01 (sample SAMN14515066, study PRJNA621663) | algae metagenome | isolation source: Tolypothrix carrinoi HA7290-LM1 and co-occurring heterotrophs from dry rock... | place: USA: Makauwahi cave, Kauai, Hawaii | collected 2011-01-06
GCTGCTCACCAGTTATTTCAACCCGGATACTTGAGATACGTCCTTGCATGTCTGATTTTTATGCCACCCTACAAAAAATATCCTCCTCTATTTCCGACCCTTTTTTGCGGTGACATGTACTTAGTTGAGGTTAGGCAACCCAAGCTCCTGAACCCGACCAACCAGAGCGTAGGAGGTGCGAGTATAAGCGTAAGGGCAGTGTTAATTTGTTTGCGTATTTTCAACCATTAGCGCTCCTGGCGACATATTGAAGTTACAAACCAGCGCACGCTCGTTTGATTTTGCAAAACTTCGGAAGGATTTAGTAGATATTTATTGTCTGGAGGCTGACGTTATTCTATGGATAGTCGATAACCGCGCACATCCACAATCCAGCGGCGTTGTATGAGGTTTTTGAGCCGCAAGAAGCACGTAGGATTGTTCAAAAATTAGAGCTTCACTACACCCCAAAACATGCCAGTTGGCGCTCACCAGGTGGAGATTGAATTGTCCGTTTTATAGGAGTCAATGTTTAGAGAGACGAATTGGCGTTCGCGCAGCGTGTCCCGAAGGGACTCTCGCCAATTATTAAAGTCAGAAATCGCAGCCTGGGAGCAACAGCGCAATTGTGAGCGAGCAAGTGTAAATTGGCGCTTTCAAACCACGGTTGCACGTAAAAAGATGGAGCGCTTATATCCGACTCTCTGACCCCGCAAAGTTTGCTTGGTGGACTACTAGTACGGCTAGGGCGTGTTTTCAAACTAGAACCATAACAAAATGCAGGCGAGCGTAATCATAGCTGTATAATTTGCAGCAAGCTTTTCATATCGGGTGGCGATGCGGTGAAATTGCTTTAGTCGATTAATGGCACGTTCAACAATATTACGTTGACGGTAGATTTCACGATTAAACGAACCACGCCGTGGAACAGAGCGAGAGTCGTGGGATTGTTAGACGAATACCACTTTAAGGGCGCAGGTAATTACGACGGATGCGACGACCCGTGTAACCTTTGTCTCCAACCAGTCTCAAAGGGCGAATACGCGGACGACCTCGACCAGAACGCTTAACTGTACCTTGTTCCATTAATTGTTCAAGGAAAATTGACTTCATAAGCTGACCTGGACTGAGAAGAAAAGTCATCGGTTTACCTTTCCCCTCACAACGTATGTGTATTTTTGTACTGAACCCTTAGCAAGAGAACGACCTAGTTTCTCGTCTTCTTGTGCAAAGCACACGCTTGCGCGAACGCCCCTTTTTTCCACCAGCCGCATGTTGGTGGGCGCGTATCACTGTTCCATCAACGCTCCGGAACCGTCACTACGAGCTTTCCTTGTTCGTCAGCGTTAGCGAAGCTTACCGAAGGTATCGCTTGCAGATGCTCCAAGATTTGGTTCCAAACTCCAGCTTTTTGCCACCGATAAAACCGTGTTGCTATACTTTCCCACGAACCATAATGTTCTGGTAGATCTCGCCACGATGCCCCAGTTCTTAGTATCCACAGAATGCCATTTATCACCGCGCGGTGGTCTTTATTTGGCTTAGGGAGAACCATAAAAATACTACTCAGGTAAGAAGAAAATGCATAATGAAGAAAAATCAATTTATTGTCTTACCTGGGGGTCGGGATATAGTCGATGTTTGTATTGGGCAGTTAGGCAAAATCAGCGATATTACATTATTCAGAAATAATCGAGATCAACTAGATATAAAATAAAGATTTTTAGGAGATAAAGCATATATTGGAGAAGAACTGATTACCACACCTTATAAAAAGCCGAAAAAAGCAGAGCTTTCGGAGTTACAAAAACAGAATAATCAGGAACTATCATCTCGCAGAATAGGAGTTGAACATTTAATATGTAGGGTTAAAACTTTTCGAGTAGCTGGGGAAGCGATTTCGGCTAGCTCGACATCGTTATAGCCAGGTAATAATGGCAGTATGCGGATTAGTTAGGTTACATCTACATTCTTCATTTATACTAAACCATAATATTTGATTTGTATGCGAGCGCATTTAATATTTCACAAAGCTATGTTTCTCAAAACTTTTAATATTTTCGATATTTTTACCATCAAAACCTTATTTTTACGTTCAGTTAGAAAGATCATTTTATCGCAGTTGTAACTCCTGTAAAGCTCTCAATGTAAGCTTTTTATCTTTTGTGGACAAGTCTATTGGTCGTCCATAGTCTTCGGGTAGCGAACATGCAAGCGCGAACAACTCAATTACTTGCTCCATACTAAATTTTGCAGGTGCGCCACCCCGTTCTGCATCGCTCAATTTTTTCATCACTGGGAAAAAGGCGATCGCCTTTTTCTAACCATCGGTTTCGCCACGTCCTTTGCATATCTCTACTAATATTCAACGTTCGAGCAATGTCATGGTTATTTTTGCCCTCCCAAGCAAGTAGAATAATTTTTGCTCGTAGTCCGATTTGCTGTGGTGTACTGTGCCTCCTGAGTAAATGTTGCAGTTCGTCCTGTTCACCACAGAGCAATTCTAATGATTTTGGAGCTAACCTTGCCACACCCTGATTCCTTAAAAACTACCTATAAAAGTTTTGACCCTTCTTACTTAGTCTCTCACAAAAATGGTCGGTTTATTTCCGCCACCCTGTACTAGTGAACAAAATCCTTAACAGTAACAAGTAGAACCGAAATAATGCAAACTTGCTCCGAAAAATAGACCATTGCGGTTCTAATTTGCACCTCCTAAAATTACATAATCAATACTTAAAAAAGCGTGGTCATTCGCCGCTTGTAGTCATAGGCGGAGATGCCGGGATTAAGTATCAAGCTATGGATGTGCTGATTGCAGGTGACTTAGTCCCGTTTGCGAAAGTGGTTTCTGATGAAAAATCTCCAAGATACAGCAAATTGCAGGTTTATGAGGTACAGTAACAGCAGTGTGTAAACCAGTTTTTTAAATGTTTGGAATTCACCTTTCTTGTGTGCAGTTGTGATGAGAATATCAACCAATGAGTGTCGTAGTTGGAGAGAATTGACGTAAAAAAGCTTTCAGTTGTGACCACCAATGTTCGATCGGATTAAAATCAGGAGAATATGGTGACAAGTTTTGAACACGAACACCGAATGATTGAATTAGAGGTTCTATTGCAGCGAGCTTGTGGGCTGGGACATTATCCATAACAACCACAGCACCCGGCCATAACTCAGGAAGTAAATATTTTAAGGGTAAAAACTTCATTCCTCGTTTCCACCCATCGATCCATTCAAAGTCATTACCGCTAAAACTCGGTCTAGGCTAATGGCTCCAAAAACCCGTGACTTTCGCCCCTCTATAAAACGGTTTTAGGTCATATACTCTTTGTCCATAAGGACTTCGGGCTAGGGAGCGTATTAATCCCAATAAAACACCCATTTCATCCAAAAATACAAGATTTTTTGGGTCTATGTCTTTAACTTGCTCCCAGTACTCAATTCTTCGGTTTTGAACACTAGCGGTCGGCGCTTGACTGCTGCATAATGTCTTTTTTTAGTGTCAGATGCTCTCGTTGCAATACACGACACATAGTACTGGTACTTACCCATTTATCGTAGGCGTTTCCCCAATATTCACAGTATTCAGATAAAGTTGCGTCTGGGTATTTTTCTACCATCTGATTGAGTTCAATTTCATACCCAGCCAAATCGCTTTTCCTCGCTCCACCTTGTTTTCCAGGTGTCACATGACCTTGAGTTTTCTTCTAAAGGTCGCGAAGGCATCAAAAAGTTTTTTCACGAATACATGAGCGTGATTGGTACTATTGATGTCAAATCTATCGACTTTACTTAATTTGAAAATGCTATTTTTTACCAAACCACCTTCAATTGCAATCTTGGTCTAGCGACAGCTGGGGTTGCTTGGACTATGCAGGATGGCAAAATTGCTAATCACTTTGGTTTTTGGGTTTAGTGCAATCCTGTACTTCATCAACGGTTTGGCATTCTTTAGACACTTGCAAGATAAAACGTGCTGGAGTGGCAGAGCAATAATGCCCAAAGAAAGGTTCGTCCGCTCCTGGTTCCTAACTTGACAAACGTAATACTGTTGCAAACAATCAGCAATACCCTACCCTCATAGTTAGAACTGCCTTAACCTGAGCAATCGGTTCTGATGCTTTGCTCCAAATTGTATTCATCCATCAAGACTTTAGCAGAGCTGTAACATGACAAACATCGTAGATGCTTTACGCCAGATGCCGCTGTTTGCGAATTTAACCGATGAGCAATTGCACTGGGTAGCTGCACAGGGCATCCAGTTGTGGCTGCGGCAGGGCGACACATTTGTCAAGCAAGGAGAACCTGCCGAGCAATTCTACATCCTTCTGGCAGGTGAACTTGAATTTACGACCAAAGAGTTCGGCGACCAAGAGGTGCATGTCATTAACTTGGATCCTGGGTCATTTTTCGGTCCAGAACTGTTTCTATTAGACATTCCGGTGTTTCTAGGCACCGGACGTGCTGTCCGCGACAGTCATCTGTTCCGGTTGGAAGAGACGGCTTCTTGGCACATGCTGGCGACGTTCCCTTCGATCACCCGTGAGGTGCTGCGCGCTGCGGCGCGACTGTGGCAGAACTATGAGGAAGTCCTCCTACATCACGGCAAGCTGAATGCACTCGGTACTTTATCCGCAGGTCTCGCCCATGAGATGAATAACCCAGCCGCTGCGGTCAGTCGGGGCGCAGAGCACCTGGAAAAAATCTTTCAAGCGTTGCCATCCTTGGCACTTAAACTGCATCAGCAGCACCTGACCCAAGATCAACTGACCTTTCTCGCTGACTTACCGCGCAACGCGACAGCACAGGCGAAAACGGCCTCTTATCTCGATCCACTGACGCAGAGCGACCGGGAGGATGAGGTCACAGACTGGTTAGAGTCCCATGGCGTCTCCGAGGGGTGGCAACTAGCTTCTACCCTATTCGGGGCAGGACTAGACACCCAGTGGCTCGACACTGTTGTGGAGCAGATGCCGCTCAGATCCCTTAGCGACGTAGTGGCTTGGCTAGAGGCGACGCTAACCGGAGTTGGGCTATTGTCTGAGATTAAACAGGGGGCTGCACGTATCTCCAATTTAGTCAACGCTGTTAAGGAGTACTCATACATGGATCGAGCTCCGCTCCTAGAGGTCGATGTCCATGAGGGACTAGAGAGTACGCTAACAATCTTAGAGCACAAGCTCAAGCCCAGGGTGGTTGTGATCCGTGAGTATGACACTCGCCTGCCGCGCATCTACGCTTATGGCAGTCAACTCAACCAGGTCTGGACGAATCTGATTGACAATGCGATTGATGCGATGGATGAACAGGGACGGCTCCGGGTGCGCACGGTACGAGAGGAGGAGCGCATTGTGGTGGAAATCGCCGACAACGGTTCCGGCATTCCTTCAGAGATTCAAGCTCGAATTCTTGAGCCGTTCTTCACCACCAAAGATATTGGGAAAGGAACTGGGTTAGGGTTAGATATCGTTCGCCGCATCGTTGTCGGTCAGCACAAGGGGAGTATCCGCGTCTTTTCCCAGCCAGGGGACACTCGCTTTCTGGTGTGTATCCCCATCAATCTTTCCCATTAAGTACAGGACAAAAGCTTGCAAATGCGGTAGGAGAGGGGGGTTAATGAGATTTAACTTTCTCCTGAGAACCCGTTGGGTGCATCCAGAACATCAGTTTAGTAATTACCATCATGGGTAAGGGTGAAAACGCCCCGTTAACTATTACTGAACCGACGCTCTAGATGCCAGATTGAGATTTCAGTTTTGACACTTCCCATTGGACCTGTTCGGAATATTATCTGGGTGTCAAAAAAATGGTATAACGGAATTTTCACCGTCTACCAAAAATGAAAAATCCACTTCATTATATTCAACAATATCCGCACCGCGCAAAACAAATGCTCGGAATAAGCAACAACCAGTTTCGAGACTTGTTAGCCCAAGCCGAGATGCATCATAAACAAATTCAAGCTGAGATAGAAGGTAATAAGGTGCGTATAAATCAGACTCGTAGGAGGGCGTAAACCGAAACTAGAGATAAAAGAAGAGGTATGTTTATGTTTATTTTACTTAAGACAAATGCCAACATTTGAGGTTTTAGGGTTACACTTTGGAATATCAAAAACTGAGGCTAATGATACGTTTCATTACTGGCTAGGGATATTACGGTAGATATTGCCTGCTAGCCTGATCGAGCAAGTTGAAAAACATGACAGTGACTACGCGATCACTTTAGAACTATTGAAAGAATTTAAATTAATAGTGGACAGCATGGAACAACGACGGGAAGGCCCTTCCGACAATCAGGAACAGAAAGAGTATTTCTCAGTAAAGAAGAAACAACACACATTTAAAAACCAATTTATTACCCTACAAGAAGGAAAAGATATTGTCGATGTAGAGGTGGGAGAAAAGGGATCGACCAGTGACATTAGCTTGTTTCGAGAGCAACAAAAAAAGTTTGAAACCGACCAAATATTTGAAGGTGATAAGGCATATAAAGGAGGAGAGAATATTACGACCCCCCAGAAGAAACCACCCAAAGGAGAATTAACTACAAAGCAAAAAGCAGAAAACAAACAATTTTCGAGTAAACGCATCTTTGTTGAACACGTAATTAGACTCGTCAAAATTTTCCAGATTGCACGAGAAAGGTTTCCACTTAATTCTCGCTCCTTAGAGCAGGTAATTTTTACCATTTGTGGATTGGTTCGGCTCAGAATTGGTGCGCTAACTTTGCCATTTTCATAAAATTTGTAAACATGAGGTAGGTTATGAATTAGCTATCAACCTTTTTACAGATAGTTGCTATCAGTAACTATCCCAAACTATTATTCTTACATTGGATCTGGTTAACAGTCAACGCTGTCCAAAACCAGGCTCAGAGCGTGTTGCAAATTTTCGGACGAGTCTATTCATGTCTCACTTTTTTCGACCTTTGATTTGTGGTTCTTCAGTTTATGTTTATTTACTTTCAGTTGAAATGCGATTAGTGCTTTACTCAAAAGCACTATCTTCCCATTCTTACTCAAAAATGGTTAATTCTTTTGGCTGGCACTGCTTAATTTGGAGACGAATTTCTTGACATCTCTCCTGTTCTAGATCCTCAACGTAGCCAGGTAGAAACCGTTCAGCTTCGTGTGAACTAAAAAAAGGTCCAAAGTAGTAGGTACAGCAAGGCTGATTAGTGATTATTTCCACCCACCAGGCAAATTCTAACTGCTCCTCTTTAAAGGTTTCTGTCAACTTCATATGGTGTTTTCGCGAGTTAAAAGTATGACTATATGACGTAAGTAGATTGGTCTAAATAAACATCAAATGTCAGTAAATCGCAAAGTTTTCCCAATGGGTGATCGCTAACTTAACTCTACGTACAATTAAGTTGCAAAAACTACTATTAATATAAGTTTTAGTTATATTTGCAAGAAGGGTTTCAAAAAAATGAAATTATAAAGGATGTAAGCCCTACCAAAGAATTGCTTGGCGATCGCTCTCTTTGAGAAAAACTTTTCGATTTACTGAATGTGGAATCAGGGAATGGGCAATGGGTCTTTTCCCATTGCCTATTACCTCTTGCCTATTGCCTTGTATCGGGAGTGCAGTTTTTTTGTGCCTACCCACTTAGGGACTTTTTCTTAAGCTGGTCGTTGACTGTCTCAATAAGAGATCGCAATCTATCGCAAAATTTTGTCCATCAGTGGCGGCAAGCGGTTTGGTTCCCCTCAGCTTTACCCAGAGTAGTGTCAACTCCTTAGTCACCCGTAGTTTTTCCTGACTGCAACTTCCAATAGGGATTAGGTGTTGGACTGGCGAAACCTTCATTTGTACCCATGAGGATACTCGTTATTTTTGCAACAGAGCCTAACGCGGTGCAGATTCCGTCATGACGATTAGATGTAGGTCTTGTCAATATAGCACCAGCCCCAATCCTCACCCACCTCGAAGGACTTTATAATCGGATGACCGGTGGCGTGGAAGTGCTTGATGGCATGCTTATTCTTCGAGGAGTCGCAGCAGCCGACGTGCCCACAAGTTTGGCAGATGCGCAGATGCACCCAGGTATCCCCAAGTGCCAGACATTCTTCACAACCATACGCGCTGGGTGTAACCTTGTGGTTTAGATTGAGATGTGTACAAATTGGATTCATAGAATCTTCCTTTTTATAGGTTGTTTGGATAAATTGATGGGCAACCGCACCTGAAAGCGGGTGACACCCGGCTTGGAAAAGAAGCTGATGTCGCCGTGGTGTATCCCGACCACAACGCGGTAGCAGATGTCTAGACCTAACCCGGTTCCCACCCCCACACCCTTGGTGGTGAAGAACGGCTCAAATATACGGGGCTGGATATCTGGCGGGATGCCCGGCCCATTGTCGATGATCTCCACCAGCAAGCAATTATTTTCCCGTAAAGTGCGTATCCAAATCTGACCCCGTCCACCCATCGCATCAATGGCATTGTCGATCAGGTTAGTCCACACTTGGTTGAGTTCGCTCCCATACGCTCTGATGCGCGGCAGGCTCCATTCATACTCGCGCGTCATGACCACCCCCCGCTTGAGCTTATGATTCAGGATGGTCAGCGTACTTTCGATCCCCTCATGCACGTCCACCTCCTGTAGCGGGACTTGATCCATGTACGAGTAGTCCTTAACAGCGTTGACCAGAGCGGAAATGCGCTTCGTGCTCTGCTCGATCTCGGACAACAGCCCATCCCCTGTCAGTGTCGTCTTCAGCCAGTTTAGTACGTCGCCCAGCGAGTCGGCGGGCACTTTCTCCACAACGGCGTCCAGCCACTCAGTGTCCAGCCCTGCCTCTACGAAGGTTGCGGCGAGTTTCCACCCATGAGCCACGCCGTGCGCGTCCAGCCAAGCTGTGACCTCATCCTCCTGGTCGCTCCGTGTCAGTGGATCAAGTTGTAACGGTGTTGTGGCGTGCTCTGTCGCGTCGCGCTGCAAGTCTGCAACAAACGCCAGTTGCGTTTTCGTCATCTGCTGCTGATTGAGCTTGAGTACGAGGGATGACAACCCTTGAAAGGTTTCTTGTAATTGCCCCGTGGCCCGGCGGGCAGCTGCGGCCGGGTTATTCATCTCGTGGGCGAGGCCAGCGGCTAAGGTGCCGAGTGCAATCAGCTTTTCGTGCTTTTGTGACACTGACTCCAGCATTTGTACCCGCTGCGCCATGATGGTCAGAAGCTTGCGGGTAATTGAAGGATAGGTTGTGAGCATTTGCCAGAAAACACCCGCTTCCCACTCCAACAGATGGATGGAGTTCAAGGCACGGCAACTGGCAAGGTAAGGCGTATTTAATAAGATAAGCTCAGCAGCTAAAAACGTTCCTGGTTCAAAGGTGATCACATGCCTCTGCCCATCGCCGACTTTTTTCGTGAGCTGAAGCTTACCTTCTAGCAGCACGTAGAAGTTGTCAGCCGGATCTCCCTCAGTGTAGAGGAAGTCCCACCGATCCAGCCATACCTCGCTGCCGTGTTCGGACAACCAGTGCAGTTGCTCAGCTGTCAATTCTGCGAAGAGGGGCACCTGGCGTAAAGCGTCGAGGTCGATCATGTTTACACCTTGCTGAGATATTGATGGATGAACTGAACGGCGATCGCACCCTCGCCCACCCCGGAAGCGACTCGCTTTACCGACCCATAACGCACATCTCCAGCGACGAAGATGCCGGGTACACTCGTCTCAAGTAAAAAGGGATCACGATCCAGCGTCCAGCCTCGCGGGCAACGGCGTTCACGCATAAAGTCAGGTCCAGACAGGATAAACCCTTGTTTATCTCGCTCCACAACACCATCCAACCAATCGGTACGCGGCAGCGCACCGATTAAGATGAACAGCGAAGTTGCAGGAACAGTTTGCTTATCGCCAGTGACGATATTAGCGATCGCGATCGCCTCCAGGCTGGTCTCACCTTTGGCTTCGACGACACTGGAATGCACCCTTACTATGATGTTGTCTGTCGCCGAAATCTGCTCAATCAGGTACTGTGACATACTTTTAGCGAGGGAGTCGCCGCGCACCAGAATGGTTACTTTGCGGGCGTACTTAGAAAAGTACATCGCCGCCTGTCCAGCCGAGTTCGCCCCACCGACGATATAGACCTCTTCACCGCTACAGGCGATCGCTTCGGTCTGCGCTGCACCGTAGTACACGCCAGCCCCAGTCAGCCGCTCGATGCCGGGCATGTTGAGCTTCCGCCACGCCACGCCGGTCGCAATCATCAGCGCGTGACAGCTGATCTCGCTCCTATCCGCCAGCTTGACAATCCGATACGGATCCTCCACGCGAACACCAGTCACCTCCTGAGGTGTGAGGATCTCCACGCCAAACCGTCTAGCCTGAGCAACAGCGCGCCTAGCCAAGTCCCCTCCACTAAGTCCAACTGGAAAGCCCAGGTAGTTTTCGATGCGGGAACTCGACCCCGCCTGCCCCCCTGGAGCCTCTCGTTCAATCATCACCGTGCTTAACCCTTCAGATGCCCCATAGACCGCTGCTGCCAGACCAGCTGGACCAGCGCCCACGATGACCAAGTCGTAGAACGGTCGTTCAGCCTGCGTCCTCAGCCCAATTTTCTCAGCAATTTGGACGTTCGTCGGCTGTATGAGAGGCGAACCGTCAGGAAAGAGTACAAGCGGTAGGTGTTGCGTATTATCAGACTCGGCGTATGTAACTAGGCGGTGCGCCTCTTCATCCATCTCGATGTCCAACCACTGATAGGGCACCTGATTGCGACCCAAGAAGTCTTTAACTTGATGGGACTGAGGCGACCAGCGATGGCCAATGACGCGAATCCCTGCAAACGGGGGACGGAACGATGAAAGCCAGTCATCGAGCAAATCATTCAGAACGGGGTACAAGCGTTCTTCGGGCGGATCCCATGGCTTCAACAGGTAGTAGTCAATCTTCACGGTGTTGATAGCACGGATAGCAGCATCGGTGTCCGCATACGCCGTCAGCAAGGCTCGTTTAGCCTCGGGGAAGAGTTCCATTGCTTCTTCAAGAAACTCCATGCCACTCATCTGGGGCATCCGCTGGTCTACCAACAACAGCGCCACTGGCAGGTTGCGCAGTTTCAGCTTTTGTAGCACCTCCAAGGCTGTTGCACCTGAGTCCGCTCGCAGTACCCGGAAGCGCTTGCCGTACTCGGTTCGGAGGTCACGCTCTACTGACCGCAGGACTTCGGGGTCGTCGTCTACCGTAAGCAGTGCAGGCTTAGCTAGTACAGGGTTAGCCACAATCGCTCCTTAAAAATTTTTTGCAATAGAACCTATACACTTGCTATCTCGACACTCTCATACTTATCCAACACGGTGACGCCCTCGCAGAATGCACTCATCTTGAGGAAATGCAACACATGCTCAGGTGCACCAACTACATAGATTTCAACATCGGCACCCAGCTTTTGCTTAGTGAAAATAAGGGCCCGCAGACCAGCACTGGTTATACATTCCAGGTTTTGTAGCAACAAGACGAGGCGTTTGATTGGCTTTTGCGTTGCTTTCTGCAACTCTTCTTGAAGCAGTTGTACAGCACTTGCATCCAATAAGCCAGTTAAGGATATCTTGGCAGTACCTTCAATTACATCTAGCAAAGTTGCGTTAAAAAATATCTGAGTGGGAAGAAGCCTCACTCTAACTTTCAGTTCGTCTTGAGTAGATGGCAGTTTGACAGTCAGGCTTTCGGCATTAAAATCCGAATACAGTTGCCCATTAATCCATACTTCGCCAATGCGCACGCTGCCAGGTGGAAGAATATCTGGCCCAACCCGCAGGATGTTGTCCTTAAAGCCTCCAGGCTTCGGTTTAAAGTACAGATCCATCGGCTGTTTAGTAATCAGTAGGTTCGTATAGACACAAGCCAAGTAGGCCAGCTCGAACGAGTGGTAACCGCTCATCGCGTGGCTGCCCTTGCCTCGCTCAGTTCTTCCCAGTAGGTAGGGAAGTCCATTGGCAAAAACATTGAAGTAGATACCTCCAACTTCGGTATCAAGGAAGTAAGAGTTATAAAAAGCTGCCGATTCACGGGCCAACCTTTGATACTCAGGGTTCCCAAGTGAGCCAGCCAGGATCAGGTAGGCTAAGATAGCCTGTTCCTGCTGCCACCAAGCCTTGCGGTTATGCCATACAAAGCGGTGTACCTCTTCCCCTGGTTCTAGTATGCGTTCCACGACGTCGTACCACCCGCCACGCTGTTGGTCGCTACCAACAGCAGGCATAATTCTTGCAATCTTTTCGGCCAGGGCTGCGTACTTTTCTTTTGGTTTCAGGTGGTGCATACGCATGAGGTTCCAAGCAATTTTGAGGTTGTGGCCCACAACTGCTCGGTTCTGCTGCCATCCCCAAGTCTTGTCGTGGCTCCAATCCTCATAAAAACGTTCCTGAACAAACGGGCTATGCTCGTAATCCGGGAAATGCTTTTCAATTGTGTCAAACGTGTACTCAAGCAAATCGGCGTATTCGTCCTTACCTGTCGCCAGCCAGAGATTGATTAGATAAGCTGGGGCATGGTCTCCTACCGAGTTCCAGTTCTTTTTCGCGCGGTTATGGTTCAAAGACTGGCAGTGGGGGCTGAGGGTAATCGGATCAATGTGTGAGAAAAACCCCCCTTTGTCCGTTTTGTCCAGGAAATATTTGTTAAACAGATTGATGGTCAACTCAATGTCATTCGTAATGCGTGGATCGCCCGTTACCCGGCAAGTCTGGGTAAGGCCAGCCAGTGCATAAATCTGCTCATAAGCTGGGATAGCATCATAATCATCCCCAAATTCTGAGGAAAATATTTTCTGCTCGCTGCCATCTGGCTGAACGTCAACTGCATGATACCAATAGCAAATTCCTTCGCCCTCATCGAGAAAACGCATGTGTTCACGCAGGTATTCAGTCCCTTTTTCGGCTGCCTCTAGGTAACGGTCTTCCCCAGTCATCAGGTAGGCTGTGGCAAAACCGTAAACCAGACGCGAAATGGTGTCGGTTTCCTGACGATTAGTTCCTCGCTTTGTACCAACCCAGCCTAGCTCAGTGCGATATTTTCGATAATCAATTTCGCCATCACCGAATTGCGCTTTTAGATAAAAATTGGCAAGACTTTGTATCTGGTTGACCCACCAATTTTGTTTTTCAAAAACATACTCACTTTCTGTTCTGCCCAGAAAGACTATATGTTTGCCTTCAAACTTGTACTGACCCGCCTCAAGATAGAAAATGCCATACACGAAGAGATACCGACTTGTCCCAAGCATTGATCCAATTTGGCTAGTACAATCGTAGTAAGGCTCTCCAAGATTGCGCACCAGTTCAGCAGAGGTCATTGAGGTTAATGCTACCTCAATTTTCCTGCCATCTGACGTGTTGAGGCCGAAAGTACCAAAAGCTCCCTTTTGTGAGTCAAAATCACTAATATAACCAGCGATCGAATCTGAAAACGAAAAGCCCATGTTACTCATCGAATTTCCTCTATTCGTGTAAATTAGTTACCTGGAAACTATTTGGAAATTAGAACGACAACGCTATAGCCTTTAACAAGACAGACATCATCTGAAACCATAATCTCTTGACCCGGTTCCACAATATCCATGGGGGAAGACTCAGCAGTGTCTACAACTTTGTACCATTCCCTATCCTGAAGAAAGGGAAGTTCAAAGTGGAGATCCTCCCAGTACATATTGAGCATGACGTGAATATCTACTGATCCTTCAAAGCCCCCTACAGTAAATGCAAGAACTCTGGCCTGAGGGTCGTCCCAACCCGGGTTAAATAATTTACAACCATGCCAAGAGATGTCTGCTAGACCGCGCTCATTCACTTCGCCGCTGAAGAAATGGCGGCGACGTAAGGCAGCATGACAATAGGACTTGCGGAAATTGAACATTAGCTTGAAGAACCTGAATATATCCGAGTTCTTCTCCACAAGATTCCAGTCAAACCAACTAATCTCGTTATCCTGGCAGTAAGCATTATTGTTGCCCTTTTGGGTGCGTCTGACTTCATCACCAGCCAGAATCATTGGTACGCCCAGGGACAGCAAGAGAATGGCTGCGAAATTTTTAATTTGTCGCCGACGCAATGCATCGATTTCTGGATCTTCAGTCTCTCCTTCAACGCCACAATTCCAGCTCAAATTGTCATTGATGCCATCCCGATTGTCTTCACCATTGGCTTCATTGTACTTGTCGTTGTACGAGACCAAATCATTGAGGGTGAACCCATCATGACAAGTGATGAAATTGATACTGTTGATCGGTAAATGACCGCTGCTTTGGTAAAGATCGGCACTTCCGGCAAGGCGCCAGGCGACTGCGCCGACCAGTCCTGGATCTCCTTTGACAAAGCGCCGGATGTTGTCTCGGAAGTGTCCGTTCCATTCTGCGTAACGATATCCAGGGAATTTGCCAACCTGATAGAGTCCGCCGGCATCCCAAGCCTCAGTAATGATTTTGGTCTCAGCTAGGACTTCGGATGTTTCAATATGCCAAAGTACCGGTGACTGCTCTGTTGGTAATCCGTCCTGCCCACGGGCTAGGATAGAACCTTCATCAAACCGGAAGCCATCAACGTGCATCTCTCTCACCCAAAATTTCAGACAATCCACAATCAACTTATTCACCATAGGGTGGTTGCAGTTGAGGGTATTCCCACACCCGGAGTAGTCCATGTAGTACTGACTGTCGTGGGATACGAGGTGATAGTAGACGCTATTATCAAGGCCTTTGAAGTTAATGGTTGGACCCTGATGGTTGCCTTCGTTGGTGTGGTTAAAGACCACATCCAGGATGACCTCAATCCCAGCTTTATGTAATGCCTTGACCATATTCCGAAACTCCCTAATGGGGCTTCTTTCAGTAGGAGAAGCACAATACGAGGTTTCAGGAGCAAAGAAGCTGAGCGGGTTGTATCCCCAGTAGTCTTTCAGTAGTTTGCCGTTAACTTCTCGGATAAAGTCCTTTTCATCAAAGTCAAATATCGGCAGGAGTTCAACAGCTGTTATTCCTAACTCTTTCAGGTAAGGGATCTTCTCGATGATTCCATAAAAGGTACCGGGGTGTTTACAGCCTGAGGAAGGTGACTTAGTAAATCCGCCAACATGCACCTCATAAATGATGGTTTCACTCATTGGTCGGTTGAGGGGACAGTCACCTTCCCAGTCATAATCTGAGATATCGATGACTACACTGCGCATAGAGGTCGTCAGGTTGTCTTTTGGTCCCAAAGCATCGATGCGGTTCCAAAGGGCATTGCTATTGCTCTTAGCGTAGGGATCAATCAGTACCTTGTTTTTGTTGAAGCGGTATCCTGCCCCGTGTAAATCCTGAGGACCATCAACTCGATAGGCATAGGCAGCGCCGGGTTTCAATCCTCTGACATAGACATGCCAGAAGTGGAATGTTTTATTTATTTTTGGATTGAATTTAATAATCTGTATAGGTTCTGGGTCATCATGCTTATCAAACAACAACAATTCGACAGATGTGGCATGCTCTGAAAAGATTGAGAAGTTTACTCCGTCTTTGTCCGGAGTCGAACCCAAAGGATGTGTACTTCCCGGTTCTACTTGGTACGTAGTTTTAGCTAATTCCGTCTGATATTTAGGTGTTGTTGCAGTCATTTTGCCATTCTTCTCACTATAGAGTGTCAATTAGTCATTTACCTCAATTCCGCAGCTAATTTCTTCCTTGATACGTAGGCAATTGCAGGGAATCTTATCCGATAGAATTGCACTGACCATCATGCCCGTATGAATTTCCAGTTGAGCGATCAGCAACGCTTCAAACAAGAGATGTTGTCCTGGGAAAATAACTCGCTCAAAGTACCAATTTGGAATATTCGCGATCCGAATCACCTGAATAAGGTTAGTAGCATTAACTTAGCTACAAAGAAGTTTACCGGAATGTTCAGAAGGCAGAGGATCAAGAATTTGAGCCATAATTGCAGGACTTATGCTAAATCATACTGCTAATTAGCAACCTTATATTTCGGGCGTTAACCCTGTTTTTGAACTGAACCCAAGGACTCGGCCTTTCACTTTACTCGTGTAATCGTGAAGGTCAGATAAACAAGGATGGCCTGTTCATACTGCCAGAAGGTTTTAGTGTTGAACCAAGGAAAATCCAGACACATCTTTGTGCAAAAATGTAAGATGCTCTCCTCCGTTTTTATCGCTTACTCAGGGAACCTTGTTGTACCTCTATTGAGACTGGACTTACACTAGGAAGGTAATTGACTTTTGGCTGACTATTAGAGCTATATGCACTCTTAAGTACAACTTATACATAATAAGTCCTCTTGGTTGATTTTCGGATAAGTCTATTAATGATTAAGTTTAAGGAGCGCTAAGCCTGCTCGCAAGGGTAAATATTTTGAAACTAGTTTGTATTCTTTCGGTCGTGCTTGGTGCCGAGCTAGTCGGTTGTATATTGCAGTGATTTCATTAGATTTTTCGTTGACTTTAACTTGTCCTAGTACTAATCTTTGAGATGTTATCCATGCACTAACCATATGGATAGCACCTTTATCATTCTTCGTATCGAAAGAATGACGGTAACCGTTCAGGAGGGGGTAGGAGAGCGATCGCAAACAATGGTGATCAAAATCTGATAAATTAAGTGACATGGAACACAAGCGCGTCAATCATCTTGAGCAGATACCCCCTGATGATTGGGGAAAAACTCCAACCAGTGTCAAGAAACTGGTGGAAGAGATGGCGCAGCAAATAGAACAACAGGAAAAGAAACTAGCGGAAGTCCTGACAGTTCAAGAACAGCTATTAGAAAAAGTTAATCAGACATCAAAAAACTCATCATTACCCCCCTCCGTTGACCCACCTGGGTTGGAAAAAAAGCTGCCGACTAAGCGCAAAAGCAGTAAAAAGCGAGGGGGCCAACCAGGTCATAAAGGTCATAGTCGGGACTTATACCCAATAAAAGAATGTAGCCAAGTCATAGACCATCATCCACAAGAATGCGCTAGTTGTGGAGAAACCCTCAGTGGAAAAGATACAAACCCCTATCGGCATCAGATAGTAGAAATTCCACCAATCAGTCCCATAGTCATCGAGCATCGTTTGCATCAATTAACTTGTACTGTGTGTGGCGCGACGACTCGTGCAAAGTTCCTGAAGACGTGAACCAAAGTGGCTACGGGGTAAGAGTGGTAGCTCTGGTTGCATTGCTAAGTGGAGTGTACCGCAATAGTCATAGGATGGTGCAAAGTGCCATGCTAGAAGTATTTGGAATCTCAATATTTTTGGGAATCGTAAACAAACTCCGACTTTAAGCCAGCGATGCAGTTGCAACCTGTGTGGATGAAGCAAAACAATACATCCAAAGCTCAAACGTTGTAGGAGCAGATGAAACGAGCTTTAATCAAGCTAATCTCAACGGTTGCAATCCCCAACAGAGAAAGGCTTGGCTATGGGTTGCAGTTACACCTTTAGTAACATTTTTTGAGATTGCCCTTAGCCGTTGCACCCAAGCGGCTCAGAATTTATTGGGTGAAAACTTTGGTGGGGTTTTAAACTCTGACCGTCATGGTGCATACAATTGGGTAGACCTAGAACGTCGGCAATTGTGTTGGGCGCATCTCCGACGTGAATTTATCAAAATCTCGGAGCGTCCTGGAGTTTCGGCACAATTAGGAACTGCACTGGTTAAACAGCAGGAAAAGTTATTTGAACTCTGGCATCGAGTTAGAGATGGCACATTATCTCGTTGTGATTTTGGTGAGTTGGTTCCAGAAATTCGCTCATCAATCAAAGCAACTTTACAAGAAGCTGAGAACTATTCCATTGGTACACGGGAAAAAACACCCCTGGCAAAAACGGTTCGCACCTGTCGTCAACTACTCAAAGTTGAGCCGGCGATGTGGTTGTTCGTGACTACTGTTGGTGTTGAGCCGAGAACCTATCCCACTAATAAAATTCTTTGAATCCAGATATGGATAGTAGCAAGGTCGATGAATGCATCAAAATATACTTTGCGTCGCTCCCAGCGAACAGCCAAACGACGATATTTACGTAAAGCTCGCCGGGGGGAGTATCCCCCCGGCGAGCTTTACGTTGATACCAGGCAAAACAACGCTCTTGTTGAAATCTAGGAACCGAGATTTTGATCGGTCAAACGAGTGTTTTTCTTAGTTTTCCAAACTCGTTTTGGTATTTGGGGTCGAATCCCTCGTTTGCGTAGGCTCGCACGTTGTTGTTTCGAGTCATACCCTTTAGACCTCAGCCAACACCTTGAGTCGTTTACGTGCAAAAAGCCGCGCTTCAAAGTTTTTAATTTTACTTTATCTAGTAAAGGTAATACCTGTTCTCTCTCGTTACCGTTGGCTGGAGTTGTGGAGTTAGCCAGGGGCATTCCATTACCTTCAGTAAGGGTGTGAATAAGAATACCTTTCCCTTTGCCTCCATATGCACGCCAGGTGCTACAACGGGGGGAAAATACGCAACGCACTGGCTCAACTTCTTCACCTCCTCCCTTCCCAGGGGGAAAAAGACCCGTCAACCGCGCCAAAGTCCCAATTTATTAGTTTTTTCTCCGAAGCGATCGCTAATACACGCGCCTGTAAATGTTCAAATCTTCCATCGTCGCGCCACCGTTTTAACCATCGGTGGGACGAGCTTTTTGATGCCCATGTATTGCCCCGTGGTAGGTCACACCATCGACACCCAGTAATCAGAATGTACAGCAGACTATTTAATACATAGCGATATGGTGCATGAGGCATTCCTTTACCACGCTTGGATGGCTCCTGGGGAAATATATCCGATAAACTTCTTCCATTCTAGGTCGCTCAATCCTTCAAAACGTCCAGCCATCAACTGATACACCTAACAAAGAGTGATAACTAGATTACCAGATTTGGGCATTAGTGGGATAGGTTCGACTAACAATGCTGCTGAAAGGGCTATTCGTCCCGCAGTTATCTGGCGACGTACTAGTTTTGGTTCTCAAACTGCAATACGGTTCAGTTAAGGGTGAAAGTCGTGTAAATTAGGCATTGTTCCCAAGAATGGAAATTAAGTGTGGTGCATCTCAAGGATTTCTCATTGGTGTCTCCAGATATACAAAGTAGGGACGTACTTAAAGCAATCGAGACAGCGATTCCACCTTTTGTGATCGAAGAGGCGATCGCTAATACCAAAACCTTTATAGGAACGCTCATGGATCGCTACCAGCACAATTAGTGGTCAGTCTGGTAATAGCAATGAGTCTTTGGTCTAGAGACTCGATGCGTGATGTACTTAAAAACTTGGGTTCTTCAGTAATTGATATGCCAAAAAGTTAGTTTATTTAACAATAAAAGATAAACAAATATATATAAATAATCTTGAAAGCTTTCCTAGGCTTGACATTTGGGTAATTTAATCGTTTTTTGAGAT
>JAESGF010000288.1_pt1 | contig 19258 bp, 17 predicted proteins | sample 9269621 | NCBI WGS metagenome assembly JAESGF01 (sample SAMN14515066, study PRJNA621663) | algae metagenome | isolation source: Tolypothrix carrinoi HA7290-LM1 and co-occurring heterotrophs from dry rock... | place: USA: Makauwahi cave, Kauai, Hawaii | collected 2011-01-06
CTAGCCAACCTCGAAACCGAGGAAGCGTAAGCACTAGGAAAGAACGCTTTCACTTACACCGTGGAGTGAGGTATGGACAAATTATCTAGCTAGTGGTAGTTCTGTCCACACATTTAGAAGCGGTTAGCCAGAGCGATCGTCTAATATAATTTATACTCTAGGAAGGTTTGATAGCTTCATGTAGCTGAGATTTATTTACAAAGCGCACTCGTATATTTGTTGCTTTAGCAATAGCTGAAATCTACGAGTTGCAATTTGCCCTAGCGTCGATCGCCTTAAACAAGGTACTAACCTGAATCCGTGGAAACTTCTACAGAGGATTACGCTTAGAGACAAAAAAATATATTTATGTACTTAAAGATACTCGACTACACTGAAACAAATCAACTCAAATCTTTGTCATCAAGTTTTATCCGGAAAAGTTTAAAGTTAATTAGTAACACTAAACAAATTAGTCCAACCTGCAACACTTGGATTTAAATACCAAACGTGTTAACTTGATTGGAACCTAATTAGCCTACATTGCAGAGTAAGTTGACTGTATAAAAAGTATACACTGCTTTGACTGACGATCTATAATGAACCAACCAATTTATCCTGCGTAATGTTACTGTAGTTGTAGTGCATCGCTCCGTTAGGAGATCAAATCGAAAATACTGTCTTCCAGGGTAATAAGCCTATCAGGTGGGTCAAGAGCAATACTCAAGTTCTGCTTGAGATTCTTTGGACTATGAGATTAGTCAGTTTATTCAGTAATTAACCGGGGTGTGCCGAAAGCCAAGGCAGCGTAAGACGAAGTTCAACTACGTATGTCTCATTCAAATTAACACATCGTATTCCGAAATTACTGTTAGTAATTTAATTTACCATAGCCATGCTAAAGTCAGAAAAATATCCTCACCCTTTGTCACAAGCGAACACGGCACAGTTAAATGATGTTGATGAAGGTGGATTAAATCTGGGTCAAGTTGGATCTGCTTTGCGTCGGAGAGCATTGTTAATTGCTGGTGTAACAGGCGTAGTAGCAACGGCGGCGGTGTTGAAAGCAGAACAAGACCCTCCGGTGTATCAAAGTGAGTTTGAGATTTTAACCAAGTCTTTAAGTGCCGAGAATAAGGCTCTAGCCGATGTTCCTCAAACTCTCGGTTCCCAACAAGTAGCAGCTCCTGAGTCTACAAAAGAAGTTCAGACCACGATCGCAGTTTTACAAAGTCATAGAGTTTTAGACCCTGTTGTCGAAAAGCTTCAAGCTAAACATCCTGACTTGACTTACGAGGTACTTGTTGGGAGTTTAGCGATCGCACCCGAAAAACTAAATATCTTAAAAGTCCAATATATTCATCCTGACGAGAAGGTAGTTAGTGAGGTTTCCAAAGCACTTGCTGATGCTTATTTGCAGTATAGTTTGGCAGAGCGTCAGGCAGAGGTAGCTCAGGCAATTAAGTTCGTTCAGCAAGAAAAACAGCCCTTAGACCACCGGGTTAATTTGTGGCAAAACAAACTGCGAAAGCTGCGACTGGAGAATAAGTTAATTGAACCAGCACAGAAAGCTGGAGAGGTATCTGGACATATTGCGACTTTGACGCAACAGCGACTCGATAATCGAGTGCAGCTAGAGCAAATGGTCGCCAAGTATCAAGGCTTACAAACAGAGTTAGCCCAACAACCAGGTGCTGAGGCTAGTAATTCATTGTTGAGTGATAATCCTCGTTATCAAAAGCTACTGGATCAGATTCAGGGATTGGATGGTGACATAGCCAAAAGGTCAGCTGTCTTTACAGACCAAGAAGAGGGCATGAAGCGTCTTAATGAACAGAAAGCAACGATACTCTCTTTGTTGCAACAGGAAAGGCAGCGGGTTAATCGAGACTTTCAAAGCCGCATTCGCGAACTAGAAGCCAGAGATCGAGCATTGGATGCAAAAATAAATAGTCTAAATAATTACGTTAAGGAATTGGCAACTGTTAGCCGTAATTACGATAACATTCAGCGGGAATTACAAATTGTCACTCAAGGTTTGACTCAATTTACAACCAAAGAACAAGCGTTGCAGCTCGAGAAAGCCCAAAAGCAACAACCTTGGCAGTTACTCGATCCTAAACTGACTAAAGTGAGCGAACCTGATGCTATTTCAGAAAGTGCTAAGAAAAACTTAGCATTGGGGGCGATGTTAGGCTTACTGTTGGGTGTAGGGGCAGCTTTAGTTGTAGATAAACTCAGCAATGTCTTTTATACTTCTAAGGAACTTAAAGAAGCTACTAGACTACCTCTGTTAGGTGTAGTTCCGTTAAGAAAAGAATTAGCGGCATTGGCGAAGCCAGAAAATGTAGCTAAAGGAGCGCAACCAGTAAGTAGCATTTCCTTTTTTGAAGTGTTTCGCTCTCTCTACACAAATATTCTTCTTTTGGGTTCGGATACGCCAATTCGCTCTCTTGTAATCAGTTCGGCAGGACAAGGAGACGGTAAATCTACTGTTGCTATACAGTTAGCGCAGGCAGCAGCAGCGATGGGGCAACGAGTATTATTAGTAGATGCGAATCTACGTTGTCCGACTTTGCACAATCGAGTCGGACTGATGAATATTCAGGGATTGACCGATGTAATTTCCCAAGACCTAGAGTGGAGTAATGTAATTGAGCGATCGCCTTTAGAAGAAAATCTCTTTGTCATGAGTGCAGGTCCGATTCCACCAGACTCGGTAAGGTTACTCGCTTCTCAAAAAATGCAAGATTTAATGGACGATCTGCAAGCCAGTTTCGATTTGGTAATCTATGACACACCGCCACTTTTGGGCTTTGCAGATGCTTATTTACTAGCGGCTAATACCAACGGTATGGTGCTAGTTGCTGGTTTGGGTAAGCTCAAACGTACTGTACTCCAACAAGCATTAGAAGAAATTCAAGTTTCTGGCACTCCCATTTTAGGGTTAATCGCCAATAAATCTAAAGATTCCACACCATCGTCTTATAGCCACTATCAGCAGTATTACAGACAGAGCATGAGTGCTGAACGAGTTGGTGACGATACAGATGACACCACCGCTAATTCCGGGTCAAAGTCTACTTCAATCACAAATATTAAACGACGTTAAAATGGGCAATGGGCAATGGGCAATGGGCATTGAGAATTGAGAATTGAGAATTGAAAATTGGGAATAAAGGCAAATTCTTTCCTATGCCCCATGCCCCATGCCCCATGCCCCATGCTTTATTTTTCCGGCGATTTGAGAGCTTGATCGAGAACTTGCCTTGCTTGTTCTGCTTTAGTTCGCGCTTCTTGATAACGCATATTAGCTTGGGCAAAATTTTTGAGAACTTTAAAACCTTCTTTGAGTCGGGTAATTTCTTCTTCAGTCACTGACTGATCGCTAAAGAGGACATCAACTGCTTTGCGAATTTCCAATGCTTCAGCGCGAGAATCTTGAACTTTGAGCTTGAGTGTAGCAAGATTGCTCAAAACTTGGACAGCTTGTGTAATTGCATCCTCACCACTACCAGTGTCAATTGATGCTTCTTTCACCTCAATTAATTGTTGAGCACCAAACCCCTCTTCTAACTCGGTGGGTAGGTTGCCTGCTTCCATTAATTCCATCAGCTGATCCATCGCTTTCTCACGGGCTTTAGCTGAATCTTTACCCGGAACAGTGAGAATGATTTCTGGGCTTTGAGCAAGAGTGTACTGAACCATATCTAAGCAAAAAAGTTGCTGGTTAACCAAGCCGAGGGAAACTATTTTAACATGAAGTGAGTAACAACAAGTTATTTCTAAATTTTAAAAAATAATTTTGAATTTTACATTTTGCGCTTCAGTTGAGCAGTTGCTTTGCAGGGTTTACCAAAGCTACAAAAATAAAACTTTATACTAAATAAAGGGAGAATAAATTTTCATAGGAGGGAAGAGCAATGGCTCCCAATCCCACCATTATGCAGGCTGTGGAACAATTGGGCTATCGTGTCACCGTTGGTGATGTGGCAACTCAGGCAGGATTGAATGTTGCGGAGGCGAATCAGGGCTTATTAGCTCTTGCAACTGATGCAGGCGCACATTTGCAAGTAGCGGAAACAGGTGATATTGTTTACCTGTTTCCAAAAAACTTTCGAGTAATTTTACGTAATAAATATTTGCAGTTGCGATTGCAGGAATGGTGGAAAAAGGTCTGGTCGATTCTATTTTACCTAATTCGCATTTCCTTTGGAATTTTATTAATTGCTTCGATCGCCTTGATGACGATCGCCATTATCATCATTATTACTGCGATCAACTCAGATCGCGACAGCGGCTCTGGAGGTAATTCTAGCAATCATAGCGACGGTTGGGGCTTTTTCTATTTTCCCGATTTATTCTGGTATTTTAGCCCAGATTATCGCACTCACTACCAAGAACGGCGGCGAGCGAAAAGCGATCTCAATTTCTTTGAAGCTGTCTTTTCATTTTTGTTTGGTGATGGCAATCCTAACACCAAATTAGAAGAACGCCGCTGGCGAGAAATTACAAGTGTAATTCGCAACAACCGTGGTGCAGTGGTAGCTGAACAAATTTCTCCTTATCTAGATAATATCGGTGAGAAATATCAACAAGAATACGAAGACTATATGTTGCCTGTTCTCACTCGCTTTAATGGGCAACCGGCGGTAAGTCCCCAAGGAGAGATTGTCTATTACTTCCCTGAGTTACAGGTGAGTGCTGCGAAAAAACGTCCTCAGTCAGCGTCGGTGTACCTGGAGGAATTTCTTTTCAGGTTTAGTGCGGCAAGTTCCGGACAAATCCTGCTTTCGGCTGGGTTGGGTGCAGTTAATTTGGTTGGTGCTTTGGTGTTGGGAAGTTTGTTGCGAGGTGGTATTGTCGCTGCAAAACTGGGTGGACTTGTCGCTTTTGTCCAAGGAATTTATTGGTTGCTGTTGGCTTACGGAATCGGTTTCTTAGGGATACCGCTAGTGCGTTATTTTTGGATTCAATGGCGCAATAGTAAAATTGTCGCACGTAATCGCGATCGCCTTGAGCGTGCCAGACTATTAGCAAGCGAGAAAGATGCATCTTTGCAAGATAAAATCGACTACGCTCATCAGTTTGCGGCTGAAAAAGTTATTGGACATGAAGATTTAGCATACACCACAGAAACTGACTTATTAGAACAAGAGGACGCTGAATGGCAACGGCGTCTTGAGGGGGGGGGTTAGGAGTTAAGAGTTAGTAGTTAGTAGGAGCAAAGTTAGGAGGAGCAAAGTTAGGAAAAGCGGAGTTAGGAGGGGAGCAATGCGATTTTGTGGGACAAACCCCAACTGGGCACGCTCGCCCCGCTCACCAAATATCTACTTAGTTAAAGTTATTACACATTTATTAATTTTTGACACTAAAATTTATCTTTTTGTTGTCCTCAAAAAGCTTGCTCTTAAATAATTTAATACTCATTCAAATCAATTGTATACGCGAACAACACCATACAAGGGTGAGAATTATGACCATGAACATATCAGAAACCCTTGATTGGTATAAAATCTACCAGGCGATTTTAGGATTGATGAAAGACGTTAAAATGGAGTTGCAAAAATTATTCCAACTACCAGCCATCCATTGGCAGCGGAGATATAACATAATTTCTGCATGATTTTTTAACCAAAACTTGCTTGGGCTTTTAATTCTTAAATTCACGACTTGTCGAATTAAACTTTCAATAGCTCCGCTACCAATTGGTAACTTTTTATCTAACACTTTAGCGTAATCTAAACGTTTTTCACGGTAAGCACGTAAAAGGTACTCCCTTTGTGAAATCATAGTTCTACGACGCTCTCCAGTAGCTTGGGCAATCAATTCATCCATTTGTTTTATCAAGGCGAGAGCATTACCTTTTTTTAAAGTGAGTCGTGCTTTTTTAAACCATAATTTCCGCGAGTTTTCTTCACGAAATGCAGCATCAGCAAAAATCTGCAAATGTTCTGTGACGTGATAAAAATCAAACAATTGATAAGTTTCAGATGGGCATCCTAAACGTGATAAAATTGGGGGGATGTGTATCCATATCCATTCAGCACCATCAGCAATCAATAATACTTGTTTTGCCTGATTAATCCCTAAATTAATTAGGTGCATTTCCCAAATCTGCAAGAAAGATTTATAACCATCATATGTACCATCATTCGTAATCGGGATATCCGATGTCTTAACTTTTTTACCTTGTTCATCAACAACATAAATTGTTAGTAACTTTAAGAGCGTCAGGTGGAATCTTATTTGTACTATAAGCAAAACCATTCTTGCCATAGAGAATTACATATCCTCCATTAGGAGTGAAGGCAATAGTTTTAGGAGTTAGACCTCGCTCATTTATCCTCTTAAGGTCGTCAACTGCCTCTTTTTGAATATCTGCTGTGTAAGTAACATCAGCCCTAGCCGGAACAGCAGTTAAGACGATAGGACATAAAGTCAAGATTGTTATTGATGCGCCAACAAAAAAGTTATTGCCTGCTTTCACAATCTGCCGTGCTAAAAAATTATTAGACATATTACTCTCATGATAAATAAATACAAAAATTTATACCGCCTATTTTCTCAGTAAGAGATATTATATAGTGCAGGCACCCTTCTTCGTTTATTGGCGGCTATACTAACGCGCATCAGTACATAAGAACGTGCGGTTTATGTAAAGTGAGGTTAGATTGGTTGGGCAATCAATTTGTGTAAAGCGCGCCCTGTCAAGTTATAAGCGCCGTCTCGATTATGAAGCACATTATATCTATCGGTATCAATCAGTTTATTGAAATTGAGTACACTCCTGGTGGTAGCGGTTTCATCACCTCTACAGGACTTAAAGGTGATGACCCATCTGCGGTATCAGAAGGAACAGCAGAAGCACTCGCTGCATATAATGGCGTCATTGATGGTTTAGAATCGTTAATCCTTGCTCGGGCTTGCGAAGGTATTGATATTACTACTAGGGGGCCCCTTCGAGGGCTTTTTGTTTTTTCGTGGTCACAAAAAAAGGTAGAATTCCCTTTTAGCAATAGTTTTGAGACAGGGAATTTTAGCTAAAATAAAATTTTGCTGGAGGTATTGCACAGCAATACTTCTAGGCTCCGTGTAGCGGCCCGTATCAGCATGTCGGCTACTTTTCCCCCTCGAAAGACTAATTTCTTCATTAGAATGATAATCGCATTTATCCCAGAGACTGGAAGGCTTGCTAATAATACTCTCTCCCGTATGTCTGATTATCATTAATAATAAATGCTCGGATGATAAGCATAGCACTCAATTTTAAGTTACCTGTAATCAGTGCTTTTAGTCAGACATTCTTGTTTCTACGTGATAATACTAAGTAATATGTCATAAATAATTTTTTTTATTGAGGTCAATATTTAGTGAGCGCGCCTAGTTGTGGTCTATCCCACAAAATCGCATTGCTCCCAGTTAGGAGTTAGTAGTTAGTAGGAGCGGAGTTAGGAAAAGTGGAGTTAGGAGTTAGTTGACGGTTAACACTCAACAGTCAACAGTTATCAACTATCCAAATTCCACTATCCAAATTCCACTATCCACGCTCCTCCTAACTACTTTACTCGAATCGGGGTAAGGGCTACGCCTTGGTAATAATGCCCCAAAATTTGTAGGTGGTTGACTCCTCGTCGAGCTAAATTATACGCTCCCCATTGACTCATACCTAAACCATGACCGTAGCCGAGTCCTTGAAGGACAAAGCTACCATCTGTTTGTTTGCTGACGTTAAAACGAGTACTTTTCAGCTTTAGTGCCGTACGCACTTGTTCGCCTTGTAATACTTTAGTACCTTTGTCACCGACAATTTTCAAGGTTTTAACGCTGCGGAAAGGGGAAAACGCTTGTGGAAGCATATCTTTGACATTGCCTACACCAGGAATCATGGCGCCAAGTTGTGCGCTTGAGAAGGTTTTTACCCAATTGCATTCGCTAATATTTTGGTCGAAGTCTTGAACTGCCCGCAGGTAAGGCAGGGTGTTTCCCCAAACATCTTCAACGTTTTCGGTGTGTCCGCCAGAACAAGCGTGAAAAACTGAAAGAATAATTTGATTTCTATAAGTTAGTACAAGTCCTGCTGTGGCATCTACTGCTTTATAAGTGCCACCGGATTCACTAATTACGCCTTTGTAAATTTGCCAGCGGTCGGGGGTATCGCCGACATCGTAAATGGGATTGCTGCGTTGTTTTTCGCGTTCGTAGAGGGCATAGGTACGAGCGGCGATCGCCTGTGCTTGTAGCGCTTCTTGGGGCCATCTGGCATCCATTTCGCCACCGAGGACGCTGTAGAGATATTCTTCGATATCAACCCAGTTAACAGCGGTTAAACCTTTGTCTGTGGGGACAACCAGAGTTCTGCCTCGAAACCAGCGATCGCCTATATAAACGAATCCCTTACCTGTTGGCTCAATCCAAAATAAACCAGATCGCCATCTATCCAAAGCAACTCCCCCAGGAATCGCTTGGGCATAATAAGAACTCATAGACGGTAATTGTCCCAATGTGCGACCAGAACCATCTTTAACGATCGCAGTTGTGGAACTGCCGACTTTTACCTGATTAACGCCTCTTTCAATTGCTACGCGCAATATTACAGATGCTTGAGCTGGCGCAACCAAAACAATCCAAAAAAGAATGCCTATCCACCAATAACGGACTTTTATCTGGGAAAATAAAGAGCCATCGAACAGTTGTAATTTCATGCAGTTCATCAATTTACACTTAGAGGGTGTTTACAGCTGTGCTTTACAGTAGTTTCCCGGAGATTGCATTTCCACCTCACTAAATATAGATGAACAGAAGAGGACTTGCAACGTTATTAATGTGGTGTTTTGGGGCAGCATGTCATAACAAATACTGTTTATATGTAAAAATTACTGACAAAACATGACGCATGATTTAGCTTGGTAGAACGCGCTAAAGTTAAAAAGTATGTTATGTCAATTCCCCACTCATAGCGAATGCGCGAATTAATTATACCTACATAGCTGAATCAGGACTTACGCAAAGAAACCCGGTTTCTATGAAAAATCGTTGGTTTTACAACTAAATTTCCACGAATCAACCGGGTTTCTGGCTGTTGCGTGCGTAAGTTCTGTTCATGAATTACCGCTACGGTATAATGTAGCACAATTATTTTTGCGCTCATTCCTATGAATTATTCGCTTCATTAGCGATGATGCCCACTACATTCAACTCGCCTAAAATCTCTGTAGCTTGAATCAATTCATTTCTAGTCACTAGACCGATTTTTCCTACCAATACAATCTGATGACAGTAGGTTGCTAAAATCCTGGCATCAACTGTGCCTAAAATTGCTGGCGCATCTATCAACACTAAATCATAGGTTTGCTCAAAGATTTGGATTAGTTCTTTCATCCGCCGAGAACTCAGTAATTTCACTGTATCTTCTGGTGTCGGTCCTGCGGTCAAAACATCGATCGCCGGGTGAATTGGCTGGATGTAATCGGGAACGGGGGTATTTGTCTCATCGACTAATAGCAGAGATAGTCCCCAGTCGTTAGAAAGCTCCAAAATGTTGTGCAGGTGCGGTTCGCGCATGTTGGCATCAATCAGCAAAACTCGCCGATGCATTCTTGCCGCACTCACCGCCAGCCCCTGCGCTATAGTTGTCTTACCTTCTGCGCTTCGTGCTGAAGTCACCATCAGTGACTTGAAGGCGTAGGGATTTGATAAAAGAATGTTTTGGTAGATCATATCCAGGCTTTCGTGAAAGGGCAACCGAGTGTAGACACTAAGTTGTTTGTCACGATACCTGGGAGTTAAGCTGCCCTTTTCATGAAAAAACAGCGTTGAAAGCCGCTTCTTCCTGAGCGGTAAAGATAATTTCGGGACTCTGCCAAGTAACCGCAGATTTGTTAAATTTTGTAACTCTTGTGAAGAATAAATTGCATCTTTAGACATTTCCCAAATCAGGGCGATCGCAATCCCTAAAATCGGTCCGATTACCGCTCCCCCAGCTAAACGCAATGTTCTACCGCTACCGATATAAATTCCCGGTTGGGGTTCTTCCAAGACTTGCCAATCAAATCCTCCTTGAGCAATTTGCATTCCTAAAGACTGTTGCGCTTGCAGAAGTTGTTCTAATGTTTTGCGATTAGTTTCTACTTCTGGCAACAGCCGATTGTATTCTGCGATTAAGGTGGGGTATTTGGCTAACTCTGAGCGAAGTTGCTGTTCTGACTTAGCTAAACTTTGTTCATTGGCAACTAATCCCAGAGAAGTTGTTTGTACCTGTATTAATTCTTCCAGCAACTTGAGGTCAACTTCTCCCATTTGCCCTTGCGTGAGAAGTGATTTGCTGGTAGCGGGTGTGGTGGGTGCTTTATCTCCGAGCGATCGCCCAATTTCTTGTCGTAATAATGATAGTTGATCGGAGCGTTGCTGCGTCAATTTGGCGATCGCCGGCGAGGTGTCTGTATAGCGCAATCGTTCTTGAGCTAAAGCTAATTCGGTTTTTTGAATCTCGTTTAACAGCGTTTGATAGCGAGTTGATTGACTCAAACGAGAAGAAATAAGCGCATTCTGCGGTGAAGCAGCCATTTTTCGCTGCAAGTTATTGTAGCGAGCGCGGACATCTTGAAGCTGTGCTTTAGTGCTTTGGAGTTGCTTTTGCGTATCGGCTAGAGAATCGAGGATAATTTTACCTTGTGCTTCCGGATCGAGTAAGTTATTTTTCCGCCGAAACTGTTCTAAATTATTCTCAGATTTAATCACCTCTTGTTTAATTGTTGGCAGGCGATCGTTAACAAAAGAAAGTCCTTTATTCAGACGTTGCTTTTGTTGCTCTATGTTGTAATCTTGATAAACCTTTTTTAATGCTTGCAGTACTTTTTCGGCTTTAATTGGATCTTCGTCTTTGAAGGTGATTTCAAATACTTGACTGGGAACTTTATTAACTCCTGTCCCTGCTTCTAGTTGAGCCACAACTAAAGAACCTGGTTTAGCTTGTTTACCTTTCTTACCTAAAATATCTTCTACTTTAATATCTGGATATTCCGGACGCAGTAAATCTACAGCTTTTTGGATTAATTTAGTACTCAGCATTAGCCTTAACTGAGCAGTATAATCAACAACTTGAAAATTTGGGTCGGTAAATTGGCTATCTGTATTTCCTTGAATATTTCTAGATTGTAAGCCTTCATACAAATTGGAACTTACCAATAATTGCATAGAGCTTTGGTATTTTGGTTTAGCAATTGTTGCCAGAAAAATGGCAACGCACATAACTAAGCCAGAAACACCAAGGATGAGAAAGCGTCGGCGAAACAAAATTGCCGATAGTTGTCTGATGTCAACCGCGCTTTGTGGGGAAGTAGTAATTAATTGCCCCTGATTCAGACTAGTATTAGCCACTATTAAAGTCCTTTAATCTCGACAGATGTTGAGCAAGAAAACTTTTGGAATATTAATTTTACTAAATTGATGACGCGACAACACGCATTTATGATTCCGGGAAAAAAAATATGTTGTCTGTAAATTAATTAACGAGAGTGTTAATTTTTACTTGAATAAACCTGCGAAGAACGTAGTAAGCGGCTCTATTCCTTAAAACCCTTGCGAAGAACGTAGTAGGCAAGTCTGAATCCCCCACTGATTGCCCAAGCTGAATTCTGACTTCTTCTTGAAGTGGGAAAAATTTTATCATTCAGTATGACAACGTTGTTTATATTCATGCTAATTTTAACAATTACAATATGATATCTCTTGCCAAAATGGCAGATAAATTTTAAAAATTATTTTACCAAGGTATAAAATTATCTTGTTGTCACTAACGAAAGAGCATTAAAGATACAAATGAAATAAAAAATTTTTTAGTTTTGCTTCTTAGTCTCGACATCAAATCTATCCTTTATATAGTATTTTATATCTATGAGGAAAACCAGGAATGGGCAAAAAAAGATGTTGCTTTGTTTTCCACAAAGTAGAGAAACTGAAGTAGGTGGGAGGCATACATATAACTTTCGTAATCAGTGTGGGGAGGTAGAGCGTAGCCAGTCTCAGATATATCATTAGCTCCAGGCTTAGATTTTACCGTGTAGAATCGTCCTCCCTCTGTATGGTGGATCGGTCCAATAGAACTCATAAAACCATCTAACTCTTCCAAAGCCATGTTCTTTAATACTGCAAAGCCCAGAGTATAGAGCTGATTAACCCAAGCTTTTTGATCGCATGAATGAAAATCGTGTTTTTCTGGTGGATGTGCTTCTATCCATGCACTATCCCACAGAATTTCCTCTTGTTTACGCAGCTCAATGTTACTATGGAAGCTACCTCGTCCTGCTGCGTCGTCATAAGCATGACTCATCAACCAAGAGATGGGAAAGACGCTGCGTGTTGGTGGGTTTTCATCCCAGTCAATTATCAACTCCTCATCACAAAACTCTATATTCAAAGGTTTTGGAGGTTCTGTAAGCTCAGAAATATCATACATTTTCTGGAAAGAACTGGGATGGCGACACTCAAGACTTAGACAGTTATCGCGCAACCAAATGTAGTGGAAGCGTTTGCTTTTCACTGTGATAAATGAATGATTTTGCATAGTTCAAGCTTTGATTTTCTTGGTATAGGTGAGCTATTCACCCACCCATAATTTTAGATGTGTAGTTATTTAGTGCTATGTTTTACATTTTTGCGATCATCTTTTCCAGATAGACAGATTTTTCACCTTCTGGAATTGCTGCTTGAGAATGGAATTCTAGTTTGTCTTGGTTTGGAGTGAGAGTTTGATAGAGAAGTTCTTGACAATGGTTATTTTCATCAACTACGACAATTTTCGCCTGGTGTCCATTCTTTAATACATCGGTGCGATCGCATTGTTCGTTTGCCCAAATAATTAAGACATCACCTTTGTGACATAGCAGCGCTCCCCCACCATTTGGACAAACCATGCCCGAACCTGCTTCACCAGGTAAAACATAGGTTGACCAACGGTTGCCATTATTGACATTGACGATTTCCACTTCTTCTAAAGGCAACATTCCTACTTTTTCCAGCAAGTCTGAGTCTATGGTTACACTGCCAACATAGTCAAGCTTTGCCTCTGTCACCCTAACCCGATGAAGTTTAGCGTGCATCAGTTTGATTGTACCCATTATTTTCCTTTTTAATTTATTTGTATAGTTAGAATTTTTGGAAAACCAGAACATACATTGGCTCTGTCTCAAATATATTGAACTGTTCTCGGCTAATTAAATTCCAAGACAACTCTTTGAGTATCTCGTGTAAAGACTCGGTGTCATTATAATAATCTACTCGCACCGTTAGTACGAAATATCCATCTGTTTTCAACAAACTGGATAGACTTTTCAACGCGCGAGGATGAGCGTGACCAAAAGTGAAAACACCTACTGCCAAGATTGCATCAAAGCTTTGTTCAGATGCAAAAGCTAGGGGTTCTTCTAGGTTTCCTTGGTAAAGGGCTGTGTAAACCTGCTTCTTCCTAGCTACTTCTAGCATTTCAAAAGACAGATCAACTCCTGCGATATTGGTATATCCCAATTCTGCAAGAGCCTCACCTACCATGCCTGTACCTGCCCCTGTATCTAGGATAGTGGCATCCTTATTTGGCAACACCTTTGCTAAAGCACTAGCTGACTGCACTGGCGAACAACGATAAGGTTGATCTAGTTCAGTGTCGTAGACAGAAGCCCAAGCATCATATTTATGTTCTAAGCTATGTTTTTCACTATTTTCGTATATCCAAGAAAGGCGATCGTTCACCTTTTCACATAAATAAAAGCTCCATCCTACCTGCAACGCTTTGATAGCCGTACACATTTTTTCATAAGCTGTACTCAAATCCGGATATTGAGGCAACGCTAGCACAGACAGCAGTTTATAGCTCTTGTGCAAATGTAAACTCAAGTCTTTGGCTGTCAAAACCATGAACCCCAACTGAGTGAGAAAATCTTTATAAGACTCTAGGCTAAATATTGGTTCAAACAGTAATCGTTCATAGACATATTTGCGAGCTTCTTCGTTAATTTCCTGTGTGGGTGTTACCAAGTCATCGAATAAGAATGTACCTCTTTCCTTGAGTACTCGGTGAATCTCTCTCAAGGCTTTGGGACGCTCATGAACGTGATACAAAGCGGCTTGACTCCAAACATGGGTGAAGCTGCCCGACTCAAACGGCAGATTAGTCGCTGATGCTTTCTGAAATTCTAGGTGAAGTGAGGGATACTCCTGTGCCTTGGATTTTGCATTTTCAATGCGAACACCACTGATATCTACACCAATTACCTTGCATCCTGTCTGTTGAGCTAGCCAGATAGCTGTGTTGCCGTTGCCGCAACCGAGGTCTAGTATTTGGGATTCTTGTGTAATCCCGCTGTGAGACAGCATATATTGATTCCAGTGTTTGCAAGCCGGTATAAAGTCTTCAGCACTAACCTCAGTTAAGTTCTCAAAATAGCCCCAATGCAAACTTCCCTCTGAGTCCCAAAAACTTTTATAGAGGCTATCTTCATTATCATAAAATGCTTCTGTGTCAGCTTCAGTAAATTGGTTTTGTGTCATAAACATTAAGAAAAATGCAGGGACGTATGACGGTTAACAATATTGAATTAGTTCACAACCCACATTCCGCTCTTAAGCGAAGAGATTAATAGTATTTCTTACTCATGACACCATCAATCTCAAAAATTATAGTACAACATATTGACCACTTTTGATCCAAATTTTCAAAAAACTACTGCAAAGCCGAAAAAGAACCGCCAAAATTGGCTTTAACTTTTGATTTTTATATTTTTAGGTGTGTAGTTCGTCAACGAGCGTGCAATGAAGTAATTTTGCCATACGTTAGTCTAGTTAGCGAAGTTTTTTATCTGATTTTTTCAACAGTTTCGCACTCCTGACTAGACTAAGGCAGGCGCTCGCTACGCGGTCGCGGTGCAAAAGATATCTCCGGAAAATGCCAAAGAGATTTTAGGTGAAATGTCTCACGATAGTGTCAATAGATTTTTACTGAGGGAACAGTATGAACCAAAAAATTTATTTGATGAAGTCAAGCGGCAGATAAATTTAGAATATGGCACTTGTGACACGAAGCACGGCTCCTGTGGCACATCTTCGGTGGTTTTGTGCTTCCCGCCTGTTTTTATAAATGAAGCAAGTCGAGCTTAGATGACATTTGGACACTAATTTCAGCTAGGCTCATATATAAAACTTAAAGGTTCAAGCAGTAAAAATTCTGTTAGAGACGATAATTACCATGTAAACGCCATTAAAGACAAGCCTTTTGGATTTATAGGTCGGGTGGTGGTCTAAAAAACGCTAATCAGATAAACTCAAATCTCCACTATTGTTAAACTTGACTTTTTCATGTAATATCATCTTGCTATGTGCGCGGTGGAATTTGCGCTATCTTTTGAGCTAGCGTCACCTTCTATTTCTAACATTTAATGTGCAATTAGTAATATTTAATCATGAACTATTCAGGATTTACATTATGGTTTACAGGACTCTCTGGTGCTGGCAAAACCACAATCTCAAAAGGCGTGGCATTGGAATTAAAGGCAAGGGGTTGTCTGGTAGAAGTTTTAGATGGAGATGTAGTCCGAACACACCTTTCACAAGAGTTAGGGTTTAGCAAAAAAGACCGAGATATAAACGTTCGTCGCATTGGATTTGTTGCCAGCATATTAAGCCGCAATCAAGTTATCGCCATTGTGGCGGCAATTAGTCCTTATAGAGATGTCCGCGAAGAAGTTCGACGGATGTCAGAGAACTTTGTTGAAGTGTACATTAAAGCATCTTTACAAACCTGCGAACAACGAGATGTCAAAGGGTTATATGCATTGGCTAGAGCAGGAAAAATTGAAAATTTCACAGGTATTGATAGCCCGTATGAAGAACCATTAAATCCAGAAATTATTTGCGATACTCAATGCTTAAATATTAGAGAAAGTATAAATAAAGTTATACAAGCTTTAGAAGAATACAAATATATTCCGAAGATGAGGCAGTTCATAGAAAAAGGATAACGGCAAGCTGGTCTTAACGATTGTTTACCAAAATTAGGAGCAAATGTTGTGAAATTACATATTAAACCGAGACGGATCAGACTTTTAACTACTTTCTACTGTAATGCCAAATGCCCTTACTGCCATAATGAAGGTCAGGCAGTACCAGTTAATAGCACTATGAATGAAGATTTTGTAGGAAAGTTACTTGATATCGTGCCGACAGAAGAAGTCATTTTAAGTGGTGGAGAACCTACACTAAATCCTCATATAGTCGAAATTGCTAAGGCGGTTAAAGAGAGAGGAATATACTTATCTATAACCACGAATGGTACTCTCACTGACCGTCTATATAAGCTATTCCCCTACTTGGATGAGATTAAATTTAATGTGGATTCCCTCAGCAAATAAGCCTACGAAGCTATTAAGCAATTACCCTTTGAAGCTACCATTAAGAATGTTATGGCAGCTTATAATGCGGGAATATACACCAAATTGAACACTCCATTTATTAGCCTAGCCAATGCTCAAGAACTACTCAAATTTTCCGAATCAACAAAAGTAGAGATTAAGTTTATTGAAGTGTTGGAATTAGGGGGATTTTCCGATCCATCTTTAGAGATAATCAAGCTAGAAAGTCTTTTAGAAAATAATGGTTATTTTGTCGAGAAAGGAGATTTGAAAAAAACTTGGAAAAAGGGTAAGAATACCATTACTACAATGCGCTGTCTTTGTCGGGCAGCAGTTCTGACTGGGGATATTGATGATGCCAAAGAGTTATGTCGAGAACAGGGAAGTTTGTATGTAACTCCAGACGGAGGAATCAAGCCCTCTATTTATGAAGAATTCTCTATTCCCATCTATGATGCGATCAATCGAGACTTGAAAACCCTTCAGCAAAAGTTTGAATAATTCGACCATAGTTTTGGGATAGGGCTGTGTCAAGATATCATCAAAAATCAGAAATTGGACATTGAAGAAATTGAACAAAAAGCAGCAATTCGTAATTAATTCATCTTTTATGACTCTGGAGTTCACAAGGCAGTCCAGAAAAGAGATAATTTCACGAAACCAGTAATACAGGATAGAACAATTGGTACAAGCTTCGGTAAAAAAAACTTCTGTTAGACTCAATCAGAAACTTGCTATTTTCGGAGGCACTCCTAGTTTTGGGGATAAAATCCATGTAGGTCGTCCTAATATCGGCGATCGCTTGCACCTGCTAAATCGCATTAACGATATCTTGGACAGAAAGTGGTTATCTAATGGTGGGAAATATGTCCAAGAATTTGAATCTCGCATCGCTCAGATTCTTGGTGTTAAGCACTGCATTGCCACCTGCAATGGCACAGTTGCTCTACAAATTGCGGCTAAAGCTGCTAACCTTACAGGCGAAGTCATAGTCCCATCCTTCACCTTCATTGCCACGGCACATGCTTTGCAATGGCTAGGGCTTACCCCTGTCTTTTGCGATATTGACCCCCATACCCATACAATCGATCCTCAAATGGTCGAGAAGCTGATTACAAGAGACACCAGCGCAATTCTTGGTGTCCACGTTTGGGGGCAGCCGTGCAATGTCGAAGCCCTAAGCGCGATCGCCCACCGTCACAATCTCAAACTTATCTTTGATGCCGCACACGCTTTTTACAGTTCATACCAAGGACAGGCGATCGGCAATTTTGGTCAGGCAGAAGTTCTCAGCTTTCATGCTACCAAGTTTCTCAATACCTTTGAGGGGGGAGCCGTCGTCACCAATGATGACGAGTTAGCTAACTCGATTCGCCTGATGGTGAATTTTGGCTTTGCAGCAGGCTACGACAATGCCATGTCTATAGGCACCAACGGCAAAATGAACGAAGTCTGTGCAGCAATGGGCTTAACCGGGTTGGAAAGCCTAGACGAATTCATTACTATCAACCACCGTAACTACAAACTATACCAACAAGAACTAAAAGGTATCCCCGGAGTTCGTTTTTTTCCATTCAATGAAAGCGAGAAGAACAACTATCAATACATAGTCTTGGAGATTGACGAGAAGATTACTCAAATTAGTCGCGATCGCCTAATGCAGATATTACACGCTGAAAACATTTTGGCACGACGATACTTTTACCCAGGCTGCCATCAAATGGAACCTTACCGCTCAATGTTTCCCTTTAAAGAAGAGCTGCTTCCTTACACCAATTGTCTAGTTCAGCGAATTTTGACTCTGCCTACTGGAACTGCAATAACATTTGAAGACATCAGCCAAATCACAAGAATTATCCGGTTTGTTTTGGAGCATGGATTATCTATCAGCCAAAAACTTTCTCAGGACTTACGCACCAGTCATGGAAAAACGAACCGCGAAGACGCGAAGGACACGAAGAAATAAGAGTTTGAGAGGTATTTTGCGTAAGTCCTATTATAGAAAGAAATGGATAGTACAGTTCAGTTGCAAAAGATTCTGATTAACTCTCCCATTGCCACTTTGTTTGTTAGTGTCAACGCGATCGCCTTTCCGCCAGAGTTCTTTGGACCAACGCTGAGTTTTGGCTTTCACCCCTTTCCTGCTTTATACAGTGGGGATGGAACAATTCTCACCTCTGGCATCTGGCTAGCGAATGCAAATTTGTGGCTAGGTGTTGTCTTTTTGGGAGGACACCTATTCCATGCGCTGCGTGTTGTAGGCGATCGCCCACCCGTAGTCCAGCTAGTTTACTCTTCTGTAGAAAACCTCTCGGATACCAATCGTTCGCTGCTGTTTGCAGGTGCCACCTCCCTGCTGTTTTGGTCAAGTTTCGACACTCTGCTGCCCACATTGCCTCAATATATTGCAGATGTCGGAGGTAGCGACCAGCAAGTTGGGTTAGTGATGGGGAGCTTGACCTTTGGGCTGTTGTTGTTGAAACCCCCAATGGGCGTTCTCTCTGACCAGCGCAGCCGCAAGCTGGTATTGGGCATCGCTACCAGTGTAGTGGCGATCGCACCTTTAGCCTATAGGTTTGTAGATTCGATTGCACTGCTGATGCTCATCCGAGCTTTCCACGGCATAGCTATTGCTGGCTTCGGCACGAGTTACGCTGCTCTGGTTGCCGATTTGTCGCCAGTAGAAAAGCGGGGTCAATTAATTAGCTCTCTGAGTATGGCGAGACCCATAGCGTTGTTTATTGGTCCTGCTTTAGGGACTTCCAAATAATAAATTAATCAACAAAAACTAAGAAGCCACGTTGATCAAAGAATGATAATCATTTGAGGAGAGGAGAAAGGGGTTGCCGACGGCAACCACCTCTTACCCCCTCAAGTAT
>JAESGF010000289.1_pt1 | contig 19246 bp, 17 predicted proteins | sample 9269621 | NCBI WGS metagenome assembly JAESGF01 (sample SAMN14515066, study PRJNA621663) | algae metagenome | isolation source: Tolypothrix carrinoi HA7290-LM1 and co-occurring heterotrophs from dry rock... | place: USA: Makauwahi cave, Kauai, Hawaii | collected 2011-01-06
CTAACGCCCCTTGCTGCCTCTTGTAGCCGTCGCTAATAGAACCCTTGCATCATTGCTGGTGTGGGGGAATTTTTTATGAGTGGGAAGAGAACATGGGATTTTTGAGTAAAATCTAAAATTTAAGTACAATTATATTACTTAGTGTTCATTTATATTAAAAAATTTTGCGTTACGGTAGGCAAAAAAACGCATACTACAAGCGTACCGTAACGCAACTACAAATGACCTCAAACCGCTGTGGTTAAGGGTTTTTCAAAAAAAGGGGTGTATAGGGGTATAGCCCTTTTGTACATAAACTCTGAATAGGCGGTATTTTTACACACACAAAAGGGCTATACCCCCCCAACCACCACACCCCACCGCCACGCCAAACCCAAACCATCGTCAGCTTCTAACATTGCATTAGCGCCGCCTAGCAGCCTCAGCAAGCCCGGTTAAATACCTATCAAGTGTATTCGCTCATACAAAGCACCAAGGGCAAAATAAAAGGTCTTTTAAGAGTGTTTAATTTTGAACAGTCGATGCGATCGCACGCCGTCAATTTCCGACTGAGGGAATGGTAAATGTAAATCGACTGACGATTAAAAGAGGTCGAGCCGACGCTAGTCTAAAATTTTGGCGGCGGTGGTCGAGGTGGACTGATAAGTAAAATCTGAAAATATTGTGGCGATCGCATACAAAATACTTATCACTTGTAAAGGCGGTGCTAAAAAAATATCTCCAATTATCTGGTTAAAATAGTTAACACATTTAAATTAACCAGTTATTATATTAATATAACCAGTTAAGCAATCGCTTCACGTTAAAATAACTGGACGCTTGACACGCTATGACGAACATCAGACAGTTTACAATGCAGACATAACCAGTTACAATGCAGACATAACCAGTTACAATGCAAACATAACCAGTTACAACGCAGACATAACCAGTTACAATGCAGACATAACCAGTTACAATGCAGACATAACCAGTTACAATGCAAGCATAACCAGTTACAATACAAATATAACCAGTTACAATATAAACATAACCAGTTACAATACAAACATAACCAGTTACTTTATATCATAACTGTCCGGGTATCGCGATACCCGGACAGTTATGATATAAAGTAACTGGTTATGTTTGTATTGTAACTGGTTATGTTTATATTGTAACTGGTTATATTTGTATTGTAACTGGTTATGCTTGCATTGTAACTGGTTATGTCTGCATTGTAACTGGTTATGTCTGCATTGTAACTGGTTATGTCTGCGTTGTAACTGGTTATGTTTGCATTGTAACTGGTTATGTCTGCATTGTAACTGGTTATGTCTGCATTGTAAACTGTCTGATGTTCGTCATAGCGTGTCAAGCGTCCAGTTATTTTAACGTGAAGCGATTGCTTAACTGGTTATATTAATATAATAACTGGTTAATTTAAATGTGTTAACTATTTTAACCAGATAATTGGAGATATTTTTTTAGCACCGCCTTTACAAGTGATAAGTATTTTGTATGCGATCGCCACAATATTTTCAGATTTTACTTATCAGTCCACCTCGACCACCGCCGCCAAAATTTTAGACTAGCGTCGGCTCGACCTCTTTTAATCGTCAGTCGATTTACATTTACCATTCCCTCAGTCGGAAATTGACGGCGTGCGATCGCATCGACTGTTCAAAATTAAACACTCTTAAAAGACCTTTTATTTTGCCCTTGGTGCTTTGTATGAGCGAATACACTTGATAGGTATTTAACCGGGCTTGCTGAGGCTGCTAGGCGGCGCTAATGCAATGTTAGAAGCTGACGATGGTTTGGGTTTGGCGTGGCGGTGGGGTGTGGTGGTTGGGGGGGTATAGCCCTTTTGTGTGTGTAAAAATACCGCCTATTCAGAGTTTATGTACAAAAGGGCTATACCCCTATACACCCCTTTTTTTGAAAAACCCTTAACCACAGCGGTTTGAGGTCATTTGTAGTTGCGTTACGGTACGCTTGTAGTATGCGTTTTTTTGCCTACCGTAACGCAAAATTTTTTAATATAAATGAACACTAAGTAATATAATTGTACTTAAATTTTAGATTTTACTCAAAAATCCCATGTTCTCTTCCCACTCATAAAAAATTCCCCCACACCAGCAATGATGCAAGGGTTCTATTAGCGACGGCTACAAGAGGCAGCAAGGGGCGTTAGTCACTTTTTTGGGATTGTGCCTTAATAAGCTTCTTAACTTGCTTATATTCGGCTTCGTCGGTCACATTTTCTAGCAGTCGCACTTGCTCCATCAGTTCCGGACGCTCCCACTGCTTTAACTGCTCGTACAGGCGTAATACATCTTTGCGGTGTTTTGAATTGATGAACTTACAACCTAGTGGAGTAAAGCTATAAAATTTTTTGGTATCGCTGATTTCGTCATGAGGAAGTAATATTTTGCGCTTCTCAGAATTCATTTCTCGCCACTCTGATAATCCGAGTAATCGAGTAGTGGTCATTTCATGAATACCGTTTTCCCCACTGGTGATATCACTAAAAATCATTGACGCTACATCATCACCATCTTTACCATTTTTCTTTGATAAACCTCTAATTTTTATTGTTTGCTCACCGTTGACCGCGTTGTAAAGTCTGTAATCGGATTTATTTCTAATTTGACATTCTGTGTAAAGTTTTTTTACCTCGAAATTAAATTGATTAAATTTAAAGATATCTAACTCACCAAATTGCAAATTTAGATGTTGCCATGCAAAATTTTGAATATGGTTATTTTTGTTTAGCACTTGAAACATATTTTCATCTTGTGCAATCTCATAACCATAGATGGGTTTAATTTTTACTACAGTATGTCTACTAGAATCTTGAAAATTTTCAAACCCTAAATTTGCAAAAATATCAAGTGATTTACGTTTGTAAAACGCAACTTTGTTAAGGTCAAAAACCCCACCATCGGTAATTGACATCAAACTGTATAATCCTTTAGCCATGCACCATGCAAGGGTTCTAGCACGGGCTGTAATGTTGTTTCCTACGACAAAGTTACTAATTCCTGTTCCATCGCCTGCAAAATAGCTAGAAGCTATACAACCGTAAATCGTGTTGACAATTAATTTGATAAACTCTTGTATTGAGCTATTGTACTGAAAATCTTCTGGTGATAATTGAATTGTATCTATGACAATAGTTTCAATATCTGCAAGTACAGCCTCTTTATTATCTTTACCAAAGTATTTCGTGTACAATTTTACTTTGTTCTTATGTGTGGCACGACGGTCAAGTAGTGTACCTGCTAATTCCTTTAAGTCAACTCGCACCCACTTTGTACACCAGTTTAACCCACATGTACCCAGTTCTTTAATTGAACGCATTTCGCACATTTCTGGGATAACTTTGTCAATTTCATCTCGTTTATCGTAGTAGGCGAAACATTCTACAATGGCATTTTGACGTATCCAAGCAATCTCATTGTCACCAGCATATTTAAGAATCACCTGATATAAATCATGGGTAAATGCAGCCATATGAACTTGATTAGTAGCTAAGTACATAGATGCATCGTACTGCTTATCACTATCAGAGTTATTTTCGGAAAAATGCGATTGATACCAGTCCCAACTAGTAAAAGATTTTTCTTCTTTACTTAGTAACAAATCCTGCTTAAACGGTGCATCTTTCCAACTAATACGAGCTACCCATAAACCAGGTATTAAATGTTTACTATATTGTTTTTCCCATTCCCCAAATATCAAAGGAAATTTGATAATACTGGGATTACCAACTGGGAATATTTGATTTTTAAGCCCGTTGCCGTAACACCCATTAATGTCAATATCAACTAGTACCCCATCTAGTACATCAATAGTTGAACGCTCTTTAACGCATCTGCCCCCATCGGTCATTCCCAAATAAAGTAACGCCTCATTGCCTATAAGATGACTTAGTTGTTTCATCGCTTCCGGACTGGATAGGCGATTGTACCAGTAGAAAGGTTTAATTGCTCCCAAGTCGTTTTGATTATTTTCATCTATTGTAGTAGGCAACATTACATTAGGTCGCGATGCTAGCCACTCAGAGGCGATTCTGGCGGTAATCTTTCCAGTAGATAATCCCCAGTCGTTAGCAGGCTCTACGCCGACTGTAGCCGCAATATCGTTGTAAAATTCGATTGTCTTGTCATGCACTGTTTTGAGATATTTGACATCACCTCTAATATAGTTGATAAATTTTCGTGGCTTTTGGATGAGAAAGTCAAGGGCGTTACCGTGTTTATTCCAATCCCAAGTAGTCTTGTCTTCGGTAGATAATCCCACATTTTGTAAATAAGTTTTTAGTCCTTTGGCTCCCTGCATTGCACAAATATCAACTAATTCAATTGATAAAGCCTGCCATTTCATACCGCGATTAGTAGGTAAATAAATCTCGTAGGGTAGAGCTATAGGCTTGTTAAATTTGGTTGTTATACGGCGTATTCTTTCAAGAAATTGTAGGCAGTAGTAAAGAAAATCAGGAGATTTAGCAAATAGAAATTCCAAATCTTTGAAGCTAAAAAAGAAGTATAACTTAAGAGTTTTTACCCGTCTTCGCTGTAAGTCTTTTATCGGTCGCCATTGAATTTTGTAAATGTCTGTTAAGAAATCAAGAATCACAAAAGGAGTTTGAAATACTCTTAAACTTTGTAATTCGCCTATCAACTTCATTTTTCGATTAACATCGACCATCACAGGCGCAAACTTAGCGGGATGACTTTCGGGATGAAGGTATTCTGCCTGATTCCCTGCACTGTAGATTGAGATGCAAAAAGGTTGTGTGGCTGTATCGGTTTCAGGGATATATTCAGCATCACATGCCAAGTTATCCCATCCATCAGGTAGTTCCAAAATTTCCGCCACGGTCTGAGACAGAGATTTATCTTTTTTTACTTCTGCCTTGGTTTGTGACTTGGGCGTTAACTCAGATTTTGCCTTAAGAGCATCAATATCGACCGTTAAACCGCCAAATTCATCATCATCGTCAATTACACCGGACTTGGCTTTTAACTCTTCAATATCGACCATTAAACCACCAAATTCATCATCATCGTCAAAATCAGAATCGATATGACTTTGTGTTACAGTTGTAATATACTCGGACATTATTAAAGTCTCCTTAATTTGATTAGTGGAGGAGACTGGTAAGTAATATAGAAATGAATATTTTTTCTTGGGCGGTCGAGTACCTTTACTCAACCGCTTTTACTTACCAGTCGCTTTTAGTTGTCGCCGCCTTTGGCTTCAATATCGATTTGCAGGTTATCGTTGGAAATACCTTCACCAGCTTCATAAGCGCGTTTATGTTGACCTGTCTTGTCTAAAAACGCTTCAATAGAATCGACCTCAATTCGATAATAATTATCATCTTGAGGTACACGACAAAAACCTTTGAAAATCAATCCTTTTTGCTCATCTAAAAAGTCGTAAATATCTCCTAAATTTTCATCGACAATATGTCCAAATTCATCATCTTCATCAATAATCTGAATAGAAAATTGATGCTCATAACCCATCATTTTGAGCATTCGCCCTAAAACATTTTTTGCACTGTAGCGATATGAAGACAGTACACTAATGTTTTGCGAACTTTTACCAGTTACATCTAAGACTGAAAAAATAATTTTAAAAAACGGTTTTTCAGTTTTACTGATGCTGTGTTGATACCCCGCATATGTTAATTGAGATTTCCCATCTTTACGACTTGTTAATGGTTCAAAAGCACGTTTGAATTCTTGTTCGGGTTGAGTTTTTTGTTGTGTAAGCATGTTGTTTTGTGTTTGTTGGGTGTGCTGTGTGGTTTTAGCGCGTGCCATATCAATTTGGTTTTTTTCAGGACTCCTATACTATAGCGCTGCGATTTTCATTCGACAACCCCTATATAATGGAAATATCGATAAAACCAGAAAGTCCAGTATAGGTATAATTTATGACTCGTGGTATAAACAAGAACTCTCTAGCTAATTTGCAACCTGGGGGAGAACCGCGTTATGAACAACCAAAGCGGCAAAGAAATGTTTCGTTAACTGATATAGGCTGGGCAGGACTTAAGCAAATAGCTACTGATAGCGGTTTGAGTCTTGCTGAATTTCTTGAACAGATAGGACGGAAGAAAATCAAAGTTGACTCAGATATGACTTAGTTTGGATCGCACAACATCATCCACTACCCCGCCCATGAGTAGCGGGGTTATTTTTTGACCATTAGATTATGTCTGCTACAAATTTGGTTATATTTCTGTAATTGTTTAGGGGACAGGGTACGTCTATCGCGAATTTCACGAAAAAAGAAAGCCTCCCACCCTGTCACCCGTTCAGCATCTAGAGTTTGGTTTATAAGTTGTCGGCGGTTCTCACATTCCTCAGTCACTTTAGGATTAGCCAGCCATTTGATGAACTTTTGGCAGTCTTCACAACCAAGCTTTCCGTAATGCCGTGTCGGTTCGTCGTCGCCTGTTAGTGAGTAAAGATTTTTGCTACCACAATGGGGACAAGAGGTAATTTGTACGTTATGATTTACCATAGAAAAATTATCGCGTTATTAGCGGTTAGTAAAATGATTAGAAATTCTCGAAACCCCTATTGCTTGCAGGCGTGAGGGGTTTTCGTTTTCTTACTTACCAATATCGCGGTTATTTAGTAGGAAAAACAGACGTTTTCCAATCTCGTACACAGATATAACAGAAATGTCATAATTATTGACAAATTATCTAGAATATGTACCACCTTTCTTTTTTCCAGATAAACGTATGCCATTGTGCCAAGCGGAGCCATTAATATCACGACTCAATGCTTTAACAGTTGTCCATAGTTCATCACTTACTTTTTTATGTTCAGATAATTTTCGGTTAACTGTGAATTCTTTTGAAGCATTCTTACAAGCGTTAATGCAGAAATCTCTTAGGAACGTCCCCCATGTTTTCTTATATATGTCTTTAGCTTCCTTTTTTAGTCTTTCCAGTTTTGCAATTTCGCATTTTGATAAATCTTCAATTTTTTCTTTACTTTTTAACTTTTCGTATTCAATAGTACGTTTAACACTTTGTCTTGGTGAAAACGATTCAAAATTATTTCCCCTATTCAATATGTCTTCTGGAAAAGCTATCAAAAATTCGTAATACATTTCTTGACTAATAATTTCTAAGAACATTTTACCGGGAGTTTTTAATACTTTAAGTATGGGTACGTTTGATTTTTCTATACGTTCACTGATAAAATCCCAACCATCATGTAAAACCCAATACAATGTGATGTAATCATCACGAATTAAATCTATGAGTTTTTTTATATGTAAATTTAAATCTTTATATGGGTTTTCAACACCTGAAAGTGGATTCTCTAAACTGTAGTAAAGTAATTCATATTTAAACTTTATAACCAGCCAATGCTGCAACCTATCAAGGGTATTAGTGGAACCATCTTCAATAAAAGCAAGGGGTGGACAATCGCTTAAATGAATTGCTAGCGCTCGTTTAAAGTCGGGCGATTCGATATCATTTTCAGATTTAATTAAATCTCTAAACTCTTTTGTTCGGATTAAATTGGTAATAGTTTTGATTTCACCTTTTTGATATTTATCAGTAATTTGTTGTGGCGTACTTCTGTATATAGAATCGACTAGTAATGTAAATATTCCAATAAGTTGATGAGCTTGAGATTCTGTTTTAAAATTATTCATTTTTCTAGTTTATTTTTAGGAGATTAATGACTAAAAAGCTATTCTTCATTTTTATCACTACGATCGCCACCTCGCGTTTCCCCTAAAGCATCGAAATCCATAGGTAAAATACCTAAGCCTTGGCAATGCCTCATGAATAAAGTTTCTATATATCGATTAGTACTTTGATTATTCATTTTGGCTGCTTGTGCGATCGCATCCATAAGCCTAGGGTCAAATCTAAAAGTCATGCTTTTTCGGCGAATCATTTCTATAAGCATAAGGTTCACTTCCTTACTATCATCAATAGGGGTACGTTTACAACTATACCTCTAAAGCAAAAGTAATGCTATAGCTATAAGTTTGTACAGTGATTATCAACTTTTAGATAAGTTATCGATATATCAAAAGTCTTGCTTTTGCTTTTACTTTGATTTATATTGAAAGGGTGGAGCAAGAGAAGCGCTGCCGACAAGGGAGAGAACCCCATACAAAACACCTCAGACAATTCTCAAGCTGAACAAATCAGACAAAAGACAAGCCTAAACCGATCGCACCCATTAAGACAGCGTGATATTACACAGTCTTAAAACGCCAAAGTCCGGGCGCTAGCTGACCACTAACCCGGACTTACATCCATGCACGCCAAATAATTCAACGCACACTCAAGAATATTATCTTATGAATAAGCATCAATTCGATACCGCCAAAGAACGCATTGAATCCACAATCCGTATTGAGCAAATAACCCAGCTTGAAAACAAGCACAAGGTTGAGCTAGAGAACACTAAACAATCTGCTTTTGATGTCAAGATAGCCGCGTCAGCAACACAGTTGTCTAGTGTCAACCTAGAGCGTGCAACAGTGCGTTTAGAAGCTACTCGTAAAGACTTAACTCTTGATAGAATCGCGTCCGCTAAAAAGTCAATAGAAGTGGCTGCAAACACTCGTGAGAATAATTTATTTAAGCAAGCTACAGACCTAAAACTGGAAGGACTGCAAACAGGTGTCAATGAGGCTAAAAAGTTGTTAGAGAACCGTCGCGAATATTTGACACAGCAAGGTATTCTCTAATGAAAAAGCTAAACATCGTTCTCTTGCTAGTTAACGTTTACGCGCTAATTTCTCGGTTGATAGTCTTAGCTTACCAAAATCATTTAGTAGACCTGACTTTACTAATTATTCTTTACTTAGTAATGCTCGTAGCGACAATAGCAATCTACTTTATTTGGAACACAGAAGAGTTACCAGAGAAAGAGCGTAACCTCTACTTCTTTTCAATCATCTTTGCAGTACTCACAGGAGCAATAATTTAAATGAGAATTCCCAGAATCAAAATTAAAAAGCACACGGGTAGCTTAACGGTTCTGGGTTTTTCTTTGTTCGTTGGTGCGCTAGTAACCCATAAAACAATCCCTGCAAGTATAGGTCTACAATTCCTTGCTTGTAGTGCTGTAGTTGCAGCGACTCAAAAGAACGAAGAGATAAACCCAGTTAAAGAAGCACTCAATAAAATCGAATTAGAGCGTGAACAAATGAACCTTGATTATATCGCCAAATGTGAGGAATTGGAAACCTCGCGAGCGCGATATGAGACAGATTCAGAAACTAGAATTGTAGATATGGAAGAGGCAAAAAAGGCTGAGATTGAAGGGGTAATCGGTCTTTATGAGCAAGAGCTAAACACTCTTACAGAAGCTTTGCTACTCAGAGAAAATATCATTGCAAACTCGAAGCTACCTAAATTAAGCAAAGGTATTGGACGTGTGGACGTTATCGCCAATCGCATAATTGATTTTTACTACGCTCGTAGCCTTACCCTTGACTATGCCGATGGATGGCAAGAGGCAGAATACGACCTAATACGCCTCACGCCTCGCGTAGGCAGTAAGAAAGCCGTTGAGCAAGCCTTAGATGATTTGCAGTTGGAATTAAAGCTTAATAGCTCTCCTAGCGTCGATATCGTTCAGGGTACTTTGCAATTTAGACTCAACACCAGCAACGTTAAAACTGAGGTAGAGACACCACCCAAACGTGAGAAGCCAACTATCAATACTGGTGATTGGTTACGCGGTGTTGCGGCAAAAATTATCCATGCAAAAGTCGATGGTGAAACTCAATCTGGTAAATCAACACTGGTGCAAAACTTGGCAACACTGTTTAGCGATATCCATCAAGACGCTGAATTTATAAGCATTGACCCCAAATATCCGATGTCTGTGGTTGACTCACCCAACTTACAGGCTTGGCGACGCAACCCTGCTTACAAGGGCATTGACACAGCGCTTGAGGGACTGAAGGATATGGCGGCGTGCGTAGAGCATCGTTTAGAACTTTTATCAGAAGACGTTGGTAACGGTGACGCACCAAGGCAGTTTGCAAAAAAGGTGTATGTCATTGATGAAATTGACTGGATTATGTCACGGTACGGTGGGGATGCTATCAACGCTTTGCAAGTAGGGTTAAAGGTTGGCGCTGCTTTAAATGTTGTAGTTGTCTACCTCGGTCAAACACCGCGTTGTTCTAAGTTAAAAATGACCAAAGATGATTTCCGCAACACAACTAATATTTCATTAGCTCAAAATATTCCAGACGCTCTCAATTCTTACATTTACGATGAGCAAGACAAAAAAGATTTGTTAAGCCTTTATTATCGAGAAACTAACTCTGGTAACGTCTATATTGCATTAGTGATGCCTAGAGGACAAAGAGCCTTTTTAGGTCAAATGCCCAAACCTAATGCGTATTTAAATAGTGTTGGGGAATTACTTATCAATGATACTGAACGAATAATTGACTTACACACACAAGGTTTAAAACCGTCTCAAATTATAGAAAACATTTGGGAATTGAAGCCTTCTAAAAGCGATTTTTACAAATCAAAGTTAGATATCGTTTTACAAGCACTAGGCAACCTAAACAACCCAGAAGCCTTATAAACACTAGGTTCGCGTAGGTTCATCATTTGGGTTCGCAACCCGCAAGCCTTATTACACCGTCAAACACTTGTACTGTAAGGTTTCTGGGTTGCTCTATTTTTAGCTGGGTTCGCTTGTTTTTATGATTTGGGTTCGTGGGTTCGCGCAATACTCACGTAGTAATAAGGGTTCTGGGTTCGTGTTTGGGTTGGGTTGGTTAAAAACGCTAAAAACAGCTACAAACTTTAACTCAAAAAACTGTCAGTTGAATTTTAATTACTAGAAACCTAAATTATGTGATTAAACATTTTTCAGGTCTTTCTCGTTTACATTTACACAAAGGAAGCCTTCTAATATGGTATGGCAACAGAGAGATGATAACGTCCCAGGTAAAATTTATTTAATGAAAGCCATTGGTTATGGCGGAATAATTCCAGGTTGTTTAATTGGGCGCTACAAAATTGGATTATCCAGAAATCCCGACGCACGCCTTGACCAATTATTAAGCTCTCAGCCTTGTTGTGATATTGAAATAGTCCATACTGTTGATGTTGAAAATATGGCAGAAAACGAGCAAATTTTACACGATATTTTTAAGAACTCAAATGTAAAGCTGGTTAAATCAAGAGAATGGTTTAATCTCAATCCGTTGCAAGTACAGTACTGTATTTGGTTAATGAACTGTCACGAAATCAAGCGTTCACGTAAGTTAATATCAACAAAGGCAATTGTTAGTGGACTGATAACATTACTAAGCATCGGAATACTAATAGGACAAAGTTTTAAACCTCAGACAACTAAAGCTACAAATCAGATAAAAATCGAAAAATCGGTCAAATAGAGATGCGGTATAACTACTTCTCACATTTGTCCTTGCATTTTTACTCCAAACCGTAAGACAATACTTAAGTTTTAGTTAAGCGAATCATTGGAAACTAAATTTTATGAAAAAGCTACTCATTCGCACTTTAATCGCAATCGTACTTAGTATAGGGTTAGTAACAAATAGTGTAAACATTGCCTATGCAGATGAAAAAGTAGCAGTTCCAGATTATCTATGTACCCCCGAAAATTTTGGTCGCCTTTACCCCAATCCGGACAATTCTATGACTTTTTATCAATGTACGCCTTATGGACTTGTACTAATGATATGTCCGGCTGACTTAACCTTTGACGTTGCTGCGAACCGTTGTGAGCATTTGTTATACACTTCTGACGAGTAAAAACAAACCTGTCATAGTGCGGGTTTTATCGTCTAAAAGTATAAAACAATCAAAATAGGTTGCGAGAACGGTAGCTAAAGCGCTATTTGGTAGAGCATCGCAACGATACAGAGGCGTTTCACATATTAATGGACAAAATTAACGCAGAACCCAACCAAAAGTTTTACACGATAGATGAGGTTGATGTACTACAGGAACTAATAGAAGCAAAACGACACTCAAAAGAGAATCAGTGAAAATCAACAGGCACGGACGCGCCAAAATTCTTACACACTCAGAGATACAGCTAGTTTTTAGCAATGGGCTAGACTCAGACCGTGATAAAACCTTGTTTGGCGTGTGCCTGTTTAGTGCCTGTAGAATCCGTGAAGCTTGCACCCTACTGACAGAAGATATTTACACCCCTTCAGGCAAAGTTAGACCACGGCTGATAATTCGCAAAGCCAACACTAAGGGCAAGTTAGCAACGCGGTCTATCCCAGTCATTGAGGATTTACGCCAATTGCTAAATAATTATTATCCGATTAGCGGTGATATTTACCTGTTTCCCGGTCGCAGTAACGGACACATTAGCCATGACTCAGCCGCAAGAATTTTACGTATGGCTTGCAAGGAAGTCGGGATAATTGGGGTATCGACACACAGCTTTAGGCGTACCGCGTTAACCCAGATGAGCAATGCAGGTATCCCGTTGAGAGTAATTCAGGAAATATCAGGACATCGAAACTTAGAACAATTGCAGAAATATCTAGAAGTCAGTGACGAACAGGTTTTAGGCGCTGCTGCAAGTTTGGCGATGTTGAGTCCTGTTGGTGAAAATGTCGGTAAATATCAGTTAGACGACATTCATAAAGTAGTTAAGATAAACCCTTGACACACCATAACTAGTTATATTATATTAGAACTAGTTAAGGAAACAACGTAACCGGACATGACACCCCAAGAATATTTCGACCGCATCAAAAACTGCTACAACCCCGACACAATCAAGTTTGTAGTTGAGGAACTGATTAAGAATCTAGTTAACGAAACCGACAAACCACGCACCAGACTAAACAAGCTAGCACCCTACAACAAACTTATAAATACCATCCCCCATAAACAATTGTTAGAGGGGCAAAACGCATACATTCAGACACGCGCTGATGGTAGCTACTGGAAACGCCACTTGCACTTTAAATTTACGGGTATTGCAGATATTAATTTCAATGGTAAGGACGGCATCAACACGAAATCTAAAGTATTAGGCAGGCTTGGCAATAAACAACTTTTACCAATTGATGAGTACCTAGAAGCAACCACCAAGCTATTACAAAGTAACGACGCTCACGAGTTGGCAGTAGGGTTGATAGCCGCTAGCGGTCGCCGCTTAATCGAAATAGTTGCCAGAGGTAGTTTTACCCTAGAAACCGAGTTACCCACTTACCTCAAACCGGGATATTTTGTACGATTCAGCGGTCAAGCCAAAAACGTTGATAAAGAATCTTTAGAATATCGAATTGGGGTACTCGTTCCGGCTAGTTCCTTTGTCCAAGCTTTCGAGAAATTTAGAGTTTTACCAGAAAGTATCGAAATCGCTACGTTTTTGAAAAATCACGAAGGCACACCGGAACAGGCTAACGCGATGATTGAAGACCGACGCGGTAACAGCTTGCGTCGTGTAGCAGCAAGAGAATTTAAAGGAATTAAGGCACGTAACGGTGATTTAGACCTCAATCCCAAGGCTTTGAGAGCAATGTATGTAGCCGCAATAACTGAGCGCGATTGTCCTAAAAATATTAATGATTTACTTTGGAAAGCGCAAAGTTTAGGACATTTTATTGATAGTTCAAACGCTAGTGATAGAGATTTAATTTCTCTACTTACCACTCTGGGATACAGCGATTTTTACACCGATAAAGAAGTGCCTTTCATACCCGAAATCACTATTACACCAATTGAAACTAAGGAAACTGAGGAAGATATGACCACTACAATCATCGAAACAACTGCTCAAACAACCGAAGACACAACCATGAGAAAAGAACGTAAATCAGTAAGTGTTGACTCAGAAGCGTTTACAAGAATCAAAGAACTACAAACCGAATGGGAATTACCAAACCAGCAAGCTGTTATCAATAAGTTATTGGAACTTTTAGACAAAAAGGTGGAAGAAAAAACAGAGTTAAAAACCCAAAAACCTGAAAGAAACTTACAAGATATTGAGTCAGAAGCACTAAAAAAATTGCGAGGTGAAGACGCTGTAAACGAAAAAATACGCCGTGCTTTTGAAGCTATAACCAGCTACAACGACAATCAACCGAGTAATGATGCTAGATGGTATATCGGTAATCAAACCCTTAGACAAGTCTCTGGATGCAATGGTTTAGCAATATCAGCTTGGATTAAAAATCATCAAATTAGTGTGGATGACCACAACAATAAATATAATTTAGGTCAATATCATAACAACTTGCATCGTGGTAAAGATTTGACAGAATTGCTGAGTTAAAATCGATTTAACTAGACCTTCTGAGACAATCTTAGACGTGGAAGAATTAACACCTACTCAAAATCAAGCCCTTTGTTTGCTTGCTGCTGGCTACGATAAACATGAGGTAGCCAGCATTTCTGGTGTCACCATACGCACCTTAGACCGATGGAGAAAAAACCCCTATTTTGATAAATTACTGAAGCAAGCTATTAGAAAAACCTACGATGCTGCTATTGCAGAATTAGTTTCTGGTAGTCGCGAAGCTGCCAGAACATTAAAATCAATTATCTCAGACCCTAACGTACCAAGCCGTGTGAAAGTAACAGGTATTCAAGTATTACTTAATAATGCTGCAAGAGTTAAAGATGATTTACTGGAAGAAAGATTAGAAGCGGTTGAGGCGCTATTAGATGCTGACAAAAACGAAGATACGACAAATTGAAAAACGTGCCAAAGAACAAGCTAGCAAGCAAGGTAAACTCGGTTTATTTATTCCTAATAAATGGCAAAAATTCGCCCAAATGGTATCAGTAAGAAGCGCTGGCAACATCGTAAAATTTAACCCATACGAATATCAGATAAATCTTGTTAATTTGATGTTAGAACACTCTGTAATCGTTGCTAAATCGCGACAATTAGGGATTAGTGAAACTATTACTTGTTTCATGCTGTGGCGTGCCTGTCTCAATCCTGGTTACTTGGGTGTAATATTTTCTAAAACCCAGGTAGATACAGGCTTGTTAGCCCGTCGCATGAAACGCATGATTAACAGCTTGGGGTTAAAAACAACTACAGAAAATCTAGGCGATATTGAGATAGAAGGACGTGGAAGAATATTATTTAAAAATAGTAATCCTGACTCGGCACGCGGTATTGAAAGTGTAGTTGATTGTTTTTTTGATGAATTTGCTTTTGTGGAAGATGCCAAGTTTATCTACGATGCCGTAGCACCTGCACAGCAAATGTTAGGAGATAAAGCACGGGTATTTATAGTGTCCACACCTAATCGAAAAACTAATTATTACTGGGATTTATTAAGCGGGAATAATGATGATAAAGATATTGAGCTAATTTGTAATAAAATCTCAGAAGGGATTGAGAAACCTTTCCAATATTGGATTGATAGCGGTGGATGGGGTAAAGTGGTAATTCACTGGAAAGAACATCCTATATATGGTCAGAATCCAAAATTTTTGGAAGATGTACATGAAAAACAAAAGCTTGATTGGGAAACGATTAAGCAAGAGTATGATTTGAACTTTGAAGAAAGTGCTGAAAATGTTTTCAATGCTGCGTTAGTTCGTTTAAATAGTATTGGCGAATACGAATCAAACCATGATAAAAATGCTGATTATTACTGCGGTTTAGATTGTTCCACATTTGGCGCTGATTACACAGTGTTTACTGTTTTTAAGTTGAAAGCTGGTAAATACTCCTTGGTGCATTTGTACCGCAAACGACAACAAACCAGTGATTATCATCAATACCAGATAAGTGAAATTATCGAGCGCTACAAACCTACTAAAGTAGCGATTGAGGTCACTGGAGGGGTAGGACAAGTTTATCTAGAACAATTGAGTAGACAACATCCTAACATCGCTTTTGAGAGTATAAGAACCACTGGAGATAGTAAGCCAGCGATGGTTTCTAATCTATTGCTAGCACTTGAAAAAGAAGCGGTTATTTATCCCGCAAATTCACCACTGATTGAGGAGCTACTTTCTTTTAGAAAGAATGGTAAAAAATTAGAAGCTTCTCAGAGTAAACACGATGATTGTGTAATGAGTACGTGTTTTGCGTTGGCAGTATCACCGTTTAGTAATCAAGAAAATATCGGTTTAAATGTTAGTTTTTTATCAAAATAAGATGAATATTTTATTTGAAAATATTGATGACACAATACACGCATTAGGTTGTTTCGCGTCAAGTGATAGTGGAATTAATAGCGATGTATTTGCAGTTGTCGTGTTTACAATTTCTTTAAACAACGACCGATATGTAATACTAGACCATTGGAAAAAGACGGGAAATGTTAGCATTGACGAATGCTCTAAGGTCATTCTATCTTTCACACAAAAGTATAATGTTGAGTATGCTTTCACAAACATTGTAGCTGATGCAATTTATACGAATGGAAACTTAAAAAACGTGTGGCTATACAAGACATTATCTGAATTTAAAAATCGTGTAAAATGGAAAATTACAGAAATTAATAGTTTGGAAAAAATGATTTTTTTAACTAAAAGTCATGGTAACAATAATAAAATTTACTTTGATAAACAAATGACGACTGAACAACGCGAAGAGTGGAACAAAGAAAATAAAACTTTTGTTTTGGCAGATTGTCAGAATAAAATTAAAATATATCCTTTGCTTTGCGCTTTTTGGCATGGGATAATCGGAATAGAATCAACAATTTTATATACAGATGAAGATGAGAGTTTTACAGGTTGTTATAAAGTATATTGATAAATTAATATATTTGGATAAAAAATGAAAAATATTACAAAATTACAAACTTTACTAGATGGAACAATTGCTGAACTAGCTAAAGAATTACACACATTACTCGATGAAATAACCCCTCAAAATATCGATACAAAAATAGTGTGTCAAGCAATGATGAACGAAATACTCAGTAATTCCATCAATCAACGCCCACATACATCGACCATCGCGTGTTTATACGGTTTAATGAATCAAAACTATGGTGAAGATTGATTTAACCTCCCACACCGCCCCTACCTCTCCACGCCCTACGCCCATTCCCTATAACCCAATTCCCCCATCGCTTGATCTAACGCCCCTTGCTGCCTCTTGTAGCCGTCGCTAATAGAACCCTTGCATCATTGCTGGTGTGGGGGAATTTTTTATGAGTGGGAAGAGAACATGGGATTTTTGAGTAAAATCTAAAATTTAAGTACAATTATATTACTTAGTGTTCATTTATATTAAAAAATTTTGCGTTACGGTAGGCAAAAAAACGCATACTACAAGCGTACCGTAACGCAACTACAAATGACCTCAAACCGCTGTGGTTAAGGGTTTTTCAAAAAAAGGGGTGTATAGGGGTATAGCCCTTTTGTACATAAACTCTGAATAGGCGGTATTTTTACACACACAAAAGGGCTATACCCCCCCAACCACCACACCCCACCGCCACGCCAAACCCAAACCATCGTCAGCTTCTAACATTGCATTAGCGCCGCCTAGCAGCCTCAGCAAGCCCGGTTAAATACCTATCAAGTGTATTCGCTCATACAAAGCACCAAGGGCAAAATAAAAGGTCTTTTAAGAGTGTTTAATTTTGAACAGTCGATGCGATCGCACGCCGTCAATTTCCGACTGAGGGAATGGTAAATGTAAATCGACTGACGATTAAAAGAGGTCGAGCCGACGCTAGTCTAAAATTTTGGCGGCGGTGGTCGAGGTGGACTGATAAGTAAAATCTGAAAATATTGTGGCGATCGCATACAAAATACTTATCACTTGTAAAGGCGGTGCTAAAAAAATATCTCCAATTATCTGGTTAAAATAGTTAACACATTTAAATTAACCAGTTATTATATTAATATAACCAGTTAAGCAATCGCTTCACGTTAAAATAACTGGACGCTTGACACGCTATGACGAACATCAGACAGTTTACAATGCAGACATAACCAGTTACAATGCAGACATAACCAGTTACAATGCAAACATAACCAGTTACAACGCAGACATAACCAGTTACAATGCAGACATAACCAGTTACAATGCAGACATAACCAGTTACAATGCAAGCATAACCAGTTACAATACAAATATAACCAGTTACAATATAAACATAACCAGTTACAATACAAACATAACCAGTTACTTTATATCATAACTGTCCGGGTATCGCGATACCCGGACAGTTATGATATAAAGTAACTGGTTATGTTTGTATTGTAACTGGTTATGTTTATATTGTAACTGGTTATATTTGTATTGTAACTGGTTATGCTTGCATTGTAACTGGTTATGTCTGCATTGTAACTGGTTATGTCTGCATTGTAACTGGTTATGTCTGCGTTGTAACTGGTTATGTTTGCATTGTAACTGGTTATGTCTGCATTGTAACTGGTTATGTCTGCATTGTAAACTGTCTGATGTTCGTCATAGCGTGTCAAGCGTCCAGTTATTTTAACGTGAAGCGATTGCTTAACTGGTTATATTAATATAATAACTGGTTAATTTAAATGTGTTAACTATTTTAACCAGATAATTGGAGATATTTTTTTAGCACCGCCTTTACAAGTGATAAGTATTTTGTATGCGATCGCCACAATATTTTCAGATTTTACTTATCAGTCCACCTCGACCACCGCCGCCAAAATTTTAGACTAGCGTCGGCTCGACCTCTTTTAATCGTCAGTCGATTTACATTTACCATTCCCTCAGTCGGAAATTGACGGCGTGCGATCGCATCGACTGTTCAAAATTAAACACTCTTAAAAGACCTTTTATTTTGCCCTTGGTGCTTTGTATGAGCGAATACACTTGATAGGTATTTAACCGGGCTTGCTGAGGCTGCTAGGCGGCGCTAATGCAATGTTAGAAGCTGACGATGGTTTGGGTTTGGCGTGGCGGTGGGGTGTGGTGGTTGGGGGGGTATAGCCCTTTTGTGTGTGTAAAAATACCGCCTATTCAGAGTTTATGTACAAAAGGGCTATACCCCTATACACCCCTTTTTTTGAAAAACCCTTAACCACAGCGGTTTGAGGTCATTTGTAGTTGCGTTACGGTACGCTTGTAGTATGCGTTTTTTTGCCTACCGTAACGCAAAATTTTTTAATATAAATGAACACTAAGTAATATAATTGTACTTAAATTTTAGATTTTACTCAAAAATCCCATGTTCTCTTCCCACTCATAAAAAATTCCCCCACACCAGCAATGATGCAAGGGTTCTATTAGCGACGGCTACAAGAGGCAGCAAGGGGCGTTAG
>JAESGF010000290.1_pt1 | contig 19108 bp, 22 predicted proteins | sample 9269621 | NCBI WGS metagenome assembly JAESGF01 (sample SAMN14515066, study PRJNA621663) | algae metagenome | isolation source: Tolypothrix carrinoi HA7290-LM1 and co-occurring heterotrophs from dry rock... | place: USA: Makauwahi cave, Kauai, Hawaii | collected 2011-01-06
GCCTTCTTCTCAACAGTAACTGTCTCAAAGCCTGATTTTTCCATTGAGACTGGCATAAGTTTGCACCTTGCGATCGCCTGTTGAAAGCCAGTTATAGAGAGGTATTGGCATTTTTCGGAGATGTCTATTGATAATTGGAATGAGAATGCGGCACAAGCCAAAGTTCATATTCTCATAATCATAAGAACCTACCTGTGTTACCCCAGCTGCCACCTTACTTTTCATAAACGTATAATCCGAGGCAGAACTATCTGTACTGAATCCCGATCTATGTGTCAACAAGTGCCGAAAGGTGATCTTGTCGATATTATTACCTTTACTCCAGTAAGTTGGTAAATAGTTAATAATCTTACTATCGTAAGAAATATTCTTGCTATCTAAAACTTTGACCAAGCCAACCGCTGTGATAAATTTACTGACACTGGCAACGTGCATACGTGTATCTTCACTCCAACCTTGCCTGAGATCGGCTGGAGTCTGTGCCCAGTTCCAAATCAAATTATAAATGAGGTTGCCGTTTTGCCGCAGTTGCAGCATGTATCCAGTTACAGAGTCTTTTAAAATATTGTGGATAGCCTTGCCAAAAGCATCTACATTCAATTTAGGAGGGATAGCAAATTGTCTAGTGACAATGGGAATGTCATATCTGACTTCTCGCGATTCATCAACCTCTTCTATCTGAATGTTTTTTACATGTTCTGGTGTAATGACATGTGCTGCGATTTCAGCTTCTGTTAGTTCGGCGGGAAGATTGGCAATTTTCATGGTTTTTTTCTCTCTTAAAAAAGTGACTAGTTTGTGCTTTTCAACTCTTGCGTACCAAGTGAAAGTCCCTTAACAAGTAAGCGTTAAACTGGACGCAAATCGATAATTGTTTGAGTTGAGAACTGACTGAATGATTCGATGTTTTTAAGATTAAATGGCAATCGGGAAGAACTAGGGAAGAAAATTTAATTTCCAAAAATATCAGTCAGCACCAGCCTGGTTTTAGAGAATTGTAGGACTTACGCACGCGCTAACGAATTGTAGGGAACCCTTCATGAATTGCCCCTACGTAAATTCAATGGTGACGGCGAGATGAGTGCGTAAGTCCTGAATTGGTATAAATTCAGCAACGCCAAGTATTGTTACATCTTGCCGATATCTGCCTTACATGTGCATAACTTGATTTGGCTCACACCTAAAACAATATATAAGGCAAGCAATACTTGCTTTCATTTCGTTCAGTTAATAAGGTATAACTTCCCGCTGCATATATTAGAACTTTTGTCAATATTGCATGTATGGCAGAAATTAAACGAAGTCTAGCAGTAGTTATCGGCATCGATCAATACAGCAATGGCATCCCAGCACTGCAAACTGCTGTCAATGATGCTAAAGAAATCGCCGCTACTTTAAAGAGCAAATACGAATACCAAGTTCTGCTGCTGTTGGATAGCGATGCTAACAGCAATAAATTCAACAGTCTATTGACTGCTCTTGAACAACAGAAACTACTTTTTTCTGATGGCAGCCAAATTGAAATTGAAGAAACTGATAGACTATTTTTCTATTTTGCCGGACATGGTATCGCCTTAGATACCCTTGATAACGCCGATGGTCCTGCGGGTTTTCTTGTCCCCCAAGATGCAGGCTTGAATAACAACAGCACTTGGTTATCGATGACGCGACTGCACGATGCTTTGCAAAAACTGCCATGTCGTCATTTGTTGATTATCCTCGACTGCTGCTTTGCAGGGGCATTTCGTTGGGCAGGTAACAGAGAAGCGGTGCGGCAAAATAAACTATATCGCGAACGCTACGATCGCTTTATCTCTAGTTGTGCCCAGCAAGTTATCACCTCTGCAAGCGATGATGAAAAAGCTGTTGATTGCTTATATCCTTTTGGACAACGCTGCGAACATGATGGACATTCTCCCTTTGCGCTCGTTCTCCTCAAAGCACTTAGAGGAGATGTTGACTTGAGTCAAGACGGTCTACTTACAGCAACAGAACTTTTTGTGTATTTACAGAGCGAGTTGTATAAGATAAACGCAAAACAAACCCCTAACTTGCGTCACCTTAAACACCATGATGATGGTGAGTACATCTTTCCCGTTTTTAGTTTTGACCGCAATAACTTAGCTTCAGCACCTGCAATTTCCGAAAATACTAATCCTTATCGGGGTTTAAAATCTTTTGAAGAAGAACACAGTCAGCTATTTTTCGGCAGAAAGAAATTAATTTCCCAGCTGGCAGAATTCATAAGCGATCGCCCGTTGACGGTAGTGCTGGGTGCTTCTGGTTCGGGAAAATCTAGTTTGGTAAAAGCCGGATTAATTCCATATTTGAAGCTGGGCATGGGGCATGGGGGAGGCAGTGCGTTGGGGAGGCAGTGCGTTGCGGAGGTCACGAACGTTGTAGCACCTGCCGTCGGCTCTGCCGACTTGAAGCATCTGCCGTCATGGGGTATGGGGCATAGAAATTCGGAAACTTCTTTTTATTCTCATTGCCCATTGCCCATTGCCCAATTACCAATTAAGCAAGAATGGCGCATTTTGGCTCCGGTGCGTCCGGGAGAATCGCCTTTTGTGGCTTTAAACAAAACGCTGATCAAGGAAAATTTGCCAATTTTTGCGGAACCAAACAAAGCTTTTGAGCAAGAATTACAGAATTTGTATCAGAGTGTAGGTGAATGGTATCGTTTGAATCCTCAGGCAAAATTCCTATTGGTAATTGACCAGTTTGAAGAATTAGTCACTATGAGCCAAGATGAAACTGAAAGTGAAAAATTCTTTGAAGGATTGGCAAGAGCAATAAAAGCTTTTCCTGAGCAGTTAAGAATTGTGGTGACACTCAGAAATGACTTTGAACCACAATTTCGCGATACTCCTTTAGAACCTTACTGGGAATCGGGACGATTTGTGATGCCAAAGATATCGCGTCAAGAATTGCGATCGTGCATTGTCGAACCAGCCGCTGCCAAGGTAATGTATTTTGATCCGCCAAGTTTAGTAGACGAAGTAATTGATGAAGTGGCACAGATGCCGGGAGCTTTACCGCTACTTTCTTTTACTTTGAGTGAACTGTATCTGAAATATATTCAGAGTGTCAAAGAAGGTAAAAGAAATAATCGGGCAATTACTCAATCTGATTATGCAGAATTAGGGGGAGTGACGCGCAGTCTCACTAAAAGAGCAGACTTTGAATATGACGAGTTAGTTAAACTTGACCCCGCTTATTCCCAAACTATCAAGCACGTAATGCTGCGGATGGTAGCGGTGGGTAGCAGCGATTTGACACGCAGACGGGTGCTATGCAAAGAACTGGAATATCCACAACCCGAAAATACACGGGTAAAGTTGGTGATAGAGCGCTTTGTGGCGGCGCGGTTGTTGGTGAAAGGACGCGATATAGAGAATAATGAATATCTAGAGCCGGCTCATGATGCTTTAATCCGGGAATGGCAAAAGCTGCTGAACTGGAAAAAACAAGAGTTAGCTTCTTTAGTATTGCAAACAGAGTTAAGACCGACTGCAAATAAATGGGCAACCCAAAAACACGATAAAAAGGCTGTTGGTCTTCTGTGGTATAACGATCCTCGCTTGCCGTTAGTACAGCAATTACTTAAGTCTGATGTTGGCTGGTTGAATTTAACAGAGTTGGAGTTTGTCAAGCGTAGCATCCAAAAAAGACGCAACAAGCACTTAAAGGCGATCGCTATACTTAGTGCAGTGATGATATTGCTGTCGCAACTTACCGCTTTTGGGTTTATTCAACTTCGTTTTTCGATTGTCAATAACAGTGCAGAAGAAATTAGGCAATCTTCTTTGCAGCCTATATGTTCCCAATTACACAATTATACTAAGCAAATACCGCAAAGAACAGAGGCAAATATAGCTGAAGATAAATGATTTCCACTCCTCAGCGATGCTGCCAATAAAGAACCGTTGAGACAAAAAACTTGAGAAAATGTTTTTTAATCACTTTAAGTTATAAATCTGAATAAAAATAATGTTTGATTTAATCTATGAGCTTACTTTAAAGTGAAAACTATGCACTTTACTGATGGCTTCTGTAAAAGCAAAGCCACAAAATTAAAATGAATAAATCAATTGCAAAAAAATTAACTTCTTGGGTCGTCTCGGCAGTATTTGTTGTATTTGTAGCGGGATTTTCTCTGCTTGACCAGCCTAGCGCTTTAGCTCAATCAGAAACAACATCTACACCCGCTCCCATAATATCTCCGGTTGCATCGCCAATACAGTCTGTAAGCGCAAATGTGAAACGTTTGTTACAAACCAAAGAATGTGTCGGGTGTAACCTGAATGGAGCAGACCTGAGTTCGGCTAACTTGCAAGCAGCAAACTTGGAAAATGCGAACTTGGCAGATGCAGACTTCGAGAAGGCTAATTTACAAGGAGCAAATCTGTTAGGAGCAAATTTACAGGGAGCAGATTTAGGTAAAGCAAACATAGCAGGAGCAAACCTAGAGAATGCAAACTTATTTGATGCAGACCTAGAGAAGGCAAACCTACAAGGAGCAAACTTGTTAGGAGCAAACTTACAAAAAGCAGACTTGGAGAAAACAAATCTAATAGATGCGAAAATAGAAGGGGCAAACCTGCTAGGGGCTGATTTGGAAGATGCGATCGCACCTCCAGGATTCACAGTTCAATGATAACAAGTGCTTGACATCCTTCCCCCGTTCAAATAACGGGGATTCTTGTTTTTATTTCACTCACAAGTGCAAATTATCGCCGATCGCTACATCACCATTACTAATAACTTTGGCTAAAACTCCTGTTTGGGTGTGGTGAAATTGCTTTTGTAGTAAAGTCAGCAATCCAATATCTCGTTCTCCGGTTTCTGGATGCACGTCTATATTTAAACAGCGATTAATTCTGGCTGTAATCTCAATTCTCGCACTACCAAGTTGCATTTCTTGCCCTACCCAGTCAAATTCTTTCCATGCGGGTACACCTTCTACAACTATATTCGGACGGAAACGCCGGACATCGATTTGTTGTCCGGCTAATTGACTTAAATTATCAATAGTTGCTTGACTAACTAAAGAAATATGCACTGCTTCTCTGTCAGGATAGCGAGTTTCGCCAAACATCCCCACAAATTGTAAGGGTGCGCGTTTGCCGTTTCTAGCAGCAAGACTGGGATAAATTCCTGCGAGATAGCCGGTGAAAAATGTGGAAATGCGATCGCGTCCGATTTCTGTATTCGTATCGCCAATCAATAATTCTACACCTTTACGCTTGACTCTGAGAATACCGCTAGTTTCTTCATACTCGCAATCTAAAGCTGCAAGTCCGTGCCAATCGTTTTGCATGATGAAGTTGTGCTTCTTCATCCACGGCACTTTAGTTGAGTCTACGTCTATTTCATCTTGCTTGTACATTAACGCAAAAGAGCGATCGCCTGGTATCCCATATCCAACTTTTAAGGTTACACATTCCTCTGCTAATGGTGTTAAACCCTTCACCGGATGGATAAATAACTGCTTAACCTCTGCTTGTTTCATTAGTTGCGAAGTGAAAATTTAAAGCTTCAGAAGTCGGGTTTCTTTAAGAAACCCGACTTCTCGTTTGTCACAGCAGACTTTTTTAATCAGAACTAGAACTCATAGATTTTTGTTTACCTGGCTGATTTTTCCCGCTCTTGCCACCTGTAATACTACGCAAATATATACCGCCTATAGTCAATAAAAATACTACATAACCTACTGCTTGCACGAGATAAAGACGATCTCTGTAGCCAAATAATGATTTAAGAATAATGCCTGGGAATTGTTCATCAGGTAAGATTTTCGAGGTATTTGAAACCATCGGACCCAAAATGCAAGAATGGACTTTGGTAAACCTTTCGTAATAAAAACAAAGGCTTTGGGAAGCGCGATCGCTTAAAGCCAAAGCAGCAGCAGCTTCATCAAAGCGTTGCAGTGCCGTCACTACCAAACCGGCAACAATCAACACCAAAAAAATGCCCATCACCTGGAAAAATTGCCGAATGTTAATTTTTACACCCCATTTAAACATCAGCACACCAACAGCAGCTGCCGCAACTAAACCGCTAATAGCACCGAAAGCTGGCATGAATCCTTGTTGAAAATTGGCAGCGACAAAGAAAACTGTTTCAAAACCTTCGCGAAGAACGGCAATCAAAATTAACCAAAAAACGCCCCAGCCGGCATTAGAATCTGTTTTGAGAGCGCTTGTAACTGCTCCTTCAACAGTAGCTCTCATAAATCTGGCTTGTTTGGTCATCCAGATGAGCATCCAACTGAGCATAGCGATCGCTAATACGCAGAAAAATCCCTCTAGCAAAACCTCTGTCACCGATGCGTATTGCGGATTTGCCGCACTTAGCGCTCGCGTAATCCAACTCAACAACACCCCTACCAGCGCACTCAGGGCAATGCCAACGCCCACACCAGCATACACCCAAGAGTTAAGCTGAGATTGCTTGGCTTTTTTCAACAAGGCAAGCACAATCCCGACAACAAGGGCAGCTTCTACTCCTTCTCGGAGTGTAATTACAAAAGTCGGTAAGGCAGTACTAAAATCCATCGTCTGTTGTTAGTAGTTAGTAGTTAGTAGTTAGGAGTTAGAAGTTAGGAGTTGGTAGTTAGTAGTTTTAATTCCTAACTCATAACTCCTCACTCCTCCCTTTGTTTGTTAGTAGTTAGTAGTTAATAGTTAGGAGTTAGGAGTTGGTAGTTAGTAGTTTTAATTCCTAACTCATAACTCCTCACTCCTCACTTTGTTCTCCTCACTTTTCTCAGCTGAAATCGCGTAACATTTTTTTCAGTTCGAGATTATGCATCTCTTCCTGTCCTATCATATTACGGGCGAATTCTTCTAAGTAAATGCTGGCATCGGTGACGGTTTCCAGCAGACTTTTATACAAATCCAGAGCCTTTTTTTCGTGGGATAAGCTTTCTGTCAAAATATCCTTAACTGAATGCTTGTAAGTTTCTTCCATCGGCGCAATTTTTAGGCTGGGGTGTCCATCTAAACCTGTGAGTATTTCTCCGACTTGTTCAGCATGAAGTAGAGACTCGCTAGCCTGCGCTTTGAAAAAACCCACAATCGGAATGCGGTTGGGACCTGTAACCATCAGAGAATAATGAGTGTAGCGGACTACTCCGGCTAGTTCAAATTCCATGATTGCGTTGAGTAAGTCGATGGTCTTTTTCTGGTCAAGCTCTTGCATTTTGCGTTAATTGAAGTTACGTGTGGAGAGTAATCAGTTAAGAATGAGGAGTTAGGAGAATGGAGTATGAGTATAATTCCTAACTTTTGTACAGACGTTCCACTGGAACGTCTCTACTTTCTTCTCACTTCTAAGCTAATTTTAAACTCCTCAATTTTGCTATTAAGAATTAAGTAAAACTGCTATCGCTGGGCTTGGGTGCTTGATTTATCAATCACGGTTTGAGAATTTTGCTCAATAGTTTTCACTAGCTTGGTAACATCATCAGGAGTTTTGACTGGTGCAGCTGGAGGAATAGCGGAGGGCCAAACTTTTACTAGTTCAGCCATACTTGTTTCAATGGCTTTATGTGCTTCCGGAAAGTCTTTTGCCATTTGGCTAGAAATACCTTTGTATAATTCGTTGGCGTAGATGACAAAACCACGAGAGTCTTGATATTCGATTGCCGCAGATATTTTGCCGTTAGCGATCGCTGCACCATATTCTGAGTTTGCCGCATCTAATAGCTCATTAATGCTTTGTAGTACAAATCCGGTTTTTGAGCGTTGCGCTTCTGGTAAAGCGGCGATCGCACCATCTACTGCTTGCATTGAAGAGGCAAAATCAGTTTTTAGTTTGGCTGCTTTCGGATTCGATTTTACTAAATCTTGCAAACTTACTAAAGTCGTCTTAAATTCTTTAACTTTACGTTCGTTTAGTTGGTCTTCAACATCAACATAAATCTCTTCAACTGGATGTCCTATATGAGGTTCTGCTTGTTTGGGCTGATTTTGATCTAGCAATTCTTTTGCTACTATAAGATGCCCTTTCATCAATCCCAATTTACTCATATAGTCAACATCTTTTGCCTCACCCGTGAGTACTACCTCTTGAACAGTCACCATATCTTTAATTTGGTCAAACTGCTCTTGACTAATCACCTTTTTAGAAACTAATTCCTCAGGTGAAGCATAAGGACGATTTGCTTGAATTTTGTTTGATAATGCTGGTATTGCTAGCTTTGCCTCAAACTTATCCAATTCGGACAATATCGCAGTGTTGATATTTATTTGATTTTTGCTGCCGTGACCGCTATGATTATTATTACTTACTGCCTCGCTTGCCTGGGGGCTATTGGCAACAGGGGCAGGTGAATTATCTGCGCTTGGTGTGCCTGCATTACAGGAACTCAGGGAAACTATGGCACAAGCAGCAACAGCCAAAAAAATGTAACGAACTTTGATCATTTTTGCTCCAATAAACGTTTTAAAGGTATTAATTAAAACTTTCTCAGCTAGCAACAGCACGTTAGTTTGACATTGAGTCGTAGAATTTACTTTTGCATATAATGATATTTTTTATCAACTAATTCAAAAAAATTAACTATAACTTCAATAATTTTTTTCAAATAATTTAGGCTCTGCCCTAATTTGATGCAGAGTATAATGCAACACATTTAAGTTGATAAATTGGGAATTGGGAATAGGTAATTGGGCATTGGGCATTGGGCTTTTTTAATTTGGGTCAAAGGGGAAAGGGAAAGGGGGAAAGGGAAATGAATCGGGGGAAAGTTTCAGTAATTTTAGACATTTTTACTAATTTTAAACAACTCTGCCCCTTTCCCCTTTCACGGCAGGTGCTACAACGGGGGGAACCCCAACGCCAGATGCCTCAACGGAGGGAACCTCCGCACGGCACTGGCTCCGCAACGCACTGCCTCCCCTTTCCCCTTTCCCCCCTCTTTAAAATCCCCATTCCCCATTACCCATTACCCATTACCCATTACCCATTCCCCATTCCCTAATACCCTTCATTTTAAGAATTTTTCTGAGTTGAAAGAGCCTTTTTACTGTCCGCGACTACTTCAAAATTACCCATGCAACCGTTTTCGGCGATCGCATCTTGATGCGGATGAAACATATACTTACCCGGATAGCGAAAGCTGAATTCTAAAATGTGTCGTTCCGCTATACCCATCGTAATTACATCTGCTTTGTGGGTGGGAGTGAGAGTCATTCCCGTGGGATAAACATCAAAAAAGTTGGCGTGGAGGTGAAACGTAACCGCTGGATCGAATTCAATAATGTTGAGGACGTACAGCCGAATCAACTGATTTTGGTAAATCTTAATCGGATTATCCATGTAATAATGCGGCTGACCGTTGAAGGCGTAAAACTCATTGCGGTTATCATCATTAACATCATACCCAGCCATAATTAAAGCTATTTCATCTGCCGGCGGACGTGGTTTGGGTGGGTCGATGATAAACATTCCGTATAACCCTTTGGCAATGTGACGGGTTACTGGTTCAATATGGCAGTGGTACAAATGAACGCCATAAGGTTCCGCGTCAAATTCATAAATTGTGGCGCTACCGTTGCTAACTGGACGAACACCATCCATTTCTGCTGGGTGGACACCGTGAAAATGCAAAGAGTGAGAATGTCCGGCTTGATTGTGGAACAATACGCGCACGCGATCGCCTTGTTTTGCCCTTAGTGTAGGTCCTGGAATCCGACCATTTAAATCCCAGATGTTGTAAGACACAACACTATTTAGCTGGATGATGGAAGTCCCCGCACTTAAGCGAAATTCGCGGATAGTGCGTCCATTTTCTTGCTTTACCGTGCCATAATCAAAATTCCGGAGTACCTGCATCGGGTTAGCTGCGTTTTTTGGTGCAGTTGTTGGTGCGATCGCCTCCATCGGCGGTATTTTGACAATTGACTTACTTTGTGCATTTAACGTATGCCAAAGCGCCGTCGCCCCAGTCACACCCGCACCAGCTAATCCCAGTTTCAACAGTTGGCGACGGCTCCAAAGGTTTTCTTGCCCCAAAGCAAAATTGTTAGGCATGGAATTTCCAATTAGCGCCCAAATAAATAAGTTTGCAATTTTTTTGCAATTGACCTATGTATATTATCGAAATCAATAATTTTTGTCAATAATTTTATCAGGTTGCTATTTCAGGCAATAAGTCTAGCCTATCAAAGAATGCAATCTGAAAAAGTCAGGATTAATTTAGTTTTGGCTGAATTTATTTACGTATATTTGTTAACTAAAAAGCAACATAAATTACTATAGCTTTGCATATGTTGATAGTTTTGTTGCCACAAGCGAATGATAAACTGTTATGAATTTAACAAAGGAACTTTAAGCTGTGAAGATGCGTCCTTCTCACCTTAATAAAAAATTGCCACGGATTGTTGATTTTTAATTTAGAAGAGTGCGATCGCGGCATTAGTTGATTTAAACTGACTGATTGACATACATCTGCGGGTACAAATGTCAAGAATTATTATCAAGTCAAAACGCACAACACTAGTTATCATCGGGGTTCTCAGCTTCTACGTCATAGTCAGCGCATCTGCACCAGCTTATGCGATGCACATTATGGAAGGCTTTTTACCACCGAAGTGGGCGATTTTTTGGTGGGTAGTAGCGTTACCATTTTTTGTATTGGGATTGCGATCGCTGACTCGCATCACCCAAACCAACCCAGAACTAAAATTACTTTTAGCGCTGTCGGGAGCCTTTACTTTTGTGCTTTCAGCCTTAAAAATCCCTTCAGTCACCGGTAGCTGTTCTCATCCCACAGGAACAGGATTAGGTGCAGTGCTATTTGGACCTTTAGCAATGTCCGTGCTGGGTACTTTAGTATTGTTATTTCAAGCATTGCTGTTAGCGCACGGTGGTTTGACAACATTGGGAGCAAATGCTTTTTCGATGGCGATCGCCGGACCATTTGCCGCTTACTGGATATATCATCTCACAATGCGGCTAAGTGGTAAGCAAAGAATCGCCATCTTTTTAGCCGCAGCTTTAGGAGATTTACTCACATACATCATTACATCGATCCAACTCGCTTTAGCTTTTCCCGCACCAATTGGGGGATTTATCGCTTCATTTATCAAGTTTGCCGGAATTTTTGCCTTTACTCAAGTTCCTTTAGCTATTAGTGAAGGATTGTTAACTGTGCTGGTGTGGAACTGGCTACAATCTTACACCCCGCAAGAATTGGAACTGTTGAAATTAATCAAACAGGAAAGCCAAGGATAGTTAAAAAGAGATGAAAAAAATTGCATAAATTAGGAAAAACTCCGCGCTCCTCTGCGCTTACTTAGCGCTCCTCTGCGTTTAAATCTCTACTAAAAAAAAATGACAAATACAAAATTGCAGAACTGGCTGTTAGTAGTTGCAGTATTAACTTTAGCGATCGCACCATTAATATTTGTGCGTGGCGCAGAATTTGCCGGTGCAGATGCTCAAGCTGAAAAAGCGATTACTGAAGTACAGCCAGGATATGAACCTTGGTTTCAATCAGTATTTGAACCGGCTAGTGGTGAAATAGAAAGCTTATTGTTTGCGTCTCAAGCTGCTTTGGGTGCTGGTGTAATTGGTTATGTAATTGGTTTATATAAAGGGCGATCCGAACAGCGAAACAGTAATAATGAACATTCAGATTGACACGCTAGCTTATACTAATAAGTTGCGGTGGTTAGCCCCAGAGCAGAAATTATTGTTAGCGATCGCTCTATTAATCATCATTGCCTTTGCTCATCCACAAATACAAATTTTGATTGCTATTTGGATGAGCATTTGGACAGTTGTTTATGCTGGCATTCCTGCCAAAATTTATCTGAAATTAGTTTATGTTGCCACTTTCTTCTGGTTAACCAGTTTACCAGCTTTAGCCATCAACGCCATCAATATATCTCATCTAGATTTAGTGCAAAATGACTCAATAAAAGGGTTGACTATTGGCGGTTATTATGTATATCTTAGCCAGAGTGGAATAAAGCAGGGATTGACAATTTTAACGAGAGCGATCGCATCACTTTCCTGCTTATATTTTGTCATGTTAACCATCCCTTTTACTGAACTTTTGCAAACTTTGCGGCGCGTTGGTTTTCCGGTGCTTTTAACAGACCTTTTATTACTAATGTATCGCTTTATTTTCGTTTTGTTAAATGCCGCCGCCGAGTTATGGACTGCTCAACAATCTCGTGGTGGTTATCGCACTTTTTCTACAAGTATGAAAAGTTTAGCTTTATTAATTGGACAATTACTCAAGCGTACCATAGAAAACTATCGTCAAGTCTCCTTAAGTTTAGAATCACGCGGATTTAATGGAGAATTTAGAGTTTGGCATCCCCACCGATATCATCACTCGCAGCGGTATGCGATCGAAGCAATTTTTGGTTGTACGTTATTAATAATATTAGAATGCAGCATATCTCTTTTCTGACCAGAGCATCCCAATACGGTCATTTGCGGGCATCTGCGTGCCTTTATTTTAATATCATATTATGCAGCAATATTTACTTGAATTTGAACAAGTACATTACACATATCCGGGCGCACAACAATCCGCACTTAATAATTTAACATTACAAATACCCGCTAATAAAAGATGTGCCTTAATTGGTCAAAATGGTTGCGGAAAAACTACATTATTCTTGTTAGCTAACGGTCTATACAAACCTCATAAAGGTAATGTTAAATGGCAAGGAGAGGCACTAAAGTATGACCGAAAATATTTACTACAATTACGCCAAAAAGTCGGACTTATATTTCAAGATCCAGAGCAACAACTCGTAGCCTCTACTGTTGAAGAAGATATATCTTACGGTTTGTGTAACTTAGGGTTGCCAGACACAGAAATTAAACAACGAGTAGAACAAGCATTAGATGAATTTGGATTAACTACTTTAGCAGAAAGACCAGTACATCATCTGAGTTTAGGGCAAAAAAAACGAGTTTCCATTGCAGATGTGATGGTGTTACGACCTCAACTTTTATTATTAGATGAACCTACAGCATATTTGGATCGATTGCATACTCGTAACCTGATGGCAACTCTAAAAAAGATTCATGCATCTGGGACAACAATACTCATGGCAACTCATGACCTAGATTTAGTTTATCGTTGGGCAGACTGGATTTTTGTCATGGATAAAGGACAACTCGTGTTAGAAGGAGAGCCAGAAGATGTGTTTAAACAACGTCAAATTATGGAAGATTTACAGTTAGGAGTACCGCTAATATATGAGATGTTATTTTCTGAAGAATTGGCAGAAGAACCTGTTTTAGAACGGGTACGGCAACGGATATTGAATTTATTTCGTTATTTTTAATGTTAGTGGATAGTGGTTAGTGGATAGTGGTTAGTGGTTAGTGGGTAGTGGTAGTGGATAGTGGATAGTGGTTTTTCATCTTTAGTTTTGTTTAAGTCCCGTTAATAGTGTGTTAACGGCGGTTGACGTACTATCTCTAATTTTTATCTATTAGCTATTTTCTAATTTGGGTGAAATTAAAAATAACCAATAATCTTTATAAAAATAATTAATACAGTAAAATCCCGGTAGTCTGTAAAATTAACAGTAATTTTAGGTAATAAATGTAGATAATGTGTAAAGCCATCTGAAACTAGCTTTTTTGAGTGTTTAAAGTCATCAGTATTTTTACTGTTTGAATAATTTAATATAGTCGGTTCATATATTGGACGCAAAAACCCGCTACTATCGCGGGTTACAGCCTTTTGAGTTATGAGAAGTGCAATTTGAGAAACTAAAGATTTTCTTTCGTGTGTCGTTTCGCTTCTATTAATTCCTGTAGTACGTCAGTTTCATCTACGGTGTAAAACTTTTGGTTAGGTTCTGCGTTAATTTTATCCATTAGTGCGTAAAACGCGTCTGCATCATTACGATGCTCTAGCAGATAGCGTTTTAGCTCTGTTTTACTCATTGTCTCAAAGTTAAGCTCACTCATTCGTCGTATCTCCATTTCCCATCACGGGTAATTACAATCCCTGTTTCTTCACCAGCCAAAATATAAATATTCCCCGTTCGTTCATCCAATCTCACAATGGAAATGTCCAGTAACATTGTTGTTAAGTTTTGGCTAAGGATGAAACAAGTTAGATTTTGTTCGGCTGTGGGATAGCGCGAATACCTCATCGACTTTGATTTACCTTTTCGATAGCCGCATCACACCACATCCTTATTGCTTGTTCCATCGCTTCACTATGTCCAATTTCTAATTCCAGAGCTAACTGTTTGAAATTTTTAACTAGTTTTTTAGGCAGATAAGCAGCACTTTGTGTGTAATCGCTATGGGTGCGTTTGTTAATTCGGTTTTCCATAATGAGAGAAAAGTTAATTTGCTGTTATGCTAGCACGCTAACTAATTATCTGCTTAACTGTCTTAACTGTCCTTCAACTAACTCCTAACAACCATCAACCACCAACTAACTCCTAACAACCATCAACCATTAACCATCAACTATCAACCAACAACTAACACCTAACCCTAATCGGTGCATGTTCAATTAAACAATAAGGACGACTGTAGCTGAGTGGAGGTTCTAAAGCGTGAGCGAGCAAAAATTCTGAATCGTTCATTACCTGCTCAGTCTGACCATCGAAAACAATTTGTCCTTGACTCAATACAATAGTGCGGGAACAAAGTTCCAAAGCTAAATCTAAATCGTGGGTAGCAATTAGTTGAGTAAAAGGCAAAGTTTGTAACAAATCAATTAACTGACGACGCGATCGCGGATCTAATTGAGCAGAAGGTTCATCCAATACCAAAACCTGCGGATTCATCGCTAAAACTCCTGCGATCGCAATCCGTTTCTTTTCTCCTCCAGATAAATTATCAGTATTGCGTTGCCCAAACCATTCTGGATCGATATCAACCGCAGCCATAGCTTGAAGAACGCGATTTTTCAGTTCTTCATCTCGCAAACCCAAATTCATCGGACCAAAAGCAACATCTTCCCATACTGTGGGCATAAATAGCTGATTATCTGGATTTTGAAAAACCAATCCGACAAAATTCCGAATTTCTCGCAAATTCTCAGGAACTACTAACCATTCACCAATAATTACTTCTCCTTCTTGAGGTAAAGTAATTCCATTTAAGTGAAACTGTAAAGTAGATTTTCCCGAACCATTTGCCCCAATTAATGCTACCCGTTCCCCAGCTTCGATAGATAGATTAATTTTTTTTAAAGCCTGAGTTCCATCAGGGTAGGTATAGCTAAGATTTTTGATTCTTATGGGATTATGATGCATTAATATAATCTGATATTAGTTAGTGGATAGTTGATAGTAGATAGTAGATAGTGGATAGTGGATAGTTGATAGTGGGTAGAGTTAGGAGTTAGGAGTTAGGAGTTACGAGTTAGAAGTTTTTTTAACCACTAATAACTAACCACTAACCACCAACAACCCTTCGGGTTCACCACTTGCTACAACGGGGGGAACCCCACGCCAGTCGCCTCAACGGAGGGAACCTCCGCACAGCGCTGGCTCCGCAACGCAGTGGTTCACCAACAACCAACCACTAACCACCAACAAATTACAAAATCAAATAAACAGCTTGTCCAAGTAGTGCTAAAATCAGCGTCAAAGTTAAAGCGATCGCATCACTTCGTCCTGGTTGTGGTAATTTTTCTATCGGTAATACTCCTTGATAACCCCGCGACAGCATCGCTTGATGAACGCGGTTTCCTCGCTCGTAAGTGCGGATAAATAGCGCTCCGATCATATTGCCAACTACCAAGCGGATACTACGATTGCTGTTCATCAAATTGCGTGATGCTGCTGCCCGTCGCATGATGTTAAACTCACCGATCAACACACCAATATAGCGATACATTGAAGCCAAAATTGCGACTAACAGCGGTGGGGTTCGCAGTTCGATTAAAGCATTAAGCAACGCTGATACCGAAGTTGTTAAAGTTAACAAATTCAACATCAGTAAAGATAGCAACGCCTTAATAGTCACACTACCTAAGACAGTTAGCCCGACTGTAGTAATTTGCAACGGACCCCAAGCCCAAAGCACTGTACCACCACCTCGGAACAAAGTACCCAAAAGCACAACACCGACAAAACCCAACTCAACCGCTAAACGTTTTAGTAGCACGCTGAAGGTGACTTTACTGAGTAATAAAATGCTTGCCACAGCCAAGCCATAAATCGCCCAAGTCCACCAATGTCCATTTGGTGTCAGGGCAATTGCAAACACAAGTAGCAATGTACATAGTATCCGGGTGCGGGGAGCGAGTTTGTGCCAGGGAGTAATCTGTTTACTATTAACATCAAGCGCGATCGCCCCAATATGCAGCAGCATCTAATGAATTTTGGATTTTAGATTTTGGATTTTGGATTGATCCGGACTTACGCAAAAACTCTCTGCAACTCTTATTCCTTCTCCTTCACCAGACGCCAAGGGCGAACGTGTACGAGCGTGCCTAGCCTGCGGATAAGCGCGTACTCCGTTGGAGAAGCCGAAGGCTAGCAGTACGCGGTTCGTTATTTCGTGACTCGTGCGTAAGTCCTATTGATAAAAAGAAGGGGTAAGGGTAAAAATTAAAAGTTAAAAGGGAATTTTCTTTTCTTCCCTTTCCCCGTCTTTTTTCATGTAGTTTATTCTGAATCATCCGTATACCGGGATTCATCATACTCACGATGAGATGAACTTGTACCACGTACAACTAGTTTGCCAATTCCCCAAGCCAAGCCAAAAACGGCTAAAGTTCCGACTAAGCCAGCGATGGGAGTAGCTACAGCTTCGGGTACACCTCTGAGGGCATATTCATCAAAAACAGCGTAGAAGGGTAGCTTTTTAGCTGGTGCATCTTCATGTGCTTTATCCTCAAACTTGAGATCCTGCGAGACTCGATCCAAGCCATCAGGGTTTTTACTAGCAAAGGGAGAAAGAAAAATTGCAATTAGCAAAGCAATACCCAAACCAGCTATTACAAAAGCACGATTGCGCGATCGCGTATCATTACTCATAGTTGAATCCCTATTAATAACGCGACAGAGGACGAGAAACAACAGCCTTGCGCGGCGGATCGTAAAATAAATCCGGTCGAGTCCGCCAAATAAACGAAAGAGCTACTACGGTAATCGCTGCCTCACCAATACCGATTAGTATGTGCCATGATGCCATCGCAGCCAAAGCCACAGTTAACGGAACTGTTCCAGATATAGCTAGTTGTACAGCACATACAACAGAGGCAACCATTACACTTGTCCAAGCTGCAACAGAGGAAGCAATTACCATTCCTGACAATTTATTGCCACCTATGGCAAACCGAATTGCTTTGTATAGATAATAACCACCAAATGTGCCAATCAACCCCATATTAAAAATGTTGGCGCCCAGCACAGTCAAGCCGCCATCTTGGAATATTACACTTTGGACGATAAACACCGCCACCATCACCAAAGAGCCAGCCCACGGACCCAACAAAGCACCTGCCAGGGTTCCACCTAAAAGGTGTCCGGAAGTGCCTCCAGGAATAGGGAAATTTATCATTTGAGCCGCAAAGATAAAAGCCCCACATACACCCATTAGAGGTACAGCTCGTTCTTGGTATTCTGCCTGCGCTTTGTTAAGCGCGAGTGCAATTAAAGCGATCGCAATTACCCATGTCACAGCGATAATAGGTAAATTCAGAAAGCCATCGGGGATGTGCAGGGCTAACTGCGGCTGAGTTATCCAGTGCAGCCAGCTTGAATATGTAATAAAAGCAAACACAATTATTTCCGTAATCTAAAGACTTTTTTAGTCAGGTTAAGCAATATACGCAACATTCGACATTAACTGAGAATTTCCCCATAATTCAATCCTATGGGGGGGCATTTTTACTTAAGTGGGGGATGGGGAGAGTTCTTGGGATGGGGGGAGACAAGGGAGACAAGGGAGATGGGGAAGACAACGAAGACGAGGAGGTAAACTCAAGAATGCAAAGTGCAAAGTGCAAAGTGCAAAGTGCAAAGTGCCCCAAGTCCTGTGGACACGTTCCACGGGCGGGGGGGAAAATACGCACTCGCGCTCGTCCTACCCAAGTCCTGTGGACACGTTCCACGGGCGGGGGGGAAAATACGCACTCGCGCTCGTCCTCCCCAAGTCCTGTGGACACGTTCCACGGGCGGGGGGGAAAATACGCACTCGCGCTCGTCCTCCCCAAGTCCTGTGGACACGTTCCACGGGCGGGGGGGAAAATACGCACTCGCGCTCGTCCTCCCCTTGTCCCCTTGTCTCCCCATCTTCCCATCTCCCCCTCTAGGGATTGACCGGAAAACTGATAAAAATTACAGAATCAATGGGTATTATTATTTGGGTTTAAGTAAGTGGTGGGGTATTAATGTTGGTTCGGCGTAAACATATCGTTATTATTCCTGTTGGTCTGAGCATCGCTTTGTTGCTCAGTGGTTGCGATAACAGCAAAGTTGCTCAGTGCGATCGCCTGATATCCGCTGTTAGTGAAGGAAATGCTCTGATTGAGAAAAATAAAGGTCAGCAGGTGACAACCAGTTTGAAACTCGCGTCCGATCTCGAAGCTGTCACCAAATCGCTCAAGCAAATGAACCTACCAGACCCCGAACTGAAAAAATATCAAGACAAATTTGTGAAAGTGTTTGACACTCTCGGCAAACAGATAACCAAAGCAGGTAAAGCTCTTGGTTCAGCTAAAACAGCACAAGCTTCAGAATCTGGTAGAGAAAAAATACAAAAAGCCAGAACAGATATCGATACCGCATTGACATCCGCCGCAACCACAGCTAAACAGTCTGATGCTTTAGAAGCTGAAGTGAAAAAGTACTGTAGCCAACCGGAGTAATTTATCTAGTTGACATCCTCCCCATGCCCTACGGTGTGGGGATTCCAAGAATCACTTCTTAGATTTTCTGCTTCTGCGAGTCGGCTTACTTAGAGGAGTTTCCCCACCTAAGCTCTTGTCGTTCTCATCCATAGACGTTGACGTTCCGGTGTGCCGCTCGGTTAAACTTACCCAAAACTACCCAGGTCTAGACTTAACTGGACAAATGTAGCTTTGGCGTTAACTTCCTGTTTCATCGCGGTCTTAGAATGACTTCTAAGAGGTTTATCCGCTCCGCAG
>JAESGF010000291.1_pt1 | contig 18588 bp, 18 predicted proteins | sample 9269621 | NCBI WGS metagenome assembly JAESGF01 (sample SAMN14515066, study PRJNA621663) | algae metagenome | isolation source: Tolypothrix carrinoi HA7290-LM1 and co-occurring heterotrophs from dry rock... | place: USA: Makauwahi cave, Kauai, Hawaii | collected 2011-01-06
ATCCGTAAAGATGCAATCCACAAACTAACCCATCACCTCGCCAAAAACCACAGCGAAGTTAGAATTGAGGATTTGCATGTTAAGGCATTCTTGAAAAACCATAAATTAGCAGGTGCGATTGCTGATTACTGCTTTTGTTAACTTTCAGTCAATGAATGGAGAATTACTCGATAACTTGGATTTATTTTTACAGTGGTTCGCTGCGAGTATTACCGATGCGCTGAATCTGCAAGACAAGCTGGAAGAATATTGGAAAGGCGTTTTAAGTAGTAAGAATAAATGTACAAATTACTTTCAGAGATATTTATTAGCTTCTATTGACACACCCGTAGCTTTGGGCTTGGATGAAGTCGATGAGGTTTTCAGGCATCCGGCGATCACTAGTGATTTTTTTGCGCTACTGCGAGCTTGGCATGAGCGAGCAAAAAACGATCCAGTCTGGAAAAAGCTCAGGGTGGTACTTGTGTATTCTCAGCAAGTTTACGTACCGTTGAATATCAATCAGTCGCCGTTTAATGTGGGATTGCGGATTGAATTGCCAGAACTAAATCAGGCACAGGTGCAAGATTTAGTAAAACGGCACAGACTTAATTGGACTCGAGAGCAGGTTGAGCAATTAATGATACTGGTAGGCGGTCATCCCTACTTGGTGCGGGTAGCTTTGTATCAAATTGCGCGTGGTCGGATGACGTTGGAAAAACTTCAGCAAGTCGCCCCGACTGATGAAGGACTATACAGCGATCATTTGCGCCGCAATCTGCTGAATTTGCAAGAAAATGCAGAATTGCTGGTTGCATTCACAAAGGTAATTTCAGCAAATAATCCCCTACAAATAGGAACCGCAGAAGCGTTTAAGCTTCGCTGTATAGGGTTAATCAAACTTCAAGGCGACTTTGCCATGCCTTCGTGTGAATTGTATCGTCAATATTTTGGCGATCGCTTGGCATTTAACTCTGTACATGAGGAAGCAGCCCAAGTTCAAAGTCCTCGTCTCAAAAAAATCCTAATTCTATCAGCAAACCCCATGAATACAAATAAGTTGGGTCTGGATGAGGAAGTACGCGAAATTGAGGCAGGGTTGGAACGCTCCAGAAGCCGAGATCGATTTCAAATCATCAGCAAATGGGCAGTGCGTTCTAACGATTTGCGGCGTGCTTTGTTGGATCACAAACCTGAGATTGTCCACTTTAGCGGACATGGAGCGGGAAGTCAAGGTTTAGCTTTGGAGAATAACTCAGGACAAATGCAGCTGGTGAAAACTAAGACACTGGCGGGGCTATTTGAGTTATTTGACAGTATAGAATGTGTCTTGTTAAATGCTTGCTATAGTGAGGCACAAGCTCAAGCGATTTACCAACACGTTGACTGCGTGATTGGGATGAATCGAGCAATAGGCGATCGCGCTGCGATTGAATTTGCAGTTGGGTTTTATGATGCCCTTGGTGCTGATAGATCCTATGAAGATGCTTATAAATTTGGTTGTCTGAACATTGATTTAGAAGGCATTCCCGAATCTTCGACTCCAGTGCTAAAAGCAAGAAAATCTCACAATAGAGTAAACTCTATTAATGTCTCTGTTCAAAGTCCTCGTCTAAGAAAAATCCTAATTTTATCAGCGAACCCCAAACAAACATCACGCCTGCGTTTGGATGAGGAAGTGCGCGAAATTGAGGCAGGGTTGAAACGCTCCAGAAGCCGAGAGCAGTTTGAAATCATCTCTAAATGGGCAGTCCGTCCTAACGATTTGCGGCGTGCTTTGTTGGATCATCAACCTGAGATTGTCCACTTTTCTGGACATGGAGCGGGGAGTCAAGGTTTAGCTTTGGAAAACAACTCAGGACAAATGCAGCTAGTGAAAAGTAAGGAACTGGCAGGGATATTTGAGTTATTTGACAGTATAGAATGTGTCTTGTTAAATGCTTGCTATGATGAGGTGCAAGCTGAAGCAATTTACCAACACGTTGATTACGTGATTGGCATGAATGGAGCAATTGGCGATCGCCCAGCGATTGAATTTGCAGTTGGGTTTTATGATGCCCTTGGTGCTGATAGATCCTATGAAGATGCTTATAAATTTGGTTGTCTGAACATTGATTTAGAAGGCATTCCCGAATCTTCGACTCCAGTGCTGAAAAAGAGAAACCCACAGAATAAGGCAAATTTAATTAATACTTTAGAGTAGAAAGCTAAATTCGACCCCTCAGTAAAATATATTCAGCTTAGTAGAACATTGCACTAATTCTTGACAAATTAAATTCCGAAAAACTCTGCGTTACTTTGCGCTTACTCTGCGTCCCTCTGCGTTTAAAAATGCTTTTATTTTTACGCAAAACTGTACTTAGTCAATAGGAGTTAGGAGTTATTTGCAAATAACTCCTAACTCCTAACTCTCAATTACCCGCCAAAACCTGGAATGGGAACCAAACGCTTCAGCGCACGATTCACAACATCGCCATAACGCAGTTCCCCACAGAGAATTCTACCCATAATTTGGCTACCAGAAGGACGCTTGACACCCACTTTGTAACCAACACCCGGAAAGCGATAAAATGCTCCAGCTAACTTTTGCGCCCAAGCCATATCAGCACCCCATTGTTCGCTAATCGCTTCCGAATAATTCTCTAAAGCGATCGCATCACCAGAAAGCGCTTGATGAATCGCTCCAGCTGCCAGCAAACCGCTAAAAATAGAAGGGCGAATACCTTCTGCTGTCATTGGATCGACGACACAAGCGGCTTCCCCTGCTAAAACCGCATTTTGAGTATGTAGCTTTTGATTGCCATCCCATAAACAAATAGGATGACCGTATTGCTTGCTAGTTTTAACATCTAGACCAAAACTTTTTCCGTACTCATCCAAAATTTTCTTAAAGTCTTGAGGTTCCCCACCGATGAAAGTACCGACACCAATCGAATAACCATCAGCTTTGGGGAAGTTCCAGATATAGCCGTTTTTGACCATACCAAACTCAAAGTGGATTGTGGATTTATTCTCCACAGCTGCCGGAACTTCTGCCTCTAAAGCGCCTGCTAAACGGCGTTTGCGTTCTTTGAAACCTAACCATTTTGCCATCGATCCTTTGGCACCGTCAGCAGCGATTAAAAAGCGACCTGTAATTGGACCGTTAGCTGTATTAACTTGCCAATGATCGCTCTTGAATTCAATTCCAGTTACTTCTGTAGAATCTTTTAATTCAGCACCTTGCTTTTGCGCTTGCTGAATTAGGAAGTTATCAAAAACATCGCGTCGCACCATCCAGACTGGCTCGATAGTGGCTATTTTAGTTTCTACAGGGTCGCCCAATTTCCAGGTAAAGCGCAACTCGTCCACTTTTAGAGAAATTGCTGGACTAAAATCAAAGTCAAACCATTGGGCGATCGCAGGCGATACCCCTCCGCCACAGGGTTTGTATCTTGGCAAAGATTCTTTTTCTAAAACTAATACTGAACGTCCCTGCTTGGCTAAATGGTAAGCGGCTGTTCCACCAGCAGGTCCCGCGCCGACGATGATGCAATCATACATATGGCTGAATTTTTGCTCCTGAAGAACGTTGATTTTTGCGTTTTTATTTGTAATTTACGAGTAGATATGACCAGACTTTAACTGATTTTCAGATTAGCTGCTCAATATTTAACAGCCTTCAGTGTAACCGATCTAAATCTTTCTTCTGGAGCTACCATGCTCATCCGTAAATATTTGGATATAAATCTTCTATCTTGATTAATTCAGGTTGCTTGTGACTGCTATACCATACTTTTTTCTGATAATTCCACTGATAACTTTAAACAATTTAAATGTTTTTTTTGATGTCATCTAAATTATTTAATGAGTGTAACCGCTACTAAATTACAATTCATTAGTTCTACTGATTACAAATTTTTAGCCAAGGCTCTACGATATTTCATAAAGTTTTAGTAAATATCATTGCAAAAGTCAAGAGTTAAGAGTAAAAAATCTTACTCCTAACTCCTAACTGCTAACTCCTAACTGCTAACTGCTAACTGCTAACTGCTAACTTCTAACTGCTAACTGCTAACTGCTAACTGCTAACTGCTAACTGCTAACTGCTAACTCCTAACTCCTAACTCCTAACTCCTACTCCTAACTTTTTTAGACAGTGGTGATGTCTTTTTCTTTTTCTGCCAACAAGTCGCCGATTTTGGCGGTGTACTTGTCAGTTAGTTTTTGCAATTTGTCTTGCTGGTCTTTGGCTTCATCCTCAGAGATTTCCGAGGCTTTCTCCTGCTTGCGAATTGAGTCTAGGGCATCGCGGCGGATGTTGCGAATGGCAACGCGCCCTTCTTCAGCATATTTGGCGGCGAGTTTGACAAATTCTTTACGCCGATCGCTTGTCAAAGGCGGAATATTCAGCCTAATCACAGAACCGTCGTTGTTGGGAGTTAAACCGACATCCGACATCGAAATTGCCTTTTCGATCAAGTTCAAGGTGCCGCGATCATAGGGCTGAATCGCGATCGTCGTCGAATCTGGCGTGCTAATGTTTGCCAGTGATTTCATCGATGTGGGGGAACCGTAGTAGTCCACCATCACCTTATCTAGTAGACTCGCATTGGCGCGACCAGTGCGAATCGTGTTAAAAGCTCGTTGAGTTGACTCAACGGTCTTTTGCATCGTACTCTCAGCTTCATCTAATTTCACAAGAACCTCCCACAAGGGTGCCGATAGATTCTCCCATAATTGCTCGTTGAATGTTACCTCGCACCGATAAATCAAATACAAGTATGGGAATGTTGTTTTCTTTACACATAGCAATCGCGGTACTATCCATTACCCGCAAATCTTGAGCCAAAACGTGCGCGTAAGTAAGGCTTTGATAGCGTTTGGCATCAGGATAGATATGGGGGTCAGCATCGTACACTCCGTCTACCTTGGTGGCTTTAAAAATCACTTCAGCATCAATTTCTGCGGCTCTTAATGCGGCAGTCGTGTCGGTAGTAAAGAAAGGATTTCCAGAACCAGCGCCAAAAATTACCACCCGTCCTTTTTCAAGATGACGGATGGCACGACGACGAATATACGGTTCGGCTACTTCTTGCATAGCGATCGCAGTTTGTACCCGCGTCTGTACCCCTATTCGTTCCAGCGAGTCTTGCAGTGTCATGGCATTCATTACCGTGGCAATCATGCCGATGTAGTCAGCGTTTGCCCGGTCCATACCCGCCGATGCCGCTTTCACACCACGAAAAATATTACCGCCGCCCACAACAATGGCGATCTGAACGCCTGTGGCTATCACCTCTGCTACCTCTTGTGCTATTTCTTTCACCACTTCTGGATCAATTCCATAGCCCATGTTGCCCATCAAGGCTTCACCGCTCAGTTTAAGTAAAACCCGTCGGTAATTCGTTCCCATGAAGTTACGCTTTATCAAAAAGTTGCAATTGCCTCCAATTTAAGATAGCAGTGGGCGTGACTTTCTGTCTCTAATTCCGCCAGATTAGGCAAGTACCAACGGGTGGAGTTTGCCTAATGTAAACTTCTTGACCTTGAAATAAAGAGGCGATCGCGTTTTTTAGATATTGCTTTTTCACAGACCGGGGATCTTGCGGGTTATTATCAATTTGCCCTTTGTAGCGTACTATACCATCTTTATCTATTAAAAAAGCCATTGGTGTAACCAGCGCTCCAAAGCTGCGGCTTGTATCTTGGGTTGAGTCCCATAGATAGGGAAAGTTCAACTCATGCATGAGCGCAAAAGCTTGCATATTGTCAAAGCTTTCCGTCGGATTTTCATTGCCATCACTGCCATTCATGCCAATCAGCGAAAAACCTTGTGGAGCAAATTCCGCTTGAATTTCTTTTAGCCTATCTATATACAACCTGACATAAGGACATTGGTTGCACATGGAAATGACGCCGACAGCACGGAACTTTTCAAGATAACGCCGAAGATGGTGTACTTGTTTGTCAATTCCTGGCAATTCAAAATCTGGTGCGTAGCTTCCTACAGGAGTGTCAATTGTTTCTAGTATATTCATCTTCTTTTAGCGCCAAGAAACTAAAAACAAAAAATATAGTCATATTCAGCGTTATGTTCCAGCTTGAAACCAACCCTTAGCTAATGCTTGATACCCAATAATTTTATAGACCAATTTGGCTGCCGTAAATTGTGAAACTACTGAATCTACAAGGGGTGCTAATTCCATAACATCACAGCCGATGACATTATGTTTTTCACAAACGCGCCGCAAGAACGTCATCAACGCATACCAATTCAAACCGCCCGGTTCTGGAGTACCAACGCCGGGAATTAAGGTAGGATCGATGCCATCTAAATCAATGGTGAGAAAAACTTTATCTGTCTGAATCGCCGATCTGGCTCGTTCCATCCAATCTGGCTCGTTAGCAATTTCCCGCGCTCGAAACACAGTTAGCTGTTTTTCTTTGATTAAGTCGGCTTCTTCTTTACAAATCGCTCGAATGCCAATTTGGACGGTGGGTAAATCCATATCGACAATTCGCCGCATTACACAAGCATGATTGTGAATTGAGCCTTCATAACTGTGGCGTAAGTCACCGTGAGCATCAATTTGCACTACCGTAAATGGTTCTGTATAAACTTTACGATATGCTTCGACAATTGCCGCAGTAATACTGTGTTCGCCACCCAAAGCAATCACGAATTTGCGATCGCCAATTAACTTAGAAACCGTTTCTTCGGTGACTTTTAGCATTTCCTCGGCGCTAATACCACCAGAGCGCGTGTCCGCAATTGTTTCATGAGTGTAAATTCCGACTTCGCAACCAGTTTCTCTATCCAGTTCTTCATCGTAATATTCCACCTGACGAGAAGCTTCCAGTATAGAATCTGGACCATTTTCACAGCCCCGGCGATAAGTGGTTGTTGCTTCGTAAGCAATAGGCAATATTACCACTTTAGATGTATCATAATTAGCAGCAACCTCACTGCCAAGAAATGGGATTACAGAAGTAGAAGTTTGTGCCAACATGACAAAAAGTTTCCTCAGTTTAGATAAGATGTGACTCCTAATAGTGACATAATCTAACTTATGAATGCACTATCTCTATCAAAAAGTAAGAGCTATCCTATGCTGAATTAAGCTGTTAGCTTGACATTGATGCTAAAGCTATTTATTTTAAAGTTTTATATTTATCGACAAAATAAAAAACAATGATGCCTGCGCTCCTAGTTTCCCTTGGCAGCGCTGTCTTACCGTCTTGCGTCCATATGTTATGCTTTTAAATTTTCTATGATCCAATCGACAACCAAACTGCCTGCAACAAAAACCTGGACTTGGCAAGGTTTTCCCATTTGCTATCAAACCCAAGGAACTGCTGGACCTGCTGTGGTCTTGGTACATGGTTTTGGCGCCTCTTGGTGGCATTGGCGGAAAAATATCCCTGTACTGGCGGAAAATTGCCGTGTCTATGCTATTGATTTGATTGGCTTTGGCGCTTCGGCTAAACCCAAGCCAGGTGAAGAGATTGCCTACACATTTGAAACCTGGGGACAGCAAATCGCTGATTTTTGCCGGCAAGTAGTGGGAGAACCCGCTTTTTTTGTGGGAAATTCTGTAGGCTGTATTGTGGTCATGCAAGCAGCGGTGGATAACCCGGATATGGCATTAGGAGTTGTTCTGCTGAACTGCTCCTTACGGCTGTTACACGATCGCAAACGAGCGACACTACCTTGGTATCGTAGCGCCGGAGCGCCCTTGCTGCAACGCCTGCTATCTATCAAATCTGTTGGCAAGTTCTTTTTTAATCAAATTGCCCAGCCGAAAACGGTGCGTTCGATTCTCCTCAAAGCTTATGCCAATTCTGAGACGGTGACAGACGAGTTAGTAGATATTTTGATGGCACCAGTAAGCGATCCGGGTGCTGTAGCTGTGTTTCTTGCCTTTACAGCTTATTCTACAGGTCCCCTACCTGAAGACCTTTTACCTCTGCTACCTTGTCCGGCGATTATTTTGTGGGGAACAGCTGACCCTTGGGAACCGTTTGAGTTAGGTAAAGAGTTGGCTAATTTCCCAAAAGTGCTAAAGTTTATACCTTTAGAAGGTGTGGGGCATTGTCCCCAAGATGAAGCACCGGAGGTAGTGAATCCGATTATACAGGATTGGGTTGGGAAAATGTCAAGCGATTTGAGATTTACAATTTAGGATTTTGGATTAACTGCACCGAAGAATTGCGTTGCAGTTTGGGGATGGGTCAAGCGATTTTGGATTAACATCTTGCACCAAGCTGCTATTTAAAGTGAATGAACTTCGCCTGGTACAAGATGTTAATATGCGGACTGGGGATTAGGGCATGGGGGAGGCAGTGCGGTCTTGGGGTCTCACGCCACTTGCGCGTCTGCCGGGAAACCCGTCCAACGCAGTGGCTCCCCAAGTGGAGCACCTGCCGTCATTGGGCATGGAAAGAATGATATTAGAACGCGCATCACTTTCTTCAGCTTGTTTAATTCTCATTGCCCAATGCCCTAGTACCACGTATGCTTATGGGGCGTATTGCCACAAAATCATAAATCTACTCAAAATTAGTCAACAAGCAAGAAAAATTAAAGTTGAGGAGACACTTCCACAGGAGGAGTTTGTTGCAACCAATCCTTACCTAGCTGTATAGTGACATCAGAGCCGAGATTACCAGTACTTTCTACTCGCACTTCTCCAAAGCCTAAAGAGTTACGAATGGATTCGGCGCTGTTACCGTCTCCTTGTTGGGCGACGATGTGTGTCACTTCTAGAGGTTCACCCCAAGGTTTAGACACATAAACGTTGCGGTAGCCAGCTTTTTCGAGGCTTCTAATTAAAGGTCGTAGGTTTGAGCGATCGCCCCCGGTGCTATCCTGAATTGCTATTCGCAATGAACCTGGGTCAGTCGATTGTTGCTCATATGATGCATTCACATCAAAATTTTCAGCCATCATAGCCGCAATGCGATCGCGGTTTGGCAACCAATAGCTAGCCTCGTATTCATTCTTATCGCTAAAGCGACCGGGTACCATCAACATTTGCATATTCGAGCGATTTGTTCGCGCTCCATAACCTACTAATGCTAACAACTCTTCAACGCTTAAGTTGGTGTCAATATGCTCTTTAACTACGTCGAGAACTTGCGGCAATTGAGCTAGTGTAGTTGGGTTGAGGCTTTGATCCATCAATGCCCGCATCACCATTTGCTGGCGCTGAATCCGACCAATATCGCCATTTTCATCATGGCGATAGCGCAACAGTTGCAAAGCTTGATCGCCATTTAAATGCTGCTTCCCAGCTTTCAAGTTGATGTACAAATGCTGAGAATCATCTTGGTACTTCATATCTTTGGGAACGTAAACCGTAACGCCTCCTAAGGCATCGATCAGCTTACCAACTCCCAAAACGTTAATTCGGATATAGCGATCGATTCCCACACCGTCCAAGAGATTACTAACGGTTTTCGCAGTTAAAGCTGGACCGCCATGAGTATTTGCCGAATTAATTTTTTTAATACCATGCCCCTCTATCTCTGTACGGGTATCTCTAGGAACAGAAAGCATAACTAATTTTTTTTTCTCCGGATCGAATTTGATCAAGAGCATCACATCCGCAAGACCATCAAAGGAATTTACCTGAGGCAAGTACCTGAGATTTTTAGTTTCAGCGGGAGCGTTTTGAGTATCTGGCGGGAGTACGCTCATTCCCATAACTAATATATTGACGGGGCGAGTTAATTGAGAGAATCGCAGTCCTTGTCCGGAGATGCGATCGCTATCAAAAACTGCCGCTTCTTGGGGACTTAAAGAAGCTTGCATCAATGGTGTACTCGTTAAAGAAACAGCCAATAGCGCCCCGGCAGTGGCTGACACCATCGCAATACCGCTCATCCCCACCCAAAACCACAGCCACCGTCCTGATTTGGAATTTTTAGAATTATTGTTTCTATGGTCTTCTTGCGCCGAAGTTGTTTGAATGGTCACGGACTTCCTCACACTTACTGATAAAACTCGGTAAATTTGTTACTTAAAAGCCGACAAATCAACCCATAATAGCTAACCCTTAATTATCAGTGCTAACTTTTCGATCTTTAGTGTTAACCAAAACACTTATAGCAGTATTTCTCCTTCTTTTCGGCAAATCCGGAGACGTTTTCTTGAAGTATGCTTGATTAAACCAGATTTGACTAGACCTGTTGGTAAATAATGTGTAGTTGGGAAAAAGATACGTGTAAATACGGTGTACCGCATTTCATCATAAATTAAGACAAATATTTATTAGTAACTCGGTTGGCAAAACGACTAAACCCTGCTATACGATTAGATTTGCCTTGAACTGTACGAACAATTAACCAGGCGCTAACCAAAAAGTAACCAGAGGTGAGAAAGCTATTGACAAGCAGTAGGCGCAAGCTGAAAAATTCTCCGGTAACCGCTCCGGCTCCTAATAAGATATACCCCAAAAGCCAGGTAAGCGCCAGAGTAATTGACAGACGACTAATATTAAGTTGTTCCCGACTGCCTTGACGACGATAAAGAGTCCACAACGAGGGGAAAAACCCGATGACCGGAACTAAATATAAAATTAACGGCAACACAGAAATGTTGGCATCCTCACTGGGGATGAAAAATAAGGCTGATTTTTCTTGACTTTCTGGCACAGATGATGAGTCATTGGGTTGTAAATTATTCATTTGGGTGAGTGCAATCCTAAACTAGAGAGATGTATGTCGGTCGTGCAGTCAGAGATAATAAGCTTTAAAGAATGATTTAATTTAGTTTTATCCCGCAATCGGCTGTCATATGCAGACACGCAAGCTTCTTAACTGGTGGCAAACACTAACACCAATAGCGCGAATCGGTGCGATCGCGCTGTTCGCACCGCTACTCGTGCTTAATGGTTGGGCGATTTCGGCAATTTTTGATTACTTTCACTCGTTGATAGTTATTTTAGTCGGAGCCTCAGTTTTAGCCTTTCTGCTTAACTATCCTGTGAGTTGGATAGAGCGTCAAGGTGGCAGACGCGAGCAAGTTGCTATTTTAGTCTTTTTACTTGCTTTATCGATTTTGTTGGCGTTAGGTGTGACGCTGATACCGCTAGCTTTGACGCAAGCGCAGCAACTAGTTGCGCGTATACCGGAGTTAATTGACTCTGGACGCTCTCAGTTAATGCTATTGAATGAGAAAGCAGATTCTCTTGGTTTCCCAATTAATCTGGAAGCTTTGGTATCACAAATCAACGATCGCGTCAAAGGACAATTACAGGCGATCGCTTCACAAGTTCTGAATCTAGCTGTAGTTACCCTCACTAGCCTGCTAGACTTTCTCTTAACAATGGTTTTAACTTTCTATCTGTTGCAGCATGGCGATGAACTCTGGCAAAGTTTGGTAGATTGGTTGCCTACCAAATTCCGAGAGCCTTTTTCTGATACAGTACGCCTCAGCTTTCAAAATTTCTTTATCACTCAGTTGATTATCTCAACTTGTATGGCTTCAGCCCTCATACCGACTTTTCTATGGCTGAAAGTGCCATTTGGTTTGCTGTTTGGCTTAACTATTGGCATTATGGCTCTCATTCCCTATGGCGGTTCTGTGGGTATCGCCTTAACTACCTTACTTGTAGCTTTACAAGATTTCTCGATGGGGGTAAGAGTATTGATTGCAGCCGTAATTGTACAACAAATTCTCGAAAACTTGATTGCTCCGCGAATTTTGGGGAGTTTTACCGGTTTAAATCCGGTTTGGCTGCTGGTTTCGGTTTTGACCGGTGCGAGAGTCGGCGGATTGCTAGGTGTAATTTTAGCAGTCCCAAGTGCAGTTGTAATTAAAACGGCTTTAAGCGCTCTGCGTCCTGGTGTTGGTAGCGATAGTATAGAAGAGGTAAATGCACTTGCTGGTACTGAAGAAAGCTCAAAAACTGAATCAAAAAATCTAAGCGTTTCTAAAGCCACATTGCCTTAAGGTAGTCAGCGTCATTCAAAATTCTTTTCTTACTTCCTTCCCGCGACAAGATTACCTATATTCTTCTTTCTTTTCTTCCTTTGTGTACTTCTCCTTCGGAGACGCTACGCGAACGTGTCTTTGCGGTTCGTTAATAGGTAATCTTTAAGCATGACAGGAGTAATGCGTGAATCATTTCACTGTGGCTCGACAATTGAACCCATAAATAAAACGCTACCTGTTTGATTATCCCTTACCGCACAGAAAAACGGACGGTCAACAATCATCCGAAATGGCTTTGGTTTCTCAACAGCTGAAGTTGCTACTATCCCCACAGAAGTCGCTGCTGCCGCTTCTGTACCTTCTTCATTTACCTCAACAAAGGTTTTATGTTTAACTTGGCTAATGGCAAGATTTTTACCCATAGCGGAAAAATTCGCTTTCGCGCTGAAAGCTTCTCCCATGCCTAAATCAGTAAGGGCATCGTTGAGAGTAATGTCATAATTGATTTTAAAACGGGGCAAGCGAACAAATCCTTCTTGTTTGCTGAATTGAGCCATCCATTTTTCCCAGTTGTCAGAATTCAAGTTTTCATAAAAGGCTTTTGAGTTATTCTCTTTCGGCAAGAAAACATATAAGCTGATTTTACCATCTTTGCCGTAAGGTAAACTCACTGCTTGAAATTGTTCATTTTCTAAATATCTGTAGTCACCCGTTCGCGACATCATCGGGTGTTGTTTTTGTTTGTCAGATGCTATGTAAAAAGGATATTCAGCGGTTTGGTTTTTATCAAATTCGTTACTCCAGTTGCCTTTGAAGTAGATGGCATTAATTAGAAATAATACTTGCTCTGGTTCAATTGTTTCGACTATTTTGTTGATTTTGCCGCGTGTATTCTCATTTACCCAAGTATTGATTATACCTGATGAACGCGAGTCTTTAAAGTCCAAATTTGTGACTTTAGCTTTGTAAAAATCTTTGTTTTTCTGGATAAATTCGGATTTAAAGCTAGTATCTTTGTTTGCCCAAAGCGAGTTAGCAATTGTTAGCTGCACTTTCGGGTCAGGATTTTCTAAAAGGATTTTTAAAGCGGCGTTAGAGGAGTTTATTTCTTCTAAACTTATGCCTTGTAACTCTAACGCTTTCGCCATTGCTTGCTGGGTAGAACCACTCGCACCATTGTAAGTCATGGCGAGAGCGATCGCTACACTAGAAGGAGAAATAAAAATGTTATCTTTGCTATCCTTTTTCAAAACTTCTGAAAACAGTTTGAAACTAAATTTTGTATTAGCCGCAACGACTTTTGTATCAGGTGTGACTGTTTTTTTAGTTGATGGTGATTCTGTCGGTAAAGGAGATTTCGCCAGCGCACTTGTACTGTCGTTGACCTGAGAACATCCTAATACACCCATAAGCATAACTCCTGCTGCTGCCAGAACATAACGTCTACCCAAGCGCACACCATAGCGTCTTTGGAGGAAATTTTCCTTCACACTATTAAATTTTTGTCGATGCATTTTTCTACCTCACTCGCCAAATATTTTTTGTAAGCTGTCAGTCAAGATTGACCATTATTTATGTGTCAATTGTTAACTATCGCATTAAAAACAATAAAAATATAGAGCGGTTACAGTTTTTGCAACAGCTAAGTAAGTAATAGGAATTAAATACAACTTGTAAGTTATGCTAATTGTTAATTGCTCATGAAAGCGACAATGCAGATTTATGCTGAATCAGCTTTATTTTTCTCGATTTTCTGCTTTTTTCTAAATTGTATTTGAAAATACGAAATGACAAAACAAAACTAGTTTTTTTGTTAGTGGTAATAAATAAATCTGAAAATGGGTAATGGGTAATGGGTAATAGGGCATCGGGCAATGGGCAATTGTTTAATGGGCAATGGGAATAAAGACAAATTTCGATCTCAGCCCGATGCCCCATGCCCCATTCCCAATGCCCCATTCCCAATGCCCCATGCCCAATGCCCAATGCCCGATGCCCCATGCCCCATGCCCCATTCCCAATGCCCTATTTACTAGATACACCCCACCAAGCTAAAGCGAAAGGCTGAACAGATTGGTTTACTTTTTGGCGAAACTGGACGCGGATTTTGTAATTGCCGGTAGCCGGAACAGGGCAGAAGATGTGTTCTACGCTATCAACTGAGCTGATGGAGGAGCAAACCGCACCTGTATTAGAATCTGACGCATCAGCTTTGACTAGATACAAGTCGAGATTGTTTAAACCGCGATCGCGAAAATCCTCACCGACATCAAATGACTTGTTTTGATTTTTATCCTCTAGCTCTACCAACCGATCCCAGGCGAGAGTGACAGCAACAAAACTTCCTTGCACTAACGGCTTTGCTATGGTATAATCCACAGATGCCCCAGCATCCAATGTCCGATAATCCCAACCAATTGCAGGTACGGCAGCGGATGGACTTGATTGACCAAGACTAAATTGCTGGTAGGCACGAAATGCATTTAAGTGACCGGCTCCCATTTGCGGATCGAGGGGAATTTTCGGATCGCTGTAAGCTAATGATGTCAGCCAGTCGCGATTTTGTTTATCAATAAGCGTCCGGCTCATTCCCAACCGCAAGCCATTACCAGTATCTTGAATTTTGTCTGCGGAATTTAGCAATACAGCTTTCATCACTTCATGACGGCGAGAGGCTATGCTCCAGTTAGGTTGTTTTGTCCGCAGTTGTTTGTCGCCAAATTCCTGCAACAAAGCAATAGTACCCGCTACGTGAGGCGCTGCAAAACTTGTACCCGTGACTTTGTTGACTTTGCCATCTGGATTAACCAAAGGAATATTACTCCCAGGAGCAACTAAACTAATAGAAGGACGCCCATCAAGATTAAACTCCTTTCCTGCTAGCCTAGTTGCCACTCCTTCGTTAGCAGCAGCCAAATTGGAAACATCAACTTTATTAAAAATGTTTCCTTTGCGAGAAGAGAAAGCAACGTTGATTGCATTAAAATTGTCTGTAGGGATGGGGATGCCTCCTTTACCTTGGTTGCCAGCGATCGCATACACAACATCATGAACCCGGCTCGACCAGTCAATACATAATGTTAGTAAAGCGTTACCATCTAAAGTCGCTTCCGGTCGCGGATCGCGGGTGAGAGGTTCACCAAAACTGAAGTTAATCGCGCGGACATCACCACCATTTTGCATTGCTACGTGCTGCGCCGATAAACACTCTTCTGGCTGACCCATGTTTTTCGTCGAACCTACCGCAGATGAATATAGCCGCGCTCCTGGAGCTATACCCGGTAAAGCTTTGTCTCGACTGACCATCACACCAGCCACATTGTAAGCGTGGGGGTCAACACCACTATTTGATTTAGCCGGTCTATTGCGTAAAAATACTCCTGCTAGCGATATCACTGTATTTTTAGACACCGCTTTATCCCAGCCAAACTTTCCCGGACGCCCAATTTCAACTTGACCAATCGCAATCTTGCGACCAGTTAAGTTATATGGAGCTTTTTGTAATCTAAGAGCATCAATACCGTTAGTGCCGATAGAAGTAACTATAGCAGCGAGTGCCGGCGCACCGAAACAAGAAGCACTCAATCCCCAAATTATCCAGGTAAATTTTTTGACCATTGTCAATTGTTAGTTGTTATTTGTTAGTTGATGGGAATGGGTAATGGGGAATGGGGAATGGGTAATGGGTAATGGGTAATGGGGAATGGGGAATGGGGAATGGGTAATGGGTAATGGGATAAATTCTTCCAAGGAGTCCCCCTTGTCCCCCTTGTCCTCCTTGTCCCCCTTGTCTCCACGCCCGTCGCCCTTGTCCCCCTGTCTCCCCATTCCCCACTCCCCCATCAACGCCGCATCAAATCGATGAGCGCTGGGTCAAGATTTTGTTACAATGCTCACAAGACGAGGACGCTTAAATTTGCCACTAGCCATGACCCAAAACCTATCTAAAAAGCCGATTGTAATTGCCCCATCTATCTTATCAGCCGATTTTAGTCGTCTTGGAGACGAAATTCGCGCCGTAGACGCGGCTGGAGCAGATTGGATTCATGTTGATGTAATGGACGGTCGTTTTGTACCTAATATTACGATAGGTCCTCTGGTTGTGGAGGCGATTCGTCCGGTGACGACAAAGCCTCTGGATGTCCACTTGATGATTGTGGAACCAGAAAAGTATGTTGAAGACTTTGCCAAAGCAGGGGCAGATCACATCTACGTTCATGCAGAACATAATGCTTCTCCTCACCTGCACCGTACTTTAGGGCAAATAAAAGAGCTTGGTAAGAAAGCTGGTGTTGTACTCAACCCTGGTACTCCTTTAGAACTAATTGAATATTCTTTGGAATTGTGCGATTTAGTGTTAATTATGAGTGTTAACCCAGGCTTTGGCGGTCAAAGCTTCATTCCTGGAGTCGTACCGAAAATCCGCAAGCTGCGCTCGATGTGCGATGAACGCGGTTTAGACCCGTGGATTGAAGTTGATGGGGGACTGAAAGCTAATAATACTTGGCAAGTTTTGGAAGCTGGTGCAAATGCGATCGTTGCTGGTTCAGCTGTGTTTAACGCTCCTGATTATGCTGAGGCTATTAAAGCTATTCGCAACAGTAAGCGTCCTTCGCCAGAACTAGCAAAAGTTTAACTCTAAGTGCCCAACACCCTAGAAGGGTGTGGCTACATGTACAAAGCCTGCCTCCGCAGGCTCAAATCTTCATAGCCTGCCTCCGCAGGCTTTGTTTTTAGAGCCAGCGGCTTATAGCCTGTGGGGTATTTTGCACATTTTGGATGCTCATGTCAATTAAAGCGTTTGATTTTTCTTCACCTGATTGGCAACTTGATATAGAGATTGTAGAGTTACTCCGTCAGTCGGATACTCAGCTAAACCAAAATCAAAGTTAACTTGAAAACGGCTGCTATCTGGTGCGGTGAAGACTTGCTGCCGTAAAGTAGTCATAAATTCCCAGAAGCGATGTTTGACAGCAAGCTTTTCTGCGTCGATGTCTGCTGGTTGTTTGGTGAAAATCGGCATCGCTACGACAAACTCGCCGTTACCCCAGTATCCCAACACTTCTGCTTCCCGAAAAGCAGTCTGGAACAGATGACCCCACCGCTGTAAAATATTATTGCCTGTAGTATGACCGTATTGGAGATTAATTTGTGGCAATTCTGTTAAAGCGAATATTGCCAAACAGAAAGAATTAGGAACATTTGCATCTTCATCCTTTATACTTTTGATGAGAAGTTCTAAGTCACGGCTCGATTGAGCTTGATTTGCCAGTTTGGTTAAAGCGTCTTTGGTCGAGAGGTTTCGCAGTAAGCGAGAACGTTCTAGACGATTGGTGATTCGAGTTAGTAATTCCGCTGGTACAACTGGCTTGTTGAGGTAGTCGTCTGCACCAATGGTAAATATTTGCTGGATGTAAGAGCGATCGCTCGATCGCAGTCAGAAACAAAATCGGCAATCCTTGCCATTGAGGGTCCGCACGAACTGCTTGACAAAGTTCAATCCCACTAACTTGCGGCATATCTATATCTAAAATCAGCAAATCCGGAACAGTAGACCGCAGCACTTCCCAAAAACGTAAGGGGTCATCCAATCCCGTCATCCGTATACCCCAAGGTGACAACATCGGGCGCAGTGCTGCCAGAAATACCGGATCGTCATCTACTGCTAATATATTTCAGTCCCACATCCGTGAGAATTAAGTCATAGTTTGCACTTTGGGCATATTCCCAACCGCTTTGACCATCTTGAACTGCATCGACGATATAGTGCTGACTGGTAAGAGATTGCAACAGCACGTCAAGCAAAACTTCGTCATCTTCAATCAACAAAATTCGCATGGCATTTATGCGTACTTACCTTTGACAATTTTCTCATAAGTAGGAATGAGCGCAAAACTTTAGTTTTGTAGGGGCAATTCATGAAGGGTCCCCTACGTAAATTCAAGCTTTGACGACGACATGAGTGCGTAAGTCCTAATAATCAAGCGATCGCTCCCGTGTTTCCAAAAAAATATTTGCTCTTCTCTAGTTCTTCTCGATCGCTCTCTAAAGTTAAAAACATCGAAGGCAGAGACGGCATCAAACAAGAGCGAGATTACCACACAGCACACCGCGATTGGGCAGCCAGTGCTTGTGATTAATCTACTTTCTTAGATGAAATTCATTTCACACAGATAAACCAATCACAAATTCTCTAACATCAAAGGAGCAATTCATGTCTTACGCAGTATACAATGTCAAACTTGAACAAGTCGGTCAAAACATGAGCGACGGAGACACAATTCGGTTTAGTGACACTGGCAAACCTTGTCCACCCGACCAAATTCAAATCGGTCTTCAGTTGGTTGGTGATGTCAATTGGTGGAAGGGGATTATTTTATTCAACGAAGAAGGTTATCGAACTGTAATCGACCTCGCTGGTACAAATCGAGAACCTAGATTTGGAGTAGTGAACGCATCTGATTTAACTGATGATAATCAAGAAGGAGGAGTGAAGCATCTTGTTCTCAGCAAGGCAAAAGCCTTTGGTGTTCATAAAGATCGAATATTGCATTCTTAATGCTACAGGACTTACGCAACTGGCACAAGCAATGGCGCGGCTGCGCCGCGCCGAGCGCCTAAAAACTAAACTATAGACATAACAATGTCCGGACGTTTTAGTTGCTCGATTAGATAATTGGAAAGTAAGT
>JAESGF010000292.1_pt1 | contig 18460 bp, 21 predicted proteins | sample 9269621 | NCBI WGS metagenome assembly JAESGF01 (sample SAMN14515066, study PRJNA621663) | algae metagenome | isolation source: Tolypothrix carrinoi HA7290-LM1 and co-occurring heterotrophs from dry rock... | place: USA: Makauwahi cave, Kauai, Hawaii | collected 2011-01-06
ACAAATTGAAAGCCGTTCCTAACTGGCAAAAACGGCTTAGAGAATACGTTGAACGGTTGATAGCTGGACAAACGGGAAATGATGGGTAGGCTTGTCCAGATATTAGCGAACAGCAACTAACCCCTTTGTAGTCATTGGAGCAACAATCACGGTAGCAATATGGCGGTTCATCTCGTCTGGCGAAATAATTACACAGGGGCGCGTTTTCTGAATTTCACTGCCAATAGTGGGATCGAGATTAACTAGGAAAACATCAAAACGCTTAACTACCATTCCCACTCGACCCGATCCCAGTCTGTTGTATTAACATCATCTAGCAAAACATCATCATCTCGCTCTGCCATTGCTGCAAAAGCTTCATCCCACCCAACCCGTAATCGTGGTGCTGCGCGAATAATTAAGCGATCGCCATGAACCTCAATTTCCACCTCTGTGTGAATACCACTTTGTTCTAATAAGGGTTTGGGAATACGAACACCTTGAGAATTGCCGATTCTCACAATTCGGGTTCTAACAGCTGCGCCCATGTTTAGCTCTGTGAGTGAAAAGATGGTAATTACATTGTAGACACAGATGGAGAAATTCTCAAGTGCAGCAAAAAGATAAGCTAGAGCTAGATAACCGCGATCGCGCTTATGTTCTATGTGTATATGCGATCGCTACTCCAAAAGCCAAGCAAATAAATTTCCCACTGTCAGCTGAACTTCACTCGCAAAACTTGGCACGGGAATTAATGCATCTGGTTCATCAAACACCTCAATTTGTTGGTTCGGACGATAAACAAACACAGTTCGCTCATCTGGATCGATCAACCAACCCATTTCAGTCTCATATTTCAAGCAATGAAGAATATTTTTCGTCACTTTTGTCTGACTTTGGTCAGGTGACAAAATTTCAATAGTCCAATCTGGAGCAATAGAGAATGTGTTAGCAACTTCTCCATTTTCGTCACGCGGAATTCTGTTCCAAACAAAAACGGCGATATCGGGTACAGTTGAACGACCACCAAAAGTGCAACGCAACTCAGGAAACGCACGAGCTATGCGTTTCGGCTTGACTACAGCATTAATAGTGGGTACAAGTTCACCTTGAATCGTACTGTGTTTGCCCTGTGGCATGGGTTTTTGGATAATTTGACCATCAAGATACTCACTGGCGGGTTTCGTTTCTGGTAATTGCAGAAACTCCGCCAATGTCAGATTTTTGGTTACAGCTTGTACCATTTTCGGCTTGCCTCTTCCTATTGTATTTCTAATCTCAGCACAATGATGCTTGATAAGAGAAAGACCTGAATGTTTTAATGCAATACAGTAGTTGTTGTAAGTTAATAGTTTTGGCTGATTGTTGCAATTGAAAGTTATGCAAAATACATTATTCGATAAAATCTTCCGTGACAGCGATGGCAATATTGTTATAGCTCAGATGCCAAATCTACCAATTATTCTCTGGGTAACAGCTAGTTTGCTCAAACTAGTTTTTCCAACAGGCGAAATTAATACAGGGTTAGACGCACTTGCTTTTGGCTCTTTGTTTACTTGGGCGTGGCTAGAATTATTTCAAGGCGTTAATTATTTTCGTAGGGCACTAGGTCTTGGCGTGCTTATTGCTGTTATGGTGTCAAGAACTGTGGGTATTGATGTACTTGGTTTCTCTCTTTGATGACAGGGGTGATGATGCTTTTCGCACGTCAGGTATGTTTGAAACTGATTATAGGCGATTATGCTTGGTAAATCAGCCTTATAGCAAAGCGCGGCGATCGCTATGGACTCTATATCTATGATGCGATCGCTAGCTCGACAAAATTCAAAACCCAATTTACTTTCCAGGTGCGATCGCAAGCTACCTGCCCATCTATTGTTAGTAGATCCTTATAAGTAAAAATGGTTGATCGTGTTGGGTTGTGCAAAGCAATTGCCAAAAATATGTTAGTCAGTGCGATCGCTTAGGATAAATAAAAAAGGATTAAGTGATGCAACTAGAAGAATACTTCAATTTTCTTGCACCGAATGATATTCGGCTTAATGGTACGCGCATAGGTATTGAAACTATCCTTTACGAGTATATTTATCGCGATCGCACGCCAGAAGAAATCGCACAAATTTATACATCGCTTACCCTCGAACAAGTCTATGCGACGATTTTGTATTACCTCCACAATAAAGAAGCCGTGAGTAATTATATTACTGACTGGCTAGAGTCGGGACACAGAATGCGAGAAGAACAACGACGCAACCCTTCACCTGTTGTACAGAAATTAATCCAATTCAAAGCAGAAAGAGAAGCGATGAAAAAAGGCAAGTAATGCTTAAGTATTTAATGGATGAAAATGTAAATCCAGTTTATTTGAAGAAAGGCAGAGGGCAGGAGGCAGCTATGCTGAAGGAGCAATCGGATGGGGATTCAAACCCCAACCGATTGAATCCACCGTGTAGACGGTGGGGTTTTATACCCAGTTGGCTCCAGCCAGAAGGCTGAATCAAAGACATAATTTATACCTTCTGCCCTCTGCCCTCTGCCTTCTGCCTTCCGCCGAAGGCGGATAAATCAATTACGACGAAGAAAACCTGATGAAGCGTAATTCGTGCAATAGGAGAACCAGATACACCTTTGAAGGGAACTTTAGACCCGGAAATTCTTACATGGTGTGAAGCACATAATTTTATATTGGTAACAAATAATCGTACTTCTATGCCTGTACACTTAGTTGACCACATAAATACAGGTCATCATGTACCGGGTATTTTTATACTCAACCCTGATATGGGTATTGGTGAGACAATTGAAGAATTGATTTTAGTTTCTGAAGCTTCTTTTGAAGAAGAATATCATTCCGCAAATTATTAATCTACCAATTTTGGGAATGAGGTTATGAAGTGAAGATGGTAGATAGTGTTGGGTTGTGCTTTGGTGGTCAAAAATAGGAGATATGCGATCGCACTATCGGTTTGTGCGATCGCGTTTCTGCCCATCTATACTAGAGGCTTTCTTCCGTCCGCTCTAATGAGGTTTTATGCCGCTGGGTTGGTTGTGGGTAAGGCTTGGCAAAGGTGAAAGATTCAGGCGAGTCCCCCTGTAACCCAAGATACTCCAGCTTTGCTTTGCCCTCTTCTACGGTTGGTAGACAACCAACAGGAATCCACCACATAGCGAAATGCTCTCCTTGATATTTCTTAAACCATTGACGACGGCGGGTAAAAAACTCACCATGCAAACTTTGGTAAACGTATGCTTTTAGATATTCCACACTCTGCCATACAGATAAATTAACGAGCATTCTTGGATCGGGGTACGTGCGAATATCAGTAGCATTGCCAGAAGAAGTTTGTAATCGCCAAATAAAGCCCGGACTTTGATCTGCAACCGCATTTACCTTGCTAAGTGCAGTAGCAAACTCAACCATAATCGGCTCTTCTAAAGAAGCCTTCATCAGGGCTACATTGATTTGTGCAAGGTAATATCCTTCTTGCTGCAATAAATTAGCTTTTTCTAGGGTCATAGTTTTCAGTCTTGCTTTAGAAACCATGACCTGAAGTATCCAAGAACTAAAACTGATTTGTCTTGGACGATATTGACATACTGCGGTAGCGACCTGGTGTGATTCCCATAATTCGCTTGAAGTGACGAGTGAGGTGACTTTGGTCTGACATACCAACGGCGTAAGCAACATCAACAACTGAATTACCTTGGGCTAGAAATTGCTTCGCTTTTTCCACACGGATCTGGTTTAGGTAAGTTAATGGTGGCATTCCTACAGCTTTACGAAACACACGAATCAAGTAGAAACGGTTCAGGTTTGTTAGTTCTACCAGTTGTTCCAGTGAGATATTGGATCTGAAATTATCGTGTAGATACTCTTTAATCAACCTAACAACACGTTGTTGTTTGCAAGGGTGGACAGGTCGAATTTTGATATCAGTATAACGGGCAAGGCTCGTTGATAAAACTTCTATTAGTAAAGATTCTTTTTCTAAGCGATCGTGCGTTTGTTCAAGCGCAACATGAAGATAATAGATAATTCTTGCTAAACTCTCATCTTCAACAACTGCTTCCTTAAAATAAGGAAATTCATACGCTTGCATCTCTCCACTTAGTTGTTGGATGAGATTGACACTCGGATACAGCATACGATAGGTGAGTGGCAGATCATTGGCAGAGTAGCCTGTGTGAACTTCCTCTGGATTCATAAAAACGATGCTGCTTGGCTTTGCCAAGTAGGTAGAACCTCGATAAAAGTTACCGCCCACCCCAGACTCGATAAGACCTATTGAATAGGTTGGGTGAAAATGACGAGTATAGGTGTGATAGATCGCTTTTGCCCGAAACAATTCTAGGTTATCGAACTCTGGAACTGACCAAAATTTTGTACCCTCATGAGTCGAATAATCCATGTCAATAGAACAGATTGAAGCAGTTTTCGTTTCTGGATATTATTCTATGGAAGAACGCCCGAAAAAGCTGCTGGATTAGGTGCGCGATGACTTTATCGTTACAAAACGCATCTGGAAGCGAAAGAACCCAGGATAATAAAGCATAATTAACATCTATAGCTAAAAGCTATCAGCCACAAGCCACAAGCTAAGATGCTGACTGCTCAAGGCTTTTAATTCAACTTAACAAATTGACTATGAATCCAGAACAAGTCAAAAATTCTCTAAATATCTCACCAGCGATACGTGTGGGAGTGCTGGGTTTTGGCGGATTAGGACAAGCTGCCGCTAAAGTACTCGCTGGTAAACGGGAAATGATTTTAGTCGCAGCAGCAGACAAAGAAGGCTACGCTTACACCGCAGAGGGTTTAAATGCTCAAAATTGTATTACAACTTATAACTCTCAAGGTTCGGTGGGTTATTTAGAACCAACTGGTACTTTAACAAATCGCAGTATTCAGGAATTAATCGAAAGCGCTCATTCTGTAGATGGGTATTTTCTCGCTTTACCAAACCTACCGAATAACTTTATTGCCTCTGTAGCGCAGGAGTTTATTAAATCCGGTTGGCGTGGGGTGTTAGTGGATGCGATTAAGCGCACCAGCGCGGTAGAACAACTGCTGGCGATGAAAGAGGAATTGCAAGCTGCGGGAATTACTTATATGACCGGGTGTGGTGCAACACCAGGATTGTTAACCGCTGCCGCTGCATTAGCCGCGCAAAGCTACGCGGAAATACATAAAGTTGAAATTACCTTTGGCGTAGGAATTGCTAATTGGGAAGCTTACCGTGCCACGATCCGCGAAGATATTGCCCACATGCCAGGTTACAGTGTAGAAACTGCCAGAGCAATGACTGATGCAGAGGTAGAAGCATTGCTGGATAAAACCAATGGCGTGCTGACGTTAGAGAATATGGAACATGCCGATGATGTGATGTTGGAATTGGCAGGGATAGTGGAACGCGATCGCGTTACAGTTGGTGGCATAGTCGATACCCGCAATCCCAAAAAGCCCCTCAGCACCAACGTTAAAATCACTGGTCGCACCTTTGAAGGGAAAATTTCCACCCATACCTTCATCTTAGGCGACGAAACCAGCATGGCAGCAAATGTCTGTGGACCAGCCTTTGGCTATCTCAAAGCTGGTATGCAATTGCACAAACGCGGCATTTATGGAATATTTACCGCTGCGGAAATTATGCCCCAGTTTGTTAAGTAATAGTTAGGTAGAGACGTTCCAACGGAACGTCTGTACGGGAAAAGCGGAGGAGCGGAGTTAGGAATTTTTAACTTTTCACTCCTCACTTTTAACTCCTAACTTGTTCTAAGTTGATGGACTTTCTGGAGAGAAAACTTCTAACATATTTTCCTCCGGCAGTGATTCTGGCGTTTGAATTATAAATGGCAGACATGCGCCGACAAGACCGCGCTTAATGCGTTCTGGTGTCTCTGCAAACACCACAAACAAAGGATATATACTATTTATTCCCTCATTCAAAATATGGTTGTAACGTGGAGGCATGAGCCATTGATATTCTTTATCTAGGCAAACTTGAGTTTGTCTCCAGCGTCCCAATAACTCAGAAAAGTCTTCGTGGGGACGATGAATGAAAACCAAAATTTCCACACCGCTTTTGATTTTCCACTCCGGGTCGCACATTAAAATTGCCACATCACAAGGTAGGCAAATAGTCGTTTTTTCTGCTGAGGTGTTGCAAAGACGGACAATTGGTAGAGGAATAGTGATAACGCTTTCATCTGGACGGCGTAAACTGGGAATCATTTCCAAGTATGGTCGATGCTGCTTTAGGAGTGCGATCGCCGACAAGGAATTGCTATATTCAGCCAAGCTAGTTTCGTAATAAGATTTTTGCACAAGCATAATTTAATAAATTAGTTATGAATTAGGAGTTAGGAGTTAAGAATTAATAATATAATTTATTAGTTAGAAGTTAAAAGTTAAGAATAAAGACTTTTAACTCCTAACTCCTAACTCCTAACTCCTAACTTTTAATCATCTATCCCAGCTTTTCAAATACCTTAAACAGAGGCAGGTACATCGCCAGCAAAATTGTCCCAACCATTCCCCCTAGAACCACAATCATAATTGGTTCCAAAATGCTGGTTAGTGCTTTTACTGCCTGCTCGACTTCATCTTCATAAAAATCGGCAACTTTCATCAACATCCCATCTAATTCACCAGTTTCCTCGCCGATACTAATCATTTGAATTGCCATAGGCGGAAAAACTTTTTCTTTTTGCAAGGCAATGCTGATCATACCTCCTTGTTGAATTTCGACACGCGCTGCATCAATAGCATTAGCAATTACTTGATTTCCTGAGGTGTCGCGGACAATTTCCAAAGAAGTAAGAATTGGTACACCTGAACGAGTCAAAGCACCAAAAGTCCGGCTAAAACGGGCAACTGCGGATTTTTGGATTAAGTCACCAAATAACGGCATTTTCAGAGAAAGGCGATCGATAGTTTGGCGACCGACAGCAGTTTTGTAGTACTGCTTATAGGCAATTGTTACACCGATAACAACGCCAAATATAAGAAAAATTCGCCAACTTCTCAAAATTTCACTACAATCCATCAAGAATTGCGTTAGAGGAGGCAATTCAGTGCCTAAATCTTTAAAAATACCGGCAAAAATTGGGATCAGAAAAATCGTCATCCCCAGAAAAATTGCAGTTGCCAAAAAACCTACAACCATTGGATAAGACAACGCTGATTTAATTTGGTTTTGCAATCGGGCAACATCTTCCAATAACTTTGCCAAACGATTCATTACTTCATCTAAAACACCGCCAACTTCACCCGCTTGAACCATACTGACATACAAACCATCAAAACATTGAGGATGCTTCCGCATCGAGTCAGAAAGATTCATACCGTTTTGGACATCAGCGCTAATGTCTATCAGCGATTGTTTTAGTTTAGGATTAGTACATTGTTCAGACAGCACCCCCAGACTTCTAACAATTGCTACTCCCGCATTGATTAGAGCCGCAAATTGACGAGAAAAGACAGCTTTATCCTTAACGGAAACCTTAGTCATTGCTGTCTGTAATTTGTTCAAGTCAAAGCTGCCGAAACCTTGAGCTTGTTTAAGTTCTTGAACTACAAAACCCTGCTGTCTAAGAGTAGTACGTGCTTGCGCCACCGATTCCGCAACAATTTTTTCTGTTCGCGATTTTCCTTGAGAATCTCGAACACGAGCAACAAAGTTTGGCATGGATTATATAGATTTTGGATTGGTAATTGAGAATTGGGAATTGAGAATAGGTAATTGGTAATTGATAGAACCTATTTTCGCGTTCCCCATTACCTATTACCTATTACCCATTACCTATTGTTAAATTAATGCGCTTTGACTGCTGCTGCTGCTTGTGGCGGCGCACCACCAATGAGACGCTGAATTTCATCCGGCTTGGAAGTCTTAGACATTGCCGCTTCAAAAGAGATATTTCCGGCTTTGTACATATCAGCTAAAACCTTCTCTAGAGTTTGCATACCTAACTTACCGCCGGTTTGTATAGCTGAATAAATTTGTGCCGTTTTACCCTCGCGAATCAAGTTGGAAATAGCAGGAGTAACAATCATAATTTCTTGAGCCATCACCCGACCAAACTCGCCTGGTTTAGGATTTTTTCTGGGAACCAAAGTTTGGCTAAATACAGCGACTAGCGAGTTAGATAATTGCACCCGTACCTGAGTTTGTCTTTCATGTGGAAAAACGTCAACAATCCGGTCAATAGTTTGTGCTGCTGAACTGGTGTGCAAAGTGCCAAATACTAAGTGTCCTGTTTCTGCCGCACTAATAGCCAAGGAAATTGTTTCCAAATCGCGCATTTCCCCCACCAGAATAATATCTGGGTCTTCCCGCAACGCTGCTTTTAAGGCATTAGCAAAACTTTTAGTATCTTCACCAAGTTGCCGCTGGTGAACTAAGCTTTTAATCGGTTCGTAAACAAATTCAATTGGATCTTCTACGGTTAAAATATGTTCTGCTCTAGTGCGGTTAATCAAGTCAATCATTGCCGCTAAGGTCGTGGTTTTACCTGAACCCGTGGGACCTGTCACCAAAATCAATCCTCTGGGTTTTTCTGACATTTCCCGCACCACATTTGGCAGACCTAATTTATCAAAGTTAGGAATTTTAGAACTTAACGCCCGCAAACAAGCAGCGTAGGAACCACGCTCTTTATAAACGTTGACACGAAAGCGAGCTAAACCTTTAACTCCATAACTACAATCTAATTCCCATGTTTGTTCTAGAGTTTTGCGCTGAGTATTATTCAGCATACTAAAAATCAGCCTTTGACACTGATCGCCTGTTAATGCTTCGTCACCAATCGGGGTCAGTTTGCCGCTGATGCGAAAGTAGGGAGGTAAACCTGCGGATAAATGTAAATCCGAGCCACCCATTTCAATCATCCGCTCCATCAAGTCTTCAATCATCATTTCCATAATTATGTCTCCTTTTCTTATGTGTTAATTGATAGTTGTTGGTTGATAGTTGATAGTTGTTGGTTGATAGTTGATGGTTGTTGGTGAACCACTGCGCTATCGCGCTCTGCCGACAGTCACGCAAGTGGTGAACCCGAAGGGTTGATAGTTGATAGTTGTTGGTTGATAGTTAACTACTAACCACGCTCCCACTAACCACTAACAAACAACTACTAACTAATCGGCAAAACGAGGTGTCATACAATAGGGACAATCTAGCCATTCCGGTTTTAGTTCGGCGCTACAAGTTCGGCAGGTAAGACCGCTTTTGCGTTTGGCTTTTAACTCTGCTTCTAAACCTGTATCGGTGAAAGTTACACGTTCGACTTCTTCCAAAGTGGTTTGTCCTTGACGCACTAAATCCAAGCTGTAAGCCAGCAAAGTTTTCATTCCCTCTTCTACTGCAACTTCCTTAATGCGTTCTGTTGGTGCTTCTTCGTTAATTAAGGTTTGCAGTTTTTCGGTGACTCGCATAACTTCATAAACACCGCAACGTCCTTTGTAGCCATTGCCGTTACAAGTTGGGCAAATATGACCTTTGGAACTAGCTTGTTGAATTTCCTCTGATGTCAAAGAGTTTGCTTTGTAGAAAGTTATACCGACATCTTGAGAAGCGGATAGACCATAGCGGGCTAATTCTTCGGGCGTGGGAGTATAGGGAATGCGACAATCGGCACAAACACGCCGTACTAAACGCTGTGCTAAAACGCCAATGAGGGAACTAGAAACCATGAAAGGTTCGATGCCCATTTCTCCCAAACGAGCGATCGCACCCGGTGCATCATTAGTATGTAAGGTAGTTAATACTAAGTGACCGGTCAAAGCAGCTTCAATTGCTGTTTTTGCCGTTTCCTTGTCTCGCGTTTCACCCACCAACAACACATCCGGATCTTGCCGCAAAAATGCCCGCAAAGCAGTGGCAAAATCTAGCCCTTTTTCCCGAATTACCTGCACTTGAGTAATCCCCGCCAAGCTATACTCAATCGGGTCTTCTACAGTACTGATATTAATTCCCGGTGTGTTGCGTTCTGCCAGTGCTGAATACAGTGTTGTTGTTTTACCAGAACCAGTTGGTCCTGTTACCAAAATCAGACCAAACGGACGGCTAACCATCTCATGGACAATCTGCAAACTTTCAGGATCGGCAATTAACTTATCCAATCCCAGTTGTGTAGAGGAGTTATCCAAAATCCGCAACACTACCTTTTCCCCGTAGCGACTGGGTAAGGTATTCACCCGAAAGTCAACTTTGCGTCCTTCAAACATCCGCCGAATGCGTCCATCCTGAGGTAAACGCCGTTCGGCAATATCTAAGTTGGCGATAATTTTAAACCGAGCCGTCACCGCAGGAATGATTTTTTTCGGCAGAGGGTCAAAAGCCTGATTCAACACTCCATCCTTACGAAAACGAATGCGTAAGTTTTCTTCTTGCGGCTCAACGTGAATGTCAGAAACCTTCTCATGCAAAGCTTTGGCAAGAATTCTATTGACTAAGTTGATAACTGGTGCATCTTCTGCACCCTTCATTGCTGCCCCCAAATCAGCTTCCATATCATCGGGGGCATCGTCTAAGTCAAGATTTCCCAGATTTTCTAAGTCTTGATTAATGTCTATAGACTTTTGTTTTTCCAGGTGCTTTTGCTTAACAGCTAGTTCATCCAAATATTGATTGATTAGTTGCTGGTAGTCCTCCTGGGTAATCACCATGCGCTGCAATGCCAAGCCTTGCGGACGCAAAATGCGATTCAAATCATCCGAAGCCTCTAGATTATCCGGATCGACCATCGCCACTAACAGCGAGGGCGGGTTTTGGTCTTCATGTTTTGACAGTGGCACTAAGCGATGGCGACGACAGATATCCGCTGGAATCAGGGTATCAATCAGCTTTCCTACCGTGGTGCTGCCTACTTGACTAACTTCCGGATCGATAAACTCAACACCGTATAGTATTTTAAGTTCAAATAACTGCTGTTTTTTATACTGTCTGAGCAACTCAGGTGATAGTTGTTGCCCAGAGATTGACTCAAGTACTTCTGTTAAGGGTACGCCAGATTTGCGGCTTTCAATTAACGCTTGTCTCATCTGTTCGCTATTGACATAGCCAGATTGCACAAGTTTATTGCCGAATGGCGAAAATTCTGTTCTTGTAGTAAGAGCGGTACTGCGCCGTTGTTGTGACGAGTAAGTCATAAGTGAGCAATGAGTAGCGGAAACCTCTGGTTAAAGTATTCCCAATCTGATAAAAAGAATTCTCATGCTTACTTGCTGAATTTTTACGAATTGGGAATTGGGCAATGGGCCCTATCGCAATGGGCATTGGTAATTGCTAATTGTCCCCCTGCTCCCCCTTGTCCCCCTTGTCTCCCTGCCCCCTGCCCCATGCCCCCTGCCCCCCATTCCCTATTCCCTACCTTTTTCATTCGGAATGCCGCCATTGGTGCGTCTGGGCTAAGGCGCTCGCCATTTGTCACAATAGAGGACGGTGAGATTGCTTCAAATGAAAATTTCGGCAAAAAATACGCCTCACAGTCAGCGCCAAGTACATTCAACGGCTGTTACTATGTGGGGACTAATTGCCGTAAATACCATTTGGAATGATTACACAATAATGGAAGAGGATAAACAAATAAACAATATAAGCCATCTTTTAGGGTGAACACAGAGGTAAAGTAAGCAATGATGAGCGAGTCCCCAGCCCAAATGAACTATAACGAATCTGGTAGCGAGGTTACTGAGCAAGTGACAGCCCAAACCAATACATCAGCAGAGACAGACACACTCATAAATGGTACTGCTGGAACTCCGCAGACTATAACTGATACAGCCGCATTAGCAGAAATGGCTCAACAAATAGAGTCACTTAAAGCGCAATTAGAAGAGCGCAACACCCAATATATGCGGATTGGGGCAGATTTTGAGAATTATCGCAAACGCACCAGCAAGGAAAAAGAAGAGCTTGACTTGCTGGTGAAGCGGAATACGATTACGGAATTACTGCCAGTAGTTGATAATTTTGAACGGGCAAGAGCACATCTCAAACCCCAAACTGAGGGTGAATTGACAATTCATAAAAGTTATCAAGGTGTCTACAAGCAACTAGTAGATTGCTTGAAACGCTTGGGTGTATCACCAATGCGACCCGAAGGTCAAGAATTCGATCCGAACTTGCACGAAGCAGTAATGCGCGAACCTACGGATGAACATCCAGAAGGAACAGTGTTAGAAGAGTTAGTGCGCGGATATTATTTGGGCGATCGCGTGCTTCGCCATGCAATGGTCAAAGTCGCTGCTCCGAAAGAAGACATGCCTCCTGTGGAGGATATTCAGTCGAATCCAGCAATGTAGTTAAACCGCTTTTTTCATTCGTCAAAAGTCAAAAGCAACCCGTCTATAGCACTGGTTTCTTTTGACTACTGACTAACTACTGGTAGCTAAAAGTCATCAGACCTCTTGCAAAGGCGAGCATCGCATACCCAAACGCTGGACATGGCTATTTACGGTTTTTGCTTAACTTACGCTTTTCTTCCATCCAAAAAAGAAGAATGCTTTTTTTGCAAAAACCGTAAATAACTTGTCCGTAGTTAAAAAGCTACTCCGCGAAAAATCACGTTTGTAGTTTTGTTAGACAGAAACTTCCACACCAGTCTTGGCAGGAAGCTTATGTCTACATTTTTGTAAGAAGCACTCTGGTAAAAATACCGTTAGTTATGGGAAAAGTTATTGGGATCGACTTAGGCACTACCAATAGTTGCGTCGCAGTATTGGAAGGTGGTCAACCGATTGTCATTGCCAATTCAGAAGGTGGAAGAACCACTCCTAGTATTCTCGGATTTGGCAAAGGTGGGGAGCGCTTAGTCGGTCAATTGGCAAAGCGACAAGCAGTTACAAATGCCGAGAACACAATTTATAGTATCAAGCGATTTATTGGTCGTCGTTGGGATGACACCCAAGTAGAACGCGATCGCGTCCCCTATGCTTGTGTCAAAGGTCGAGATGATACCGTTGATGTGCAAATTCGCGGACGTAACTACACACCGCAAGAAATCTCCGCAATGGTTTTGCAAAAACTCAAACAAGATGCGGAAAATTTCTTAGGTGAAACTGTCACCCAGGCAGTAATTACTGTACCAGCATATTTCACAGATGCTCAAAGACAAGCAACTAAAGATGCTGGTACAATTGCTGGACTTGAAGTACTGCGAATCATCAATGAACCAACTGCTGCGGCTTTAGCTTTTGGCTTAGACAAGCAAGACACCGAACAGCTAATTTTAGTATTTGACTTGGGAGGCGGCACCTTCGACGTATCCATTCTAGAACTTGGGGATGGAGTATTTGAAGTTAAGGCGACTTGTGGTAATAACCATTTAGGTGGAGACGACTTTGATAATGCGATCGTCCGTTGGATGATTCAACACTTCTACAAACAAGAAAAAGTTGACCTTTCCCAAGACAAAATGGCGCTGCAACGCTTGCGAGAAGCAGCGGAAAAGGCAAAGATTGAACTTTCCAGCATGGCAAATACTTCAATTAACTTGCCATTTATCACCGCCAATGAAAATGGACCAAAGCATCTAGAAATGGAACTCAGCCGTTCTAAATTTGAAGAACTGGCGAGCCAATTAATTGAAGCTACTATCGAACCGATGGTTCAAGCGCTCAAAGATGCAGAGTTGAAACCACAAAACATAGATAAAATTATTTTGGCGGGCGGTTCTACGCGCATTCCCGCAGTTCAAAACGCCCTGATCAGATTTTTCAACGGCAAAGCACCCGATCGCTCTATCAATCCTGACGAAGCAGTGGCACTCGGCGCTGCAATTCAAGCTGGGGTGCTGGGTGGTGAAGTTGAGAATCTCTTACTCTTGGATGTTACACCTTTATCGCTGGGATTGGAAACTTTAGGAGAAGTGTTCACTAAAATTATTGAACGCAATACTACAATTCCTACCAGCAAGTCTCAAGTGTTTTCCACCGCAACCGATGGGCAAACAAGCGTGGAAATTCACGTCCTTCAAGGTGAACGGGCAATGGCAAGGGATAATAAAAGTCTCGGTAAATTCCTTCTCGCTGGAATTCCCCCCGCATCCCGTGGCGTGCCGCAAATCGAAGTATCATTTGAAATCGATGTCAACGGCATCCTCAAGGTTTCGGCTCAAGACAAAGGCACCGGTAGAGAACAAAGTATTCGGATTACCAACACAGGTGGTTTGAGTACCAATGAAGTGGAACGGATGCGGCAAGAAGCGGAAATGTTTGCAGAACTTGATAGAAAACGCATACAACTAGTTGAATTAAAAAACCAAGCGGATACTCTGTTGTTAAGTTACGAATCGACTTTAAAGGATAATGGCAACTTGATTGCCGATTCGATGAAAGCTTTGGCAAAGGAAAAAGTCACAAAACTCCAACTAGTGATGATTCAAGACGGTATCTCACCAGAAGAATTCAAACAGTGCTTGGATGACTTTCAACAAACGTTGTTTGCTATTGGTGCCGATGTATACAACCGAGCGACAGTGCCTAGTGATGAAGTTGCTCAGACTTCAGATATTCCCTTTACTCCTGGTGTTGAACCAGTGAATGGAACGATCGCACCTCAATTTAACTTTGATTTTGAAGACGAGGGCACCTTACAAGCAGATTACGAGGCGATCGATTAAAGGGTAATTGGGAACGCGGTAATTGGGCATTGGGCATTGGGCATTGGGCATCGTCCAAGTGGGCATTGGGCATCGTCCAAGTGGGCATTGGGCATTGGGCATTGGGCTTTTCCCCTTTCCCCATTCCCCATGCCCCATTACCCATTACCCATTACCCATTACCCATTACCCATTACCCATTCCCCATTCTCCCGAAACGTGGTGTTGTACCGCAATGGTTTGTTAGATTGTAGAAGCGAATTGCCGTAGACTACACGCTGTGCTATTACAGATGCGATTAAACGTATATGGGGGTTTTCCACACCTCTAGGTGCGGCTAGCTCCTCTGTTGATCGGCGGGGTTTTACCGTCCTGCGTAGCACAATTGTAAAAGAAACAGCCAATCGGCAGTGAGAAGTTTGAGCAAAAAACTTGCCCAAAGTTAGCTTTCTTTAAGCCTGATGCAGGGCAAGTTGCTTTTAATTGGGTAGATGATTGTCCTGTTTTAGGAGCAAAGCATCTCATGCTCAAAATATAAAGAGTGATTTTTGTCAAAGGTAAAAGGTAAAATCAAGTATTAACAAAAATTAACCTTTGCCTTTTTGAAGTTCTGCCTTCCGCTTTCTACCTTCTAACTTTTACCTTTGCTATATGGCTCGCGATTATTATGAAATTTTAGGTGTCTCTCGTGACGCCGACAAAGAAGAAATTAAAGGCGCATACCGCCGCCTAGCCCGGAAGTATCACCCAGACGTGAACAAAGAACCGGGAGCGGAGGATCGCTTTAAAGAAATTAACCGCGCTTATGAAGTGCTTTCTGAGCCGGAAATGCGAGAACGTTACAACCGTTTTGGTGAAGCTGGTGTGTCCGGTGCGGCTGCTGGCGCTGGAGGCTTCCAAGATATGAGCGATATGGGTGGCTTTGCCGATATCTTTGAAAGTATTTTCAGTGGCTTCGCAGGGGGGATGGGTGGTCCTTCTACCCAAAGACGGCGCTCAGGTCCGGTGCGAGGTGATGACCTGCGGCTAGACTTGAAGTTAGATTTTCGAGAAGCGGTATTTGGCGGTGAAAAAGAAATTCGCATCTCTCATCTAGAAACTTGTGAGGTCTGTACCGGATCTGGTGCCAAACCAGGAACTCGTCCCCGGACTTGTTCGACTTGTAGCGGTTCGGGTCAAGTACGCCGCGTCACCAGAACGCCTTTTGGCAGCTTTACTCAAGTTTCGACTTGTCCCACCTGTAATGGTACGGGTATGGTAATTGAAGACAAGTGTGATGCTTGCGACGGCAAAGGCGCAAATCAAGTAACGAAGAAATTGAAAATTACAATTCCTGCTGGGGTGGATAACGGCACGCGCTTGCGAATTTCTAATGAAGGAGACGCAGGTCAGCGCAGTGGTCCTGCGGGAGATTTGTATGTTTATTTGTTTGTCAATGAGGATGAAGAATTCCACCGAGATGGAATTAGCATTCTCTCAGAAATCAAAATTAGCTACCTCCAGGCGATTTTAGGCTGTCGTTTAGAGGTAAATACGGTAGATGGTCCAGTGGAACTGATAATTCCGGCGGGAACTCAACCGAATACGGTGATGAAGCTGGAAAATCGCGGTGTACCACGGTTAGGAAATCCTGTAAGTCGAGGCGACCACATGCTGACGGTGTTAATTGATATTCCCACCAAGGTGATGCCAGATGAACGAGAATTATTAGAAAAGCTAGCTAAAATTAAGGGAGACCGCACTGGTAAAGGTGGTCTAGAAGGTTTTTTGGGAAATTTGTTTAAGTAATGAGCGTATCTTCCGTCTCAACTCCCGATGCTCAACTCGATTTGCGCGGCACCCCTTGCCCGATTAATTTTGTGCGGACGAAATTACGTTTAGAACAAATGCCACAGGGAGGTTTGCTAGAAGTCTGGCTAGACCCTGGAGAACCGATTGAGCAAGTTCCTGATAGTCTGACAATGGCAGGCTATCAAGTGGAACAAATTACAGATTGTACTGGCTATTTTTCTCTTTTAGTTCGCCGTCCGGTTACTGCCTGATGAAAGGGGAAGCTTTTTCTACCACTGGGCAGTTGCTGGGTACTGTGCTAGCTGTGCAAGCGAATTTTTACCGAGTGCAGCTGGATTTAGGAGACTTGGAGACTTGGGGACAAGGAGACAAGGAGACAAGGAGACAAGGAGACAAGGAGGACAAGGAGGACAAGGAGGACAAGGAAGATTCTTTCCTTTCTCCCCATTCCCCCCAACCCCAACGCCAGTCCGCTCAAGTCGGGGGACCCGCCCATGCGGCTGGCTCCTCCGTGGGGACGCATGTGCCCCCCATCCCCCCACGCCAGTCGCACGCCAGGTGCTACAACGCTCGTGACCTCCGCAACGCACTGGCTCCTCAAACTCCTCCACCCCCGCACAGCGCTGGCTCCTCTCCCCATCTCCCCCTCTCCCCCTCCTCCCCTCCCCTCCTCCTCTGCACTCGGAGAACGCGGTTGAAGAAAATTGGGCAACAGGTGATGGTGGGCGATCGCGTTGTGGTTGAAGAACCAGATTGGGCTGGTGGACGAGGGGCGATCGCTTTTGTTTTACCCCGCGAAAGTGAATTAGACCGTCCGGCGATCGCTAATGTTAACCAAATTCTCCTAGTCTTCGCTGTTGCCGATCCACCTCTAGAACCTTATCAACTCAGTCGCTTTTTGGTAAAGGCGGAATCTACAGGCTTGGATGTGCTTTTATGCTTGAATAAAGGCGATTTAGTTTCAACTCAAGAACAGTCGGAAATAAGCGATCGCCTGCTTGGTTGGGGTTATCAAACGCTATTTATCAGCGTCAATAATAATATAAATATCGACAAACTAAGTTACCAGTTGCAAGACAAAATCACCGTCTTGGCAGGACCTTCAGGAGTCGGCAAATCCAGTTTGATTAATGCATTAATTCCTAATGCTCAGTTGCGCGTGGGTGAGGTTTCTGGTAAACTATCTCGCGGGCGTCACACCACCCGTCACGTAGAATTATTTGAATTACCATTAGGTGGGTTGCTGGCTGATACTCCCGGCTTTAATCAGCCTGATATTGATTGTACGCCGGAAGAATTAATTTTTTATTTCCCAGAAGCAAGACAGAAATTAGCAGTTGATAGCTGTCGGTTTAGTGATTGCCTGCATCGAGACGAACCTGGTTGTGTAGTTCGGGGTGAGTGGGAACGTTATGAGCATTATCTGGAATTTTTAGAGCAAGCGATCGCTCGTCAAACTCAGATTAACCAACAAGCCGATCCAGAATCTACCCAAAAGTTAAAAACGAAAGGCAAAGGGCAGACTCAGTACGAACCGAAGCTAGAAAGTAAAAAATATCGCCAAAAATCCCGCCGCACTCAATTACAAGAGTTGCAGGATTTGTATCAGGATGAAGAATAAAATCAAAGCAGATGTCAAGGCTGGTTACAATAGCATAAAGAGTCCAATATAAGCGAGAGTAGGGAAATGAAACCAACAACTATCCAAATCCCAATTCCGCTAACGGTGCTGGTTGAGGCAATTAAATCACTCAAACCAGATGATAAAATCTTAATCAAACAGGTTTTGGATGAGGAGGTTGCTCAAATCCCTGAGAAAGCCACAAAACACATGTCTGTCCAAAATCGCGATCCTCAGAAGGCGAAACAGGCAGCAGAGGATCTAACAAAAGCAATTGAACGTCTGCTTGCTGAAACTGGAATGACAGAAGATGAACTTGTGCAGTTATTTGATATGAGTAAACCGCTTCTAAATGTGTGGACAGAACTACCACTAGCTAGATAATTTGTCCATACCTCACTCCACGGTGTAAGTGAAAGCGTTCTTTCCTAGTGCTTACGCTTCCTCGGTTTCGAGGTTGGCTAG
>JAESGF010000293.1_pt1 | contig 18162 bp, 21 predicted proteins | sample 9269621 | NCBI WGS metagenome assembly JAESGF01 (sample SAMN14515066, study PRJNA621663) | algae metagenome | isolation source: Tolypothrix carrinoi HA7290-LM1 and co-occurring heterotrophs from dry rock... | place: USA: Makauwahi cave, Kauai, Hawaii | collected 2011-01-06
AGTTGGCCCAGCGTCCCACTGTAGCAGTTTGAGCAAGTCCGGTTCGTACCTGACGGGCCCTAACATAAAAGCGCCGAGCCCGCTCCAATGGGGACGTTTCCGCATCGATCTCGCACGCGATTGCAAACTCTTCCCTTGAGAATGGAGTCAACGCAATAGCCTCAATAAGGGAATCTTTCTGCTCTCGCAGCATTCGGAAGAAATTCACTACTTCCCCATCTAAATCGTTATACGTCTCAACAGGGGAGGGTTTTCGATTGAGCAAAATTGCGCCAGACCCCGCGAAAGGTTCGCAGTAGTGATGGCACTCGGGCAGCAATGGAATTAACCAATCGAGGTGAGAGTACTTCCCGCCATACCAACCGAAAGCTATGAGCTTCTTTCCTTTAAGAGCGCTGATAGCTGGCGGGGTTGATTGCCTTTTTTTGGAGTTGGGTTCCACCATCACAAGCTATCCTATAATTTGTTTTCTCAATAGTACGGCGTCTCACGGCTAAATCGCCATTCCCGCAGAAAATTTAGTCGTTGGTAACGCCGCAAGGCTTGTCGTTTTAGGAGCTATAAATTAGGGCCTCCAGTTCATCCGCCGTTTCTTCCCCTTCCCAGCTTCCGACGAACTTCTTGAAGGCCATTTCCTGCCGGGCTGCGGAATGGTCGTCTTTGGCGTGGCTTTCTCGGAAGCTCACGCCCAGCCGTTCGGCAAACCCTTTGATCTGCGCAAAGTCGCTGTCATTCTGAGTTTCGATGATGAGTGTGTGCGTCATAGGAATGTCTCGGTTCGGATGCGAATTTACAGGGCTGCGCCCAAAACACCCTACTCTCTCATGAGCCGATGCACAAATACAAGGGTCGTGTCATTGCGGCCTGGTAGCGGAATGGGAACGGCTTCTTCCCACATCAATGTGCTTCTCGTGAGTTTGAGATTCTTAAACGTGAGTTTTGTTTCCCAACGGATTGTATCCGTACCCTTACCCCCTTTTATGCGGGGAACGATTAGAGGACGATCAAGAAGGGCACTAATTGTGAACACTTTGTAATTATCTAACATCCCTAATTTTCCTTCGATCTCTTCACAATCATCGCACTCCTTGAACGTGACCTTGCCCTTATCATTATTCTTTCTTTCAAACGTCATTTCAAATTCTTTGAATGTATCCATCTCCAATCCGGCGTAGAGCAAGGAATCCAATTTTCGTTCAAATTCCGCCGCCGACTTAAAGTTTGCCGGATCGACAGCGATTGCAATTTTCACCACTCCTTTGAATTTATCGACCTCCCTCTTCATCGCGTCCATGTCGTACACCCATGTTCCATCAAACTCCCTACCCCAGCCCTTCCCGCGATAAATCTTAAAAAGATCAATTGCCGTGGTGTCCAAGTTCCGGGTCTCTTGATTTTTGGAATTGCAGGCGCACAGAAGGCTTGCCATTGCGAGCAGGAAAAACAGAGGCGCTTTCATGCGGATCAAGAAAAGGGTGGGGCTTTATCAAAGGGCTTGCGCGGTGTTGTGGGGTGGCGTTGCCTGGGCTTCGGCCTCCTGCTGCGCGGCGGCTTTCCTTAGCTTCGGGCTGAGCTTTTCCATCGCGTCGGCCAGGTTCGGGAATCTCTGCTCGACGATTTTGAGCACTTCGGGCGATTTTTCGACTTCATGCACCGCCTCTCGCACAATCCGCTTGTAGCGTTCCCCGCCCTCGGATGATTCCCCGCTCATTGCTTGACGCATGTACTTGGCTTCAAGCATCTGGTCGCGGAGATCCAGGATGAAGGAGCGCTCGGCCTGGTGGCGCATACCCGTATAGAAGCTGTGGGCCATGATGGTGAACAACAGCCAGGTAACGACCGCCGTCTGACTGGTGATCCAGGCGATGAGCAAAAAGACGAGTAGAAAAGCGGGTTCGATGAACCGCTCGGTGAACGTGTCCGTGCCCTTGAGCACCGGCAACGAGCGTTTCAAAAACTCGTTCCGGTCTCCGGGCATGATGTGGGAGATCACACGGATAAGACCAGCAAGGGGCAGGTTGAGCAGCCACATGACCACTTTCCCAATGGGACGCAGCAAGGGAGTGCCGGAATAAAAGGAATGCTTGACCTTGCCACGGATGTCGTTCCACCAAATATGCAAGAAGTGAAAGATGCCGATGCGGATGTACCATTTGATGATGAAGCCCATCCAGCTCGCGTTTTCCCTCGGCGGGCCCTGGGTCGGGAAGGGATTGAGCGAACTAATCGCTTCATCCAGACCGCTGAATAGCTTGAAGATGAACAGCACGATCAGCCCCGCGATGAAATTCGCGCGGGTGAAGTAGCGTTCGCCGAAGTTGAAGCGCAGGAACACCTCGGCCGGCACGGTGAACCAGCCCAGAATGTAATTCATCAAACTCATGCCGGGAACGAGCTGGGAAAGCACTTCATCCCCTCCGGTGACGTCGCGCGGTCGGTTTCTCATGATTTTGTTTGGTCAAACGTGGCCATTAAATAGGTTTGGTTCCTCGACCAGACGCGGCCGTTTTGAAACACGATGCCGGTAACGGCGTAGCCATGACCCGGCCCGCCCTTCCTTAAGCGCGTGAAGGCCTGCGGCGGCACGTCGTAATCAAAACTCTCCTGGGCGGATTCCCCGAAATTCATCGACTCCCCGCCGACCGATTGCGAGGCTCCGCGCCTTATCTGCCAGCTCCGGCCGATGACTTCGGCGGCGTGGTTGTTGGTCTCGGGGTCGCTGTTGGCGTGCCAGATTTTGGTTTGCAGGTTGCCGACCATCGAGTTCACCCGGTGGCGGCTGCCCTCCCCGCCCATTTCGGCGTAGTAATTGGGCAGATTCTGCGTCAGGTACACCGTACAGGCGCGCGAGCTGCGCGCGGTCGCCTGAAACTGCATGTCGTATTCGGTGGCGAAGTTCTGCGCCTCGTCCACCCACAAGAAAACCGGCAGGGGTTTCGCGCGCACGTCGCGCCGCTCGGTGGCCTGCTGCCACATGTATTTGTAGACGATCTGCGCGGCGCGCCCGGCGTCGCCATATTCCTTCACCGGCAAATTCAGGACGATGACGATTCCCTCCTGGCTCAATTCGGGATAGGCAATGTTCTTCCAATCGTCCGGCGCTTCGGAAAAGAGCATTCGGAAGGGACGCCGCAAGAAATTGTCGGTCGTCGTGGTGAACATCGAAATAATGCCGGAACGGGTCTTCGGGCTGATGTTGGGAAATTCCCCCAGCCAGAAACTCACCGTCGTATCGAAGTCGTATTGCGCCCACGGATCGAGCGGCTTCACGCTGCCTTCCACGATCAGCTTCATGCAGGTGCTGGTATTCTGCCACTCCGTACTGTGGCTTTCCTCCGGGCTGCGCGGGGCGCTGTTGACGATCTCGTGCAGGAGCGGCACGGACACCATGCCGCGGGCGATCATGCACAGGTCGATGGCATTGCGCAGAAGCTGCTGCATGGCGCTTTGCCAATAGGGGTCGCCGGTTCCGCTCCCGGTGCGGCGGCCGATGGCTTCCTGCACCGTCATGAATAAACGCACGAGGTTTTCGGTATAGCCCGCGCCTTCGCCTTCGCGCTCGACCTCGTATTGCAGAAAGGGAAAGCGGAACCGGCCGCTGGTGTCGAAGACGAGCAGGCTTTGCCCGCGTCCCGTCTCCCTGGCGTAGCCCTGCCAGGTTTCCAGCTCGTCCTTCTTGGCGCAGAGCACCAAGCCGCCCATGCCCGCCCGAAGAAAAGATTTGGCCAGCGCCGCGCCGCTGCCGCTGGTCTTACCCGACCCGATGCCCCCGAAAATCTGCACGCCCTCGCACGCATCGCGGACGGTCAACGGATGGGTTCCATTGAAGCGATACAGGACGGTATCGAGGTCGAGGGCGTCCAATTTTCTTCATGATGGGTTGAGCATTCAATTTAAATTTTCTTTCAAAAAAGAAAGCACCTGAGTTACAAAAAATTAACGTACCTCCTTGAATTACTTGGGGATAACTCACACCTTTGAATGGTTGTTCGGCCCGAGTTGCGATAGCAACTCCTATACGCGCAGTTAGAAATCCAGGCCTGGCCATGCACGCCAATCTGCACATGAACGCTATTTGCCGATCTGGTGGCCGCTCTGCGGTCGGCGCGTCGGCGTATCGCTCCGGTTCGGCCGTATCTTCTCGCTCGGTGGTAGCCTGCGCCGCTTACCGTTCGGCAGAAAAGATTAAAGATGAACGCGCCGAGACGACCCACGATTTCACTCAAAAGAAAAACGTCCTGCATTCGGAAATCATCACGCCGAAGGGTGCCCCGGACTGGATGAGCGAGCGGGAAGAACTTTGGAACGCGGTGGAAGCGGGTGAAAAAAGAAAAGACGCCCAGCTCGCCAAGGAAATCGTTCTGACCCTGCCCCGAAACCTTGACCATCAGCAGCACCGCGACGTCGTGCGCGACTTCATCCAGCACAATCTGACCAGTCGCGGCCTGGTCGCCGATTATGCCATCCACAGCCCGAAAGCATCGGACGGCGAGCAAAACCCGCACGCCCATATCCTGTTCACCCTGCGGCCGGTCGAAGGGGACGGCTTCGGCAAGAAGCTGACGGGGTATCACGGCCTGGACGGTCGGGAAACCCTTCAGGAAATGCGCTTCTCCTATGAAGCAATTTTGAACCAGGCTTCGACGCAAGCCGATTCGGAAATCCGCTTCGATCTGCGCAACCTGAAAGACCGGGGCATCGACCGCGCGCCACAACCCAAAATCGGCCCGAAGGTCGCGGCCCTCGAAAAACGCGGCTACCGCACGGAATGGGGCAAGGAGGTGCAACGGGTCAAGCATCAGAATCACGCGCGGGCGGCGCAAGCCTCGCACCAGCGATTCAACCAGCTCGCTTACCAGGCCGGGCGCGCCGTCGATGACGTGCGCGACGACATCGCCCATAAATATTATGAGGTGATGTACGGCCCGGAACACGCCTACGGAGAGGACGAAACCCAAAATCAGCGTGGCCACGATGGATTCCAACGATAATCCCCAATCGGACTTGCTGAGCAAATACGGCCGCAAGGAATTTCCGAAACTGGTCAAACCCGAACCTGAGGAAGGGGAAGAATCCGATGAATTCGGCTACCGCGCCTTGGTCGAGCACCGGGAGAAGAAAGGGAATGCCCCCAGATACCGCATAATCGACCGTACAGGCCTCTCCTACGGGTGCGGCTATGCCTACCTACTGGGCTGGCTTAACTCGCCCTCTGGAACGCTCTCTATTTACACCACGACGCATGTTTTCATCCTGGACGGCAAGAACCTGCACCGGATCGAGCAGGCCCTGATGCGGGAGAAGGTGCGCGAGCTGCGCGAATTCAACCCCGACCAGGACGAGCAACCCGCCGACGGCGAGCCGCTGATCGAGCGGCTTTCGGTCAATAACCGCCTCGCCGGTTCCTGATTCCCGCCGGGATTCAGTCCATTTCGACCATTTTGGCCAATTCGGTAGGCAACACGTCGTAGAGTCGTTCCTTCGGCACCAATTGCTCGAAAACCGCCAAGTCTTCGGCGCGCACGGTGACTTCCAACCGTCCGGCCAGTAGCGTCGTGAAAATTTTGGAATCATCTTCCTTCGACTCCCACACGACCCATTCGCGGCCGTCCCGTTCGATGGTGTCGTCATATTCGACACTGGCCTTCAGCTCGTCGGGGATGAAACCCTTCTTCAGCTCGATCCAGCGCACGATGGTCGCCCAATTACAAACCCCGCTCCGGTCGGCAATCGTCACGCTCTGCGTTTGTCCCTGGCCGTTTGCATAGCGCATTTCCACGAAAGAAAAGTTTCCCGAAGTTTCGACCGGCATGATTGCCCCGTCGAAATACTCCTCCCGTTCCTCGCCGGTGTAGTAGGTTTGATGGATGCCGACATAGCGAAAATCGCCCAGCTCTTTCGGCGGTTCGTCGACGAACATTCCATACAGGAGTTCAGAAGTAATATTATCCAGGCGTGGAAACCGCGCGCACAGTCGATTAACGATCTCTTCCCGTTGCTTTTGCTTCTCCGCTTTGTTCAAGCTTTCATTTCGGAGAGCGGCGCGCATTTTTTCCGCTTCAACCTCCAAGAAAAAGGTGCGCGCGGTGGTCTTGGGGTCTTCGCACGAGCAGCCGCCGAGCAGCAAGAAAATGAGGCAGGTGAAGGCAGAAAGATTTTTCATGATGGAGGGTGATGATTGATCGCTCCATCAAGTTACCTCCACTTTCGGTATTTCCTCCCAGCGCGTGGTGAAGCAGGGGCTGCGGCGCTCGAACTTCGGCAGCCAGGCTCCGGCCCGGCCCTGCACGGCCAGGGCGACGCTACCCCGCCCGTAGCGGCCGTTCAGCTTGTCCATTGCCTGGGACAGGCGGTTGAGCCGTTCCCGGTCGGTCGTGTCGAATAGGTCTTGCTGCACCTGCGCGGCCGGAACGATGCCCGAGACGACGACCCCGGCCTTTTTGTAGAGATGGCCGGGCCGGTAGATCGCCCTGAGCCCGTGCAGGGCGTAGCGCACCAGCTCATGCGCGTTACAGGCCGCGACGGGCAAGTTCAGCGTCGTGGCGTTGTTGTATTGCGCTTGGTCGGTGCGGTGTTTGTTCGTCTCCAAGAAAACGGTCAGGGTGACCGCGCACGACCCTTCCGCCCGCAACTTCTCGCCCACCTTGGCGGCAAAGGTCGATACCGCCTCGGACAGCCCTTCGAGGCTGGTTTGCGGCGTGCCAAAGCTGCGCGACGTGCAAATATTCTTACTCGTCTCGCGCGGCTCCAGCATCGGAATGCAGGCGTTTCCTCGCAGCTCCTGCACCAGGCGCACGCCGACGACGGAAAAATTCAGATTCACCCAGGCGTCGGGCATGTCGGCGAGCTGCAAGGCGGTGGTGATGCCCCGGCCGTGCAGGAATTTCGTATGCTGCCGACCGATGCCCCAAACGTCTTCCACGGGGAATCTTCTAAGCAGGTCGCGGCGCTGCGCGTCGTCCTCGATGACCAGCACGCCCCCCAGCTCGGGGCGCTTCTTGGCGATTTTGTTGGCCAGCTTCGCCAACGTCTTCGTGGGCGCGATGCCGATGCAGGTCGGTATTTTCGTCCATTTCCTGACCGTCCGGCGCACGTCGCCCGCGAGCGGGGCCAGCTCGTGCCGCGGCAAGATGGAAAAGTCGATAAAGGCCTCGTCGATCGAATAGACTTCGACCACGGGGCACAGCTCGGCCAGGCTGTTCATCATTCGCGCCGACATATCGCCGTAGAGCGTGTAATTGCTGCTGAAGACGTGGATGCGGTGGCGCTGCACCAGGTCGCGTACCTGGAAAAGCGGCGTGCCCATTTGGATGCCCAAGGCCTTCGCCTCGTTGCTGCGCGAAATGATGCACCCGTCATTGTTCGACAAAACGACGATGGGCTTATGCTCCAGGGCGGGGTTAAACGCCCGCTCGCACGAGCAGTAAAAATTATTGCCGTCCGCGAGGCCGTACCACATGGCTACGAGCGGCGGAAGTTGCGGCTCAAGCCCTTCACCACGCCGAACACCTGAAAGTCGTCTTGCTCCTGAATCTCGATGGGCGCGAAAGCGGGGTTTTTTGAGACCAGAAAGAGACGGCCCTTCATACGCCGGATGATTTTGGCTTTGTAGGTGCCGTTGACGCTGCAAATGACAATATCATTCTCCCGGTAATCCAGGCTGGTATCCACGATGAGCAAATCGTGCTCGGTGATGCCCGCGTCGATCATCGAATCGCCGACCGCTTCGACCAGGAAACAGGCATGGCGGCGGATGTCGTGGAATTGGTTTAGGTCAAGATGCGTCTCGATGTAATCGTCGGCGGGACTGGCAAAGCCCGTGGTGCTGCCCCCGCATTCGACCCGCATGAGAAATTTGGGCAGTTTCAGCACGGCGGGCGACGCCGGTAGCGCGTGAAAGGTAAGCTCGGACTGGCTGTAAAGAAACGTCATGGGCATTACACTTTTGAAATATATTTACCCCAATAGACGCGGAAAAATTGGCAAAAAACAACAAAACACTATCAAATATTTGATAGTGCTCTATTTTTATAACCTATGTCGCGCGCGCCTACCGCTCCATATCCTGCGTTTTCGGTGGCTGTGGGGGCGAGGGTGGTGCCTGTTGCTGCGGTGGCGTCTGCTGGCCGCTCGGCATTGTTTGCGCTTCGCCGCGTAGCTCCACCCCCTTTAGATCCTGCTGGTCGGAGCGCTGATTTTGCGCGATGGTCGTCTGGCTGCTTTGGCGCTGCTCGTCCATGAATTTCGGCGAGTCGGCATGAGGCCTGGATTCGCCCATGCGGGCGGGTGTCTGCGGCCCGTTGGCGTCCTCCTTGAGCTGCGCGCCGCTCTGCTTTAAATCCTGGCCCACCTGTCGCACGTCGGCGCGCTCAGCCGTAGGCGTGTTGGGCTCGCTTCGCTGCGGCTCGGCATGGCCTGGCTGCACCCCAGCCTGTTGCAGCTCGCCCCGCATGCGCTCCACGTTGGCGCGGATCTCGGGCGGCGCGTTCTTTAGGAATTCATCGAGGGCTTTGGAAGGCATGGCAGCGCGTGATTGATGCGCTGCAAGCTAAAAAATTTAGGCGGTCGGATCGTATTCAAGCGGCGTTATTCCGACCTGGCGGCATTTGTTATTGATGCTCGCGAGCGCCGCCCGGTTTTCATCGTCCATGATGTAGCCCGTGGCAACCGCATTGAGTAGCCGCACGGCCGCGAGCTTGAGCTGGAAAACCTTGCTGCGGCGATCCCCGCAAGCGTCCAATTCCTGCCGCTGAATGGGGAAAGAGAGTAATTCGACCGGGAGCTTTCTCATGCGCTGATTGTAGCAGAAACCGGCGTCCGGCGCATGCCAAATTTTTATGATGCCCCTACCCTCTCCCTCGGGCCTTGAGCGTGACGGCGGCGCTTTCCAAGGCGTCGAAATCCTCTGTGATCGCGTGCGCGGCACGCGCCGCTTGCGCGTAAACGCTGATGGGGTGCGTTGCCTCGAAATGTTCGTCCCGCTCGACGGGCAGGCCTAAATTCCCGCGCAAGGAAGTGATTTCCGAAAGCGAAACGATGCCCAGCTCGGGCGTACCGAATCCCAAATCGCAGAGCCCAAAGGCGATGTCGGGGTGCTCCGCGTCAATTTCACTGAGCAACCAGGTTGCCTGCGCGTCCGGCGTGAAAAGTTTGACGACGGGCCAGTGATCGCGCCGCCGATTACGGCCGTTTTCGGTCAGGGTGGCAATTTGGGCGTTGGTCAATAAGGCCATGTGCTGAACTCCTCGGGTTGGTTGACGGAAAAGCGTCGATTTCGGACGAAGGAGCAAGCCAAGGCTTATTTTGGTCGGGCGGGGAAACGCGAAGCGTGGCGAAAATAATCCTTGGTGGCGCGACTGGCCGGAATAGCGTTCATGACCGCATCCGAACCGGGAAAACAGACAAAAGGCAAGGGCAAAGCATCAAAGCCCTACCCGATTCCGGGCCGGTTGAGAAGCCTTCAATGCGTCGTTCAAATCCACATGCGGGGCGAAGCGGTGGCTCTGCGGCTGCACCAGGTCGCCGAACTCGGCACAAAAGCGATTGGTGCCCTCCTGCCCCGCGCGGTTGTTGTCGAGAAAGGTTTCGATGCGGCCGTACTCTTTCGCGCGGATGAGATCGGCCGCGCGCTGAAATGAGGAAAGCGAGTGCATGACCAGGCAATCCGCCTGCGGCCGCTCCGTTCCGCTGAGCGCCAAATGGGAAAGAAAATCCGTCATGCCCTCGAATACCTGAACGGTGCGGGAGCCGGGCAGCGAACCGGGGATCAGCGACACGTCGCGCGCCACAAGCGCGGATTTGAATGTGTAGCGGTTGGAGGCAACGCGAATTTCGTAGCCGCCGCTCTGGTTCTCCATCCCAAAAGCAAAGTAGGGCTTGCCGTTGACCAGGTTGCGGTAATGCACTTCCTTCAGATACCGCGCGGCCAGGTCTGCGGGGATGCGCCGCTCCTGGGTCAGGTACGAAAGAATGGCGGGGTTACAAAGCGGCCCGGCATTCAGAAATTCCAACTGCCGCGCTTCCTGAAAAAAATCGGCGACCGCTGCGCGGTCGGGTTGCTGTTGAAAAGAAAAAGAGGCCTGGGCGGGGTTGGCGCTGCGGCGGGTGTCGGTGCTGGGGAACATCCGTTCCAGGTAATCCAGGGCGTCCTTGACGCGGGTATAGGATTCGTGGCGCATCACGAAATCGATCACGGTTCCGCCCACATCGCCGAAATCGTTCCAAATCCATTTCCCGCCCAAAAACGACGTGTGAAACGAGGCGTCCTTTTCCTGCCGGAATGGGGAACGATACCACAGCTCGCGCCCCTGCTTCCCCTCCCTGACGGGTGTGTGGCCCAACCTGGCCAACAAGTCAGGCAGGGAAAGATGTTTGGCCTGATCGGTATTCATGGCTGAAAACTAAACTCTTAGTTGCGGCCCCCTTTTTCTTTTCAACAGCACCAGCCATTTCCGCGAAGCGGCGATTTTTATTTTTCCACCAACTTACGGTATAAGTTTTCCACAAAATGAGGCTGTTAGCTATAGGTAATTTTTAATATAGGTAAGACTATAGGTTTGTCCTACAAAGTTCACGTGGATTGCGCCTACTTTCTCCTACAAAGTTCACGTGGATAAGTAGGCCCCCTCCTACAAAGTTCACGTGGATAACTTTTGAAGAATTACAGACCTGTGGACAAGTTCGAAACCCTTTGATTGTCAATGACTTAACCTCGAATCTCCTACAAAGTTCACGTGGTTTGATTAGGCGTTAACTGGTTGATTTAGCTTTATTCGCGCCTCTGAGAACCAGCACCTTAGCCTTATAAACTCCTACAAAGTTCACGTGCATAAGTTATTCATTGACTTGATAAACAGTTATTTAGGCCTTTTTCTCCTACAAAGTTCACGTGGATTTGTTCCATCGTCGTTTTACGGATTTTTTGCCAGCACTGGCGCTTGGGTTTGCGACAGGTAAAACCCCTTGTTGGGCACTTCCTCAATTTTGTTCAATGCCCAAGGGTACTGTTTTAAAGCCATGTGCAGGGTTTTTCGGAAGGCCGTTTTAAAGTTATCTGCTCGATCATAGCCCTGCCCGAACTGCTCTTTCATGTTCTGCCAGGAAACGAATTGGGGTTTACCTGGTTGGATGCGGTGCAGGCGCTGCGCCAGCCATGAATAAATATCCATCGCCATCGCGTTGTTTGAAAGTGCCGCCAAAGCCCGTTCATCCAAGGGAATCGCGTGGTTTGTGAGGCTATTGAAATACTCGTCTGATAGCATGACGGTTGATGGCCATAAAACCCGCTGATTCGTGGTTTTGGGAAACCACAAATCGAAGGCCCTCACGATTTTGAAATCGACCTGCACCGATCGTTCGCCGTCGGTGAACCCCACGCTCAGCGACGATGCGCTGAGGCGTCGTAGTTGTTCCTTCACTTCATTGATCGTTCGCCCGTCCGTACCCAATCCAATTGTCTTCACGAAAGCAGTCATGCTTTCTTCAACATCCACGATTTTACTTTGAGTGCGAATCGCCTGGGTATTGATATGGGCCAGGATCAGCCGCGCCTTCGTACCGTAAGGAATGCCCAAGACTTCATATTCTTTAGTCTTGGGATTCAAATACGGAGAAGCACTCACGGCCAAATGTGCGTTGCCCTGCTTCTGCTGCCAGATCGTAACCTCGTCTCCTGGGTTTCGATATGGAAGAAAGGTTTGGCAAAGCACTGAATGCTGGAATACCGCATCTTCGATGGTCGCCTTGTCTTGAAAAATCTCAAGCATCGAGTTTTGGCTTCGATCAGTGAAAAAGTCCTTTTTAGGCATAAGACCAAGCTTTTATAATGGATGCATTAATTCAGTATGTCATCATATACTGAATTACTGATATGCTGATGTACTGATTACTATCCGTCTTCCGAATACGTTTTGATAAGGTCACGTACCACGTCCTGACCACCTCGGGCTTTCCCTTGCGAGATAAGCTTCGTCTTGAATTTTATAAACTCATCTTCCGGCAGATCGGCAGTAATCCGAAACCATTTTCCCTCTCTTTTTGGAGAGGTGGAATGAAGCTTCTTTGTTGCCGCTTCGGTCTTCTCCAAATCGACGGGAGTGCTTTTAATGGGTACTTTGGGGCTGAGCGAAAGCGTTGCCTTTAAGCCCGTGTCTTTCTTAGCCATGACTATTTTCGTTTGTTGAGTTTTTGGATGATGGCCACCAATTCATTGAAAAGCTCTGTGGCCTCAATTTTCGCTTTTTCGTCCTTATACTCGTAGGCCCCCAGCCCCTTAATCACGGCTTCCCGATAAGCAATCCGACTGCGTAGAGTCGATGACAAGACGGGGATGCCGGTTTGCTCCAGAATCTCTTTCACCTCTTTGGAAAGGTTGGTCGATTGATTCTGGTTAATGAGGAAACGGGCCGGAATGGGCTTCTCTTTCTGCTGCTCGGCGTCCTGGTAGCGCTCCAAAAATTTTTCAGTCGCCCATATGTCCAATCCGCTTGGGAGGATGGGGATGATTAGCAGATCGGCCAGCAATATGATTTTGCTGGTGACTTGAGAGAGCGAAGGCGTACCATCAATAATCACTACTTCATGCGATTCATTGAGGTGCTTCACATTTTTGGAAAGCTCCATCCCGTCCGTTAAGGCATACACGGGAACAGCGGGTAAATCTTCAGCTCGTAAACCTGACCAACGTAGCGCGCTCTGGTTGGCATCCGCGTCTACAATGCAAACGCGGTAATCAGAATGCGCAAAGCAAACGGCAAGGTTTTGGGCGATGGTCGATTTACCTACGCCTCCTTTTAGGCTTGTAACGGATAGTATCATGCGGTTCCCCTTCGTGATGGCAGCAAGATAGAATATTTCAGTCGGTACTGAAATGCTGACATCATCTTATCAGTACTCCATTATATACTGATTTACTGATGCAATGAAATACTGATTTCAGAAAAGCAACGGTCTCCCCCGAAAGGTAGGCTCCGCTGTCCCTGACCGATAGGGAGGGGGCAGGGGTGCCGGTAGTCGGGCGACGTTCAGCTTGCCTTGCCCGATAGCACCCGGTCGCCAAGCGGGAGCCTCCGACCGCGAGGGAGAGGGGCGGACGCTTGGTGATGGGGTGCGGCCGTGGGGTAGGCCGACCAGCGGGGGACACTTTGTTTTAGGTGTAGAATCGCACCTGTTTTTAGGTGCATTTTTCACCTGATTCCGTACCTACTATAACTTGGCTTACTCGCTTTCGCTGGCTTCTTGTTTGGCGCGACGATGCTCCGCCAAGTTTTGATTCATCTCGGCAAACATGGCCTTCATGCGGGCGTCGTCATAAAATAGGGTCGGCTCGTGGATGCCCTTGCCGGAGCTGGTCGCGCGCATTCGCTCGATGCGATAGATGACGGAGAACGGCACCCGAATTCGGCTGCGGCGGTCGCTGCCTTCCTGCATGACCAGCTCGCAAACCAGCTCGGTATCCGTCAATTCAGGGTTCCAAACCGTCGATTGATTCAGCCACAGATGCGCCAGGTACCAGCGCTCCCCGCGCTCGTTGATATTGTAAGCAGCGTCGAGCGTGTAATGCACGTCAGGATTTTCGAGGTCGGCGATTGCTTGCCGAAGTAGGTCACTGATCCGGGCGTTGGTGGCGTCGTTCATGGCTGGTCGGGTTTGCTTTTGCACCATTCGGCGTAATCGTCGTCGCTCAGGTGCTGCCGCATGAATTCCTCTAAGCCGATGTCGGATTTTTCCAGCGCGTACCGCCGCAGCGGAAACCCTTTGCGGCATTCGTCAAATCCCTGTTCCCGCTCCGCGGCCGCGAGGTTGGGCGGCAAGCCCTCCAACCATTCTTTGAAATCTTCCTCGGTCGGCTCGGCTTCGGGACGCTGGTAATACCGGTAGGTCAAATTGCCAAAGCGAAACATCCGGGCCAAAAAGTCGCGCTGTTCCTCGCGCATGTTTTCCACCGCCGCTTGCTGGCGTTGTTGGAGTACGGGGTCGGGGTGCTCGGTCATCATCGCGTAAAGATAAACGCCGTCAGGAATGCCGGAAATCGGCTGAGTAAACGGCGCTACGCCGCCTTCGTTTCGTGCAGGCGCTGCACCTGCACCGCTTGGTACTGCCCGCCCTTGGGCGTCTTGAACCCGGCCGCGTTCAACCGGCGCGCGATCTCACTCCAGCCGTGCCCGGCCTGGACGAGCTGCTCAATTAGCGCCGTCGCCTGTCGGCTGTTCGGGTTAGCGGCCGCGCGCTGACGAATGACGGCCGTTCCCAGCCGGGAGGCCTGGCCAGTTTTAAATGCCTCGCTGCCGGTGCGCCATTCGCCCGACTTCGCAATCTTCCGTTGCAAGGCGTCCGTGGTGCGGATGCTGGTTAGCTCCCGCTCCCGGTCGGAGATGGCCATGAAAAGCGTCAGGCTGAACTTGTCCAGGTTCGGTATATCGCAGCTCTCCAGCCGTCCGCCCAACGCGCGGTAGATGCCCAAGGCCTGCTCGGTGTCGCGGCTGAGCCGGTCGACCTTGGCCACCACCAGCACGGCCTTCCGTTCTTGGCAAAGCTGAATGGCCTTTTGTAGCTCGCGGCGGTTGAGGATGTCCTTGCCCGACTGAATATCGGTGAAGGAGGCGATGACGTTGCGGCCCTGGTAGAAGTGCTCGATATAGGCGTGCTGTGCCTGGATGCCCAACCCGCTGTCTCCCTGCTTCTTGGTGGAAACGCGGTAATAGGCGACGTATTCGCGGCCGGTGGGGTGCATGTGAAAAGAGAAAGGAGGAAGGCGAAGCTGGCAAAATGGGGCCAGTTTTACAAACCATAGACGTTCGTCATTGGTTTGTAAAACCAATATCCACCCTTCCTTGACTTTAAAATCGCTAATCGTAAAAATTTTTCACCTTTTTGATGTTTTACCCTATTAAGTTTGTAGATTAGTAAGGTTTTCAACTGAGGGCCTAATCGGGCCAACAATAAGCCTATCTATCGTGAACATTACTACTTTCCACTGTCATGACTGTCATGAACGCTTTCACACTTCCGAGAAAGAAGGTGCTGGCCCTCCCGGTGGGTTTGCTCTTCGTTTTGTTGGTTCTGTTGAGTGGATGTAAAAACCCGGAAGATCCTGACCAACCAGCTCAGACAAAACCGATTATACAAAGAGGGCCTGAAATAGGACCTGATGCGAGTGGTGATGTACCCGTTTCAGAAGAGGAGTACGAAAAATTTCCAAAATATATAGTCGACCCGAAAGCTGGCAGGGTCTCTGCCGACGCAGTCATTTTAGACATGCCCCCGGTTGATTGGCAAGGTCAGGGGAATGAAAATTCTTGCTCTGCTTGGGCGGCAGGATATGCCGTCAGAAGTTATCTCTACCACAAGGAGACGAAAACAAGTTATTCTCTGCCATCTGGCTTTAGAGACGATAAAACCGTATTTAGCCCGAGATTTATTTATAACTCGGTTCTGCAAAGGTTAGGACCCCCTTTAGATAACGGCATATCTGTACCCGAAGCACTCAATTTAATGATGTTTACTGGTGTAAGTACTTGGGCAGACATGCCATATATAGCTGGACAATTTGCACACCCTGTTTATCCCGCACAGACGCACGCTGCTGGCAACTACAAAATCAAGGTTTGGAACACGCTTCCCATGAATGATAATTTGGAAGATAACATAAAAATGTTTCTAAAATACAGATCTATACCTGTAATTCTTAGTATGATTCCTGATGATGGTTTTAAACACCCGAAAGGCAACATAGGTAATGGATATGAAATGATTGGAAAGGAGTTTGTCTGGAAGAGCTACGGAAAAAAAACACTTCCTCCAGATATTAAAGAAAATTCACCTATCATGGGACACGCAGTTGTCGTTTTTGGTTACGATGATACCAAACACGCCTTTAAAATCATGAACTCCTATGGCAACGGATGGGCATATGAAGGCTGCATATGGATGGATTATGATTTAATCAAAACTCGCAAATTTATTAACGGTCAAACTCGAAGAGTTGTAAGAGGAGCATACATGGCTATCGGCTCTACGGCCGGTCTTATACCTGTACAATCCACAAAGCCAGAATCCTGGACTTTACAGGTTAAATGTTCCACTTCCTCAGATGAATATGCAATTACTTTCAAGGAAGTGAAATTACCAACTGGTGAAGGTGACATAAAATTTAAGCTCATCTTAGATAAAGGAAAAGATTTTACTGAAAAAGGCAGCTACATGACAATATTAGAGGGGGTTTATAATTCTAATACAAGATTTTTAAAGGCTGAGCTTAAGGAAGATCATGAAATACCTTTTTATATTGACAAATTTGAAATCACTTTGCCATCAAACAATGAATACTCTGATTGGGTAAATGTAGCAAGTACTTACGTATATCCAGTGCCTGAAATCACTCCAAGATGCAAATTAAGGGTTAGGTTTCGGAGGGAGTAGAGCTTTGAATATAATTACCCTGCTTCCGCAGCCGTACGAAGTGCTAAAAAAGCTTCTTTCAGCGGCTGCCCCACCGATGAGTTAGGTTCTGTCAAAACCAGAACTTGATAAGCGTTCAGGAACTCGGTGCGGCTTCGGTGGAAGAAGTGCAAAAAGTGCCGAAGGAAGCCGACACAATCCAAGATGATAAATTCGACCCCAGCCTCTTCGTAAAGGTCATGCGCGTATTCTTGTACAACCGGGTCGATTGTGTCAGTTGTGATGAACACGTAATTATCAAGTGAGTTGCCTATCTGTGCAATCTTTTGCAGGGCAATCGTAATATCATTACGTGTTACCTTCTTGTCCTTCATCTCGTAACACGTCACGATATTTTCATCGTTGATTAGCGTTACCTCGACGTCGCCGTAAGCTCCCGTCTGGCTATCGGCCGCATTGTGCGAGTGGAGCGGCCGCGCTGCTTCCCCAATCATTCCACCAACCGCTTTGTAGGCCGCAGCTAAAATTAGTGTCGGCAACCGGCTTGAGTTTGGACAGTCTAAATGCTGTCGAATGAGAGTGACAATTTGCTCGGATGAGAGTGGCTGCGCATCCTTCGTAGTTCTAAGGGCGGCAATGAGTTCGTTAATACGTCGCTCGTTCGTCTCCCGAAAAATGATGAGCTGCCGAAAAATTTCTTTTAATAACTCTTCTGGGCCCAACACTTCCTGATAGACCAAATCCAGTAAATCAAGGGCATGTTGATAGAGCTCTGGCGGCCTGCCGACTAAGTTTAAGTCGGGAGTCATAGTGGCATTTCGATTCCGAAATGCCGGTGTTAGATAGGCAGTAGTGGGATTGGTCGGCAGGTTAAATTTATTGATGATTTCCTGTACTGGACGTTCATCATAATGCCTGCCCGAAAAGGTGTCTTTGCCACCAATTTTTGTGTAGGGCTTGCGTACGTCAACGCTGGGATTGTCGATCTTAGCGACCAGGCACGACATGAGGAAACGTATCACTCCGCGATTCTTGATGCTCCGGCATATCTCCTCAGTCATTGCCCTCGCCCGTGCATCGGAAACAATCGGTATGGCCTCATTGAAATTATCGGCTACCTCTTCATATAAGGCTGACAAATGGGCTATTAAATTATCGGACATCAAAAAGTTCTGGTTGCGGTTGAGTTTTAATGCTTTTGAATTTGTGATTTTTTGCTGGGTCGTAATTCAACCAAACAACCTCCTGTCTTGTATCTTTTGTTGAATGAATCGTTTTCTCCATGCTATAGTGCTTATACCACTTCGACGCCGGAAATAGATCATTCATTAAATCGCAATCGTAATTTGAAACAGCTACCCTGGCTTCGACATCATTGAGAACCTTTGCCAGCGTCTCGTGCTCGGCATTACTCATTTCGTAGCCATAGGCTTTGCTGTCGCCGCGCGTTTCATGAATATAAGGGGGGTCACAATAAAATAACGTTGTGGGACTGTCGTAGAGCTTTATCACGTCAGTCGCAGGACGGTTCTCAATTTGCACTCTAAGCAGGCGATCCGCGATAAATTCGAGCTTCTCAATTCCTCCAAGCCACCGACTGATCACTCCACTCATACCGGCTCGGCTGGTGTTCTTGCAGTTGGCCCAGCGTCCCACTGTAGCAGTTTGAGCAAGTCCGGTTCGTACCTGACGGGCCCTAACATAAAAGCGCCGAGCCCGCTCCAATGGGGACGTTTCCGCATCGATCTCGCACGCGATTGCAAA
>JAESGF010000294.1_pt1 | contig 18120 bp, 15 predicted proteins | sample 9269621 | NCBI WGS metagenome assembly JAESGF01 (sample SAMN14515066, study PRJNA621663) | algae metagenome | isolation source: Tolypothrix carrinoi HA7290-LM1 and co-occurring heterotrophs from dry rock... | place: USA: Makauwahi cave, Kauai, Hawaii | collected 2011-01-06
GCCTCGCCGCCGCCGATCGTGCCGAGCGTGCGCTCCGCCGTCACCGCCATCCAGGCGCCCGCCTCGCGCGGCGTCGACCCGCGCACCGCCTCGAGCACCGCAACGACGACCGGCCCCGCCGCCGCGGCGCGGGCGAGGTCGTCGAGCGTGGCGGATGGGGCACCGTTCATCGCCCGCACCATTTCACTCTCCGCCCGCGCCGCGCAATCCTTCCCTAACGGTTCGGGGGCGAAGCTCCCGCGATCAGCCGGCGAGGCGCTCCCGTGCGTGTCAAGTTCATCCTGCCGGCGCTGACGGAGGCGAAGAGCCCCTTCTTTCGGCCGATCAAGTACTCGCTGTTTCCGCCGCTCGGCCTCGCGACGCTGGCGGCCTATCTCGGCCCGGATGATGAGGCGGAGATCGTCGACGACCACGTCATGACGCTGTCGACCGACGACGCGCCTGACCTCGTGGTGATCCAGGTCTACATCACCAACGCCCGCCGCGCGTACGCGATTGCCGACGGCTACCGCGCCCGCGGCGTTCGAGTCGCTCTCGGCGGCCTGCATGTGACGGCGCTGCCCGAGGAGGCGGCGGCCCATGCAGACCACATCTTCCTCGGTCCCGGCGAGGCGACGTTCCCGGCCTTCCTCGCGGATCTCAGCGCCGGCACACCCGCGCCGCGCTACATCTCGACGGCGCGCCGCACTCTCGCCGGGCTGCCGCCTGTGCGGCGCGACCTCATCGACCGTCGCCGCTACCTCGTGCCGAACTCAATCGTCGTGACCCGCGGCTGCCCGCAGCACTGCGACTTCTGCTACAAGGACGCCTTCTTCGCCGGCGGCCGCGGCTTCTACACGCAGGCGGTCGACGATGCCCTCACCGAGATCGAGCGGCTGCCGGGCCGCCACCTCTACTTCCTCGATGACCACCTCCTCGGCAACCGCCCCTTCGCGGAAGGCCTCTTCGCCGGAATGGAGGGGATGGGCCGCCTCTTCCAGGGCGCGGCGACGGTGGACTCAATCCTGCGCGGCGACCTCGTGGAGCGCGCCGCGCGGGCAGGTCTGCGCAGCCTCTTCGTCGGCTTCGAGACGTTCAGCCCGGCGAACCTGCGCGCCTCGAACAAGAAGCAGAACCTTGCGACCGACTACGCGAAGGTGACGGAGCGGCTCTCCGCGCTGGGGATCATGATCAACGGCTCGTTCGTCTTCGGCATGGACGATGACGACGAGACGGTCTTCGACCGCACCGTGAACTGGGCGGTGGAGCACGGCATCACCACCGCGACCTTCCACATCATGACGCCTTACCCGGGCACGCGCCTCCACGCGGCAATGGAAGCAGCCGGACGGATCACGACGCGCAACTTCGACCTCTACGACACGCGCCACGTGGTCTACCGCCCTGCCCGCCTCTCGCCGGAGGCGCTGAAGGCCGGCTACGACCGCGCCTACCGAGACTTCTATCGCTGGGGCGCGATCGGTCGCGCGGCCTCGGCGCATCCGACGCTGAAGCACCGCGCCAAGCACTTTGCCTACGCGGCCGGCTGGAAGAAATTCGAGCCGGCGTGGGACCTCGTCATCAAGGCTCGCCGGCTTGGGCTCATGACGCCGCTCCTCGAGGGGGTGCTTTCGCGCGTGACGGGACGACCCGGCGCGGCTCCGCCAAGGTCAGCGCCGAACGCGGCTGAACTCGGAACATGATCCGACCGGCGACCCCCGAGGGCTGCGGGGAGGTCAAGGGGCCGCCCGGAGCCACGCGCAGGCGAAGCCGAGCATGGCGAGGACGGGCGCAGCGAACCCCTTGACCTCCCCGCGGCCCGTCAACGCTCATCCGGGCGCCTGCCAGCCCTCTTCCGGCTGGCAGGCCTGCCCGCCGGCGAGGCGGAGGGAGCGCGAGGGAGGAACTCCCTCGTCCACCGAGTGGACGAAGCCGTCCCTAGCCCAGCACGGCCGCCAGCACCCGCTCCGGCGTCGCCGGCGCATCCATCGCAATCCATTCTCCGCGCGCCGCCGCCACGGCGGCGCCGATCGCCTGGTGCGCCGAGACGGCCAGCATGAACGGCGGCTCGCCGACGGCCTTGGAGCGGCGAACGGCAAGCTCTCGGTTCTCGCCCTTCGCCCAGAGGGCGACGCGCATGTCGGGCGGCCGGTCGGAGGCGCAGGGGATCTTGTAGGTAGACGGCGCGTGGGTGCGCAGCCGCCCCTCGCGATCCCACCAGAGTTCTTCCGAGACGAGCCAGCCGACGCCCTGGATGTAGGCGCCCTCGATCTGGCCGAGATCGACGGCGGGGTTCAGAGAGCGGCCGCAGTCGTGCAGGATGTCGGCGCGCAGGAGCCGTGTCTCGCCGGTGAGGGTATCGACGGCGGCCTCCGTCACGGCGGCGCCGTAGGCGAAGTAGTAGAAGGGGCGGCCCTTTGCGGCGGGGCGGTCCCACTCGATCTTCGGCGTCGCGTAGAATCCGGTCGAGGAGAGCGACACGCGGGCGAGGTACGCGTCGCGGACGAGAGCGTCGAAGTCGTGCCGTCGGCCACCGAGCCAGACCGCGCCGTCCTCGAAGCGGGCGCCTGCGGCGGGCACGCCGGCGCGCGCGGCGGCGAAGGCGACGAGGCGCGCCTTGATCGCCTCGGCCGCGTCGAGCACGGCCATCGCGTTCATGTCGGCGCCGGAGGAGGCGGCGGTGGCGGAGGTATTGGGCACCTTGTCCGTCCGCGTCGCGGTGATCTTCACGCGCGACAGGGGAAGGCCGAAGGCGTCGGCCGCGACCTGCGCCACCTTGATGTAGACCCCCTGTCCCATCTCGATGCCGCCGTGATTCACCATCACCGACCCGTCCTTGTAGACATGGACGAGCGCACCCGCCTGATTGAGGAAGGTGGTGGTGAAGGAGATGCCGAACTTGACGGGCGTCAGCGCGATGCCGCGCTTGATGACGGGTGAAACAGAGTTCCAGGCCGCAATATCATCTTGCCTTCGCGCATAGTCGGAGGAAACGGCGAGGTCGGAAACGATCTCGTCGATGACCGCGTCCTCCACCACCTGACCGTAGTGCGTGGTGCGCGCCTCTGCCGGCATCGTCGCCCGGTAGAGGTTGGCGCGGCGGACCTCCAGCGGGTCGCGGCCAAGCGCGGCGGCGACGTGCTCGATCACCCGCTCGATGCCGACCACGCCCTGCGGCCCGCCGAAGCCGCGGAAGGCGGTGTTGGAGCAGGTGTTCGTCCGCCAGCGGTGGGAGACGACCTCGAGCGCCGGGATCGCATAGGCGTTGTCGGCGTGGAACATCGCCCGGTCGGAGACGGCGCGGGAGAGGTCGAGCGACCAGCCGCAGCGGATGTGTTGCACGAAGCGGACGCCGAGGAGGCGGCCCGTGTCGTCGAAGCCCGCCTCGTAGTCGATCCGCGCCTCGTGCCGCTTGCCGGTGACGATCATGTCGTCGTCCCGGTCGAGGCGCACCTTGGCCGGTCGGCCGGTGAGGCGGGCGGCCAGCGCCGCAACTGCGGCAGGGAGATTGCCCTGCGTCTCCTTCCCGCCGAAGCCGCCGCCGAGCCGGCGCACCTCGACCGTCACGGCGTTGTTCGGGACGCCGAGGACGCGCGCCACCACCTCCTGGCACTCGGACGGGTGCTGGTTGGAGGAAACGACGTGCATGTCGTCGTCTTCGCCAGGGGTGGCGAGCGCCACCTGTCCCTCGAGATAGAAATGCTCCTGCCCGCCGATCTCCATCGAGCCCGCCACCCGGTGCGGCGCGGCGGCGATCGCGGCGGCGGCGTCGCCCTTCGCCATGCGGTAGGGTTCGTCGACCGTCTCGCCGGCCGCGATCGCCTCCGCGATCGTGACGACAGGCGTCTCCCGCGTCTCCTCCAGCACCGCGAGGGCGGCGGCGACGCGTGCAGCGCGCCGGCTCGTGGCAGCGACAGCGAAGAGGGGCTGGCCGTGGAAGTGCACCGCCGCACGGCCGCCGACGAGCGCCAGCATCGGCTCATCGTGCTTCACGGGGCCGACATCGTTTTCCCCCGGCACGTCGTCGCCGGTGAGAACGGCGACAACGCCGGGCGCCGACCGGACCGCCGAGAGGTCCGCCGTCAGGCTGCCGCGGGCGAACGGGGCGAGGGCGATATGGACGTGGAGGAGGCCAGGCGGCTCGGGGATGTCGTCGGCGTAGACCGCGCGGCCGGTGACGTGCTTCAGCGCCGAATCGTGCGGCACCGGCCGGTGCGTCTCGCCGCGCGCTGGAGCATGCGGCGTCGGCTCCGGCGCATCGGGGAGGGCACGGCCCTTCACCTCGGGAGGGAGAGCCTCCTCCGTCACGCCGCTGCCCGCCCGCCGGCGACCCGTTCGACCGCGCTGCCGGCAAGACGCGTCGGCACCCCGGGCCGCGTCCGCTCGAGGAGGTCGCGGCGAAGAAGGTTCTGCGCCACGCGCATGCGATAGGCGGCGGAGGCGCGCTGATCGCTCAGCGGCGCGAAATCGCTGGCGAGCGCCACCCATGCGTCCGCGACGGCAGCCTCGTCATAGGCGCGGCCGGTGAGCGCCGCCTCCGCCGCGCCCGCGCGCTTCGGCGTCCCGGCCATGCCCCCGTAGGCGAGCCGCGCCTCGGCGACGACGCCGCCCTCCAGCCGCAGCATGAAGCAGCCGAGGACGGCACTGATGTCGGAATCGAAGCGCTTGGAGATCTTGTGGCAGGAGAGCCGCTCGAGCCCGCCCAGCGGGACGTGGACGGCGCGGACGTATTCGCCCGGCCGCCGGTCCTGCCGGCCGTAGGCGATGAAATAGTCCTCCAGCGGCAGCCGCCGGCCGCCGTCGCGGTGGCCGAGCTCCAGCGTGGCGCCCGCTGCGATGAGCGCCGGTGGCAGGTCGCCGATCGGCGAGCCGTTGGCGATGTTGCCGCCCACGGTGCCGGCGTTCCTCACCTGCAGCCCGCCGAAGCGGCGCATGAGTTCGGCGAGGGCGGGCGACAGCGGCCCGACGGCGGTGGCAAAGTCGGCGTGGGTGACGCCTGCGCCGACGGTCAACGTGTCGCCCTGCACCTCGATCCTCCGAAAGGCGGCGACACGGCCGGTCCACAGCACGGTGGGTGGATCGAAGAGGCGCTTGGTGATCCAGAGCCCGACATCCGTCGCGCCGGAGAGGATCGTCGCCTCCGGGTGCTCGGCGGCGTACGCCGCGAAGCTCGGCTCGTCGAGCGGCGCGACGAAGCGACGGCCGCCGGCCTCGTAGTGCAGCCCCGTCGCCGGCAGCGCGGCGGCGAGGGCCGCGTCGGCGGCCGTGTCGCGCACGCGGTCCGCTGCGTCGGCCGAGGTCTCGGCGGCCGCCAGGATCGGCCCGTAGCCGGTGCATCGGCAGAGGTTGCCGGCGAGGCGGTCCTCCGTCGCCTGGCGGTCCGCCGCCGCGCCGGGCGGGCGGCACCACAGGCTCATCACGAACCCCGGCGTGCAGAAGCCGCATTGCGACCCGTGGAGGTCGGCCATCGCCCGCTGCACCGGATGAAGCTCGGGGCCGAGCCCCTCCACGGTGGTGACGGCCGTGCCGTGCAGCGTCGGCAGCGGCATGATGCACGCATTGAGCGCCCGCCAGGCGAGCGCGCCGCCTTCGGGCACGCCGACCGCGACGGTGCACGCGCCACAATCGCCCTCGGCGCAGCCCTCCTTCGTCCCGGGCAGGGCGCGGGCGCGCAGCCACTCGAGCACCGTCGTCGCGGGCGGCACGCCGCTCACCGTCTGCGGCTCGCCGTTGAGGATGAAGCGGATCGCCTGATCCATCAGCTGCCCCTGTACGTCGAGTAGCCGAAGGGCGAGACGAGCAGAGGCACGTGATAGTGCGCGTCGTCGGCGATGCCGAAGGCGATCACGACCGTGTCGAGGAAGGCGGGATCGGGCAGCGTCATGCCCAGCCGGCGGAAATAGTCGCCGATGGCGAACTCGAGCGCATAGCGGCCGGGTGCGAAGCCGTCGCCGGAAAGGATCGGCGCCTCGAGCCGGCCGTCGGCGTTCGTGGTGGCGTGGGCGATCTCCTCGCCCGCGGCGTCCACCAGCGTGACCGCGACGCCCGATGCCGGGATCCCGTTCGCCGTATCGAGGACGTGGGTCGTGAGGCGGCCCATCAGAGCCCCGCCCGCTGCTGTTCCCGCCCCATCGGCGCCTCCCGCTCACGAGAGCCCAAACCTAACCCCCCAGACGCGCCGCGCAAGCGACCTCCACCCGCTGCGTTGCGTCGCGCCGGCCCCGGCGCTAAGCGTCGGCCCGCCCAGGAGACACCCCATCGATGCTGACAGCCGAACGAATGGTCCGCCGCTATGTGCTGGAGGAGGCCGAGCGCCTCGCGACCGCCGAGGGCCGGGCAACGACTTTCGTGCAGATCGGCGCCAACGATGGTGTGACGGATGATCCGCTGACGAAGTTCGTCAAGGAGAACGGCTGGGAGGGGATCCTCGTCGAGCCGCTGTCTGCGGCCTTCACGGCGCTGAAGGCCAACTACGGCGCCAGTCCGCGCCTGCGCTTCGTGCAGGCCGCGATCTCCGAGACCGACGGCCGGACGACCATCTACACGAGCGCGAACTCGCGCCTTGCCTCGCTGGACAAGGCGAAGGCGAGTCAGGGCGGCAAGGAGAGCGTCACCAAGGAGGAGGTGACCGTCCTCTCGCCGCGCACGCTGTTCAAGACCCACGGCATCGACCGGGTCGACGTTCTCGTGGTCGATGCGGAAGGGTTCGACGGCCGGATCCTGCGCGCCATCGATTTCTCCACCTTCTCCGCCTCGGTCATCGTGTGGGAGAGCCACAAGATGGGCAAGGACGCGACGGCGACGGCCGACTATCTGCGCCGTGCCGGCTTTGCCGTGGTACCGATGCGGGCCGACAGTGTCGCCGTGCGGAAGGACCTCGTCCGCTTCGACGCGCGCCTCGCGAACCTCCTAGAGCGGCTCGTCGCCCAGGACGTGAAGACCTCGCGCGAGATGAAGCTGCTGCGGCAGACTGTCGAGACCGGCGGCGGGACCGACCCGTTCGCGCCCCGCGTGACGGCGACGGAGGCGGTGACGGAGCCGAGGGGGCCCGCGAGCGCGGCCGTGCAGCCGCTCCGCAAGTGGTACTTCTCCGTCAACGAGGGCGGGCTGACCAACGCGTTCGAGGACGTCGCCGTCTCAGTTCTTTCGGCCCGGGAGAAGACGTCGCTCCAGCCGGTCTGCCTCTATGTCGGGGCGGACCATCCGCGGCTCGCCTGGCTCGAGGCGAACGGCGTGACCGTGATCCGCCACACCCTCAGCGTCGAGGCGTCGATCCAGGCAGGCTACGGCGAGGATGCGCCGAAGTTCACCGGCCACTGGGCACGGGTCGACGTGGCGGACGTCGAGACGGAGGACACCTACGTCCTCTATACAGACATCGACGTGATGTTTCGCCGCGACCCGGCCGAATGGGACTTCCGCCCGCCCTACGTTTCCGTGGTGGAGGAGAAGACGCTCGGCGACCGGCACCACTTCAACTCGGGCGCCATGGTCATCAACGTGCCGGCCGTGCGCGCCGTCCTGCCCTGGTTCCGCGCAGCGATCGACCGTCGTCTCAACGGCGTCTTCCAGTACCCGCCGCACGACCAGGCCTCCTTCAACGAGTTCTTCAAGCCGGTCGCCTCGTGGATGGACCCGATCTTCAACTGGAAGCCGTACTGGGGCTGGAACGAGGAGGCCGCCATCATCCACTTCCACGGCCCCAAGCCGCGCCATGTGGCCCGCTTCGGCCCGCTCGCGGTGGTGAAGCCGAGCTACAGGACGCTGCACAAGATGAGCCCGGAGACCTACAAGCGGCTCGACGGCGAGTACCGCCGCTACCTCACCGCCGCCGAGCGCTGAGGAGTCAGGCCCGCTCCGCCCCGCGCCGCGCCCACCCGGTCGTCCGCTTCTCCACCTCGGCCATCACCGCGTACATCACGATCCCCTCGACGGCGAGTGCCACCAGCCCCGCGAACACTAGCGGGACGTTGAACTGGCTCTGGGCCGACAGCATCATGTGGCCGAGCCCGGCGTTGGCGGCGATCGTCTCGGAGACCACGGAGCCGACGAAGGCGAGCGTGATCGCGACCTTGAGCGATCCGAAGAAGTAGGGCAGCGCGCGCGGGATGCCGATCTTCGTCATCACATCCCACTTCGAGGCGCCGAGCGCGCGCAGGACGTCCTCCGTCTCCGGCTCGATGGTGGCGAGTCCCGTCGCGACGTTCACGACCACGGGGAAGAAGGCGATCAGGAACGCCGTGATGATCGCCGGCACGACGCCGATGCCGAACCAGATGACGAGGATCGGCACCACCGCCACCTTCGGCACCGAGTTGAAGCCGACCATCAGCGGGTAGAGCCCGGCGTAGATCGACCTCGACCAGCCGACGAGGAGCCCGAGCGCGAGCCCGCCCACGACGGCGAGCGTGAACCCCGCCAGCGTCGTCCAGAGCGTGACGAGCGCGTTCTTCCAGATCGGCGACCAGTACTGGACGATCGCCCCGCCGATCACGGTGGGGGCCGGCAGGATGTACGTCGGCACCTCGCCGATGCGGACGGCGAGCTCCCAGACGAGCACCATTGCGGCGGCGTAGATGAAGGGCGCGGCGCGGGTGCCGACGCTCATGCCGCCTGCCTCGCCTCGGCGATGTGGCCGCGGAGGTCGTGGACGAGGTCGACGAACGCGCGGTCGTAAAGGATGTCCATCGGCCGGGGGCGGGGGAACGGCACTTCGCGCTCCACGATGACGCGGCCCGGGCGGGCGCTCATGACGAAGATGCGGTCGGCAAGGTAGGCCGCCTCGCGGAGGTCGTGCGTGACCAGGACGACGGTGAAGCCCTTTTCGGCGTGGAGGTCGGCCATCACCTGCCAGAGCTCCTCGCGGGTGAAGGCGTCGAGCGCGCCGAACGGCTCGTCGAGCATCAGGAGCACCGGGTCGTGGATGAGCGCGCGGCAGAGGTTCGCCCGCTGCTGCATCCCGCCCGAGAGCTGCCACGGGTAGCGCGAGCCGAAACCCTTGAGGCCGACCAGCGACAGGAGCGCCTCGGCCTTCTCGGTGTATGCCGCCCTCTCGCGCCGGAGCCGGCCGCGGTGGGGGCGGACGATCTCCAGCGGCAGCATGATGTTGGAGAGGGTCGTCCGCCACGGCAGCAGCGACGGGTTCTGGAACGCCATCCCGGTGATCGAGAGCGGTCCGGTGACGGGCTTTCCCGCCACCGTGATGTGCCCGACCGCGGGCCGCGTCAGCCCCGTCGCAAGCCGCATGAGGGAGGACTTGCCGCAGCCGGACGGGCCGACGACGGCGGCGAACTCCCCCTCGCGGATGCCCATGGTGAGGCCGTCGAGGGCGAGCACCTCGCCGTGCGTCGACGGGTAGGCGAGGCGGACGCCCTCGAGCGAGACGAACATCAGTTCGGCATGCGCTCCTCGGCCGCGGGCAGGTACTGCGCGTCGAACACGCGGTCCGGCGCCGGCGGGGTGGGGAGCTCGAAGGACGCCTTCAGCTGCTCGATCGACTGGCCGAGCCGGTCCATGTCGACGCCGCCGAACCCGTCCGCCCTTGCGGCGTCGGTCACGATGTTGTCGTCGAGTGCCATCTGGAGACGCTCGAGCTCGGTCGCCTCGTCGGCGATCTCGTTGCGGCTCATCACCGACTTGATCGCCTCCTCAGGGTTGGCGGCGGTGTCCTTCAGACCCTTGGTGAAGGCGCGCAGGAAGCCCTGCACGGCCTCGGGATTCGCCTCTGCCCAATCCGTGTTCACCAGGACTGCGTTGCCGTAGAGGACGAGGCCGTTGTCGGCCATCATGATCGGCACGATGTCCTCGTCCGGTACGCCCTGTGCCTTCAGATTGAGCACGGACGAGAACGAGAAGCCGAAGATCGCGTCGACCTGCCCCTGCGCCAGCATCGGCTCACGGACCGGGAAGCCCACGTTCTCGATGGTGATGCCGGACGTGTCGATCCCGGCGGCGTCGACGAAGGCGTTCCACTGGCCGAAGGCGGCGTCGGGCGGCGGCGCGCCGAGCGTCTTCCCCTCCAGCGACTTCGGGTCCTCGGTGATGCCCTGGCTCTTGCGGCCGATCACCGCAAAGGGCGGCTTGTCGTAGACCATGTAGACGGCCTCGACGGCCGCGGACGGCTCGTCGGCGAGGAACTTCACCAGAGCGTTGATGTCGCCGAAGCCCATCTGGTAGGCGCCGGTCGCGACCCGCGGGATCGCCTCGCGCGAGCCGGAGCCGGTGTCGATGGTGACATCGAGCCCCTCCTCCTCGAAGTAGCCCTTGTCGATCGCGACGAAGAACGGCGCCGAAGGGCCCTCGAACTTCCAGTCGAGCGAGAAGCGGATCGGGGTCAGCTCCTGCGCGGCGAGCGGCGTCGCGAGGACGAGCGTCGCGGCGGCGAGAGCGGATCGGCAACGGACGAGCATGGAGCCTCCTCTCGGGGTGTCGGTGGTCAACCTGCAAGCATCGTGCCCGAAGATCGCGCCGGAGGGGAGCGGCGTTGCGCTGCGATGTCGCCGCTACTAGGGTCCGGCCGCGCCAAACAGGGGCCGACCCGACATGAGACTGCCGCTGCCCGTATGGGCGGACATGACCGCACTCGACTTCTCCACCGACACCGACGGCTGGATCGCCATCATCCCGACGGCGGCGATCGAGCAGCACGGTCCGCACCTCCCGCTCTCGACCGACACGCTGATCGCCGAGGGCATGGTGCGGACGGTGATCGAGCGGCTGCCGGAGGACTTGCCGGCGACGTTCCTGCCGGTCCAGTCGATCGGCAAGTCGAACGAGCACATCTCCTATCGCGGCACGCTGACGCTCACCTGGGAGACGGCGATCAAGGCGTGGGTGGAGATTGCCACCTCCTGCGTGCGCGCCGGCGTCCGCCGCTTCGTGTTCGCCAACTCGCACGGCGGCAACACGTCGATGATCGACATCGTGACGCGGGAGCTGCGCGTCCGGTTCGACGTCCTCGCCGTCCACACCGCCTGGTTCCGCTTCGGCGACCCGGATCTCATCGACGACGGCGAGCGGCACATGGGCATTCACGGCGGCGCGCTCGAGACGGCGCTGATCCGCCACTTCCGGCCTGACCTCGTGCGTGAGGAATGGGTCGCCGACTTCCCGAGCGTGCAGGCGGAACTCGCAGCCGATCACGCCTTCTTGCGCGCGCACGGGCCCCATGCGTTCGCCTGGAAAGCGGGCGACCTCAACCCGAACGGCGTCGTCGGCAACGCCTCGCTCGGGACGGCCGAGATGGGCGCACGCCTTGCCGCCCATCACGCCGACCGCTTCATCGAGCTCCTGCGCGACGTCCAGCGGGTCAGCCTGAATGTGCTGAAGTGACTGCCCGCGCGGCGGGCACCGCCACCAAAAGTGGCGGTGCTCCGGCTGGACGCACCGTTGAAGCTGTGCCTAACCTCCCGCGAGAGAGGGCGGAGAACAGCCCCATCCGAGGAGCATCACGATGAATCGCATGGTGATCGGTGCCGTGTTGGTCGCGCTCGCGACGGGTCAGGCGATGGCCCAGGACGACGCCACGACCTTCAAGTTCGCCTTCCAGGGCGAACTGCGCGGGCTCGACCCCTATTCCTTGAACGAGACCTTCACGCTCGGCATGCTGGGCAACGTCTACGAGGGCCTCACCAAGCGCGACAAGGAACTCAAGATCATCCCTGGCCTCGCCGAGAGCTGGGAGATCGTCGACGATACCACGTGGCGCTTTCACCTGCGTGAGGGCGTCACCTTCCACAACGGCAACCCGTTCACGGCCGACGACGTCGTCTTCTCGGCCGACCGCGTCCGCTCGCAGAACTCCGACCTCAAGTCGCGGATCATGCAGGGCGCGGAGTTCGTCAAGGTCGACGACCATACGGTGGACGTGAAGCTGCCCTCGCCGAACCCCATCCTCCACTACGAGTGGGATACCTGGGGGATCATGGACAAGGAGTGGGCGGAGGAAAACAACGCCGTCTCGGTCACGTCGGCGTCCGACACCAACCCGAACTACGCCTCGCTCAACGCCAACGGCACCGGCCCGTTCAAGGTCGACAGCCACGAGCAGGGCGTCCGCACGACCTTCTCGGCGAACGAGGGCTGGTGGAACTGGGACAACCGCGAGTTCAACATCACCAATGTCGTCTTCACGCCGATCGGAGCGGACGCCACCCGGGTTGCGGCGCTGCTTTCCGGTCAGGTCGACATGATCGACCCGGTGCCGCTGCAGGACATCGCGCGCATCGAGTCCAGCGCCGACACGAAGGTGCTGACCGGCCCCGAGCTTCGGACGATCTTCCTCGGCTTCGACCAGAGGCGGGACGAGCTGAAGGACTCCGACGTTCGGGGCAAGAACCCCTTCAAGGACCAGCGAGTCCGCCAGGCGTTCTACCAGGCGATCGACATCGAGGCGATCCACCAGCGCATCATGCGCGGCCTGTCCGAGCCGTCGGCACTCCTCATCTCACCGCTCCTCTATTCGCGGGCCGATGAGTTCGAGCGCTATCCGTACGATCCCGAGCAGGCGAAGGCGCTGCTCACCGAGGCCGGCTACCCGGACGGCTTCACCGTCACCATGGACTGCCCGAACGACCGCTACGTCAACGACGAGGCGATCTGCCAGGCGGTCACCGCGATGCTGGCCCGCATCGGCGTCACGGTGAACCTCCTCGCGCAGTCAAAGACGCAGTACTTCGCGAAGGTGCTCGCCTCCGGCGGTTACGACACCTCGTTCTACCTCCTCGGCTGGACGCCGGGCTCGTTCGATTCCCACAACATCCTGCGCGACATCGTTGGATGCCGGAACGACGACGGCACCTCGGGCGGCCCGTTCAACCTCGGCGGCTACTGCAACGAGGAGCTCGACGCGATCGCCGATCAGGTGCTGGTCGAGAACGATCCGGCGAAGCGTGACGAGCTGATCGCCCAGGCGTTCCGCATCGAGCACGAGGATGCCTCGCACATCCCGCTGCACCAGCAGGCGCTCGCCTGGGGTCTGCGCCAGAATGTCGACATGGTGCAGCGCCCCGACAATCAGATCCTGTTCCACTGGGTCAACAAGAACTGAGGGCTTGCGGGGCGGCTAAGGCCGCCCTCCGCTCCGTTGCGAGGCCGGCGCCATGATCGCCTTCATCGTCCGCCGGATCATTCAGGCCATCATCGTGATGCTGGTGGTGGCCCTGATCTCGTTCACCCTGTTCCGCTTCGTCGGCGACCCGATCAACCAGATGGTCGGCATCGAGACCACGCCGGCGGAGCGCGAGGCACTGCGCGAGCGGCTCGGTCTCAACGATCCGGTGCCGGTGCAGTTCGTGCGTTATCTCGGCAACGCCGCTCAGGGCAACTTCGGCACCTCCTACCAGTTCAAGCAGCCTGTCGCGGATCTCCTCGCCGCCCGCATTCCGGCCACGCTCGAGCTGTCGTTCGTGTCGGCCCTGTTCGCCCTCCTCGTCGGCATCCCGATGGGTGTCTACACAGGGCTGAGGCGTGAGGCCTGGCTGTCGAAGGTCTTCCTCTCCGTCTCGCTGATCGGGATTTCCCTGCCGGTGTTCCTGATCGGCATCCTCCTCATCTTCGTCTTCTCGGTGCAGCTCCAGTGGCTGCCCTCGTTCGGACGCGGCCAGGTGGTCGACCTCGGCGTCTGGACGACCGGCTTCCTCACCGTCTCCGGTCTCAAGGCGCTCATCCTGCCGGCGATCACGCTCGGCCTCTTCCAGATGACGCTCATCATGCGCCTCGTGCGGGCAGAGATGCTCGAGGTGATGCGGGCCGACTACATCCGCTTTGCCCGCGCGCGGGGTCTGCGCGCCCGTTCGATCAACTTCGGCCATGCGCTCAAGAACACGCTGGTGCCGGTCATCACCATCACCGGCCTCCAGCTCGGCTCGATCATCGCCTTCGCGATCATCACTGAAACCGTGTTCCAATGGCCAGGAATGGGGCTCCTTTTCCTACAGGCCGTCCAGAACGTCGACATCCCGATCATGGCGGCGTACCTGATGATGATTGCGTTCCTATTCGTGATCATCAATCTCGTGGTGGACATCCTGTACGTCGTCGTCGACCCCCGCATCCGGATCACCGGGCGGGCCGCATGAGGAAGGACCCGACCGCCCCGCTCGCCGCCGAGGCGCAGGCGACCATCGCGGCCGAGACCGTGCGGCCGCGCGGCTTCCTGACCCGCACCCTCGATTCCGACCTCCTCCACGCCTTCTGGCGCTCGAAGGTGACGGTGCTCGCCGCGCTCGTCACGCTCGCGATCTTCGTGTCGGCCGCATTCGCGCCGTGGATCGCGCCGCATGACCCGTTCGACCTCGCCTCCCTGTCGCTCATGGACAGCCTGACACCGCCGGTCTGGTCGGAGGCTGGCAACCCGGCCTTCCTCCTCGGCACCGACGACCAGGGGCGCGACATGCTCTCGGCGATCCTCTACGGCACGCGCATCTCGCTCGGCGTCGGGATCGCCTCCGTCGCCTTCGCCGCGATCCTCGGCATCAGCCTCGGCCTTCTGGCCGGCTACGTCGGCGGCTGGGTCGACACCGTCATCATGCGGATCGCCGACATCCAGCTCACCTTTCCGGCGATCCTGATCGCGCTCCTGATCGACGGGACCGTCCGCGGGCTCTTCCCCGGCCTCAATCGCGAGGACTCGGCCTTCACCGTGCTCGTCGTCTCCATCGGGCTCTCGTTCTGGGTGCAGTACGCCCGCACCGTCCGCGGCTCGACGCTGGTGGAGGCGAACAAGGAATACGTGCTGGCCGCCAAGCTGATCGGCCTCCCCGCATGGACGATCATGCTGCGCCACGTTCTTCCGAACGTGCTGGGGCCGGTGCTCGTCATCATGACCATCAACCTCGCGCTCGCGATCATCACGGAGGCGACGCTCTCCTTCCTCGGCGTCGGCATCCCGCCGACGGAACCGTCGCTCGGGACGCTGATCCGCATCGGGCAGGACTTCCTGTTCTCCGGCGAGTGGTGGATCACAATGTTCCCCGGACTGATGCTCGCGATCCTCGTCCTCGCCGTGAACCTCCTCGGCGACTGGCTGCGCGACGCCTTGAACCCGAGGCTTCGATGACCCGGCTTCTCGACGGCGATCTCGATACGGTGCTCGGCGGGCGGGACCTCGCCCGCACCCTCCTTGACGATCCTGCCGCGATCACGGCGGCGCACCGCGCCTTCCTCGCCGCCGGCGCCAAGGTGCTGCGCCTGCCGACCGCGACCCTGTTCCGCCGGCGCTTGATCCGTGCCGGCATCGGCGAGCACTGGGCGGAGGCGAACCTCTCCGCCGTTGCCGCAGCGGAAGTGGCGCGGGAGGCGGCCGGCGACGCGCTGCTCGCGGCGACGCTCGGTCCCTTCCGCCGCTCCGGCTTCCGCGATGAGGTGCCTGACCTCGCCACCCTCGAGCCGGAGTACGCCGAGCAGGCGGCGCTTCTCGCGCCCGGCGTCGACATCGTGCTCGCCGAGGGAATGTCGACGGTCCGCGAGGCGATCGCTGCGGCGACGGCCGGCGCCGCCACTGGCCGGCCGGTGTGGGTCGACTTCGCGGTCCACCCGGCCGACGGGACGCGGCTCACCCGCGGGGAGCGGCTCGTCGATGCGGTCGTGGCCGTCGAGCCGTTCGTGACGGCCATGCTCGCCTCTGGCCCGGGCGAGCGGGCCGCGCAAGCGCTCGACCTTCTCGCCGCGCACGGCACCGCCGGCGCGATCGTCGCCGGCGCCGCCGAGACCGCAGCGCCGTGGGACCCGTCGAAGGGCGCCGCCGACGTCATCGTCCGCCGAACCCTCACCGAGGCCGAGCTGTCGGCGGCGGCCGCGCGCGTCCTCGACGCCGGGGCGACCATCGTCGGCGGCGGCCCGGGCGTCGGTCCCGACGCGCTCCGCCGGATCGCGCGGCTCGCGCGGGAGGCAGGGGCGTGACGCCGGTCCTCTCCGTCCGCGACCTCATGGTCGAGTTCACCGGCCGAAAGGGGACGCTCCGGGCCATCGACGGAATCTCGTTCGACATCGCGCCGGGCGAGGTGCTCGGCGTCGTCGGTGAATCCGGCGCCGGAAAATCGCTGACCGGAACGGCGGTAATCGGGCTCCTCGATCCGCCGGGCCGGATCGCCGGCGGCGAGGTGCTGCTGGAGGGCCGCCGGATCGACAACCTCCCCGCCGCGGAGATGCGGGCGATCCGCGGCCGGCGGATCGGCATGGTCTTTCAGGACCCGCTGACGAGCCTCAACCCGCTCTACACCGTCGGCCGGCAGCTGACGGAGACGATCGAGACCCATCTCGGCCTCGGCCGGCGCGCGGCACGGGCGAAGGCGATCGCGCTTCTCGAAGAGGTCGGCATCCCGGCGGCCGCTCGTCGTATCGATGCCTATCCGCACCAGTTCTCCGGCGGCATGCGCCAGCGCGTGGTGATCGCGCTCGCGCTCGCGGCCGATCCGGTCCTCGTCATCGCAGACGAGCCGACGACGGCGCTCGACGTCTCGGTCCAGGCGCAGATCATCAACGTCCTCAAGAAGATGTGCCGCAACCATGGCGCTGCGGTCATGCTCATCACCCACGACATGGGCGTGATCGCCGAGACCGCGGACCGCGTCGCCGTGATGTACGCCGGCCGGATCGCCGAGATCGGGCCGGTGGCCGACGTCGTCCGCCGGCCGCTGCACCCCTACACCGTCGGCCTCATGGGCTCGATCCCTCACCTCGACCATGCCGAGGCGCGGCTCCGGCAGATCCCCGGCTCTATGCCGCGGCTCGGCGCCATCCCGCCCGGGTGCGCCTTCAACCCGCGCTGTCCCGAGCGCTTCGCGAAGTGCGTCATGGTCCGGCCCGAGCCGATCCCCGTCGGCGCCTCGAAGGCGGCATGCTGGCTGCACGAGCCCTCCGTCGAGCCTGCGCTTCCCGCGCCGGAGGAGGTGGCGTGAGCGTCACGACATCGCCAGGGCTCACGGTGGCGGCCGAGGCGCCCGCACGAGCCGCGACGCTGGTCGAGGTGGCCGGACTGTCGAAGACGTTCGACGTGTCGCCGCCGCTGATCGACCGCGTCTTCGGCGGCCTGCCACGGGCGCTCCTCCACGCCGTGACGGACGTTTCCTTCTCGATCCGCCGCGGCGAGACGTTCGCGCTCGTCGGCGAATCCGGCTCGGGCAAGTCGACCATCGCTAAGATCGTCGTCGGCCTCTACGGCGCCGACACCGGGACGATCGTGATCGATGGCGTCGCGATGGGGCGGAACACCGCCGAGATCCGCGCGCTCCGGCGACGCATCCAGATGATCTTCCAGGACCCCTACGCGAGCCTCAATCCGCGGATGCGGGTCGGTGCCATCGTCGCCGAACCGATCCGCGCGTTCGGCATCCTGAAGGGGCGCGCCATCCGCGAGCGGGTGGGGGAGCTCCTCGCCGAAGTCGGGCTGGACCCGCGCGACGGGCAGAAGTTCCCGCACGAGTTCTCGGGCGGGCAGCGCCAGCGCATCTGCATCGCCCGGGCGCTCGCCTCGGAGCCGGAGTTCCTCGTCTGCGACGAGCCGACGAGCGCGCTGGACGTGTCGGTCCAGGCGCAGATCCTGAACCTCATGAAGGACCTGCAGGACGAGCTCGGGCTGACGTACCTCTTCATCAGCCACAACCTCGCCGTGGTTCGGCACATGGCGGATCGGATCGGCGTCCTCTACCTCGGCCGCCTCGCCGAGGTGGCGCCGGCGAAGGCCCTGTTCGCGGAGCCGAAGCACCCTTACACGCGGATGCTCCTCGACGCCGTGCCCGACCTCGAGATGACGGGCCGGGCGCGGACACCCGTCACCGGCGAGATCCCCAACCCGATCGACCCGCCGCCCGGCTGCGCCTTCAATCCGCGCTGCCCCCTCGCCAACGACCGCTGCCGCCGCGAGGTGCCGGCGCTGCTCCCTGCCGGTGAGGCGGTGGTGGCGTGCCATGCGGTGCAGGAGGGGCGGGCGTAGCACCCGCGGGCGTGGGACGGGAGAAGCGACGGACGGCGCTCCGCGCCGGCTTCGTTGTCGAGCAGGGCGAGGGGTCTCCCCTCGCGCTCCCCGGTCTCGCCGACGGGCAGGGGTTCAGGGAAAGGCGCGCTTCGCGCGTTTCCCCGAACCCTGCGGACGAGCGTAGGCGGGCTGCGGGCGCGTCAAGGGTGAAGGCTTCGCCCGGCGCT
>JAESGF010000295.1_pt1 | contig 18086 bp, 18 predicted proteins | sample 9269621 | NCBI WGS metagenome assembly JAESGF01 (sample SAMN14515066, study PRJNA621663) | algae metagenome | isolation source: Tolypothrix carrinoi HA7290-LM1 and co-occurring heterotrophs from dry rock... | place: USA: Makauwahi cave, Kauai, Hawaii | collected 2011-01-06
TTGGTAGAATTTAGGTAATATTATCATTTGATAGGTCTTGTTGAGAATACCTGACCTATCTTTTTTTACCTTAAAACGGTCACACTGTCTTATTTCCGTTGCTTCAGCCTCTTTGTCACCCCTTCAGCCCCTACACTCTACGCAAAGGATTTCTTAATTATGGCTTGGCAAACACGCGATGATTCGGTTCCCGGTAAAATCTACTTAATGAAAGCTATCGGCTACGGTGGAATAATCCCAGGTTGTTTGATTGGGCGATACAACACCGCTTCCAGGAACAGTCGATTATCTTTGGCTATCCCCACCGACATAACCGTCTCGTCCTGGTAACAGGTCTTTGATCCTTTCCCACTGGTCATCCCGTAAGGCATAACGACGGCTTGTCATGGCGATCAAATCCTTCTAGTTGGCTCGATTCCTACTTTATCTTTCTTTACATTAACTGATGACACGCCCTAGTTATCGTAAATAAAATCCTCAGAGTGTTTATCCTCTGGGGTTTCGTTATTTCCAACTAATTCGACTTAACACAGTCGGTGCGAGTTTCTATCTCAAGACTGTATAAGTTGATGTGTGTTTCACCTATTAAGAATATAGAAGGAAAGCTCATTTATGTTTAGCTTCTGTTGGAGAAATAAAGTAAAGCTTTATACACATATAAGCTTACGTGTGTTAATCCATTAGTTCTAGCTTAAAACTTTTACTTGTAGCAGTCCTCTCTCTGCTACAGTCTTCTGACTTCATTGAAAACACACTAACTTATTTAGGAGATTGTAATTCCATGCTAACTCTCGAAGCTATTGAAAATGTGTTGTCTGCACAAATCAAAGAACAGGCTTTACCAAAAGAAATCAAAAATCCAAAAGAGCTTCTTCAGAAATGGTCTTACTTTTCAAACCAAGTACCACGGTTGCTCGGAGCGGTGCTTTCTCGTGTTAAAAATCCGGATATTCACTGCTTATATGCAAAAACTATCTATGGTGAGTGCGGCTCTGGAAAAAAGACAAAGGTACACGGTAGATTATTCACCAAACTTACTAATAATTCCCCTGATTTGGATTTTATTGTACAAAGTGTGGATCCGGAATTAGAACAAATTTTTGAAGAAGCTTTGGCTCACGTATCCCAGATGTCTCAGGATGAGTCAATTGGGTTCATAGTTGGGCTTGAAGCGCCTGCTTACGACATTCTGGATATCCTTAAAAAAGCTCTTGTTTTAGTCGGAGTAACTGAAAAAGTTGTAACTGGCTCAGAATATATGTTAATTCATGAACAGGTTGAAAAAGAACACCAGGAATCAGGACATGAGGCAATGGAAATTGCCATTAAAAATGGTAGTGATTTGAATCAAATCAATCAGGGTGGAAAATACGCTGTTATATTTTGGGAAAAGTGGTGGAATTAGTGAGCCAAAACACTATAAATAGGTATTTCTGCCGAAAGTTAGACTAGTTAATACTAGCAAATATCATTTTTTTATTCCGTAAAAATCTCACTAAATTTGTTATATTTTTACGGAATAAAGATATGGTAAACTATCCAAATATGAGCCAAAAATTAAAAGTAAGTTGTTTTCCAAAAATAACAATATTTACCTGACAACAAAAACATCACTATATTATGGAAATGACAGTCAATCAAAACAAAAAAAATCCAGATTTTATCAAGCTGCTATTTGCCTCTTTTATATCGCAGTGTGGCAGCTATCTTCTCACCTTATATCTTGCAACTTTTGTATTTATTTCTTCTGGTTCACCAGTTAAATCATCTTTAGTTTTTATTTTTGCTTTTTTACCATCTGTACTAGTTAGCTCACAACTAGGCAGTTGGATTGACCGCTCTATCTCTAGATCATTCTTAATATATATAGAACTGTTATCAATTTTAACTAGTGCATTATGTGGCATAGTTGTTGCTTACAAATTGCCACTTTTTATTCTTTGTATTGCATTGGGTATACGGTCTATTTTGACATTTACTAGTAGGACTGCTGCAACTAAGTGGCTAAAATGCATTACGCCTCTTAAACTACAGTCTTCACGTATGAAACTGCTGCTTTTAAGTTTCTTCTTATCTACAGTAATTGCTGGTATTTTAGCAGCACTTATATTACAATATAGTTCAATTAATTGGGTAGTTTTGCTAGATATATTGACTTATTCAATTGGCATAATAGTTTTACTTTCTCTACAAGACTTACCAAGTTCGCTGCGCGAAAACTTCTTAAACTTACCTTTAGTAGATTCTAGTCTGACAAAAACAATCAAAAAGATTTTACAGACTCCAGAAATAAAAACAAGTTTTCTTTTTGTTTGCCTGTCTCAGGCAATTTTTCAAGGTGCTTATTCATCTTTAATATCAGTCCTTCCCATTTTAGGCTTTAACTTAAGTCCTAACGGTGTTGGAATGTTTCAGGTTGTAACTTCAATAGGAATAATTTTAGGCTTTCTAGTCAATTGGCATTACCCATCTTTATTAGAACAAAAAACAAAAATTCCTAGTCGTACCATCACTATTTTTCTGGTTGCAACTTTGTGTTTATTTTTAAGTACTCATACTAATTCTTTACCTTTAAGCCTATTATCTTTTTTTGGGTTTAACTTTGCCTATGAGTTTATCTGGCTTTTCAATAATACTGAATTTTTCCGAGCTAGCCCCACTAATGATGTAGCTAGATATCAATTTACTTTGACAGCATGTGCATCACTCTTGATGTCAATATTCACTCTTGTTTATGCATTTGCCATTGAAACTTTAGGTCTTCCCAACGGAACCGTTGTATTTTTGATTATTAGTATTCTGTTAATGATTATCGTTTTTTACTATATAAGTCAGAATCTTACTTCCATTAGACAACAGAGTTAATAATATACAGATAGCTCAACATCTGCTAATGAATTACTTAGTAGATTTATCAACCAAAATGTAAACAAGTGGGAAAAACAAAAATGGAAGCTACAATTATTTTTTTTGAACCAAAAGGTACTATTTTAGAAGTTGTTCGTGTTGCAAAAAAACGCAACTTTAAAGTGGTAGCATTAACCTCAAATGCATCATTAATACAGCAAGCTCCATATCCTTATAAAACAGCTGTAGAATGTATAGATGAAATTATCACGATTCCAAATTGGAGCAACTGGAATCAAATAATAGAAGTTATTGATAAAATACACGAAAAATCTCCAATTCGAGGAACATATTCTGGAGTAGAACCTGCGGCTATCATTAATGCAACTATTAGAGAAAAATATGGACTGCCCACTATATCTCCTCAAAGTATAGAATTAATCATTAATAAGTTTACTCTACGCAATAAATTGCGGGAAATAGGTCTTTCAAAAATAAAAAATGTACATGGAAAGATTGTTGACAAGTGGACTAAATGGGAATTTAGCGGTTCCGCATATTTTAAGCCTGTTAGAGGTTTTTTTAGTGCGTGTGTTCAAAAATGTACAAATTTCGATGAACTGCAAATTGCTAAACAAAAGTGGCAAAATTTTGTGAGTAATGGCACTTCTTGGATTCATGACTATCTTAGCTCTATCAATGAATATCATTTAGAAGAGGCTTTTAATGGTGAATTAATGTCTGTTGAAGCTTATACTCACGCAGGTCAATTTTATTCACTGGGGATATTGTCACGAATTTTATTTTCCCAAAATCCTGTAGTTGAAATGGGTTCATGTTTTCCATACCCACATCCTCTGGCAGATAAAATCATAGATGTAGTCAAACAGGCACATGAAAAATTAGGAATTACCTATGGTGCTACTCATACAGAAGTTATAGTTAACGAAGCAGGTGAAATTGAAATAATTGATTTAAATCCTAGATTTGTTGGAGCAGATGTTCTTCAATCAATTAATTTTGCTTATGACATTGAAATTCAGGAACTACTTTTAGATATTGCTTTAGGGAATATTCCCAAAGTAGTCAATAATTGCAATAATTATTCTTGCTTGCAGTATATTCTTCCTCCGTCCTGTAACAAGTTGCTTTCTTTAACGTTTCCAACAGTGCCTGAAATTAAATTCTCTACTAACCTTATTCCTATAGGTTCAGATATTAAGAGTACAACTGAACAGACAGATGTTATTGGATGCTTTTTAACAGTCATGCCTACATTTAAAGAGGCAATAAATTGTTCTCAAGAACTTCGTAAACAAGTATTAATAAATGACTCTCTAAAAGGTGTTTATTAAGTACTCACATCTAAAAAACCGCAAAATTTTTTCGGGGAAAAGGAAGCGATACCATTTGCTCTTGTAGGAACCTATATCCAGTTAAAGCGAAGCTAAAATTTTGCCAATCGGGGAATTTTTGGTGGCTGGTCGAATGCGATCGCATCGCCAATTCCAAAGCAGCATGGTCAGTTCCGAGTGTGGCTGTCTACTGGTAGATGGTTCAAGACATTCTAAAACCCCTTCTCCCTAGTCCCTCTAACCCTCTTCTACCCTACAAACCATACAATCGTTAGCCACCGAGGGCAAAGATAATTGTCAATCAACTGACGGTTTTGGGACAAGTCGCCATTCTTTTATATATAACCAAGAGTCACTTGTCCCAACCACTGATACACAAAATACACCTAGTACTGAAAATCTTCCTAATTGTCAATCAACTGACGGTTTTGGGACAAGTCCCCATTCTTTTATATATAACCAAGAGTTGCTTGTCCCAACTACTGATACACAAAATACACTGAGTACTGATAATTTTACTAATTGTCAATCAACTGACGGTTTTGGGACAAGTCCCCATTCTTTTATATATAACCAAGAGTCACTTGTCCCAACCACTGATATACAAAATATACTTCTTACGCAGAAATGGTCAAAGCCAGAGGATGTTGAAAATATCGCTAGCTTCTTAGCCGACTGCGAAAGCCGCGATATGCTACGAGAATTACGAGAATGCGATATTCCACCTCTTGCCTTTAAGCAGGCTTGTAAGCACTTACGGGAGCAATGCGATTTTGTTAGATGAACCCAAAAAAGTGCGATCGCCAAGCCAACTTCTCAGTACTAAAAAATATTTATGACAATTTAAATAGTATTAGTACTTAAAAGCCAGAGATGGTTCGCTCCGAAGCTCGTCCGCGATCGGTGATTGGAGTACTGTGTTGTTGTTTTTGAATATTTATTGATAATGATAATCGAATAATCGGGTGGAGAGGCGAACATCGCCTCTCCACCTCCCCTTTCTTTATGATTATCATTCTTATATTATCTTTATTTACACAGACATATTGACAAAATGTAGATGTTTTTAATCTGTCAGGGAAAGCCACAAAAAAGGTAGGATTCCCGAGTAGCAATAGTTTTAATAAAGGAAAGCACCTACCAATGACAAAAAATATATATGCAAGTTTAGATTTAATCAAATCATTGTCGCATTTTCAAGATTTAGTTACGAAACCTCTGACAAATTTCTCGAAATTTTTTGTAATAATAAGCACTATTTTATCTGCTTACTGACGTAGACAGTTTATTGAATAAGTTATCAAATCATTGACCAGAAATCTTTTTGAAGACAATGATTTGATAATTTGTGATAGAAACTTACAGCTTACTTGTCATTTAAATTACTTTTTATCTCGGTATTAGTGATCCGCGATCGCACTTTTTTGGGTTCATCTAACAAAATCGCATTGCTCCCGTGTTCAAGAGCGCTTGTATAGAGATAAAGCGATCGCATCAGAATAGGTCATCCCCTGTTTTTTGGGAACATGGAATGTAAACAAGGACTATTATACCCTCTTGTATATGTATTAATATTTGCGTCGCCGTCTTGTCTAGGGGTATGTTTTCCGAACCGTCTTGTATATAGATACCCCGAAGGGGTGTCCGCCATGCGATCGCCAAGTTTATCCGTCTTGTCTAGGGGTATGTATATCTAATCATCTTGTATATAGATACCCGGAAGGGGTGTCCGCCAAGCGATCGCCAAGTTTATCCGTCTTGTCTAGGGGTATATGTGTTTAACCGTCTTGTATATAGATACCCGGAAGGGGTGTCCGCCAAGCGATCGCCAAGTTTATCCGTCTTGTCTAGGGGTATGTATATTTAACCGTCTTGTATATAGATGTCCCCGAAGGGGTGTCCGCCAAGCGATCGCGTCTCACAAGCAAACTCTACCACATCCGGCAATAAGGAACTGACGTAATAGACAGTTTTCAAAAGGATGGGCTTTAATCAACTCTCCACCAAACCCATTCGGTGGAGAGTTGATTAAATCATCACGCCCAGGATACTGTCAATAATGGATTTCGTAAGCAATGGGTACAAAATAACGAAGCCTATTGCAAGTTTTTTTTCAAAAAAGACTAAACCCTTTTTTATCTTCTAGTAACAGGTTAGCCTATTAACCTGCTATATAATTAGTGGTTGTGGCAATCCTGACAACCACGTTCGTAGTAGGAACGTAAAGAGGAAAAAGTTTTAAACAGCCAATTGCTACCAACCTCCCACTCTTCAATACAATTAAGCGTCATGTAATACCCACTTTTATAAGCAGCAACACTCATGTTAACTGGGAAGCCAGTAGTAATCCTAGTAATTTGCATCGGAACACTCATCAAAGCCTCTAAGTGACTATTGTTATTTTTTCCAGTAAGGAAGTAAAATACAATCATCTGTACTAAAGAAGGAAGTAACAACAAGCGGTCTGACCATTTAGTAAAATGTAGCTTAATACGAAAATAGCCAGTGGGAATACCCTCATCTTCATAGATATTACTCGATTCCATATCCAGTAATTCTGTTTCAGATAAAGTTAAATCACTATCCGAAATAGTAAATAAAGTATTTGCTCCCAACTCTCTTCTTAAATAAACAAGCGTCATTCCCCAACGTTTGCCATCTTTTTCCAATATATCGACTGCTACCTCTGAATGATGCCGACCGTACTTTTGCTGTAGCGCCGCCACAGCTTTTGAATTTAAGTTATCTTTCCAAGTAGATTTTTCAAAAAAATCTTTAAAGTAGTATCCCGGACAATCAGTTTTTCCCGCTGCTATTAGTTCCGCTAAATCCGGTTCAGCAGCAATATATTCCTGTAAGGAAATCTCTAGTTCATCTTTGATATGAGGTGGCAACAAACACCTTACCTCATCCAAACTCAAGGGATAGTCTAAATAGGGATGTCCCATCAATATATAAGGATCTGCCAAGTCCTGTAAACATTCAAGTACAAGCTGACGGGCAAAATACTCGTTACCCTTATTTATCGGTTGCCCACTTAGTTCTTTTTCAACCGCAATGAGGGCGATCGCACTCAAAGAAAAATAAGCCGCATCATGCACGCAAGTAGGTAATTGCCCAAAAGGTTGAGTAAGCAATAAATCGAGGACTTCTCGTAGCACACCAATTCTCTGGGTATTAGATATATCTCCAAAATGACGAATCCCAATTCCATCGGTATTTTCTAACCAAGCCTCATTTGTTACTTCTAGATGGCTACTATAATCAGCGGGCAAAGCGGGCACCTCACCCTGAGATCGCAGATAACTGTCTTCATCCTGCTGCAACCACATAAGAGCAAGCAAGGTTAGCTTACAGACAGCCATATTCCGCCGCAACCGACGTTCCAGTTTAGTCATAAACTTCTCCAATAATCACTATTTAGGCATAGATATCATCAAGATGCCCATAGAAATACAAACCACATCAAGTGCCAAGCACTTGAAACAAAAAGTCACAAATATTACACACATGAATACTATCTCTATACAGTTTAATCAACTAGATAAAATTTCTAGCCTGCTTAGGCAACATGGTGCAATAGTAATTGTAAAAAAAGGAACAAACAATCAACGAATAATTATCCTTAAGCGTCAACCAACAGTCGATATAGCAACAATCATAGGTGGTACACCACCTTAAGAAGTACCAAGACTGCTTACAAAAGAAGATTTAGATAATTTGGAAATCGAGCAATTACAACATCTGGGGGAAATCCACAAAATACGCAACTATAAAAGGATGGGGAAACAAAAGCTAGCAGCAAAACTAGAAGGAAAGGCAACCAGGGAAGAAATACCATCCTAATTAAGTAAACACTTCGGTTTGAGAGTCCGCATCTGCACACCAAACCCCCCTACAGATGCGGCTTACGTCAAAGTAAAAAACGTGGCTTGCGTCAAAGTAAAAATTACACATAATCAGTTAATAACCACAGAAGGAAGACTCATGCTTACGCAAATAAGAGCGGAAATATTAACAAGTACTCCTATGAGCAACTTCCTCAACATAATCATGCTAGTTGGCAGATGCGGACAAGATCCCGAACTGAAGTATTTCGAGTCAGGCGCGGTAAAAGCAAGCATCAGCCTTGCTGTCAGACCTCCCTATAGAAGCGAACAAGCCCTCTGGTTCGATTTAGTCGCATGGGGTAATCAAGCAGAAATTATTGGAAATTACGTTCGCAAAGGAACTCAAATTGCGATTACAGGCGAGTTTGGGTTCGACCGCTGGGCTGATAGAAACTCCGGCGTGACAAGACAACGACCGGTAATTACAGTCAATGCCATTGAACTACTGGGAGGACGCAAAGAAGAACAACCCAGCAACACCGAAACAGCGATTGCTAACGCCAATTTTTAAGAAAAGCAACCCCCAAGCGACCACATTCGCCTGGGGCAACAAACATCATTTATCTACATAGGTCAAAATTATGATTAACAGCATTTGCACCACAACCATCAAAACAATCAACCAAACTCACGACTCCTCTGGAAGTTTAATAGTGTTTGGAGTCATGGAATTCCACTATCGGTCTAAAGAAGGACCTACAGCAGACGAAATCCCTTATCGCAGTAAAGGTGCACCTGCTGTTATCATCAACGAACTTGGAGAAGCCACTCTGGGAACGGCAATAGGATTTATAGATTTACAAACAGACGACAGAGGAACATACAAGGAAAAAATTGCCACATTCGTCATAAGACAATTTGCTCCTTCTTCAGGTAATCCATCGGAACAAAGTCTCAACTCTAAGGTTCAAAAGCCTGAAACTCCTGATTTCGCCAAGGAGTTAGTAGAAGCAAATGACAGTGTAGCAGACGAAAACAAAGACCAAGCTGATGATATCCCGTTCTAGCAGACGTACTTTCTGTTAGTGTTAAATTTGAAAACTGTAGTTAGCTGAAAATTAGAAAGTAATGCCAGTATGGACGCACAAATTCATACTGGCATTATTTTTTTAAGGTTTAAGAACTGCTAATTGATAAAATTATTCTTTAGTATATTAAGTGAAGCGCCAAAACCACTGACACTCTCTCAAAGTGTATGTGGTCAGGATTACGATTGTACACGTTTAGTCATGGTGATGTTCAAACTCTTTAAGAGTTTAATTTGACACTTGGATCTGCCAAGTTATCCCTCAGCAAAATTGCTGAAGGATGGCGGTAGATGTTACAGGGTCGCTTATGAGAGAAATTTCCCAAAAACAGACGCACTGTGCCACACCAAAAGTTTTCCTGACAATACTGATTGATGTCAACTCCTCTTACTCGACTACAGCTCTAAATCAGGGTTTCAACCTCCTGTAGCTTTTCTTGAAGGGCTTGGCGCAGTTCGGCAAGTCGGGGTTGCCCCAATTCTTTGGGATCAATCGATTGGATGGTTTTGATGGTTTTGTCCATCTGTTTGTCCTGCTTGGTTTTGGAATCAGGGGAATTGTACTGCAAAAGCTTTTGCTTGACTAGTGTTCTAGTCTGCGAGAGTGATAGTTTCTCTTGAACAACTTGCTGAGTTACCTGAGTGCAGATTGCCACAGCTTCAGTTTCATCAACATTCAGTGCGAGAGAGGAGAGTTTGTTGAGTTCTCTCGCTTTGCTGCTTTCCAGTCCAACAGAGCGAATGACACACTTGAGATCTTCTGCCAGTTTGAGTAGGGGAAAGATATTGTTGTTGATAGATACTGGATTTAGTTGTAGCCCCAGCAAAACTGAGACAATATCTTGTTCCTCAAGGTCTTTGAAGTCAGCCGTTTCTAGCCACTGCTGTTGAGTTGTCATGTCGGCATCCTTAATCAGTGCAAGCTCCTCAAGGGTCTTGCTACGAATTCGTCGGTTAATGAAAGCATTAAGAAACTTTGGAATCTCCTCTTCTCGGTCTTTGAAGTTGGGGTATTTATGAATGGTTAATCGAATCAGAGCAGTTGCTAAGTCAAGGTCATGAAGTTTTTCGGAGTGAATACTGGTTACTAGTTGGCCTTCAAACACTGCAGCATCGTCCAGAGCATCCTCTTTGAGCAGAAACACAGCTTTTAGAGTTGTCATTCCAGCTAATGGAGCTGATCGCCACCTAAGTTCTCCGTCAAATAGTTTGTACCGTCCACCAAGTTGTGGAATTAGCACAATTGGGTTTTTCTGCCCCTGCCTACGTAGACTCTCCACTCGTTCTTGAATTATCAATTTTGGGAAAGTTTGTCTAGGTTGAGTAGGGTCGGGATCGATGAGGTCGATCGCAATGTCGTGTATTCCGCCTTGGTTAGCTAGTTGATTGGTGAGTGACTCAATTTGTTGCTCTAATGCAGTTTTTTCTTCAGAACTCAATGCATTTGCTCGCAGTTGTGTAATTTCCGCTTCGAGTTCCTCTACCTGACTTTTAAGTTGGTGGATTTGCTGTGTCTGCCCTGCTTGCCCGAATAATTGACTCATCTCCACGGGTTTTTTGCTTGCCATTAAAATTACTCCGTCATTAACTTGATTAGGCGCTCAACTATTGGGTTAAAGTCTTCACTTGCATCACATCCAGGTCGATACAAGTGTAGAGGTAGTCCTGCTCCACTAGCTTTGAGGTGGTAATTAGATTCTCTAATGTAAGGGAAGCAATGAATACCCATCTGTTGAATCAGGAAGGGGAGAGTTTTGGCTGGGTCAATGTCAGTTCTTGGTTTCCCTTTTTTGTCTAACCCCAGAATATCCCGGTGTGCCCCTACGTCGTATAAGTCCACCCGTGTAGGCACAAACCCCAAAATTTCGGGTTTGGGTTTGAGTCTTAGGTCATCCACTTTGCTGTAAAACCAATCCAAAAAGCCCGCGAAAGCTCCCGTATCTTTGTATTCTGGTTTGATGGGAACCAGTACATGCGTGCTTGCTGCTAGTGCCATTAACCCCATTGGCTCTAAAGAGGCAGGAGTATCAAAGATAATCAAGTCGCTCTTTAAGGGGAAGTCTTCCAATTTATCTTTGAAAGTGTAGTGACGGCGACTGTAATTGTATATTTCTCCGATGCTTTCTTCTAAAAATTTACCACCTTGTATAGCCGTTACGGTGGAAAGATGTTCAGTCCAAAGTGGAACAAGGGGGTAATCACCTTTGAATGTTTTTTTAAGGACAGTAGCAAGAGATTGCTCCATAGACGCAGGTGCAAGTCTTGCAAAAATGCACAATGACCCATTTTGGTCGAGTTCTATCAGGGTGACTTTATACCCTTTGGCACCAACAGCATACGCTAAATGAGTTGCCATTGTGGTTTTCCCCGAGCCGCCCGCATTGCTGGCGATTGTTAATCGAACCTGGGTTCGAGCAGGTTTTTTTTTCATGGAAATACCTTCTTAGGGGGAAGCAATTATTAAAATGCTCAACTAAATCGGGCAGGAGTCCCAACACAACCAGTTGCAAACTTGGTGTCGGGGACGCCAGACGCCTGCACTGGCTTCTCCGTCTTCCCTTCGGGACGCTGCGCGAACAGCGCTGGCGAGAGGCTTGCCCGGTTTGATTTGGCGCGTCCTCCAACTGAATTCCCTCATAGGGGGAAGAAGGAGGAGGACAGCGACAAATCAAACAATTTCTTAACCTACTACGCACAGTCGTGAACTCCTTCTGACGAGTTTTACCGAGGACGGGGAAAACTGACCAATACGCGACCAATTGTGGTCGTAGATTGATACGTTTTTGGTTTTACCAGTATTAGTAAATCCACCGACCCATCCGTAAATGACAACTTTATTACGAGTCACCTTAACGTAATCGCCAGACCTAAACCCAAAGGGTGTAACCGTTCCCCCTTGGCGCTTTAAAACACCTCCAGTAGAGTACTGCTCTTGGTGCAGCTTTCTTCGGAACAATTTAGGACGAGTGATTACAATGAATGGCGCTGGAGTAACTTTACATTCTCCTTCCCAATGATGTCCGTGAGTATTGGCGGCATGGAACTCTTTGTACTGAATGAAAGCACTAGAGGCGATTGCAATAGCGTCATTCGCGTGTGTTTCTGGGGTCTGCTTAGATTTATCTTTTTTGTCTTTTACAAGCCTCAGTTGGGTACGAAACTTTTGGGTATCCAACGAATCCACCTCGATAACAGGAGCAATCTTAGCGGCTTGTTTTCTAAACCATTCTTGACCCACAGTTACAGGTGATATACCTTGACCATTTTTCTTGGTGTTGCCGCCACAAGTCTCGTCTCTAATTTCTGAGATGGAAATAATCTTAGACATTTCTGCTAGTATTCTTAACTCCATTTCACGGTTAGCTTTGATACTGGGAGGAAGTTTGGACTTTTTGCGGTGACTTCTTTTTTTACGGTGATTCCTAAGCTTAAAGGGCTTTTTACGGTCAATTCTTCGCCCTCTACGAGAGCGTCTTAACTGTGTGCGCTTCTCCATCTTTCCGGTTACTGATTGACGGTCTTTATTTTTCTTTTTAGATTTATAAAAACCAGGTAAGCAAGCATGGAAGATGGCAATTGTTGCTAGTTTGGTTTGAAAAGCTAGTCCTGTAAACGCCTTCCCCCTATCTGTTCCGGCTACTACTTCTTGTGTTTTGTAGCCAGATGGTTCGTGTAATAGCTGAACGTAAAAAACTCCAATTTTATTACGCTTACCTACCGCTTTACCACTTTGAATCCACTTTCTGCATCTTGCGGGTGTTGTGGGCATAAGTGGTCTGTTATCTGGGGACACAACTGGGACGCGGGTAACTTTTTGTTGACTATTTTTTGGTTGTTTCATGGGGATAACCCAATTACTTGTGTTTAGGAAAAATCCAGTCCCTTCAGGCAGTCTGATGAGCGTTACTCTCGTTCACGACCGAGCCATACAGAGGGTCAGACTAGGGAAATATCCGACCGTGTAACCTCACCAAACCTCAATGCCCTAACCAACTCTTACGATGCGTACCGATGAGCCTAGCGAACTAGGTTTTCCGCAAGCCTACACTGTACCCGAAGGTGTCAGTGTAGGTAGTTGACCCGTATTCAGTTATCGAGATGACTCCACAAGTATTCGTTGTGTCGCTAACTGCCTTTTGGGTAGTAGGCAACAACTGGGCATTTTTCAGGTCGATGCCTAAGACTCATGGACTTATTGGCTTTAGCCAATGGCTATGGTAAGTCGCGAGTAAACCTGAGTGGAAAATTGTTAGAGAAGAAATTTTTCTGACCAACTTAAAAACCCCACTGCTCGTAATGAATTGGAGTTTCATAAGTTATTTATGCAGAAGTCAACTTCGGCAAAATGTTCCACTTAGTCGTCAGATTTTTGAGTTAATTTTCTGGTTTTAGGAGACTTTGCCACTCTCCCCCGTAAATCGGAATTTATAACCCTAAGTTGAGGTTGCTCCATTTTGAGCAAGGTTTAGCCCAAAATGCTGTGTTTTACTACTATTAGTAGTAAAACTAACGTTAGTTTCATGCTCTCAAGCAAAACTAACGTTAGTTTATTCTACACTGATTGGTTGTCTACCACTTGTATTAACCGAAAAAAGTTATGAGTAATTCTTAGGGGTTAATTGTGTTGAACTGATTTCAGAAGGCAGAAGTACGTTCGCGCAGCGACGACCTTCGCGCTCTTCGTCTCCAAAGGAGAAGGCACGCAAGCAAGGGCAATTGGATGGGAATTCAGACCCCACCCAATCTCACTGTGCAACAAATCAAAGATTTTGGCTACTTAGTCTTAAACCCGGTTTGGGCTTTGGCATTAGGGCGTACCTTGAAACTTTTTCTTCCCTTCTGCACCCCGCAGTATGCCCAGAGCCGCCCGAAGGGCTGATAAAAAATATTCTCACAAATAGGAATAATTACACTGTAACTAGCTCAACTAGAAGAACTAGTAAGAGAATAAAACTACTGTTTTCCTACTTCTGTTTTAGTCCAGCAGCATTCAAGGAAATAAGCTTTGTATTCAAGGGAAGCATTAAAGAGGCGAACATCCGAAACAACACGAACCATCCCATAAGGACGTAAATCATCTGAAGTATAATAGAGCCGAAATAAAGTATGCCCAAGCTGAGATAAGATATCTTCGCAATTTTTTAAATAGCCAATGTGTTCTGGTAAGGCATAGACAGAGTAGCCTACACAAATTCCCAGATCTCAAATTGCTCCTGTACCATAGGTAGGACAAGGAAATAAAGCAACATCGACAAATGACCTTTCAAGCATTCCCCGAATCATACCGGAAGTGGCATGTTTAAACGCTCGTGGAGTGGCTATCTCATCGTATTGATTTTCGCACATTCTCGCTTACCGCCAATTTTTAATCTATTGGTTTAAAAATTAGTTAAATAAAAGTAGTTAGCCCTTGTTCTATTACCAGGAAGCGACAGGAATTACACTTGTAAAACAAATTTCCTACTCGGAAAAATTTATCCGCCTTCGGCGGAAGGCAGAAGGCAGAGGGCAGAGGGCAGAAGGTATAAATTATGTCTTTGATTCCGCCTTCTGGCTGGAGCCAACTGGGTATAAAACCCCACCGTCTACACGGTGGATTCAATCGGTTGGGGTTTGAATCCCCATCCGATTGCTCCTTCAGCATAGCTGCCTCCTGCCCTCTGCCTTTCTTCAATAAGCACAAGTGTAGATGCGTCCATAGCCTTAAAACAATCTTGATGGATGCATTTATCATATCCATTTCGGTAATTTTACGCTTGTAATTAGAATTAGATAAAGAAGTAAACAATTTTCTAAACCTGTTGTAGTGTAATTTTTCAAGTTGTTGAACGTCAGTTCTGCAACGTCTCATACAGCATTCTTTTTCAAAGCATTTTCATCCATCACACCAGCATTTTGTCAATATTTATAGCAAATGCACAGTCAGCTTAATGATTTTTAGGTAGGTGCATACAAGAGTGCGATCGCGTAACGCACCCTACGTCTCAAGCCTCAACAACTATCCGATTTTCCGAGAGTTGTACGTGTTACAACTCTTATCGATTGCGCATTGTAGCCTCTTTGTCATCCCGCAATCTCACCATCAATATGTGGGGCAACCTCTTGTTCAAAGAACTCAGAGTCTATTGCTTTAATTTTTCCTGCCATTTTTAGATGCCAACCAGCTTTTTTTGCAATGGCGATCGCATGCTGCGGTCCCTTGTCTGGCGCTAAGCGTCCTAAGAATGCCAAGTATGGTGGTTCTTGATGTTGGGCAACAAAAGGATAATTTTCTAAATCAATTCCGTGGTAGATTGTGCCTACGTAGTTCAGGTTTATTTGACGTTGCACGTTACTAATACTGACGTATGCTTGCTGCTTATGGTGGGATGATTCCTAAGCGGGAAAACCTGAGTGCGATTAATCCGTCTCCCTCTGCTTCCACGCCGAAGCATCGAACGGTAAGACATCTTTTCTTTCACTCCTGCAATAGCTGTACCTTGCTTGGGGATAAACCCCATTAAAACCAGATGCGACATAAACTTCTAAAGTTATCTCTTAAATCCGTTTCTAACCCTACGGGTATAGAAACGGTAGTTCAAAAATTGAGTCGCCGCAACTAAATTTATTGTGTCAGATGATAAGCACCAATGCAGTTCTTCTGCTTTTCTTTTAACCTGAAGGTTTTTAAAATCTACCACCAAAGTTATGTTAATTTATGAGAACAACCGTAGATTGAGTTGTTCAATAGCATATGGGGTATGAGTGGGGGCTATGCGTACCCTAATCGCTTTTTGAAAAATTAACCCCTATACAGGGTATATATAGGTTATTCTTAGGGTATATTTAATATATAAAGTTGTTATACCCCATTTGACCCCTATGAAGAACATTCACGCGAATCAAAAAATTTTTTGTGCAGGTTTTGATAATGGCTATGGAAGCGTCAAACTGTTGGTCGATGGTTTTGATGTGGTGAGAATTCCCAGTTACATCTCACGAGAAGACATGGAGGATGTACCCGGTCGGGTGGTTTATAACGGCAACGCCTACACTATTGGTGAGTCGGCTTTCCGCACTGGATACTACTTTGAACGGAATACGGACAACAACATTAACAAAGTAAATAACGCCCTCATCACTTTATTGGGTGCGTTAGCTCACTTGCCATATCGTAAGGCTTGGCACTTAAAGCTCGTTGTTAGCTTGCATGACGTGGCTCTAACTGATGACTTGCTGAAAGTGCTTAATGGTGAATATCAACCTTTATTGGCTGGCAAGCTATCTGATATCAAAGTAGAAGTTCTCAAAGTCGTACCTGAAGGTATGGGTGCTCTGGTGGGTAGAAAACTCCCCAAAAAGTTAACTGTTGTAGATTTTGGGAATGGGACAACACTTTATTCTCGTTACAACCAAGGTAAAAGAGAAGTCCATACCCCCTACGCTGCAGGAGTGGAAGTTCTCATTGGTGAGATTGCCAAGAAGATGAAACCTCTCAACGGTGGTAAGCTTGGGGACTTATCGAAAATTCGCTTTTGTTTAGAAATGGGACACACCAAATACAGCCGCGATATTGATATCAAAGATGTTTACAGTGTTTGCTTAAAGGAATGGTATGAAAGCTATTTGAAAAAACCAGTCAATCTCGCTCTTGATGCCAAACACCAAGGGGATGACATTTGGGCGATCGGTGGCGGTTGCTTGCTTCCTGGTTTTAAAAAACTGCTCGTGCAGAACGGGTTTGAAATTCTAGACAACCCAGTAGAGGCCAATTCTTGTGGACTATTTCAAATGGCTAAAACCATTGTCAACTCTTCTTCTACCAACGAAGCTTAGCAATTACGAATTACGAATTATATTTATTATGGTTTCTCAGCAAGATAAAACTCCAGAAAAAGTCCGAATCAAAGACAGCTATCGCGATCGCATCAAAGCAGAATCGCAACGATTGGGTAAAAGTTACCTTGAGACGCTATACTTTATTGTTGATTGCTACTTTGCGTTTAAGCAGGGCGTGTTACCAATACAGTCTGCGGTAGTTAACACCCATACAACCCCCATAGAACAAAATCAGCCTACTGTAGATGAGTCAACTCATACCCCAATTGACCCCCAAGTTGAATCCGTTGATGATGAGGAAACTTTTACGCTTGATTGGGAATTGTGAATGACTATAGATTACCAAACTACTGAGCGCTGCACCGACTGTGACAAGTTCCGGCTCCGTGGTAGGAAGAATTGCGGGTAGTAATGCATAGTAATGATTTAATTTTGTAGACTAGCATTATAGTGATGAATAAAATACCAGATAGCACCAATATGATTGTCCAGCATTTTGGAGAACGATAATGTTTTACGAACTAGTCGTCCTACTCGTTGTCGCAAGGTGTTGTTAAATCTTTCAATGTAGCTCGTTTTACCACTTTCACATGGACACTGCTTGGTGTCGTTTATTGGGTAAAACCTGTTCATAGGCTTCCCAAAAATCTGTGTAACACATTGCACATTGTCGATAGACAGGTGGTAGCGATTGCCATAATTGTTTTGCTGATTGGCGCTTGGCGATCGCCAATATGTACCCCAACAATTTCTCTGGTTGTAGCGTCGATTGCAAGCCAAATGAGCGTGTTTATTGGCTTTCGACCCTACATATGACCACATCTCATCCATCTGGATCATCAGCCTCTCTTTGTTTTTTTTTAGTCACTTCAACAGATTTAGGAACTTGGTAGTATTTCTGGTTGACGTAGTATTGGGGACTTCCAAATAATAAATTAATCAACAAAAACTAAGAAGCCACGTTGATCAAAGAATGATAATCATTTGAGGAGAGGAGAAAGGGGTTGCCGACGGCAACCACCTCTGATACCATTTTATTTTAAATATGCTACAGATGGTAAAGAAGATTTATGCTGAGGAGATGGACAATGTGTGGGGTAGTTAAAATAGATATTACGGAATCCGTTGAAACTCTAAAAACACTATTAA
>JAESGF010000296.1_pt1 | contig 18070 bp, 16 predicted proteins | sample 9269621 | NCBI WGS metagenome assembly JAESGF01 (sample SAMN14515066, study PRJNA621663) | algae metagenome | isolation source: Tolypothrix carrinoi HA7290-LM1 and co-occurring heterotrophs from dry rock... | place: USA: Makauwahi cave, Kauai, Hawaii | collected 2011-01-06
GGCGGCCCTTCACGAGCGCCAACTCAGGCCCTCTCGTCCTGCTCGAGCGCGGCGTTGAGGCGGATCAGGAGCTCCTCGATCCGCTCGTTCTGGGCGCCCTGCCCTTCCGCCCAGTCGAGGAGCACCTTCTGCTCCCGCCGCGCGTTCTTGACGAGCTGGCCGATCCCTTCCGCGAGCTGCTGGAGCGCGCGCGCCGTCGCCTTGTCGCCGCCAAGCTCGGCGCCCTCCACGATCGCCGCGAGCCGGTCCACGGCGCGCTGGAGCTCCACCGTCGCCGCCGCGGCGCCCGCCACCTCCATGTCGTCGACGATATCGGTGAGGGTCGACAGCCAGTCCTCGAGCTCGGTGTAGAAGCGGTTCTGCGCCTGGCTCGCCTGGAGGTCGAGGAAGCCGATGATGAGCGAGCCGGTGAGGCCGAACAGCGACGACGAGAACGCGGTCCCCATGCCGGCGAGCGGCGCCTGCAGCCCCGTCTTGAGGTTCTGGAAGACGACGGCCGAATCGCCGGACGAGACGTCGAGCGAGTTGATGGTGGCGCCGACCGACGAGATCGTCTGCAGGAGGCCGTAGAAGGTGCCGAGGAGGCCGAGGAAGACGAGGAGGCCGATGACGTAGCGCAGAATGTCGCGCTGTTCGTCGAGACGGGTGCCGACGGTGTCGAGGATCGAGCGCATCGTGACGGCGCTCATCACCGTCTGGTCGGGCCCGTCGCGGAAGAGCGTCGCCATGGGCGCGAGGAGCACGGGTTGGCGCTTTGCCTCGAGTCCGAAGCGGAAGCGGTTGACCCAGGACACCTCCCGGAAGAGGCGCCACACCATGACGACCGACAGCGCGACGCCGATGAGACCCACCGCGGCGATGAGGCCGTTGAGGAACGGATTCGCCTCGAACGCAGCGATGACGGTGCGGTATTCGATGAAGATGAGGAAGGCGACGAGGATGGTGAACAGCACCATCCGCCACAGGTAGACGTGTGGCGAGCTGAGACGGTTCGGGTCTTTTTTCCGCGCCATCTGTCACCTCTAGCCGAACTCGCCGCGGGAGGGAACGGACGGCCCCCTCCCCTCCCGTGACAAGTGGTTAACGCCCGGCCGATGAACCCGCGCCTGTCAATCCTTCGGCGGCCGCGGGGCGACCGGCTCCACCGCGCCGCCCGCCTCCTTCCAGGCGCCGAGCCCGCCGCCGACGTGCGCGACCTTTCTCATCCCCATCCGCTGGGCGGTCTGTGCCGCGAGCGCCGAGCGCCAGCCGCCGGCACAGTAGAAGACGAAGCGCTTCTCTTCGGCGAAGACGGGCTTGTGGTAAGGGCTTTCGGGGTCGATCCAGAACTCCAGCATCCCGCGCGGTGCGTGGACGGAGCCCGGGATTCGGCCCTCGCGCTCCAGCTCGCGCGGGTCGCGGATGTCGACGAAGACGACATCCTCCGCCCCGTGCAGCGCCCCGGCCTCGGCGGGGGCGAGCGTCACGATCTCCCGCTCCGCCTCCTCCAGCATCTGCCGGTAGCCGACGGTCACGCGCGGCCTCCCGCCGTCCGTCGCGCCTCGGCGAGGAGCTTCAGGAGCGCGCGCTGCATCGTCTCGTTGCCGGCGACGACGGAGCCGGTGTCGAACATCCTGTCCTTGCCCTCGGCGTCGGAGACGAAGCCGCCCGCCTCGCGCACGATGACGATGCCGGCCGCGATGTCCCACGGCTTCACGTCGTGCTCCCAGTAGGCGTCGTAGCGGCCGGCCGCGGTCCAGGCCATGTCGAGCGAGGCGGACCCGGCGCGGCGGATGCCGGCGATCCTGCCCATCAGCGGCTGGATCTCCGTGAGCGCCCGGAGCTGGTTGCCGTGGCCGAGAAAGGGGAGCCCGGTCGCGAACAGCGCCTCCCCGAGGTCGGTGCGGGCGGCGACACGGAGCCGTCGGTCGTTGAGGAACGCACCATTGCCGCGTTCGGCGACGAAGAGCTCGTTCATGACCGGGTTGTAGACGACGCCGGCGACGAGCTCGCCCTGCCGCTCCAGCGCGATCGAGACGGCGAAGATCGGGATCGCGTGGAGAAAGTTGCTCGTCCCGTCGAGCGGGTCGACGATCCAGCGGTGCTGCCCGTCCTCGCTCTCGGTGACGCCGCCCTCCTCGCCGACGAAGCCGTAGCTCGGCCGCGCCTTGCCGAGCTCCTTGCGCAGGATCTCTTCGGCGCGGGTGTCGGCCTTGGAGACGAAGTCCGCCGGCCCCTTGCGCGAGACCTGCAGATTCTCGACCTCGCCGAAGTCGCGCGCGAGCGAGCGGCCGGCCTTGTCGGCGGCGGCGACCATGACGTTGAGGAGCGCGGAGCGGGCCATCAGCGGTCGGTCATGCCGAAACGTGCGTACACGATTGTTTGCTCCGTCGTGCTCATCACATCGAAATAGGCAACCTCGCCATGCAGGACGGCGCTCCAGCTCGCCACAAGGAGGCCACCGTCATCCGATGTCATCCGCTCCGGCTCCGAGGCCCTTGAGACAGCCTCGACCAGATGCCCGATGAGTGCGTCGGCATCCCGAGCACCGCTCAATGTGACCCTGCACATCCCTCGCCGGCTCCCGAGGACCCGGCTCGCATCCAGAAACCGGCCCGAAGGCCGGCCTTTGTCGACGCGCCAAACCCGCTGATCCAGCCCGTCGTCGACCACGAAGTTGAAGCGCTCGCCGCCGGCCGCCGTCACGGCAGCGTCGATCCGGTCGAGGTCCGGCGCCAGTTCCGCACAGTCCGCGACGAAGCGGACCGCAACGGTTCGTTCCACCTCCCCGGCAGATGCGAACGCGGGCGCCGCAAGAGCGAGCGCGACGGAGAACGCGCGGATCACGGCCTCAGTCCGCGCGGCGGACGTAGGCGATTTCCTCGGTGTCGACGACGATCCGCTCGCCGGCGCCTATGAACGGGGGCACCATGACCTTGACGCCGTTCTCCAGCACCGCCGGCTTGTAGGAGGAGGACGCCGTCTGCCCCTTCACCACGGCGTCCGCCTCGGTGATCTCGAGCGTCACGTGCTGCGGCAGGGTGATGCCGATGGGCTTCTCCTCGTAGAGCTCCACCGTCACCGTCATGCCGTCCTGCAGGAACGCCGCGCGCTCTCCGACGAAGTCCTCGGCGAGCTCCAGCTGCTCGTAGGTGTCGTTGTCCATGAACACCAGCGCCTCGCCCTGCTTGTAGAGGTACTGGAAGTCCTTCTGCTCGAGCCGGACGCGCTCCACCGAGTCGGCCGAGCGGAAGCGCTCGTTGAGCTTGCGGCCGTCGAGGAGGTTCTTGAGCTCGACCTGCGCGAAGGCGCCGCCCTTGCCGGGCTTGACGTGCTGCACCTTCACGGCGGCCCACAGCGTGCCCTGATGCTCGAGCACGTTGCCGGGGCGGATTTCGTTGCCGTTGATCTTCATGTGCGGTCCGGATTGCGGGGCGCGTCGGGGCGCCGGATTGCTGGGGGCCTGCCGCGCGGGCGGGAACGGCTGCGGGCAAACCACAGCGGGGCTCGGCGCGCAAGCGGGGAGCCTCAGCGCGGCGGGCCCTTGCTCAGCGCTGCCGCCGTGCGGCAGCGGGCCTTTCGTTCAACGCTGCCGTTGCGCGGCAGCGCGGCGGCGGCCTTCCTCGATGATGGTGGCGTCGCGGGTGCCCATGAAGCCGTCGAGGTAGAAGTCCGACACGCCGTTTGCGCGAGCGAGAAGGTGCCACTTGATCGCCTCGGCGGGGTCCGGCTCGATGCCGCGGCCGTCGGCGAGGAGGTGGGCGAGGCGGTTCATCGCCTGCGGGCTGCCGGCGCGCGCGGCGCGGGCGAGGTAGGGCGCCGCGGCGCCCTCGTCCGGCGCTGTGCCGATCCCCTCGAAGAGGCGCGAGGCGTAGATGAGGGAGGCGGCGGGGTCGCCCGATTCGGCGGCGCGGCCGAACCAGCGCGTCGCGGCGGCCTGGTCGGGGACGGTGCCCTGGCCGCGCTCGTACATCACCGCGAGCGCGAACTGCGCCTCCGGGAAGCCGCCCTCCGCCGCCTGGCGCATGAAGCGGAACGCTTCGGCCGCGTCGCTCGGCCGCCCTTCACCCTTCAGGATCATCAGGGCGAGGCTGTGCGCGGCGTCGGCGTTGCCGGCGAGGGCGGCCGCCTCGAACGCATCCGCCGCCGTGGCCGGGTCGCGCGGCACGCCGCGGCCGGTGAGGAACATCGCCGCGAGGCGGGACTGCGCCCCGGAATGGCCGGCGTCGGCCGCGACGGCGTACCAGCCGGCCGCCTTGCCGAAGTCACCCTTCACGCCGCGCGATTCCTCGTAGAGGCGGCCGATCAGGGCGGCGGCTGCGGGGTCGTCGTCGGCAGCGGCGCGGAGAGCCACCCGGAACGCCGTGTCGTAGAGGCCGCGCTGGTAGGCGCCGAACGCGTAGTGGGTGAGCGTCAGCGGCTCGGGGGCGCCGCTCTCGGCGGCGGCGAGCATCCGGGTCGGGATGTCGCTGATGCCGACGCCGATCGGCCCGCCGCCCTCGATGGCCGCGGTGGAGACGACCACGCCAGGGCCCTCGCTCTGCGGCACGATGAGCGGGCGGGAGAGCGGCATCGGCAGGAAGCGGGCGCCGAGGAAGGGGAGCGCGCGCGCGCCGGGAGCCTCCGGGCGCCCGGCGGTGGCATCGTCATCGGCGGCGAGCGCGGCCTCCTCGGCGGCGGCGGCGGCGGCAGGGCTGCCCGTCACGGCCGCGGAGGGGATGCTGGGGGCTGCCGGCGAAGGCGCATCGACGGCCGGTGCTTCGCCGGGGGGGAGCGCTGCGACGACCGCGGAGGCATCAGCGTCGGGCGCAGGGTCGTCGCTGCCGAAGCGGCCGCTCCAGACGATCGGCGCCTCGTCCTGCACCGCGACGGAGACATCGTCGCCGCCGGCGGTCGCCGCGGCCGGCTCGTCGGCCGGGACGAGGGCGGACGGGAGCGGCGTCGCGTCCGGGGTGAGGTCGGCGCGGGCGGCGCCGGCTGCGGGCGCGAAGGACGCCAGCGCCTCGGCGGCGGAGGGGAGCTCGCCCGGCGCCTCGTCGGGGCCGATGGACTGCGTCGCGACCGGGATCGGCGCGTCCGGGTCGCCGGTGGGGTCAGTGCCTCCGGCGGCCCCGTCGGTGGCCTGCGCGGGAGGCGCTACGGCGAGCACGGGCGGGACGTCGTCGGGCGTGACGTCGCGCACTCCCGGGGCGTCCAAGCCGGCGGAGGGGGGAGCCGGGTCCACGGCGTCGCGGTTGGCGATGAGGGGCGGAGGGCCCGAGGGATCGGCCGCGAGGGCCTCCGGCGGGGTTTCGTCGAGGCTCGGCGGGACGGCGGCGGCCTGATCCACGACCGCGGCGATGGACGGCGGCGCAGCGTCAGAAGCGGGCGCCGGCGCGGCGAGAACCGCCGGCGGTGCGGCAGCCGTCGCGGTGCCGCCGGCGTCGGGCGCGGTGGGCTCGGCGATCGCGTCGGCGGACGGGGCCGGCGTCGCACCCTCCGCGGCGGCTAGCGGGGTGGCGGCGGAATCGGGGCCGGTGAACGGGTCTTCGGGTGCCGTCCGTCCGGCATCGCTGTCGGTGGGGGCTCGTGTCGCGGGCTGTGCGGCGTCAGGCCCGGAGGGCGCAGGCGTCGCGATCCGGACGCCGTCTGCGCCGGCGGGGGCCGGCGTTGCGGTTCGGAGCTCGTCCGCTCCCGGGGGTGTCGGCGTCGCGATCCGGACGGCATCGGCGTCGGCGGGCGCAGGCGGGACCTCGGCCGTCGCTGCGGCGGCCGGCGCCGCGTCCTCGATGACGGTCGTGCCGGGGGGCGACGGGGCTGCTTCTTCGCCAGCGCCGGCGGGCGCCGCCGTCGCGGCTTGTGTCGGGGGGGCGGTGGCGGGGCCCGACGGTGCGGCCTCGGCCTCGCCGACGGCGGGGCTCGGCATCGCGGCTTGCTGGGCGGCGGCGGCGGGCGGGGCTTCGGTCGCGACGGCCGCGGCTGCGCCGGCGTCCGCAGGGGCGGCGCCAGCGGTGGCTGCTGCGGGCGCACCTGCCGTGGCCGGGCGCGGCGGGGTCGGGCGCGGCGTTGGGATGGCGACCACTGCAGGGCGTGCGGGGGCGGCTCGGGCCGGCTCCGCGACTGCCGGCGCTGCGGGGGCAGGTGCGGTCGGTGCGGGGGCGGCAGGCGCTGCCGGCGCGGGGGCAGCGGGCGCGGCGAGTTCGGGCGCCGGCGCTGCAGGGGCGGCGGGCGGCGGCTCGTCGCGGCCGCCGAGGCCGGGGATCACGTTGCGGACGGTGCGGCCGGCACCCTCGATGGCGCCGGTGACAGGCGAGGTGACGGCGCGCCACCAGGGCCGGCGCTCATCGGGCTCGGCCGGCGCGGCGGGCGGAGCGCCCTGGGCGGAGAGGTCGAGCGGCGTGCCAGACGCCGCCGGTGGCGCCTGCGGTGCGTCCTGCGCCGAGGCCGGCGTCGCGTGGGCGATGCCGAGGGCCACGGCCAGCGCCGCTGCGGCGAAGGGGGCGTCAGACCTCATGCGGCACGCCCCGGGCGAGGAGGTCGTGCGCGGCCTTGACCCGCGCTGCCGCATCGTCCGGTCCGTCGAACACGTTCACTGCGATGAACTCCGCCCCTGTCGCGATCATCGTACTCAACCAACTTGCCGGTCCCTCGACCACGGCCGGCACCTCGAACAGCGCGTGCCACCAGGCGGCAAGCTCGGCCGCCTCCTCGTCGATGGCGGGGCCGCCGAACCAGATATAGTCGGCTCCTGCCTCGCCCAGCGTCATCGCCTCGTGACGCGAGGCGGCGGTCGCGCCGACCGTTGCACCCTCGGGCCGACCGCGCACCGTGGCGAGACGTCCCGCGAGGGCGCCCGCCGCGTGTGCGCCGTCCGCGCCGTGGCGCACCGGCCAGGCCGGCGCTCCGGACAGGAGCGCCGCCACTCCCCGACCCTGCGCCTCCTCGACCAGCGAGGCAACCCCCGGCGCGTCCGCGTCGAGGATGGCCGCGGCGACGTCCCCGGCCGCGAGCGCCCTGCCGAGCGCCTCGCGGCCCACATGCGGGGGAACGACGAGGATGAGGCGCTGGCGGGCGTGTGTCAGGCGGCCTCCCTTTCGTCCTCGGCCGACCAGGCGCCCGTCGCCGCACGGCCGTTCATCCGGGCACGGTGGGTGAAGGCCGCCTGCGCCGCCTTCACGTTCTCCGGCTTGCCGCCCCACGCCTTCAGCGCCGCCGCCTGCAGGGCGCGGCCGTAGGAGAAGGTCAGCTTCCAGGGGAGCGGGCCCATCTTGTTCATGATGGCGAGGTGCTCGGTCGCGAGCTCGTCCGACTGGCCGCCGGACAGGAACGCGATGCCCGGCACCAGCGGCGGGACCGTGGCTTTGAGGGCCTTGAGGGTCATCTCGGCGACCACCTCGGGCGCCACCTGCGGGCCGTGCTGGCCGGGAACGACCATGTTCGGCTTCAGGATCATGCCGTCGAGGGCGACGTTCTGCTCGAAGAGCTGCTCGAAGACGACGTTGAGGGTGAGCACCGTCACGTCGTAGCAGCGTTGAATGTCGTGGACCGCGTTGTCGCCGTCCATGATCACCTCGGGCTCGACGATCGGGACGATCCCGGCCTCCTGGCAGAGCGCAGCGTAGCGGGCGAGCGCGTGGGCGTTCGCCATCAGGGCGCCCCAGGTCGGCAGCTTCTCGCCCTCGATGTCGATCACCGCGCGCCACTTCGCGAAGCGGGCGCCGGCGTCGTAGTAGCCCTTCAGCCGCTCGCGGAGGCCGTCGAGGCCCTCCGTCACCTTCTCGCCCGGGAAGCCGGCGAGGGGCTTCGCGCCCTGGTCGACCTTGATGCCCGGGACGGCGCCGGCGTCGCGGATGACGTCGACGAACTTTCGGCCGTCCTGCGTCGACTGGTACAGCGTCTCCTCGTAGAGGATCACGCCGGAGACGTAGTCGCGCATCGCCTCCGTCGCGGTGAAGAGCATGTCGCGGTAAGCGCGCCGGTGCTCCTCGGTGTTGTCGATGCCGATCGAATCGAAGCGCTTCTTGATCGTGCCCGTGCTCTCGTCGGCGGCGAGGATGCCCTGCCCCTCCTCCACCATCGCGAGCGCGATGTCGTTCAGCGATTCGGTCATGCCCTGCCCTCGTTCCTGACGGTTTCCCGGTGACTCGTTGGCGGCGCTTGTAGCTTACGCGACCTTCGTCTTCAAAGCCTCAACGCCGGGAAGCGCCTTTCCTTCCAGCCATTCGAGGAACGCGCCGCCGGCGGTGGAGAGGTAGGAGAAACCGTCGGCCGCGCCGGCCTTGGCGAGCGCCGCGAGAGTGTCGCCGCCGCCGGCGACGGACAGCATCCCCGCCTCGGTCCGCTTCGCCGCGTGGCGGGCGATCGCGCTCGTGCCGTAGTGGAACGGGCGGAACTCGAAGGCGCCGACCGGGCCGTTCCAGACGAGCGTCGCCGCGCGGTCCATCTCGCCGTTCACGGCCGCGACGGTTCGCGAGCCGATGTCGAGGATCATCATATCGTGGTCGATGCCCTCGTCGACGGCGACGTGCTGGTGCGCCGCGTCGTTCTCGAGCCTCGCCGCGATCACGGCGTCCTTCGGCAGGAAGAGGCCACAGCCGGAGCGTTCGGCGGCGGCGATGATGCGGCGCGCGGTGTCAGCCTGGTCGGGCTCGTGCAGCGAGCGGCCGACGTCGAGGCCCATCGCGTGGAGGAAGGTGTTCGCCATGCCGCCGCCGACGACGAGCGCATCGACCTTGGAGACGAGGTTTTCGAGAAGGTCGATCTTGGTCGACACCTTGGCGCCGCCGACGATCGCCATCACCGGCCGCTTCGGCTTGCCGAGGACCTTGTCGAGCATCTCGAGCTCGGTCTGCATCGAGCGCCCGGCGTAGGCCGGCAGGAGGTGGGCGAGGCCTTCGGTCGAGGCGTGCGCCCGGTGCGCGGCGGAGAAGGCGTCGTTGACGTAGAGGTCGGCGTCCTTGGCGAGCGACTTCGCGAACTCGGGGTCGTTGCCCTCCTCGCCGGCGTGGAAGCGGGTGTTTTCTAGGACGAGGATGCCACCCTCCGGCATTGACGCCACCGCGCGGTCGCGCACCTCGCCAACGCAGTCCTCGCAGAAGGCGATCGCGCGGCCCAGGGTGGACGAGAGCGGTGCCACCACCGGGCGCAGGCTCTGGCTCTCGTCGCGCTTGCCCTTCGGCCGGCCGAAATGGGCGAGCACGATCACGCGCGCGCCCTTGTCGGCGAGCTCGAGGATCGTGGGCTTCGCCGCCTCGAGCCGCGTCGCGTCGGTGACCGTCCCGCCGTCCATCGGCACGTTGAGGTCCACGCGGACGAGGACGCGCTTGCCGCGGACGTCACCGATGTCGTCGAGGGTCTTCACCGTCATGGGGAGGGTCTCGCCTGCGAGGAGAAGGCCCGCCGGGCGGACCGGCGGGGTCGGCGCATCAGATGAAGCGCGCCATCGCAACGGCCGTGTCGGCCATCCGGTTCGAGAAGCCCCACTCGTTGTCGTACCAGGAGAGGATCCGGCAGAAGTTGCCGTCCATCACCTTCGTCTGGTCGGTGGCGAACACCGACGAGTGCGGGTCGTGGTTGAAGTCGGAGGAGACGAGCTTCTCGTCCGTGTAGCCGAGGATGCCCTTGAGCTCGCCCTCGGCGGCGGCGCGGATCGCGTCGTTGATCTCCTGGACGGTGGTGTTGCGGGTCGTCTCGAACTTGAAGTCGACCACCGAGACGTTGGGGGTCGGCACTCGGATCGCGACGCCGTCGAGCTTGCCGTTCAGCTCCGGCAGGACGAGGCCGACCGCCTTCGCCGCGCCCGTCGACGTCGGGATCTGGCTGAGGGCCGCCGCGCGGGCGCGGTAGAGGTCCTTGTGCATGGTGTCGAGCGTCGGCTGGTCGCCCGTGTAGGAATGGATCGTCGTCATGAAGCCGCGCTTGATGCCGAGCGCCTTGTGGAGGACGTAGGCGACCGGGGCGAGGCAGTTGGTGGTGCACGACGCGTTGGAGATGATCCGGTCGTCGCCGTTCAGCGTGTTGTCGTTGACGCCGAAGACGATCGTCTTCTCGTTGACGGGGTTCGTCAGCGGCGCGGAGACGAGGACGCGCTTGGAGCCGTTCTTGAGGTGCAGGCCCGCCTTCTCCGGCGTCGTGAAGATGCCGGTGCATTCCATGGCGATGTCGACGTCCTGCCAGGGGAGCGCGGCGGGGTCCTTCTCCGCCGTCACGCGGATCGGGCCGCGGCCGACGTCGATGGTGCTGCCCTGGACGGAGACGTGGGCCGGGAAGCGGCCGTGCACGCTGTCGTAGCGCAGGAGGTGGGCGTTCGTCTCGACCGGGCCGAGGTCGTTGATGGCGACGACCTCGATGTCTCGCCGGTCCGCCTCGACGATAGCGCGAAGCACGTTGCGCCCGATGCGACCGAACCCGTTGATTGCGACCTTCACAGCCATGATGACCTCCTGCCGTTGCGTGCGGCTTTAGTCCCGTCCACGGCACGAGGGCAAGGGACGGGAGCGGTCAAAAGCCGCCCGACGGAAATGGGGGCAGAGGCTGACGCAAGGAAGGGAAGGAGCGGCGAAGCCACCTCGGCCGTTGAACGGATCGATCCCGGGAACCTACAGAGTAGGTGGGCGCCGTGTACTCCAGCCCACGGGCCGGAACAGGGACAGCTCCCGTTCGGATCGATAAGGCCCCGGGGATACAGTTTGTCCTGACGCACCAGGCAGCCTCGCCTTCCCCAATGTAGGCGTCCGCCCTCCCCCTGCATAGGCCGCGGCGAGCGATTTCCGCGCTTCAGCGCAGCGTCTCCACCGTGTCCATGAAGCGGCGGACGCGCGCGGGGTCGACGGCGTTCCAGGTGTGGCCGTCGCGCTTGAGGTGGGTGCCGATGATGCAGCCGGACGCGTGCGTGAACACGTCGCGGACATTGTCGAGGTTGACGCCTGTGTTGGCGAGGACGGGGACATCGGTGACGGCTTCGGCGACGGCGCGGAGGTCTGCGGAGGCGACGGCCTCGCCCGTGAGGGCGCCCGAGACGAGGACGGCGTCGGCGAGGGAAGAGAAGACGGCGCTCCTCGCCTTGAGGCCGATGGGGCGCTGGTCGAGTGGGTGGGCGAACTCGGCGTTGACGTTGAACATCAGCGGCAGGTCCGGCCGGCCGAGGGCGGTGCGAAGGCGCGCCGCACCGGCGGCGTCCGGCGCCCAGAGGCCGAAGTCGGAGGCGAAGACGCCCGTCATGATGCCGCGCACGAACGCGGCGCCGGTGGCGGCGGCGATCGCGACGGAGGCGGCCGGGTCCCACAGGTAGTCGATGCCGAAGGGGACGGTGAGGTGGGGCTTGAGGGCCGTCACCACCGCCGTCATGCCGGCGATGCCCTCCGGCGGCGCCTTCAGGACGTAGGGGCGGTCGTTCTCGTTGCCGAAGAGGATCGCGTCAACGCCGCCCTCCTGCAGGGCGCGGATGTCGGCGAGCGTGTGTTCGACGAGGGCGTCGATGCCGCCGGCGGGGTCGTAAAGCGGGGCGCCGGGGAGCGCGCCGATGTGGGCCATCGCGATGACGGCCTTCGTCTTGCCGGCGAGGAAGGGAAACGGCATCGAAAACTCCGCGGCGCCGGTGGGGCGCCCGGCGCCGCGCCGCGGGCGGCCGGGCACGGTCGGTGGCGGCGTCCCGGCCGCCGTCAGAGCGCGGCGCGCACGGCCTCCGCCCGGGGGACGCCGGCGACGGCGCCGTAGCTCTCCACCTTCAGCGAGGCGGCGACGTTGGCGTAACGGGCCGCGTCGGCGACGCTGTCGCCGGCGAGCAGGCGGGCGAGGAAGGAGCCGGTGAAGCAGTCGCCCGCGCCGCTGGCGTCCACCACGCGGGCGCGGCGGGGCGGGATGTCGGTCACGGTGTCCCCGTCGGCCGCGATGGCACCCGCGTCGCCGAGCTTCATGATGACGATCCGCGGCCCCAGCGCGCGATAGAACCGCAGGCAATCCATCGGGTCGGAGAGGCCGGCGAGCTCGCGCACGTCGTCGATGCCGGGGAAGGCGATGTCGACGTGCCGCATCGTCTCGTGGATGACGGCGCGGGCGCGGTCGAGCGGCCAGAGGCGCAGGCGCAGGTTCGGGTCGTACGAGACGCGGACGCCGGCGTCCCGCGCGATGCGGATCGCGGCGAAGGTGGCATCGGCGGCGGAGGGCGAGATCGCCTGGCTGATGCCGGAGAGATGCAGGATCCGGGCGCGGCGGATCGCGTCGGCGGGGAGGTCCGAGGGAGCCATCAGGGCGGCGGCGGAGCCCGCGCGGCGGTAGGAGAAGGTGTGGCCCGTGGGGCCGTGGTGGACGAAGTAGAGGCCGGTCGGCGCGTCCCTGACCTGCGCCACGGCGGAGGCGTCGACGCCCTCCTCCCGCCACAGCGCCATCAAGGCGTCGCCGAACTCGTCTGCGCCGATCCGGGCGATCACGCCGGCGTCGGCGCCCTGCCGCGCGGCGGCGATCGCGACGTTGGAGGTGTCGCCGCCGAAGCCGTAGAGCCAGCGGCCGTCACCCTGGTCGTTGAACTCGACGAGGGGCTCGCCGAGGGTGACGAGCTCGCTCACCGGCGGACGGCCGGCGCTGCGGCCGCGAAGCGGCGGGCGTCGGCGGCGACGTCGGCGATGGACTTGCCCGGCTTGTAGAGCGCGGAGCCGATGCCGACGCCGTCCGAGCCGCCGGCGATCCAGTCGCCGAGGTTCTCGGCGTCAACGCCGCCGGTGACGCAGACGAGCGTCCCCTTCGGCAGCACGGCGCGCATGGCCTTCACAACCTTCGGCGACAGGCCGTCGCCGGGGAAGAGCTTGAGCGCGTCGGCGCCGGCGTCGAGGGCGCGAAACGCCTCGGACGGGGTGAAGACGCCCGGCACGGAGATGAGGCCGCAGCGCTTGGTTGCCCGCACCACCTCCTCGTTCAGGTTGGGGGAGACGATGATTCGCCCGCCGGCGTCGGCGACGCGCGCCACCTCCTCCGGCTTCAGGACGGTGCCGGCGCCGACGATGGCGCGGTCGCCGAACCGCTCGGCCTGGATGCGGATCGAGCGATAGGGATCCGGCGAGTTGAGCGGCACCTCCATGACGAGGATGCCCGCCTCCATCAGCGCCTCGCCGACGGGGACGGCCTCGTCCGGGCTCATGCCGCGGAGGACGGCGAGGACGGGCATCGCCCTGAGGGCGTCTTCCAGGGTCATGGTGGTCTCCTGTTCTGCGCCCTCGTGCCCCGCCGCCGCGTCCGTGTCCACCGTGAGAGGCGGCGCGGCGCGATCCGGGGCCGGAACGTCCGCCATCAGGCGGCAGCCGCGATGAGCGCCTGCCCGCGCGCCGCCGCGTCCTCGGGCGCCGCGATGACCGCCACGCCGGCCGCCTCGAGCGCTGTCCGGTACCGGCCGGCGAGGCCGGCGGCGCCCACGAGGATCGCCTCGCCGCCCGTCGCCGCCGCGGCCACCTCGGCGCCGATGAGGAGGCCGGAGAGGTAGGCCGCCCCCTCCCCGGGCGCGAGACGGCCGAACAGAGCCTCCGCGCGGACCGCGAAGAGGGCGGAGAGGAGGTCGCCGGGCCGCTCCAGCGCGCGGGCGACGGCGAGGCCGCGGGCGAAGGCGTCGCCCTCCTCGCCCTCCCCCATGGTGCGGCCGAGGATGGTGTGGCCCTTCAGCGCCGCGAACACCTCGCCCGTCATGAAGGTGCGGAAGTCGATGATCGCGCCGTCCCGCACCGTCACCCACTTCGAGTGGGTGCCGGGCATCACGAAGGTGCCGCCGGTGCGGCCGAGGAGATCGAGCGCGCCGAAGATCTCCGTCTCCTCGCCGCGCATGACGTCGGCCGGACCCGTCTCGCCGCGCAGCGCGACGCCGGGGACGATGCGGACACTGCCGAGCGCCGTGTCGACCGGGACGGTGCCGCGGGCGAGGCCTGCCAGCGTCACCGGCGGGGCGACGTAGGGCGCCTCGCGCCAGCCCTGCCGGCTGCCGATCATGCCGGACATCAGGATCGGCGCCGGAACGCTGGCGAGCCACGGGCCAACCACCTCGGCGAGCGCCGCCTCGAAGGCGCCGTTCGCCGCAATCAACCCCTTGTCGGAGCCAGAGCGGGCGACGACGGTGCCGTCGTCCTCCATGAGGGCGGCGCGGAGCCGCGTCGTCCCCCAGTCGACCCCGATCAGCACGCCCGCTCCCGCCCCGCGCGTCAGTGGCTGTGGCGCGGGACGAAGGTGCGGGCGATCTTCTTGAACTTGACCGCCGGCTTCAGGACCATCCCGTTGGCGAGCTGGTCGACCACGCCGCGCTGCATCTCCTGCCACGGCGTCTGGCTCTCCGGGTAGTGGTAGCCGCCGTTGGACTCGATGGCCTTACGCCGCGCGGCGAGCTCCTCGTCGGGGACGAGCATGTTCGCCTCGCCCTTCGCGATGTCGATCCGCACGCGGTCGCCGGTCTTCAGCAGCGCGAGCCCGCCGCCCGCCGCCGCCTCCGGCGAGGCGTTGAGGATCGAGGGCGTGCCGGACGTGCCGGACTGGCGCCCGTCGCCAACGCACGGGAGCTCCATGATGCCCTTCTTGATGAGGTAGTCCGGCGCCCGCATGTTCACGACCTCCGCCGAGCCCGGGTAGCCGATCGGCCCCGTGCCGCGGATGAAGAGGATGCAGTTCTCGTCGATATTCAGCGCCGGATTGTCGATCTCGTGGTGGTACTCCTCCGGCCCGTCGAACACGATCGCGCGGCCCTCGAAGGCGTCCGGGTCGTTCGGGTTGGAGAGGTAGCGGTCGCGGAACTTCTGGTCGATCACCGAGAGCTTCATGATGGCGCTCTCGAAGAGGTTGCCGCGCATGACCTTGAAGCCGGCATGCTGCTTGAGCGCCGTGTCGTAGGAGCGGATCACCTCCGGCCAGAGGTTCTCGGCGTTGCGGCAATTCTCGCCGATGGTCTTGCCGTTCGCGGTGATCGCGTCCTCGTGGATCTTGCCGTGGCGGATGAGCTCGGCGACCACGGCCGGGACGCCGCCCGCGTGGTGGTAGTCCTCGCCGAGATACTCGCCCGCCGGCTGGAGGTTGACGAGGAGCGGGATGTCGAGGCCGACGCGCTCCCAGTCGTCGATCTCGAGCTCGACGCCGACATGGCGCGCGATGGCGTTGAGGTGGATCGGTGCATTGGTCGAGCCGCCGATCGCTGAGTTGACGGCGATGGCGTTCTCGAACGCCTTCCGCGTCAGGATGTCGGACGGGCGCAGGTTCTCGCCTACCATCTCCACGATGCGGATCCCGGTCTCGTAGGCGACGGCGCGGCGGTCCTTGTGCGGCGCCGGGATCGCGGCCGAGCCCGGGAGGCTCATGCCGAGCGCCTCGGTCAGCGAGTTCATGGTGGTCGCCGTGCCCATGGTGTTGCAGTAGCCGGCCGACGGCGAGGCGGAGGCGACCATGTCGATGAAGCCGTGGTAGTCGATCTCGCCCGCCGCCATCAGCTTGCGCGCTTCCCACACGATGGTGCCGGCGCCGACGCGGCGGCCCTTGTACCAGCCGTTCAGCATCGGCCCGCCGGAGAGGCAGATCGCTGGAATGTCGACGGTGGCGGCCGCCATCAGCGCGGCCGGGGCGGTCTTGTCGCAGCCGACGGTCAGCACCACGCCGTCGATCGGGTAGCCGAACAGCGTCTCGACCAGGGAGAGGTAGGCAAGGTTCCGGTCGAGCGCCGCGGTGGGCCGCTTGCCGGTCTCCTGGATCGGGTGGACCGGAAACTCCATCGGGATGCCGCCGGCGGTGCGGATGCCCTCGCGGACGCGGTTCGCAAGCTCGATATGCGGCCGGTTGCAGGGGGAGAGGTCCGAGCCGGTCTGGGCGATGCCGATGATCGGCTTGCCCGACTGCAGCTCCTTCTGGGTGATGCCGAAGTTGAGATAGCGCTCGAGGTAGAGCGCCGTCGCGGACGGGTCCGACGGATCGTCGAACCACAGGCGGCTTCTGAGCTTCTGTTCTGGATTGTCGGACATTGTCGGCTCCTCCCGATTGGAGAAGGTCTAACCGATCACGCCGCCGGGGCAACCTGCGAATTTCGTGGGTCCCCTCTGCAGGGGCGGCGGCGCGCGGCGCCCTAGTCCGAGCGGGCATCCTCGTCGACGAGGCGGCGGGAGGGGCCGAGCGCGTCGGGGTTCGCGGTGACCAGGGGCGGCGCGGCGGGGTTCGCCGCGATGGCCGCCCGGGCGCGCGCGCGGGCCGGCCACTCGGGCGAGATGAGCCCGCCGGAGATGATGAGCTTCGCCGCATCTTCGACCGACATGTCGAGGACGAGGACGTCGCGCTTCGGCACGAAGAGGAGGAAGCCGGTCGTGGGGTTCGGCGTGGAGGGGAGGAAGACCGAGATCACGTCGTCGCTCCCCGCGAGCTTGTGGCCGACCTCGCCCTTGGCGTCCGTCGCGATGAAGACGAGCGCCCACAGCCCCTGCCGGGGCCACTCGATGAGGCCGGCCTGGCGGAAGGTGCGGCTCCGCTCCGACAGCGCCGTCTCGAAGATCTGCTTCAGCGCCGAGTAGACGGTGCGGATCAGCGGCATCCGGTTGAGGATCGCCTCGCCGATGTTGATGACCGTGCGGCCGACGATGTTGGCCGTGAGGAAGCCGAGCGTCGTCAGCACAACGAGGCCCACGACGAGCCCGAGACCCGGCAGCGGGAAGGGAACGTAGTTCTCCGGGTTCCACGACCGCGGGATCCACGGCTTCACGAGGCCGTCGACGAACTCGATGAAGGAGGCGGTGAGGTACGCCGTGATCGTCAGCGGCGCGGCGACGATGATGCCGGTGAGGAGGTAGTTGCGAAGGCGGTTGATGAGCCGCCTGCGGTGACCGATCTTCTTGCCGTCCTCGTCATGCATCGGCGGCTCCTCGCGCAGCGGCATTCCCGCCGCAGCCGCGCGCAAGGAACCCCGCGCGGCCCATCGCCCGCCGCGGGGACGGACACCGGGCCGAACGCTACTCCACCGTGACGGACTTGGCGAGATTGCGCGGCTGGTCGACGTCCGTGCCGATCGCAATCGCCGTGTGGTAGGCGAGGAGCTGGAGCGGCACGGTGAGAATGATCGGCGCCACGAAGGCCGGCGCATCGGGCAGGACGACGATCTCCTCGGCGCTCCCCTCGATGGCGGCGGCGCCGCGCTCGTCGGTAATTGCGACGATCCGCCCTCCCCGCGCCGCGACCTCCTCCATGTTGGAGACGGTCTTTGCGAAGAGATGGTCGTAGGGTGCGACGACGATCACCGGCACGCGCTCGTCGACGAGGGCGATCGGCCCGTGCTTGAGCTCGCCCGCCGCGTAGCCCTCGGCGTGGATATAGGAGAGCTCCTTCAGCTTCAGCGCCCCCTCGAGCGCGATCGGGTGCGACGTGCCGCGGCCCATGAAGAGGGCGGTCGTGGCGGGCGCGACCATGCGAGCGATCCGCTCCATCTGCGCCTCGAGCCGGAGCGCCTCGGCGACGAGCCGGGGCACCTCGGTCAGCGCGGTGACGAAGCCGCGGCGGTCGGCCTCCGACAGGGTGCCGCGATCGACGCCGGCCTTGAGGGCGAGCGCGGCGAGGGTCGCGAGCTGGCAGGTGAACGCCTTGGTGGAGGCGACGCCGATCTCGGGCCCCGCGACGGTCGGCAGCATGAGGTCCGCCTCGCGCGCCATCGTGGAGGTGCCGACGTTGACGACGGCGGCCACGGTCTGTCCCGCGGCGCGGCTCGCGCGCAGGCTCGCGAGGGTGTCCGCCGTCTCGCCGGACTGGGAGATGACGAGGGTGAGCTCGTCCTTCGGGAAGAGCTGCGCGCGATAGCGAAACTCGGACGCGACGTCGAGGTCGACAGGGAGACCGGCGAGCCGCTCGAACCAGTGGCGGGCGACGAGGCCGGCGTGGAAGGCGGTGCCGCAGGCCGTGACGGAGAGACGGCGGACGGCCTTGAAGTCGACCGGGATCCGCTCGCCCCGGACGGCCTCGGCCGCGACGTCGATGTAGTGGCCGAGGGTGTGGGCGAGCACCTCCGGCTGCTCGTGGATCTCCTTCGCCATGAAGTGGCGATAGTTGCCCTTCTCGGCGAGCGAGACCTGCATCGGGACGCCCGTCACAGGGCGCTCGACGGTGACGCCCGTCCGGTCGAAGATCT
>JAESGF010000297.1_pt1 | contig 17621 bp, 18 predicted proteins | sample 9269621 | NCBI WGS metagenome assembly JAESGF01 (sample SAMN14515066, study PRJNA621663) | algae metagenome | isolation source: Tolypothrix carrinoi HA7290-LM1 and co-occurring heterotrophs from dry rock... | place: USA: Makauwahi cave, Kauai, Hawaii | collected 2011-01-06
GTCTGCGGGAAGCATGAAGCAACTAGGTCAAGCGAAACGTCGAAAATCTCAGGCTGAAATTGCTAATAATGACTTGGGGAATGTAGAAACCCCAAGCTCAGGCGAAGCCAGCTTGGGGTAGTTCATCTCAAATGAACATACAACTGCATCAAGCCGGAGCGTGATATTACAGGCACTACAGGAATGGCAATCAGACGAGCGATTGTCGCTGGGGAACGTGACCCACAAGTACTTGCTGCCAAAAAACACCACCGTGTCAAACGTAGTGAAGCTGAAATTGCTGCAGCGCTCAATGGTGATTACCGCAAAGAACACTTGTTTGTTTTACAACAAGAGTTACAACTGTATGATTTTTACCAAACCCAAATTGTAGATTGTGACCGTCAGATTGAGGACTGCCTAGCTCAATTTGACGATAAAGTTGATATTTCACAATCTCCCCTTAAACAACCCAAACACCTTCGTCATCAACCTCAAGGTAATGAACCTGCCTTTGATTTGCACACCTCACTTTACCGGATGAGTGGTGTAGATTTTACTCGTGTTGATGGTCTTGGTGTCCTGACAGTACAAATTATTCTCTCTGAGGTTGGTTTAGACCCCTCTCGATTTCCCACAGTTAAGCACTTTACTTCCTGGCTTGGTGCAATGCCTGTGGCAGTCGCATCACTGGTGGCAAAGTTAAAAGTCAAGAGACCCGTCCGGTTGTTAATCGTGCAGGAAGATGCTTTCCGCATGGCAGCACAGACTGCGGGCAAGAGTCATTCTGCTAGTGGTGCATTTTATCGTCGCTTACGTTCTCGACTTGGTGCTCCCAAAGCCATTACTGCTACCGCTCATAAAGAACGCACGTATTTTCTACAAACTTTGGACAACAGGAGGAGATTATACCGATCCTGGTATGGATTATTATGAGCAGCGCTACCGAGAGCGAATGGTCAATAATCTTCAGAAAAAAGCTCATTCTTTTGGCTTTGAGCTTATTCCTCAGCCTTCAGCAAATACGGTTTCTTAGAAGAGGGAAAACGCCACATGCAGAAAGTCTGTCGCTTCTAGCCTTAACGCGATCGCAGTGGCTCTTCTCTTGCAGTGCTGGACTCACCATTACCCATTACCAATTCCCAATTACCACTTGTATAACGCCAAGCCATCTGGAGAGAATATGTCCATCCAGTAAGGTGAATCCCCAGTAACTCGCTTACCCGATAAAGGCAGCATTTGCCCCAAATACCCACCGACGCCGACTTTCGCGCCGTCAAAGAGCGATCGCTTCACCCGATGGGATAAGAAAGACGCGCCAAGTTCCGCTACACCCAACGCTTTACTTTATTCTCGCAAACTATAAACCACCCCAAGGGATATGGCTGTTTCCCGGCATCGATGGGAAACATATCTCAATGCAAGCAGAGTAGTGCAGCAATTGAGTCAGGGCGATCGCGCAACGCCGGCGACCGCCGGCTGCACCTTTATTTACTTTATGGAACAATCGCGGTCTTTACATCACCAAAAGCAAACGCATAACATCACTTGAAAAACAAGTCTTGGGACTTCAAAAACAGGTCGAGACTTTAACGATCCGTTTAAACCAAGCTTTCGTAATGCTACTGCGTTCTCGTCCAGATTTGGCGCGGTCTTTACAGCGCGATTGGGAAGAAATTAATCAAGACGCGACGCCACCAGAGCGAAAACGTCGCCATTTCTAGTATTAAAAACTACAAAAATTTTCTTCGTACCAATGCCCGTTTTAACACGACAGAACCAGGGGCGGCGCGCGTCGCCTCACCCCCAAAAGACAAAGTTTAGTTGTACGCCATCGGACTCGCCGTTTGAAGAAATAAGACAAGTGCAACAAAGAGATACGCCTTATGGGGACAGGCTTGTGAGCGTAGATCCGCTTTTTCACTCTTCGACTCGGAACTTCGGTTGCCTGTCCAAAAGCGAGCGTAGGACTGGTCGGCTCTCTTTTTCAAATAACTGCAATACACCATTTTTTGCCTGAGGGATTATTTCTAATCCCCCTTACGCGCGGGAGATGTTGGCTGTCAAATGAGTGTCCAGCATCGGACAAACGGGACATCAAACGAACCAAACGCAACCGTTCTCGCGATGCTTTTAAAATGAGAATCGGTATGGGGACGGTGCTTGAGCAGTCTGGAGATGATTTAATTGAAAAAGCCTCACACTGGGAAGCTGTGTCGAATAGCACTTTGGCAATACGTACTGTGTCAGGTTGAAACCGGCAAACTAAAGCGTAACTCAGTTACAAAGCGTATGATTGGACTACAAAGATGATTTGAAGAATCTCACTACACCTCAAGGCAAGCAGCACCTCAAGGCAAGCACTTACATTCTTAAACTTATGGCGAAAGTTGCCTTCCATGCTTTTTGATGAACTGGTGAAGGCAAAGGGCGCAACCAACTAACTAAAGTGAAGCAATGGTTAATCAGACATACACGGCTGATGTTTTAGTTGTCGGTGGGGGAACCGGCGGAACTGCTGCTGCTATCCAAGCAGCGCGAAGAAAAGCAAAAACTATCCTGGTGAGCGAATTTCCTTGGTTGGGGGGAATGCTGACTTCAGCCGGGGTGTCTGCACCCGATGGTAATGAATTAGAAGCATTTCAGACAGGTTTATGGGGTGAGTTTTTGCGAGAATTGCGTTCTCGACAGCCAGGAGGATTAGACAATAGTTGGGTAAGCTTTTTTAGTTACGATCCCCGCATTGGGGCGGCGATTTTTGCCGATTGGGTGCGAGAATTACCAAATCTGCATTGGATTGCTGGCAAAGTTCCCTTAGAAGTTTTGCGACAGGCAGATTGTGTTACTGGCGTTCGCTTTGCTGATTTTACTGTCAAAGCTAAGATTATTCTCGACGGCACAGAATTAGGAGATTTATTAGCTTTGGCGGAAATACCTCACCGTTGGGGTTGGGAATTGCAATCTCAGTGGCAAGAACCAAGCGCCCCAGCAAATTATAATTATATCACAGAAAAATATCCTGTGCAAGCGCCGACTTGGGTTGTGATGATGCAAGATTTTGGTGAAGAAGAACGACAAGAAATTGAGAAAGCACCCAATCAAGATTTATCAATGTTTGCAGGCGCTTGGGATGATTATGGTGCCGAGAAGTTTTTGAATTACGGACGCTTACCGGGGGGGCTGTTGATGATAAATTGGCCCATCTGTGGCAATGACTACGGCAAAGAAGTCGGGCGTTTGATAGAGTCAGAGACATCAAAAAGTGAGTTTTTACAAGAATGTCGCTGGCACAGCCAAAATTTTGCCCATTTTATCCAAAATCAGCTAGGTCATCGCTACGGCTTGGCAGAACAAGTTTTTCCCGAATACCGAAATTCCAGCACGGCTTACGCCCTACATCCCTACTACCGGGAAAGCCGCCGTTTGGTGGGACTAACTACTGTGCGAGAACAGGATATTTTGCCGATCGCTCTTGGTAGAGTTGCATCCTTAAATATCGAAGCAATCGCTATTGGTAATTACGCCAATGACCACCATTATCCCGGAGTCAACTACCAGCTACAACCCAAATCTATCCGCTGGGGGGGACGTTGGACAGGAACTCCCTTTACAATTCCTTACCGTTGTTTAATACCCGCGCAAACGGATGGTTTATTGGTGTGTGAAAAAAATATCTCTGTATCGCATATCACTAATGGGGCAACAAGATTGCAACCTGTGGTAATGGGCATCGGTCAAGCGGCAGGAATGGCAGCTGCTATGTGCGTTGAATTGAACATTCAGCCGAGAGATTTACCTGTGAGAATGCTGCAAAATGCTTTGTTGCAAGACTTACATTCTCCGGCTACAATCGTTCCATTATTCAATTTACCGCCCGATCATCCGGAATGGCTGGACTGGCAACTGTATTACTTAGACAACCCAGATGCTTATCCAGCTACTGGAAATTGTCCCATTTCATCTAATATTCAGTACAGTAACTTGCAAAATCAATACGTACAATCACTTAAAGAAGAATATTTCCGGGGCATCTTCCATCGCCTAGATCGGCAAGATTACAGATTTAGCATCACCACAGCAACTCAAAACCAATTGTTTTTACAACTTGTGACCTTGCGATCGCATATAGACGAGCAACTGCAAAATTTTATTGATAAGCAACCGCTACAAATTTGCGGTTCCTGGAATCGTGCTGGTAATTGGTTATTAGTTGAACATATTGAAAAATAATCATGGCATTTTTTTTAGTCAAAAACATTGCTTTTGTCAAAATGTCCGGACGCAGGAAAAAAAACTAAGTATAAGTTAAGTGGAGAGTTCCAAAATAGACACTTACTATGCGTGCAACTATTTCACTTCTAATTACTAGCTTAGTATTCGGCTCCTTAGCTTTTAACTGCCAAGCGATGGCAAATCGCTTATCTAATCTGTTCCTATCCTATGATGATTCAGAACAATTTATATCGGTGAAACCCAAGCCCAAACCCAGAACTAACCAACCAGAACTGCCAATACCTCATCGGGGTAGCGGACGCAGAGAGTTAATGCAATATGTCGGTCAGACATATCCTGCTGTTTAACAACTATAAGGGAAGGTAACTTGTTAAAGCGACAATTTTCTTGTAGCAAGAAAATCTTCATCGAGTTAAACAGGGTGTTATGTCAAAATATTTGATACATACACCCTTAGTACATATATAGCAGTAGAGATACAAAAACGGGCAGCGATCGCTCAGTACTTCGACACTTTTGCTTCTGTATACATACGAGAGTCGTAAACCTTGCCTCAAAACGCGAAGCAACCTAGCTTCACGGCAAGACAGCATCACAAGTTTTTCAATTACAACAATAATCGGAAAATTCTCAGCTCAACTTCAACTTATCTAGAAAAAATCTCATTAAGGCTATCAGTTAAGCTTTAGTAGTTCGAGCTGCTTTGATATTTGCAATGTTGTTCGTTCTAGGAAATAGCCTGAATGCTTCTCTACTTTGGTACGCTCACAGGCTTTCTCATGCGTCGAAGGCAGCTAGCTAGTTATTTGGCGTTGCTGAATTATTGACCTTTAATACCATTTCACGATCGCAACACATATAAATGTAGAGACGTAGCATTGCTACGTCTCCACAAAAACCCTGCAAGGATTGTTTTATGATTGCTTAGTCTTTTCTGTGCCCTTAATGCCGTTAAGGAACATCGGCACGAATTTATCCATAAACGCTTGTGGGTCGCGCTGCCAAGCCTTTTGTGCCGCCATAATTCTGGTAAACTGCAAGTCAGGTGCTAACAAAGTCTGCGGTAAGCGCTCCATTAAATACTGGGGACGTTCCCAAACAGGCATTGTGTTTGCCACTTCTACCAAGTTGGCAACTCGGCGCAATTCCGCTCCTAAGGTGATATCCATTCCGGATTCAAACGCTGCTTGTTCAATTGCTGCATATTTCCGCTTTGCCTTTTCCACCTGTTGTTGATGTTCTGGACTCTTGCGGGCAATTTCTGCTAACCAACGATTACCCCAGCGAACGTGTCCTGCTTCTTCTGGGAGAATTTTCTCAATCGTTTCCCGAATTTTAATATTTTCTTCGGTTTGGGGTGCTTGCTTGAGAGCGTAAATGTGTGCCGAGAAATATTCGCAACCTCGTTTTTCAGTGACGTTAATCGCTGCGAGGGAAGAAATCAGAAAATCATCAAGGTCTTTAACTGGATCTTTTTGGTCGCTGTCTAAGAGCCTTTCAAATTCGTTGATGTAGGATGAACCAGGGGGAGTTCCCACATCGCTTTTCAACTCCACCAACAAATCAGTTAGCCACATCGCGTGACGAGCTTCATCTGAGATATGATGTGATAAATCTCGGACTAATTCTGGTGGTTTGCCGTTAAGTAGTTCAATTACCTCAGTCAGGTCTTTGCAGCTGCGTTGTTCGCTGTAACGGTAGCGGTTGAGGGTGATTAAATGAATTTCGCGATCGCCCACTACCCGACTTAAGATATCTCTCGCACCCAAAGCATTCTGAAATTTACGTGGGTAAGCAACAGTCATAGTTTTTATAGAGTTTTGTAAACCGCTATTTTTGATAGTAACTTAGTACTAGCTCGGTTGATCGTTATAACGTGTAGCGATCGCCTCACCTTTTTTATCAAGGAAGGTTGGGCGATCGCGCGTGCTGCAAATATCCGCAAAAATGTTATGCTGGCTTATGAGCAATCAAATACTTACTCATAAAGTGGACTTGAGTTGTAATATTCTCAAAACCCGCTTTTTCTAAACGCTCCACCAAATTATCTGTGGTGTAATGCTTGTAGTAAGGTTCGTGGAAAGTTTCATGGAAGTTTTCCATGATTGGTTCCATTTCCGGAGAATCGCTCATCTGAATTGAATCACAGATAATAAACACCCCACCTGGTTTTGTCACCCGGAAGCATTCTTCAATTACCCGCTGACGTACCGCTGGGGGTAACTCATGGAAAAGGAAAACAGAAGTTACAGCATGGAAATAGTTATCTAAATAAGGTAACTCTTCCGCATTTGCTTGTAAGAGTTGCGGTAACTCCCCAGGTATTTGGGATAACAGTTCTATAGCCTTACGCAAATAAGCCGGCGATAAATCTGTACCATACAAAGACGCTTGAGACAAAGCAGCGCGAATCGACTTTAGAGTGCGACCTGTTCCACAAGCTACATCTAAAACACGTATTTGCCGGGGTGACACATCACTGAAAACTTTCAGCCCCTCCTTCAACAAAGCGAGAATCCGCCGGCGCATTGCATCCGCAGAACCACCAAAGAGAATTTCCACCTGCAAATCATACAAATTAGCTGAGTAATCACTCAAATAGCCATCAGTTTGGTGATGGAAGTTCTGTACATAATAGCTGGGATAACCCTCAATATCCACATTTGAAGAAAATTCTTGATATTTCTTTTGGTTAGCGCGTTCCCAGAGTTGGGGTAAATCTAGCCACATTGCTGGATAGTAGCGGAAAAAGTCTGACCAAGGGTTATCAAATAGTAAGCTTGTAGGATACACCCCCCGTTCAGCATCTTGCCAATCAACTTCAAGTAAGTTATTTAGCCTTTGTTGAACTTTGAATAAAAGCTCAGTTGGCAGCGGTTTGGTCTGGTGCTGACTGGGAGAGATGAGATTCATTAAGCGCGTGCTTAAAATTTTGTGTGCCAGACCAAAGTAATTTTTACCTTGCTGAAAAGTCTGATAAGTCAGTTTGGTCAAAGTGTCAGACATGAGTGAGAATGGCTGGGATTATTTTACCTGTAGTACTTTGTTGTAAATAATTGTAAAATTTTTCTCATCAATCTTCAGAAAGATGCGGACTAAAGGATGAAGTGTCAAGTCTGAAGTCTGAAGTCAATCTGAGCGGATTATTTGATCGCGAAGCTTTTAGCCGTTCACCCTTCTAGGGTGTCGGGCTTCGTAGTGGCATTACTTTACCTCATAAATATTAAGTTTTATTGCGAAAAGGCATTTTGTAACTTTGGTTACAGAATTTCTTGATATAGTAGTTATGTAGATGAAAAACGAATCTATAAATCATTAAAACAATAAAGAGGAATTTGATATGTCTACCCAAGAAAAAGCGCGTGCTTTGATGATGCGTCATTACCAGCTGGTCAAGAATCGTCAACAATCGATGCTGGAACGTGTTGGTGAAGAACTTGGTCTTCCTGCTGGCGAAGCATCCCATTACTGGAACCCGATTCAAGGCAAGATAGATCCTACCGTTCGTATGACTTACGATCGCAGCAATGCCACAATGAGCTAGGGACTCTAAATGTGTCTTATTAACGTAGTGAGCGATTTATCGCTCAATTTAATCAGAACAACCCAAGTTCCTAGTCAAAAAAAAAGCCACCACTAAAGGTGGCTTAATTATGTTCTCAAATACCGCATTTGGGCTGAGGTGAGGATTGCTATTTTCAGCAACGCTTACTCAATGCGTATCCTTGATTTAAGCGTTGAAACGCTTACGCTCAATTAAGATTTAAGCGTTTCAACGCTTACTACTTTAACAATCGTAGTAAAGACCAAATTCGTAAGGATGAGGACGCAGACGCATTGGGTTAACTTCGTTATCTAACTTGTAAGAAATCCAAGTTTGAATGAAGTCTTCAGTAAACACACCTGGTTCTGTTAAGAAAGCATGATCGTTCTCTAATGCTTCCAATGCCAATTCTAAAGAACCGGGTGTGGAAGGAACCTTAGCCAGTTCTTCTGGGGAGAGTTCATAGATATTCTTATCTAGAGGTTCACCAGGATGGATTTTGTTCTTGATACCATCTAAACCAGCACAAAGCATCGCAGCGAATGCCAAGTAAGGGTTAGAAGTCGCATCCGGACAACGGAATTCTAAGCGTTTTGCTTTGGGGTTATTGCCGGCAAGAGGAATACGGATAGAAGCTGAACGATTACCTTGGGAATAAGCTAAGTTTACAGGTGCTTCATAACCAGGTACTAAGCGCTTGTAAGAATTAGTGGTAGGGTTGGTGATTGCTAACAGTGCGGGTGCGTGTCTGAGGATACCACCAATGTAATGCAGCGCCATTTCGCTCAAACCAGCGTATTTATCGCCTGCAAATAAAGGTTGACCGTCTTTCCAGATAGACTGGTGACAGTGCATCCCAGAACCGTTATCGCCGAAGATTGGCTTGGGCATGAAGGTAACGGTTTTGCCGTATTTCTTGGCAACGTTCTTGATGACATATTTGTAAGTCATCAGCCAGTCAGCAGCTTCGATTAATTTACCAAAGCGGAAACCGAGTTCGCATTGTCCACCGCTAGCGACTTCGTGGTGCTGTTTTTCAATGGGTACGCCGCATTTTGCCATTGTCAGCAGCATTTCTGTGCGGATGTCTTGGAAAGTGTCGGTGGGGGGAACTGGAAAGTAACCTTCTTTGAAGCGCGGTTTGTAACCTAGGTTGGGACCTTCTTCTCTACCGGAATTCCAACGACCTTCTACAGAGTCTACATAATAGTAGCCGGAGTTAGCGTTTTGGTCAAAGCGGACATCATCAAAGATGAAAAATTCAGCTTCTGGACCAAAGAAAACAGTGTCACCAATGCCCGAAGAAACCACGTAGTCTACTGCTTTTTGGGCAATAACGCGGGGACAGCGATTGTAAGGTTCACCTGTACGCGGTTCTTGAATGCTACAAATTATACTCAGCGTCGGCTCTGCCATGAACGGATCGATCCAGGCTGTGTTCGGGTCAAGAACCATTGACATGTCTGATTCGTTGATCGCTTTCCAACCCCGAATGCTGGAACCGTCGAAAGGTACACCCTCAGTAAATGAACTCTCATCAATTTGGTTATGAAACACCGTGAGGTGCTGCCAAGTTCCTGGCGTATCGATGAATTTCAGATCGATCATCTGAATGTTGTTGTCCTGAATCATCTTCAAGACTTCTTGTGGGGTTGTCATGGTTACTCCTTGTATGCTTATTTACTAAGGTAGAACTGAAATTTTCAATGCATTCTGACCCTGCTTGGTGAAACCAAATTGTGAGATACCTGGAATATCCTAGAGATAGGACATCAGGTAGTTTTGTTGCATAAGCTACAAAAACTCATGATTAAAGTTTATATTTACCTTTGCTTAACGAGTTTCACAAAACTTAACAGTTCATTTCACAGGGTCAACTTTGACATAGAATCCTTATGTGCCGATGGATTATTTTTTGTGCTGAGACTTTTGCCGTAGCACAAAAATTTATAGGCGCATAAAAGCAGCCAGATAAATATCAAACCATAAATAGGATTGATTGGGAGAAAAAGGAATGCGGGATGCAGTAACAAGTTTAATTAAGAATTATGACGTAGCTGGACGGTATTTTGACCGGAATGCGATCGACAGTCTCAAGTCTTACTTTGAAAGTGGTACAGCACGAGTACAAGCAGCTGGGGCAATTAATTCTAATGCGGCGTCGGTTGTCAGACAGGCTGGTTCTCGCTTATTTGAAGAACAGCCGGAGTTGATTCGTCCTGGTGGAAATGCTTACACTACTCGTCGCTATGCGGCTTGTCTGCGGGATATGGATTACTATTTGCGCTACGCTACTTATGCGCTGGTTGCTGGTAGTATGGATGTTCTAGATGAGCGGGTGCTGCAAGGGCTGCGGGAAACTTACAATTCTTTGGGTGTGCCTATTGGTCCGACGGTTCGCGGTATCCAGATTATGAAGGATATTATTAAGGAGCAAGTGGCGGCAGCTGGTGTTGCTAATACTGCTTTTTTGGATGAGCCTTTTGATTATATGACGCGGGAGTTGAGCGAGCAGGATATTTAGTTTTTATTCGGGGTTCGCCTCAGAAGATAAAATAGGGCGAGTTTCTTTTGGAGACTCGCTTTTTTACGAACCGCGAAGACGCAAAGGGCACGAAGAGAAGATTGGTTAAGCAGCGATTGGATATGTTGTTGGTGGAGTTAAATTTGTGTGCTTCCCGCGCTTTGGCGCAACGGTTGATTCAAGCGGGGGAGGTGACTGTTAATCAACAAGTTGTGGATAAGGCGGGGACGGTGGTTGATGTGGCGGCGGATATTAAGATTAAGGAGCGATCGCGTTTTGTCTCTCGTGGCGGTGAGAAGTTGGCGAAGGCTTTAGAATTTTTTAATATTTCTGTGTCAGGACGGGTTTGTTTGGATGGCGGTATTTCGACGGGAGGCTTTACTGATTGTCTTTTACAAGCTGGGGCAAAGCTAGTTTACGGGGTTGATGTGGGTTACGGTCAAGTTGATTGGCGTTTGCGAAATGATTCGCGGGTGGTTTTGCGGGAACGCACTAATTTACGACAACTGCAACCGCATGAGTTATATGGTGAGGCTCAAAAAGCTGATTTGGCGGTGGTGGATGTTTCGTTTATTTCTTTAACCAAGATTTTGCCTGCTTTGTGGGAGTTAACTCAATCTCAGAGAGAAGCAGTTTTACTGGTGAAGCCACAATTTGAGGTTGGTAAGTCCCGTGTGGGGAAAAAAGGCGTTGTTCGTGATTCTGGTGACCAAGCTGAGGCAATTTTTCAGGTTTTGCAAACTGCTCAAAATTTAGGATGGAAGTACAAGGGTTTAACTTGGTCGCCGATCACTGGTCCTGCTGGGAATATTGAATATCTTTTGTGGCTGGATATGGAAAGCGAAACACCACCGCCTAATTTAGAAGCTATTCAGCAAGTTACAAAGTCTGCTGTTGCTGAATTGAGAAATTAAAGGTCGTAGATTAGACATTCTACTGCTTCTGGATGGCGATCGCAGTAGCTTTCTAAAGAAGATTTGCCTTTTGTTTTTTGGTTTTTGTGAGATTTCTCTGCTTGCAATTCTTCGACGATATCCCAAGCTACAGCGCAGTTAGCAGAATTGCTACCGCTGAGATCGCAGGTTTGACGGGCTTCTGCAATAGCATCAAAAATCACTTCTTCAAGGGTTTTGCTTTGATTCTCGACGGAGTTAATAGCAGCCTGGACTACGTTTGAGATGTCAGCCATGATACTTACCTTTGTGTGTTGATTTAGAAATCGACTGCGAGCTTCTGAATTATTTCAGGTGCTTAATTTCTAGTTTAGACAAGCTTCACATTAAATGCCGGTAGGAAAACCGTCCATGCGTTTGGGGAAGGGGAAGGGGGAGGGGGGGAGGGGGACAGGGGGAGAGGGGGACAAGGGGGACAAGGGGGACAAGGGGGACAGGGGGGAAAGAAATATCCTTTACACTTTGATTGCTGTAGATGCTAGCAAAAAGCTGTATCTCAAAATGGCTCTGTTGACAAGTTATTGTAAGATGTTGAAAAAATTTAACAAACTTGAGATAAATTGACAAAATCTAATTGGGTAATTGGTAATTGGTAATTGGTAATTGGTAATTGGTAATTGTTCTTTCTCCCCATCCCCCCCTGTCCCCCTCTCCCCCTGTCTTTGAAAGTCCCCCCATCTCCCCATTCCCGATTCCCCATTACCCATTACCCATTCCCAATTTTTAATTCTTGCCGCAAGCGGTACAAAATTGTATTTTGGTCAACTTGGGATAAAATTTCTTGAATGACGGTGCTAGCGCCCAATTGACCCCATGTGCAGCCTTTTTTCAGATACTCTTGTGCGGCTTTACCGATCGCATAGGCGCCATAACCGGCGATACCAGCTTGAGCGATCGCACTTCCGGCGAAGGCTGTTATATTGGTGGGATTTTCACCACTGGCTAAGGCGGTGGCACTTTTGCCTAAGCCTAAAAGCACGCTGCTTCCTAATTCTCCCAAAAGTAAACCGCCAGAACTAAATAAAATTGTCTTAAGAAGTGAACCTGCTTCGTAACCGGTCATCGGTAAGCCGTATAATCTTGCTAAGGAGCGAATTAACGCTAAGTCGGCAACACTTCCGCCAACGACATCTAAAAAGGCGATGGGATTTAAGCCGACTGCTAAAGCTTTATATTTGGTAAACTGCCAAATCAGGTCTTCTGCTTGTTGTTCGCGTAAGTCGATAGTTTTTTGAGCGATCGCTGTTTCTGCATCTCTTGCTTGAATCAGTGCATTTAAGGCGAGAAGCGATCGCCCTTCGCGATTGAGAATATTTAAAATTGTCTGTTTGAGTTCCTCTACTTGAATTGGTGGTGTCTCCCATTCATAAGTTACACGTCCATCAGTCCACTCAACCCGTACTTCCATTAGCGCAGGTTCCGCTGCTACCATGACAATTTCATCTGGTAATAGTGGCTTTTGTTGGGGATGTCCTGCACCGAGTTGTTGCAAATTTTTATAAATAGCTGTTCTATCTGTATCTGGATACAAGTCTATTTTGTTAAATACAAGAATTAGGGGTTTTTGCGATCGCCGCAATTCTAGCAGTGCTTGATACTCCGTCTGCGTAATATCACCAGACACGACAAACAATATCAAATCAGCTTGCTGCGCTACATCTCGCGCCATTTGCCCTCTTACCTCACCCTGAATTTCATCTAATCCGGGGGTATCAATTAATTCTACCTGAACCTTGCCGCCAGGAGTCCACCGCAGGGAACGAGGATACTGAGTTACGCCGTTAAGGGGACCTGTTTGGAGAATTTTTTGTCCCACTAAGGCGTTTAACACTGCGGACTTACCACGACTGACTAAACCAAAAGCGGCAATTCTAATTACGTTAGAGTCGAGCTTATTGAGAGTATTCGTCAATATTTCTAATTCTGGTTTGACAAAAGATGCTAATTCCAGGTTTGATTGCGGTTGTCCTGGCTTGCGAAGATATCCATACCAAGACAGCACTTGTCTGAGACTAGCACGAGCGCGATTTAAATGAGTTTCTTGGAGATTAGGCACGTTCTTGCCTTTGTTATAACAAGCTACATATCTATTTTGATTCAATTCCATAACAAAACTCAGCAATGCCTAAAAGCGCTACTGAGTTATTAATTATTTAATTATCCACAATCTGTGGTTAATTACACGTTTGAATTATGCGATGTCTATTAATATAAGTTAGATAAAATTGCGCTTTTCTGATAGAGTTTAATTATCAGCCAGAAATAAAAATTCCTGGCTTAGATATCTATCGCCAAGTCCGGTTTCCGTCTTCGTCAGTTCTTGCTTGACGAATGACATCGGAAATTTCTTCCGCATCTTTTACGTGGTGAAGTGCTTTTTGTTCACCATCTGGTTCATCGACAACAAAATAAGTCGGTACTGTGATATGCTCGCCTGTGATGTCTGGTGAATCTACTGCAATTTGTTGAGCTTTTTCTTCAACTGATTCTGGCTTATCATCAATCACATCTCCGGGATTGACTGTCGCGTTCTTTTCTTTAGGTGTTGGTTCTTCTCTGGATTCTATAGTTGGGCTTACTGGTTGCTTAATTTCATTTTCTGATTGATTAGCCATAATCTTTAATTTTCCAGAATTCGTCTACTAACATTACTTTATAGAATCAAAGCCGTGAAGAGTTCCTTCTCAAGAAAGACTTTGAGCATACGACTAAATGAGGAATTTATTAGTTGACACTCCCACGGCTTAAAGTAAGTAGGGTGCGTTATGGCTTGGCCTAACGCACCCTACATAAATATAGGACTTACGCAACAGTCATGAAAAACGAACCGCAGAGGACGCAGAGAAGCCAGCGCGTTGCGGGGGTTCCCCCTGTTGTAGCGACTGGCGCGACACAGAGGAATGAGGAAGAGGGAATTTTTGCGTAAGTTCTAAAATAGTTACTTTTGAGGTTGAAATGGTGTATACTTACCGCCTAGAGCCTCAACAATGGTGCGGGTATTCGCTTCCATCATTTTGATGTAGGAATCGCCTTCGCTTCCAGGGGCACCAATTGAATCAGAATAAAGTTGACGCGGTGCTAGTTTGACGTTGGCTTCTTGGGCAACTGTGGTAATTAAAGCTGGATTAATCGTTGTTTCGGCAAAAATTGCGGGAACGCCAATCTTTTTAACTGACTCTACCAAACGTTGTACTGTTTGAGCGCTGGGTTGTTCTTCGGTGCTGATGCCAATTAAAGTTCCGGCGATCGCTATTCCATAACCGCGTCCATAATATTGAAATGCATCGTGGGTTGTTATCAGTTTGCGTTTCTCAGGTGGGATAGTTGCAATTTCTTGTTTTATCCAACTATCCAACTGTTGTAATTCTTTACTTAGTTGCGTTGCGTTTTGGGTAAATTTCTCTTTATCTTCTGGCGATAACTCTATTAAAGCATCCCGAATCGCGTTTACCATCGCTCGTGCATTCTCTGCGTTACCCCAAACATGCGGATCTGGTACTATTTCACCTTTACCTTTATCTAACTGCAAAGGCTTGACAACTTCCCCCACTGCAACCTGACGCGCTTTTCCTCCAGTAGCTTTCATGATTTTAATCAGTCCCGGTTCCAGATTGTAGCCGTTATACAAAATCAAGTTAGCTTCTTCTAAAAATCTACTATCTTCTGGTCTTGGTTCATATACGTGCGGATCTGTACCGGGTTTGAGGATTCCCGTCAGCTTAATTTCGTCTTTGCCAACATCTTGCGCTAAGTCAGCAATGATGGTACTTGTCGCGACTACTAACGGTTTGCCATCTGCGTTTGGGGTGTTACGGTTATTTGCTTGGGTACAACTAAGTAAGGTAAAGGGTAAAAGGCAAAAGGTAAAAGTAATGATTGTTTTCAGCTTTTGAGCTTTTGTCTGGCTAGAGGTGCGGACTTCTGTCTGGGGTATTATTTCCATTTATATCTGATATTGCTTCCAATTATAGATGTTTTCATATTTGTCTCATATTTATAGTAAGCTCAAGGAAAGCAATATTTAACTTCGTTATGAAAACTGTCTCGTACCCGAAATTTGATTTATCCAAAAGGAACCCAGGCAAGATGCCTTTAGAAGTTGTCACAAGTGAGGCAAATTCCGCTGAAGCGATTAACATTGCTCATTTAGGGGTACACTACCGCACGCAAGAAGCTCTGAGAGACGTTAATTGTATTATTAAGCCAGGGAGACTAACAGGAATTTTTGGTCCCAACGGTGCCGGTAAAAGTACGCTGATGAAAGCGATGTTGGGATTGGTTCCCGCTAGCCGTGGTACAGTGTTGTATCACGGTAAACCTTTGATGCAGCAACTTGAGAAAGTTGCTTATGTACCGCAGCGATCGCAAATCGACTGGACTTACCCCGCTACCGTTTGGGATGTGGTGATGATGGGACGAGTCAAGAAAACAGGTTGGTTTCGTAACTTCTCCACAGTTAGCCGTCAGGTAGCGAAAAGTGCTTTAGAAAGAGTTGGGATGAGCGAATATAGCGATCGCCCAATTGGACAACTTTCTGGAGGACAACAGCAACGAGTATTTTTAGCCCGTGCTTTAACCCAAGAAGCGGAAATTTTCTGCTTTGATGAACCGCTTGTAGGGATAGATCAGAAAACCCAGTCAGTAGTTTTTCAAGTTTTTGGTGAACTCGCTGCCGCTGGTAAAATCGTCTTGGTTGTCAACCACGACTTAGGCGAATCAATCACCCACTTTGACGATTTGATTTTGTTAAATCGCGACTTAATCGCCACAGGAAGCCGCCAACAAGTGCTAACTGAAGACAATTTGTCAAGTGCCTATGGTGGGAAAGTTATTTACTTTTCTGATGCAGCGTAAATTGGGAATTGGGCATTGGGCATTGGGCATTGGGCATTGGGCATTGGGCAATGGGCAATGGGCATTGGGCATTGGTAATTGTCCCCCTTGTCCCCCTTGTCCCCCTTGTCCCCCTTGTCCCCCTTGTCCCCCCCTCTCCCCCTTCCCCCCCTCCCCTCCTCCCTTGACGGTTCGTATTACAAATAATTATGCTTCAATCATTAATTGAGCCGTTGCAATATGGCTTTATGCAGCGATCGCTTGTAATTGCGATTTTAGTTGGTTTGTTGTGTGCGATTGTTGGCAGCTATTTGATGGTGCAGCGATTAGCTTTGCTGGGTGATGCTATCAGTCACTCGGTTTTGCCAGGATTGGCGATCGCCTTTTTGTTGGGTGGAAATATTTTTATTGGGGCATTTATTGCGGGTGTCATCAGTACAATGGCGATCGCTTGGATTAAAACGCGATCGCCTATCAAAGAAGACGCAGCAATGGGGATAGTTTTTTCAGCATTTTTTGCTCTTGGTGTCACTCTAATTACTGTCATTCAAAAAGATAATAAAATTGACCTCAACCACTTTCTTTTTGGTAATATTCTCAGTGTGACAGTTGACGAAGTTAGAGACACATCAATCATCGCTGCGATAGTGTTGCTAGTCGTCTTTTTATTATACAAAGAACTGTTATTTTACACCTTTGACCCTTTAGGCGCTCAAGCTGCTGGATTGCCAGTAAATCGGCTGAATTTTGGATTAATGCTGCTGATTGCTTTAACAATTGTCGCCAGCATGAAAGCTGTAGGTGTGATTTTAGTTTTATCACTTTTAATAACACCAGGAGCAACTGCTTATCTATTAGTTAAACGCTTGCATCAAGTAATGATTTTGGGGGCAGGAATTGGCGTAATTTCTAGTATTAGCGGTATGTATCTGAGCTATTTTTATAATTTGCCCTCAGGACCTGCGATTGTTTTGGTAGTATCAGGATTGTTTTTCTTGACATTTTTATTTAGTCCCCAACACGGTGTTTTTACTTATCGTCAAGGAAATTTATCTCGCGTAAAGATAAGCCAGCGCCGTGCGGGGGTGGAGGAGTTTGAGGCGATGAAAGCGCAAATACGCGAAGAAGAACAATAAAAAGAATGAAAGCAAGATGTTTTATACTTATAGGTAAAACACTTAATTTAGTTTTTTACTATGCCCTACAGTCAATTTAATAGGACTTACGCAAAGTCACGCATGGAACGAACCGCAGAGTCCGCAGAGAACACAGAGAAATAAGAGTTTGGGAGAGGACGCAGTAGGGTGCGTTGTGCAAGAGCGCAACGCACCTTGCACAGGCGTTGGTGCGTTAGCTAAAAGCATAACGCACCCTACAATTTAAGCACTGGCTCCCCTACAATTTAAGTTTATTAACTAAAATACTTATAATTCAGGACTTACGCAACTGGCACATTGCGATCGCCAATTAGTAGTAATTTAGTACTAGAAACAAGTATTTCTGAAATCAGCCCTTTTTAGAATTGTTGATAGAAATGAATCAAGTAGATTCCGGG
>JAESGF010000298.1_pt1 | contig 17432 bp, 20 predicted proteins | sample 9269621 | NCBI WGS metagenome assembly JAESGF01 (sample SAMN14515066, study PRJNA621663) | algae metagenome | isolation source: Tolypothrix carrinoi HA7290-LM1 and co-occurring heterotrophs from dry rock... | place: USA: Makauwahi cave, Kauai, Hawaii | collected 2011-01-06
AGCATCTTTACGCTCAACTCTATAGCGTAATAATAGCACAAAAAGCACCACTGTGGGGTAAACCCCACGACGTGGTTTTCATCCCCGGCATGAATGCGCGGGGCTTTCAACCTACCTTTTTGTAAGAGGGAATTGTTACATCATCTCGTCGGAAGTTGGCGCTCTCTTTTTCCCAGTCTACACTTTCAGCATAACGCCGCAAAGATTGCTCATCAATCAAAAGGCGTACTACAGGTGATAAAAAACGTTCCCAAATTGTATCTTGACGAATCGCCATATAATTATCTCAGATTTATGTAACTTTTGTCATTATTTATTTACATATTTTAATACATTTGGGAAAAATCTGGTATTTGTGCAGGCGATCGCCTATTTTGTACTACATGTGTTACAATAATAATACAAGCTTGCTTTATTAGAGTAGTTAATCAGCTTCACGAAAATTTAGGAAGCCGACAAACTGAAAATTAAACTGTCTAGTTAGTAGATAGTGGATAGTGGATAGTGGTTAGTAGATACTGGATAGTGGATAGCAACGCTCGAACGCTCCAACTAACAACCAACAACTAACAACCATCAACCAACAACTATCAACCAACAACTATCAACCAACAACTATCAACCAAAATAAATATTATGCCCTACGAAAACTTAGAAATATCCACACCATCCCCTGTTTTATCTTGGGCTAATCACCCCTTAAAATCAGACGAAATTAAAATGGCGAAGAATGTTGCATCGCTGCCATTTGTATTTAAACACGTTGCCTTGATGCCAGATGTTCACTTAGGTAAAGGAGCCTTAGTTGGTTCAGTAATTGCCACAAAAGAAGCAATTATTCCGGCTGCTGTCGGTGTAGATATTGGTTGCGGTATGATGGCAATTAAAACACCATTTAAAGGTGAACAACTCGAAGGCAAACTGAAGAAAATCCGCTTGGATATTGAAGCAGCAATTCCAACAGGATTCAACGAAAATAAAGACGTTGAAAAAACCGTCACCAACTGGCAACGCTGGGGTGATTTTAAAGACTTGCATCGTGGGGTGCAAGACTTGCAAGGCAAAGCCATGCGACAAATGGGTTCTCTCGGTGGAGGAAACCACTTTATTGAAGTTTGCCTTGATACTGAAAACTCTGTTTGGCTGATGCTGCATTCTGGTTCCCGCAACATCGGCAATAATCTAGCACAGTGCCACATTCATACTGCGAAGGAATTAGCAAAAATGGCAGGTAATAACTTACCTGACCCCGATTTAGCTTATTTCGTTGCCGGAACGCCAGAATTTCAGGCATATTGGCATGATTTGCAATGGTCGCAGGATTATGCGCGTGTTAACCGCGATGTAATGATGGCACGTTTTAAGCGCATTGTCGAGAAACATCTCGCAGGTGGAAAGGCAATTAAACCTTTATTAGAAGTAAATTGCCATCACAATTATGCTGAGAAAGAAGTACATTTTGGTGAAGATGTGTACGTAACTCGCAAAGGTGCAGTCCGCGCACAAGAAGAAGACTATGGCATTATTCCCGGTTCAATGGGGGCAAAATCCTACATTGTTAAAGGTAAAGGTAATGCTCACAGCTTTTGTTCTTGCAGTCATGGTGCGGGACGTTTGCTATCTCGAAATAAGGCAAAAAATGCCTATACACTCGATGATTTAATTGAGCAAACAAAGGGTGTAGAATGTCGCAAAGATACAGGAGTTTTGGATGAAATTCCTGGCGCTTACAAGCCGATAGAACAAGTCATGGCAAATCAATCAGATTTGGTTGAAGTTGAGGCAACGCTGAAGCAAGTTCTTTGTGTGAAAGGATAAATTTAAGTAGGGTGGGCAATGCTCACCTTTTTTTTAACGCAGAGGAGCGCGGAGTGAAGCGCAGAGGAGCGCAAAGAAATAAGAGGAAAATAAGTATCAGTAACAAGTTATTTTGAAGTTAGCGATTAGACTTGTCTATATAAATAAAAATATTATGCTAAATACTGAATACGAACAACAATACAAGCAAGAAGTAATCGATTTTTTTAACAGTAGAATAACCTACGACAACGATTACACCATTCGTCGCGCTCTCCCCCTACTAGAACTAGTTCCGCTACAAAACAAACAAAAAGTATTAGATTTGGCAACTGGCACAGGTATAATTGCGATTGCCGCTGCACAAATTGTTGGTGAAGGTAAAGTAATTGGAGTAGATTTTTCTTTAGGAATGCTCGCGCAAGCACAAAAAAAGATTGATGACTTAAACTTGCAAAATATCGAACTAATTGAAGCTGATGCAGAATATATAAACTTTGATGATGAAAGTTTTGATATAATTTTTTGTTCCACTGCAATAGTATATTTTAGAGATATTCCTGCTGCTTTAAGCAAGTGGTATCGTTTTCTGAAAAAAGGTGGAGTTGTGGCATTTTCTTGTTGCTCTGAGGAATCTTGCGAAGCACCAGGCATCATTGCAACTTGTGCTAAATATGGTATTTCTCTTTTCAATATCAATGAGCCAACAGGTACACCCGAAAAGTGTCAAAACATGCTAAAAGAAGCTGGATTTAAAGATATTAAAGTTAAGTCTCAGCAATTTGGTTTTTACCGCAGTTTTGAGCAAGCTAAACAATGGAATGGAGGATGGTTTCATCCGAGAGAAAATCCTTTGTTACAGGTGTCATCAGAGCAAATGGCAGAATTGAAAGCAGAATATTGTAAACAAATTGAGGCTTTGGTAACTGAACAAGGTGTGTGGTATGAACATATGGCTTTTTTCGTAACTGCTAATAAGTGTAGTTAATCACAACGGATAATAATTTAAATGCTCGATGAATACAAACAGCAAGTAGCCAATCACTTCAATGCAAGAGTTGACTATGATAGTAGTGAAATAGCGCATATTCGCGCTTTGGGTTTACTTGAATTAGTGCAATTGCAAAAAGGGCAAAAAATATTAGATATTGCCACTGGTACGGGTATTATCGCTCTAGCTGCATCGGAAATTGTCGGTGATGAAGGTGAAATTATCGGTGTGGATATTGCCGAAGTTTTATTAAATCAAGCACAAGAAAAGATAGAAAGTGCAGGTTTAAAAAATATTGAATTAATTGAAGCTGATGCGGAATATTTGAACTTTGCTGAAAAGAGCTTTGATGCAATTTTTTGTTCTTCAGCGATTGTGTTATTTACAGATATCCCGGCAATTTTACACAATTGGTATCGCTGGCTGAAACCCGGTGGAATTGTTGCTTTTCATGCTTGGGCAGAAACAGGGATGATGACACCGATTATTACTAAAGCTTGCGCTAAATATGGTGTTTCTCTGCCAAATATTCATCAACAACTGGGTACACCTGAAAAATGTGAAACGCTGTTACAACAAGCTGATTTTGAAAATATCGAAGTAAAAATTAAACAATTGGGTAAATATCTCAGCGTTGATGATGCGAAAAAGTGGTGGGGTGGTACTTGGCTTCACCCCAAAAATCCATTGTTGGAATTATCGGTAGAGAAAATCGAAAAAATCAAGGCTGAATATGCAACACAAGTTGAAGTTTTAGCAACTGAGGAAGGTGTTTGGCTAGATATTACTACTTTTTTTGTTTTGGCGCACAAGTGAGCATAGAACGCAATCTAACTTGCTAAATTATTCAGCCAATTAACCAAATCTGTCTCACTATTAAAATCTAGTAATGCTTCCCCTAAGTCTTCCAATTGTGTAAGAGATAAATTCTCTATTTGAGTCTGTAATTGAGAGTTAATTGCACCAATTCGACGAGTTAGTAAGCGTTTAACAAGCCTTAGTTCTGATTGTCTTCCTTCTTCTCTTCCCTCTTGGAGAATTTCTTGATAAATTACAGATTCTCTCATATCTTCCCTCCGAAAAAGTTGACGAACTAGTTCTGTATCGAATACTAACCCCGCTAGCAATTGTGTACATGCCGAGATGCTTTGCTGGATTGCTGTTTCTTCAATCATACTCACTTTGACTGCAATCTGTTGAAGCAAGGTTTCAGGCGAATCTGTTTGTGCTAGAGTTGCCAAGGGAAGTAAAGCAGAAGATGTCAGCAACGGTTCTGGGTTTTGCTCCCACATACGGATGACGCGGTAGCGGTGAGAGGTATTACGCGCTGTAAATTGCTCAACAAATGCAGCTTCTGAAGAAGTGGGTTTAAGAAAAATTACTATTTGCTCAATATCGCAGTTGTATTGACGATAAAGCCGCACCCAGTAGTCTAGCATCCGCAACGGCAAAGGCGGTAGCGATGCAGGTAAAGTTTGAAACTCTATATGCAAAATTTGGTTGGCAGTTTGCAGAAAAGTTACTGAGTCAGCGCGGATGGGTTCTTGGTTTAATTCGGTTTTGAGGATTTGAATATCCCTCGGTTCAGATGCTAGTAACCAGCGGATGAATTGTTCTGGATACTGTTCAACTAGATATTTTAGGGTGTTGTCGTATGTCACTTAGATATTAGACTGTAGGGTGTGTTGTGCAAGAGCGCAATGCACCTTGGACAGTCGTTGGTGCGTTAGCTAAAAGCATAACGCAACGCCAGATGCTACAACGGAGGGAACCTCCGCAACGCACTGGCTCCCCTACAATTTAAGTTTATTAACTGTTCAACTAAATATTTTAGGGTGTTGTCGTATGTCACTTAGATATTAGTTTGCCTAAAAATGATTGTAGAGACGTTCCGATGGAACATCTCTACTTGATGTAATATTGTGTCGGATGAATCCAAATTACATTGTCAAAGATTGAGTATCAGTCTCAATTAACTTCGCTAAATCTCGCAAGAATGCAGCAGCATCAGCACCATAAATAATCCGATGATCGCAAGTAATATTAACTTGCATTTGTTGCTTGACACCAAACAAACCATCAGATGTAGCTACAACTTGCGGACTTGATGCACCGATCGCTAAAATTGAACCTTGTCCGGGTGGTAAAATTGCATCAAATTTGTCTACACCAAACATCCCCAAGTTCGACACGGTAAATGTGCCGCTGTTGTATTCTTCTGGTTGCAGCTTTTTGACTCTCGCACGCTCTACCAAAGATTTCCAATTACGCGATACAGAATATATATCCAGCATGTCTGCATTCTGTAACACGGGCGTAATTAATCCGCCATCATCCATTGCCACTGCTACAGCAACGTTGATATCAGAGTGATATACGATACCTTGTTCTGAGTAGCTAGCATTTAACAACGGGTGTTTTTGCAATGTCACCGCTACGGCTTTCGCTAGTAGTGCTGTCATTGTCACACCTTTAGATTTTATCTGTTTGTAAAGCTTGTCTAACGCATCAGTAGTAATTGTGTAACCTACATGAATTACAGGCACGGAGAGGCTAGCTACCATATTCCGCGCTACGGCATTTTGCAAGGTGGTCATAGGCACTATTTGACCCGGAATGGGTGCAGGTGCAGATGCGGCGACAGGTGTAGGTGCAGGTGCAGCGGTCTTAGTGACTTGTGCAGGGGGTGGAGATGCAACGGGTGCGGCGGGTTGCTTAGTACCAACAGATGCCTCGACATCTGATGCCACGATGCGTCCGTAGGGACCGCTACCCGTGAGGTTACTGAGATCAACCTTCATTTCCTTCGCCAACTTGCGAGCGCGGGGTGAAGCTATCAGCCGTCCTTCCCGATGATTGGAGCCATTTTGAGATGCTAAGGCAGGTGTTTGTGTGGCTGGTGCTGCCATTTGTCCGGGTGCGGTGGCAGCGGTAACTTCGGAAGTAGCAGCTTTCTCGTCTCCTACGTTCGCTTGCGCTAATGCTTGCTCTATCTCCGCTTCTGTTTCTGCCAATAAGGCGATCGCTGAACCTACAGGGGCACTTTCACCAGCTTGTACCAGAATTGTGGCAAGATATCCCTCATAAAAGGATTCTACATCCATATCTGCTTTATCTGACTCAACAACCACCACTGTTTCGCCTTTTTCCACTTTATCGCCTGGAGATTTCACCCAGGAAACAATTTTGCCCTCAGTCATGGTGGAACTTAGCGCCGGCATAAATACTTCTTGGATGCTCATAGTCGGGTGGTTTTGAAATCGATAATTTATGGACTTTAACAGCTTTTGCTTTATGCGAATTGTAGCTTGACCCAGGACTTTTGGATGTTCGATTTTAGATTTTAGGTTCCGGGAATGGGGCAATGGGCAATGGGCAATGGGCAATGGGCAATGGGCAATGGGCAATGGGCAATGGGCAATGGGCAATGGGCAATGGGCAATGGGCAATGGGAATAAAAAGAAGCGATCGCGTATTTCACTTGCCCCATGCCCCATGCCCCATGCCCCATGACGGCAGATGCGTGACTGTCGGCAGAGCCTTTCCAACGCACTGCCTCCCCCATGCCCCATGCCCCATGCCCCATGACGGCAGATGCGTGACTGTCGGCAGAGCCTTTCCAACGCACTGCCTCCCCCATGCCCCATGCCCCATGCCCCATGCCCAATGCCCCATTCCCGGAACCTAAAGACAAAGCAAAGGTCTATATGATTTATTCTCCTCTTCATCGCTCACTAAGATAAAAAAGCTACTGAAATGTAGAGGATATGGGGTGAAATTTCCATCTAAAATTCTGAGTTGGTAATCAACGTGTTTGAAATTTCTGTTTAATTTTATGTCGGGATTGAAGTTATTTTTGATTTTCATACTGAGTATCTTTGCCACTGTTGGGGCTGGATTTTATATCATGCAGCGCCAGCCGTCAGCATCGATTTGGGGTGATGACAACAGACAACAACAGCAATTTTCGGCGATACCACAAGCTCAACATATTGAGGTATATACAGAAAGAGCAACTTATAAAACTATACCTCTACAAAATCTCAATTCTTCTCTCCAGGGTAGCGATCCGGCTACACTTGCCCTGAATGCTTTTGATGATGTGGTATCACACAAAGCAACGCGAAAGGTGGAGGTAGTTTATCCGCAACCAAATCAAGCGATGGTGACGATTACACAGATGAAGCAAGCGGATAATGCTGTCGGTACGGTTAAATACCGCGTGGAGATGACAACTTTTGGGCGATCGCTTTTAATTAGTTCACCCCCCGTTTGGCAAATTGTCTGGGCAGGTTCCCAGGTACAATGTTGGTCTGGGAACCGCCCCCACAAAAATTCAATTTCTACCTGTGGATAGATGCGATTTTGAGTGAGGAGTTAAAAGTTAGAAGTTAGGAGTGAGGAGTTAAAAGTTAAAAGTGAGGAGTGAGGAGTGAGGAGTGAGGAGTTAAAAGTTAAAATTCACAACTCATAACTCATAACTCATAGCTCATAACTCATAACTCATAACTTATAACTCATAACTCATAACTGGTGAATTTAAACGTCACCGCGAATTTCTTCGACAACACCATCGCGCAGAACGATTTCGACTTGCATTTTGCTGATCAGGTTATCACCTGGTTCGACGCGGAAAAAGCCTTCCATTTGAAATTGGGGGACTTCCTGATCCAATTCCAGAAACTGCACTTGCTGGAGGTTTTGCAAACTTTGATTTTTTTGCTCTAGCAGTTCGCTTTTCTTTTGGTTGACTTGGACTTGGATATTTTCGATTTGTTGCAGGGTTTGGGGTCCTGGAGGTTGTAAACTCTGCTTTTGAATTTCAGCGATCGCTCTTTGTCCTTGAGTGTCTAGCTGTTGCAATTGCTGATCGGTTTGATTGATCTGCGTTTGCAGTTGCTGCTGTACTTCCTCTTTCCAAAGAGGTGTGACAATCACTTTGACGTTAACGACTCGCTTTAAAAGCAGTTGAGGTTTGGAGACATCCATAAAAGTTTCACGTTCACTCTATTTGTTTGCAATGGAAATTATCAGGCAAACATGCCGTCAATAATATCGCGATAGCGTTCCATGACGACGTGACGACGAATTTTTAAGGTTTGTGTCATCATGCCATTTTCTATCGAAAACGGCTCCAGGATTAGTTTAAATGGACCAATACGGTCATCCGCTCGATAACCTGGACGATTTTGCACTTCCCGATTCAATTCTTGCCGAAATAAATCCTGGCTCATTTTACTCTCAAGGTTTATTTTTTGACTTGTCGTCTCGGTAACATTGTCGTCCTGTATACATAATTCTAGATTATGACTTTCTGCCCATTTTTGCAGAGCTTCTAAATTTGGTACAATCAAAGCACCTAAGCTGCGTTTATCTTGCCCTACAAGCATTATTTGGTCGATATAAGGCGATCGCACGCACGCATCTTCAATCGGCTGTGGCTCGATATTTTCGCCGTTGCTTAAGACTATCGTATCCTTTGCCCTTCCAGTCAGCACTAAATCTTTTCCTGGTGTCACCCAACCCAAATCACCACTATCAAACCAACCTTCGGCATCAATTGCTTTTGCTGTCGCTTCCGGATTTTGGTAATATCCTTGCATAATTTGCGGTCCTTTCAACAGCACTAAACCTTTTTCCCCAGTTGGTAGCGGTTTACGAGTTTCTGGATCGACGATTTTATTTTCTGTACCCGGAAGTGGTTGTCCAGATGAACCGCGTAAATTCCGCGAAGTACGACGCACATTTGTTACCGGAGATGTTTCTGTCAAGCCATAACCTTGTAAAATCTCGACGCCAATAATTTCAAAAAAATCATCGATGTGTTTGGGAAGCGCACCACCACCGCTAATCATCTGCTTAATTTTTCCTCCCGTGGCTTCTCGGACTTTGTTATAAATCAGTTTTTCTCCTAAGGCATGAAGGGGAAACAACGCAGATGCTTGTATACTTGCTGATAATCGATCAAGCGCTGATACATGAAGATGATCTAAACTCAAATTTTCCGCGATTCGCCGCGCTTTGATATACTTATCGCTAATCGCCAGTAACGACTTAATTAAACGTTGTTTGTTCTCAGGTTGTTCGCGAAACTGCTTTTGCACACCTTCATAAATCGATTCCCACAAACGCGGTACACCCAGCATGTAATTAGGTTTAAATTCTTTTAAATCCTTTTTCACAGACCGCAAATTAGTGTAAACTTGGGTGCAACCTTGAGAAAGTAAGTAATATTCAACTGTTCTTTCGTAAACGTGCCAGCTAGGAAGAATACTCAGGACAATATCTCCTATTTCTGGTTGTACGACTGTCCCAAAGGTGGTAACTTGGTGCATTAAATTACCATAACTAAGCATTACGCCTTTGGGTTTGCCGGTAGTGCCAGATGTGTAAATTAAAGTTGCTAAATCATTGCGCTTTTGCCGCGCTGGTTGTAAAGTATGATTTGCCCCAGTTTCCATCAACTGCGAAAAGTTCAACACCTTCAAAGTTTCTTCTGGTGGTGTTTCATCACTAAGCAAGATGATAAATTGAATTGGCAAATCGTTGAGCCTATCTTGAAGCTTCTTCAGTGTTTTTAAATCTTCCACTACCAGCGCTGTGCTACCACTATTAGCGATGATAAATAGCAATTCTTCCTTTTCGGCTTGGGAACTACGCACCGCATCTACTCCCCCAGCCATCAGAATACCTTGATCGGCAATAAACCAGCGGGGACTGTTGTCGGCAATTAAAGTTAAGCGATCGCCTACTTTTACCCCCAATGCTTGCAAACCTGCGGCAAATTGCTTAATTTTTTCTAATAGCTGCGTATGAGTAATCACAACTTCTGGTAAGACGTGAGGATCGCGCAAAGCGACAGTATCACCGCATCGTTTTGCTACCAAATCCCAAATTTCGGGCAACGTCTCCACATTGGAAAAATCTGCCAAACGCTTTAATGCTTGGCGCTCTCGCTCAGAAATCTGAGAAAATATATCAGCAGTAACAGAAGTTTTCGACATTACACATCATCTCCTAAATTATAATTTGTTGTGTTTCGGTACATCTGAGCTTATTTGACAAAAATAGCCGACTTGAAGATACATAACTACTTATGTTCATAAATAATTTCCAGATTTTCCTGAATATATTTAAAAAAATATATGTTAATATTAGTTAACATAGATTAAAAGTAATGAAACTTGCTTTTAACTGATTGTAACTAACAACAATGACTGACGTGGAGAGTAAAGGATGAAAATTTTATACTTCATCCTTGAGTTGACCACCTATTACTAACAGGCGGCGATTACCTATGGATTTGCTAGATATTATATTACTAACATCAATCAATATATTTGCTTGTCTTGCTTTCCCAAGGCTTCTATCTATCGCTTTTATTTGGAAAAGCGAGTATATTCAACGTTTGCAAATGTACTCAACAACACAGAAAACTAAATACGAAATTACCAGTTTTCCATATTGTACAAGTTACTCATTAACCGCCAGCCCGGTATGTAAGTTTCGTCCTAATTTCTGCGCGAAATGTTCTTCGTAAAAAGTTCGTAGTGAGGACTAAAGTCCTCATCTGATGACAAAAACGCTTAATTATGGTAGATTAAATTAATATGGTAAAATGAGTCACTTTTGAATTAAAAAATTTTCTCTGCAAATAAAATATATTTTACCTTAACAAAACGTATCTTAATTATTTTTTATAATAACCAAAAGAAATTCTCACTATTGGATTTGTCAAATTTGAGTAATTATGCCTCAAACTAAAAATAGTAATCAACAATACTAAAAAAGGGGCAATGATTTATGGGTTTGATGAATGGTATATTCATAACACTGATTTCTGCGATCGCTTGCCTTACCTTACCCAAGCTGCTATCTTTAATTTTGGTTCGAGGAACCCAACGCACTGCACCGAAGTTGCCAATTGCCACAACAGCACAAAACACCTCTTCATAAGTTCCAAGTTTTCCTTAAACTGCATTGTAGGTTGGGTTTCAATGTGATGAAATCCAACGCTCGTAATTTTTGGATTTGGTTGTGGCGTAGACGCGGAGCGGTGAAGCAGCGCGGTCTTGGGGGTTTCCCCCATGAGCGACTGCTGAACCCGAAGGGCTTGTCGTCAGACATCGCTTATATTTAGTTAGGAAAAAATTTTTCTACACTGCAACTAAAACCCGGTAGTAACGTAGAAGTTATAGTATCATCACTAAAAAGAGTTACTGCCAACTTGAGTATACCTTGTTCGCGGCAGTAAACCTCTAATTTAGGCGATCGCCAATCCGCAATCCAATATTCTTTGACACCTCTTGAAGAATAAAGCTTCAGTTTTGCTTCTCTATCTCGTCTTTGGTCTTCTTTACTTACAGATAATACCTCAACTACCAACTCAGGAGCACCAGTTAAATGTCCCGCTTCATCTAACATCAGTGCCAAAGTTTCCTTGCTTACCCAAACCACATCCACAAATCACATTATCAGATTCGGAAAACAGAACACCGGGACCTAAAATTGTTTCTCCTAAACCACTAATTTCAGACCAAACATCGAGTTGGCGGAAAATTTTACCGCAAGTTTGCTGATGTCTAAAATGTGGTGCCCTGGTCACAAATAGTTCTCCATCAATTATCTCATATTGTGTCCCTTCATTTTCTGGGAGAAGTTCTAAATCTTGAATTGTTCAGCGTATTCCTTCTGTTAGCATATAATTTTTCCGCTAACGCCTTTTGTGTAGATATCATATTGTAACGGAAGCATCCCATTTTTGCACCGAGGGCTATACATACAAAGCCTGCAATGTGCGCTGTGGTACACAAAAAATTCTCAGAGCAGTCAAGGTGGTTAAATGTTGCTGTTCCCAATGTGTGGGAAGTTCTAGAGGAAAATGAGAAGATAGATATTTTTTTGCCTGAAGCTTCTTAAATCAAAGATGGTGTGTTACGGCTAATTTAACTAAGTAAAGAAGACCAAAACTTATGAAAATAAAAGCAATTATTCATCCCGCAGAAGAAGGTGGTTATTGGGCTGAAGTTCCAGCGCTCCCCGGTTGTATTACTGAGGGTGAGACGATGGAGGAGGTATTAATTAATTTAAAAGATGCAATAGAGGGCTGGTTGGAAGTCGCAAATAGTAGTCACCAACTCAAATCAAATGCTCAAATTGTCGAGATTGCGGTATGAAATCAATCTCTGGTAAAAACTTATGTAAAATTGTCGAACAGCGAGGTTAGGTTTTACAGAGAATTACAGGTAGCCATCACATTTACCAAAATTCTGATTTTGATAAAATACTTTCTATTCCTATTCATCGAAATCAAGACTTGAAAATCGGGACTTTAAAAGCATTGATGAAAATCGCCGATCTAACGGAAGAGGATTTGGCGTGAATTAATTATGGTGGATTAGAGAGGTGCGCTGCAATTCATCAACTAATTTGTGGGAATAAACATAATCAATAGAGAAGCGAAAATTGTAAGGAAAGCGTATTAATTTCGCTCTTCTTTACGATCGATTAGCGATCGCCTAACTTATGCAAACTATTGAGAGATTGCGAGCGATCGCCGTGGTTGTGTCCCAGATTTTCCTCTCGCTCACAACAAAGGGGCTAGTAAATCTTTAGTCATGAGAAAACGGTCATGACGTTGATACCCGCTTCTGTGATAAAGACGTTGGGCATCAGGATTTTCAAAATCTACTTCCAAATGAAGTGCTTGGACTCGCAAAACTCGGCAGGCATCCTCGACAAATACCAATGTTTGAGTTCCAATCCCTTGCCCGCGATACTTGGGGCGAAGGTAAAACTCGTCAATAAAGGCATCTCGCCCCCGGTATTCCAAGCTGTAGCCAAGTGTCAAAATAATGTAGCCGATCGCATCATCTTCTTGCTGAATTAGCCACCCTTTCCCTAAAGACTCATCAGTTAAAAATTGTGTGAGTACATCGCGATCAATATTTTCATCAAATGGCAAATTCTCATTGTGATGAAACTCTCGAACAAACTCTAAGAGAGTAGTAAGATCGGCGATCGCTGCAACTCGATAGTTAATGGTCACAATATATCTCCTAAAATCGACAAAAGTTTGTTCTTATAGTCCCAGGTTTATAGCCTGCGGCCTTTTTTCAATTATTTTTATTTTAATTTCTTACTTTCCCGTCGCCATTTACCTCTAACCAAGCGAATTTCATCAAAACTATAATTGTCACCAAGATATTCTTTAATTGGTGTTAAAGCAATATCCCCAAGAATTTCTAATACTTGCAAAATTTTCTGCTGCTTTTCTAGCGGAACCAACAAATTTAAATCTACAGGCTGATTTTTATCAATTAAATCTGAAAGGTGACGGATGATTGTTGTGGGTCTAAAATTGCGCTTTTGAGCAATTTCTTCCACAGTTAAACCTTGTTGATGTAACTGTAAAGTCAAATATTCAGTCTCTGTAGGTAAAGCAATTAAAGGTGTAGAAGTAACATTAGCTTTTTCTGATGACAAACCAAGTTCAAGACAGTATGCGCGAATTTCCTTGATAAATATCTCACCGTATTGAGCGAGTTTATGACTACCAACACCGGAAAGTTTACCAAATTCAGCGAGTGTTTTCGGCTTGGCTTGTGCCATCAATTTTAATGTAGAATCAAGAAAGACAACATAAGGTGGAACAGACTGTTCATCGGCTAGTTGTTTGCGAAGCGATCGCAATCGATAAACTAGCATTTCCACTTCTGCGGCTTTTTCGCTATCACCTTCCCAAATCGGCTTTTGCGCGACGGTAATGGCTATAGAAACTGTGCGCTGTTTTCGCATGACTTCCCAACTCAAAGCGTTCAATTTCAAGACAGAGTAACCATCGGCAGTTTGTTCTAATAAGCCTTGATGTAAAAGCGATCGCCCTAACATTCGCCATTCATCGACGCTTTTATCTTTGCCAATACCGTATGTAGAAAGTTTATCATGTTCGTTTTGAGTAATCTTTTGTGTTTTCGCTCCGCGCAACACATCTATTATATGAAGCATCCCAAATCTTTCTTTACAACGCGCTACGCAAGATAGAAATTTCATCGCTTCAATTGTCCAATCTTGCACCGGTTTGGGAAAACGACAATTATCACAGTTACCGCAATTACCCGGAAAACGTTCGCCAAAATAACCTAACTGAATTGTGCGTCGGCAATCTGTACCTTCCGCATAATCAATTACCTGACGTAATTGTTGTTTGGCGATTAATTGTTCTTGCGGATCGGTTTTTTGATTAATACTCCATTCTATCGTTTTAATATCACCGTAACTGAAAAACATTGTACATCGAGATGCTTCCCCATCTCTACCCGCTCTACCTGATTCTTGATAATAACTTTCTAAATTACGCGGTAAATCAAAGTGAATCACAAACCGGACATCCGGTTTATTAATTCCCATCCCAAAAGCGATAGTTGCAACCATCAAGCGCACATCATCGCGAATAAATCGAGTTTGATTGCTTGTGCGTTCTTCGTCAGTTAAACCTGCATGATAAGAAAGTGCAGCAACTTTATCATTTTGCAGTTTAAAAGTGAGTTCATCTACCTTTTTGCGCGTCAAACAATAGATGATTCCCGAACCTTCGTTTTCTCTAACAATTTCTAATATTTCCGCGTAAGCAGACTTCGTTTTCGAGCGAATTTCATAATAGAGATTTTGACGGTTGAAACTGGCAATATGAATACTTGGTCGCTTTAATCCCAGTTGTTGTATAATATCATTACGGACTCGATCTGTGGCTGTGGCGGTAAGCGCGAGAGTAGGTACATTTGGATAGCGTTTCCGCAGCGATCGCAACTGACGGTATTCTGGACGAAAATCGTGTCCCCATTCTGAGACACAATGCGCTTCATCAATCGCAAAGGCAGAAATACCGACTTGGTGATGTACTAAATCGAGAAAAGGCAGAAATCTTTCACTTAATAAGCGTTCTGGGGCAACGTAGAGTAATTTAACTCTACCTTTGAGAATCGCTTCTTCACGCGATCGCGTTCTATAAGGGTCAAGACTGCTATTAAGAAATGTTGCCGAAATATTATTATTTCGCAATGATTCCACTTGGTCTTGCATCAAAGCTATCAGCGGGGATACTACCACCGTTAAGCCTTTTTTCAAGATAGCTGGTAGTTGAAAACACAGCGATTTTCCTCCCCCCGTAGGCATAACAATCAGTAAATCCCGATTTTGCAGCGCATCCTCGATAATTTGCCGTTGTCCGGGGCGAAATTGATCGTAGCCAAAGTTGTATTTTAGCGCTTGTTCTAAATTGGGATACTGAAGCATAGCGATCGCTTTTTTGGGACGTTTTGCCAGGGTAGTGACGAAGATATCAGGATTTTAACTCACATTAAATGGTATTACATTTATAGATGCATGGTTTACAGTCCCAAATTGTTCAGGAATGCTAGTATTTCATTCATAGGATTATTCGTTCACTATGACACAAGAATTAATAGAATTAAGACAAAGTATCTTAGAGCATCGTTATGATGATGCCCTAGAGATTATTGATGATTTAGAGGAGATGAGTAAACAGGCAACTCTGCGAAAAATAGAAGCTTTTTTAGTAAGATTATGTATTCATTTAATTAAAAACCAAATTGAGCAACGTTTAACTAATTCTTGGATTGCTTCTATCTCTGATTCAGTAATTCAAGTTGCCAAATTAAATATTAAAGCTAATCAAAAATCTTATTATATTCAAGCTGATGACTGGTCAGAATATTTAGAAGAAGCAGTGGCAATGGGAATTCGACCAGCCAGCGCTGAGATTTTTGAAGGTACGTTAAAACCTAGCCAAGTTTCCCAAAGACTTAATCGAGAAACATTAATTAATATTGCTCAACAACTTTTACATTTAACTTATAAATATCATCCCAAAGACTTGGCAGATATTATTGATAATTATTTAGCAGAATTACCAGGAGGAAAAGATTGGTTTGAGTAAATTAAGTCTTGTAGGGTGCGTTATGGACGGAACGTCCTAACGCACCGCAAATCTTTGGTGGTGCCGTACTCTCGCCGATAACACACCCTACGAAATGAGATTTGGGATGATTAAATCACTTGTGTGTACACCGTAGTTTTGGTAAGAAAAGGGATGTCTCAGATTCTTTGAGGTTCAACGTTGGTGATTTGTTGAAGAATTGCTTTTGTGATATTTTTAAGAATGCCAAAAACTGTCAGCCAATAATATTTCTACATCATTAGGGAAAGGGCAATCATCAGGAAATTTTGCATCATATTCCTTACTCATGTTTTTATATGCATTTTGATAACATTCATCACATATAGTTAAAAAATAATTACCCAGACTAGGAGAATCTCGAAGAATACGGCTTAATTCCTGTTGTGTGCGGCTAATTGTTGCTTCCCAACCGCCATAACATTCTGGTAAATTTACATAATTCCGTTTTAGGGCATGTTCAAATAAAGTTGTCAAACGACTTTCTAATTCACGTCTATCTCTCCTCCCCAATGCTTCTATTTCCTCAATTAAATTTTCCCAGTCCACATTGCTATAATCTTGGGATTTTAAGCTGCTGACAGTCTGCTCAATCCACAAAGCAAAGTCTGTTTCATAAAGAGTTTTTACTGGTGATTGAGTCATAATGAATTAAAAACTTTAGGGTGTAGCAATAGTTTAACGTCAGGTCTAAATATTTGGCTCTAACGCTTCAGTATGCAGTCAAATTGCGCGTAGGCGAGCTTGTCGTAGACATCGCTATAATTTTAAAATAAGCTTAGATAGATTTAGACCAATTTTTATAACTGTTGTAACTGATGACTACAAACACATACTTTAACGCTAAAGTCAACAACGGTACAATCGAAATTCCCGTTGAGTATCAAGAGGAGATACGCAAAGCCGAAATGGTGCAAATTGTGATATTGAAACCTTCCTCAAAAAAGAAACGTTTTCCACAAACGGGTATTATAGCCCAGCTAACCGCAAATCCTATCCAGATAGCAGGTTTCAAACCACTCACCAGAGAAGAAGCAAATGAACGCTGGTGATTCGACACGATGCTTTGTTGATTCCAATATTTGGCTTTGATGAGCGAAAACATTTTGTTCCCCCCCCACACCCCACAACGCCACATCCTCCACTTGGGGAAACCCCAAGACCGGAGTGGCTCCCCCACACCCCACACCCAGGAGCGAAGCGACGATAACTCCATCATCAAAGCATATCCCTACCTCGAAGAAGCTGATATTTATGAGGCACTTGCCTATGCTGCATAGCGAGTTGAAGAAATTGAAGTGCCTCTAAGATACGATAAACGACTACCCGATTTCGATAAACGACTACCCGATTTCGATAAACGACTACCCGATTTCGATAAACGACTACCCGATTTCGATAAACGACTACCCGATTTCGATAAACGAGTACCCGATTTCGATAAACGACTACCCGATTTCGATAAACGAGTACCCGATTTCGATAAACGACTACCCGATTTCGACAAACGAGTACCCGATTTCCATAAACGAGTACCCATATTTTTGACATCCTCCCCGGTCTGAAGACACGGGGATTCCAAGAATCACTTCTTGGGTTTCCTCTTTCCGCGACTCGGCTTATTTAAAGGAGTTTCCCCACCCAAACAGAGGTCGATGTCTCCAGAGG
>JAESGF010000299.1_pt1 | contig 17378 bp, 19 predicted proteins | sample 9269621 | NCBI WGS metagenome assembly JAESGF01 (sample SAMN14515066, study PRJNA621663) | algae metagenome | isolation source: Tolypothrix carrinoi HA7290-LM1 and co-occurring heterotrophs from dry rock... | place: USA: Makauwahi cave, Kauai, Hawaii | collected 2011-01-06
AGCGCGTCAAGCGATACGTATATATCGAGTATTTCGTGTCACTCGTATTTCTCGGTTGCGTCGCCCCATACCGTGCCGGAAGCGTGACACCGCAACGCGGAGCATATAGTTTCACGCCATACGTGTATCACGAAATATACCAGACTTACGTCTGTATCGCGCATTACGTAATTGCTCGAACGCCAGCGTAATGCGTTAGCCTGGCCTAACGGTTGGGATGCGCGCCGGTCGCAAAAAAAACCGCCCAGAAGGCGGCTGGAAGTCTAGGGAGGAAACGCCCAAGGAGGGCGATGCGCAGCGGCAGGCAAGGCTACCCGGCGACCGTAGCCATCCCCATCGCCTGAGACGCCGATATTTGGCCGTAGGAACGCAACTCGCTCCGACCGCAGGGGAGGGGGCGGCCCAAGGGCAGGCAGTGGTGAAAACCGAAATTTTGGGCCTTTCCGCCCATTCTGAGGTGGCCGGTTACGCGATGTGGCTGCTACCTGCTTCCCATTCATTGCCAAGCCGCGCCGATAGGCGCGCCGCGAGCGCATAGCGATCGCCAGAGAGGGGAGGGTGCCGGGTCCGGCGGAGCGATAGCGTAGCCGGAGGGGGCATTTTGTCCGGCGTGAGCCGGACGCCGTTTAGGAAACAACTTGTGCGCCGACCAGGCGCACGCCGTTTGATTCGGGATATTGGTCGGAGAGATGGCCATTGTTCAGAGGGCCTCGGCCCATGTTCTTATAGTTCTATATGTTCTTTGTGTTCTAGAGCGAAAGCGCCTTATGTAACAGCAGGTTAGGCCGCCAATTATAACCGATTGGGGGCGAAAAATAACCGATTGGGGGCGAAAAATAACTTTCCGGGGGCGAAGAATAACCGATTGGGGGCGTTATCCCCAGGCGGCTCAACGGCGTCGGTCCGGGCGGAACGGCCCGCTGAGCGCGGCCTAACTGCTCCGGCCCCTCTATCTATAACCTTTTGGGGGCGCGCCTCCCGGTTATCGTCCGATCGCCGCTAGATGGCTGTTTTCCTTGGTGTTTTCGGATTCAGGCCATGCCGCCAATTATAACCTTTTGGGGGAGGGCGGATTTCGCTTGCGCTTTCCCGCGCTATCCGTAACCTCAAACTATAACTTTTTTCGTGATTCAGGGTTATGGAAGGACGTGCCATCCGAACGGCCGAGCAGCGGCCGTCTAAAGATACCATCATCAAGCCCGGTGAGTTGGTGGATGTCGTCGAAATGACGCCGCTCACCCTGACGGATCGGCGCATCTATAATTTGCTGCTCGCCAACGCCTGGAAGCGCATTGAGCAGCCGGTCGAGCATGTGATCGAGAAGGCGGCGCTGCGCGGCACCCATAAGGGCAATGAGCGCATCGGCGATTCGATCGAGCGGCTGATGGCCTCGATCGTGCGGGTGCGGGTGGTGCGCGATGGGGAAGCCGAGATCGAGCGCGTCGCGCTCCTCGGCTCCAACACGGAGCATGAAAACCCCGACGGGCTGCTGCGCTACCATTTCCCCGACAAGCTGCGCCATATCATCAAGGAAAGCACGGTGTTCGCGCGGCTGCAGAAGGAGATCGTACTCGCGCTCTCCAGCAAATATGCCCTCGCGCTCTATGAGATGGTGCAGAAGCGCGGCAACCTTTCGATGAAGCACCATGAGGAATTCACCGTCGAAGAGTTGCGCGGCTATCTCGGCGTGCCCAAGGGGCGGCTGACCAATTGGGGCAACCTCAAACAGAAAGCGCTCGATCCGGCGGTGAAGGAGGTAACGGCGCTGTCGGATTTTGAGGTGACGATCGAACCGGTGAAGGAGGGGCGCAAGGTGGTCGCCGCCCGGCTCGGCTGGAAGCGCAAGGAGTGGGATGCGCTGGCGGGTGTCGAGCGCGAGCTCTCCTATTCCAAGGTGGGCCGCAAGGCGCGCATTGAGGGCAAGGTCGATCAGGTGGCGCTGCCAGGCGGCGGCATCCGAGGATTAGAGACCTCCGTTTTCGACAAGGCGCGGCAGCGCTTTCCGGGATTCGACCCGTATTTTGTCGAGCAGGAATGGCGGGCCTGGGCATCTGACAAAGAGCCGCCTGAGAACCCGGAAGGCGCGTTTCTCTCCTTCTTCCAACGTTATGCCGAACGGCATCCGCTAAAATAGTTTCTAGATTCGACAAAAGGGAAGGCAATGCCGAAAAAAGAAAAGCGAATCCCATCTCTCAAAAGAAGCATTTATTTTTTTCGAGCTAATATTGGGACAGATAATGGAGGCCGTCCGCTTACGTTTGACCCGCGGCCAGCACTCGATGTCATAGGCCAGCTTCCATTTGAAGATGGCCCGGGGCGCTATCTTGTGAATGATGATGGCAATGCAATTGTCGTCTGGCCGGAGGTATCTGAACGCGCAATCGGGCTGCGCTTCTGCCAAATTCGGCGGACGGGCCTACCTCAGCTGGAGGAAGCCGGGCAGATCACCGATCTGGAACTTGCCGCGAGTGCCGGGCTTTGTGAGCCCATGCATGTTGTATTCTTTCCAGATAACATTGTCGGAATAGAATATAATCACTTCGGCCCGCGCCTTTCTCGCCTTGGATTTTACCTTTCGGATAGATCGCGAAATGCCGTTCCAATGGCTAGCTTTCAGCCATTGCTACGCGGCGATGTTGCTGGTCAGCTCGATCGGCTGGCCGAGATAAAGCTATTGGCACTGCGGATAAGGCCCTCCTATCAGGATACGTTGCGTCAGGCAGATCAGTCTCTTGGCGATGCATTCGCAGCCAATGCGCAGGTGCTGGATGATCCTGAAGACGTCGAACTTGTTCTTCGCGCCGGAAAGGATGGCCGCCGGTCGGCGCTGGAGCGGCTACTCACTCCATTGAAGCAGCTCGCCAGACGGTCCGATCTACGCGAGAATGCGGCCCGCTTTGAGGTCAAAGGTAAGCGCGACGATACGAACCGTGTGGCGACGATCGATCTGCTCAAAGATCAGCTGATTGTGCAGCGCCAGATCGTTAAGCTAGGCGAGCGTAGCCGGGCGCTCGACTCCAGCTCGGCCTTTGAAGCGATCCACTCCGCTCATGATGAGCTTGGCGACGCGCTGCGCCAAGCCGCCTCCGTAGACGGATGATCCCGCTACCGGGCTTCTGGAAGCGGCGTTTCCTTGTCGTTGAAGGGGTGGTCGCTCTCATCGGCGCGGCAGCGTTTGCAGTTTGGTATTTTGCGTTCTGTGGGGCAGCGACAGTTGCCATGTCGCTCGACGGAAATCGAGCCACATTGTATGGCACAGCAGCGTCGATCTTCGGATCGTTGCTTGGCTTCGCCATAACAGCCACATCGATTGTTCTTGGCTTTTCTGCGTCTGACCGATTAGCCGTAGTGCGTGGCAGCGCGCATTATCCGCAACTCTGGAAGACATTTAGTGCAAGCATACGCGCCCTGGCCGTTGCGACGGTTGTTTCTATAATATGCTTGATACTTGATCGTGACCGCTCACCCACCACATGGCTGACCACGATCATGGTATTTAGTGTCCTGCTGGCAACCCTTCGCGTTGCCAGAACGATCTGGGTTCTCGAGCAGATAATTGCGCTTGTAACGGCTCCCTTGCCATCTGGCCAGCCAGAGGAACGCGCACCGAAGTAAGCTCATCCGAAAAGAGGGCGCCGTCGCCGGCCCGTTCACTGGACGGTCCGGCTCGGACTACGCAGGCTTCGTCTATGCGGATGACCACATATTAGGAGAAAATTAACTAATAATACTTTATACTTGCGCTATGCGTTATGGTTTTTCGTTAGTAGAACTGTCTATTGTTCTGGTGATTCTTGGCCTTCTGACCGGCGGTATTCTTTCCGGGCAGAACCTGATCCGCGCGGCGGAGCTGCGGAGCGTGAACACTCAAATAAGCCAGTACTATACCGCTAGCATGACGTTTCGGGACAAGTATTTTTATTATCCAGGTGACGTTCCGAACGCTGTGCAGTTTTGGGGTGCTCCGGGCAACAACGTTTCCAACTGTCCATCCACAGCCGGCACAGGAAGCCAAACCTGTAATGGCAATGGCGATGGCAGATTGACCGCCGCGGCAGCCGCCAATCAATATGGCGAGCCCTTCACTTTCTGGCAGCATCTGGCCAATGCCGGGCTGATCGAGGGTAGATATACTGGCATTTCCGGTCCAAGCGCAGCCTATCATGCAGTGCGAGGCGAGAATTCACCAAACTCAAAACTAGGTAATAGTGGCGTATTTTATGCTGACTACATTCTAACTCAGTCAGGTTCCGGGCTCCAATTTCAAGGATCATACGGATTTGTATTCGGACTGGGGAGGGACAAAGATACGACTAACTTTAACGGCGACTCACCTGTCATTTCCAATGAAGAAGCATGGAATATTGACACAAAGATGGATGATGGAAAACCCGGAACGGGTAGAGTTCGCGCGTATAAAAACACCTCACGTCCCAGATGTGCCAGTTCGGATGACCCTGCGACAGCTATCTACCAGCTCACATCATCAACTAGCGCCGACTGTAATTTGCTGTTCATAGTCGGGCATTAGCATTCCCGCAAACGCTCATGAGCGTCCAAGCAATCATGCCAACACCTCAGGCGAGGCTGGTCCTTGAGGTAAGAGATCTTAAGCCACCCGCCGCTCCACCTCCGCTGTCGACAGCCCGCTGAGATAGTCGGCGGCGCGGCTGGCGGCGCTGGCGGCCGTAAACACGGCCTTCTTGTCGGCCTTTAGCACCTTGAGCCAGTGGCTGAGGTAGGCGGCATGGTCTGGGCGCGGGGCGGCGGTGATGCCGAGCTCGGCGCAAAGGAAGGCGGCACCCAGCTCGGCCACCAGCTCCTCCATGGCGTAGCTGTCTGATCCGAAGCGGCCGGAAAGGTCGCGGTTTAGGCGGTGCTCTGCGCCGCTCCAGTGGGTCAGCTCATGCAGCAAGGTGGAATACCATGCCTCGGTCGGGCTTGAGGTCTCGCTGCCGGTGAAGAGGCGGCGCTCGGGCATGGCGATCGCGTCCGGGCCGGGGCGGTAGCAGGCGGCATTGCCGCCGATAGTGATGCGCGCGCCGGTCGCGGCGGCGAAGGCGTCGGCCGCGTTGATGGGGTGGGTCTTGTCCTCGGTCGGCTCGATCTCGCCGGCGGGGAGGGTGAAGCCATCCACCTGCGCGGCGTTGAAGACGCGGGAGGCGCGGGCGAAGAGGCGGGTGCCCGGCGAGCCGTTTTCGGTTTCGCTGGGATCGTCCTCGCGGGCGGTCTCGATTTCACGATAAAAGACGATCACGCTTGAGCGCTCGCCCTTGCGCACCTGCGCGCCCTTCTCCTGCCACTGCTTGTAGGTGCCCCAGATGCCGTGCGCGTAGCCGTGCGCCTCGGCGGCAACCCACAGGGCAAGGATGTTGATGCCGCGATAGGCGTTGCCGCTCGCGATGTTCTTCGGGCGGGTGAGGGCGTGGCCGGAGCGATGCCAGGGCATCTGCCAGTCGCCCGCGCCTTTCTCCATGGCGGCGATGATCTGATCGGTAACGTGCTGGTGCACGTCAAAACGGCCTTCGGTCTGGTTCTGTGCCATGCGTTAAGTCTCCTTCCTTCGTGGCGGGGTGCAGCTGCTGCTGCACCCCTGCCCGTCGGCGAGACCGGGGATCGGAGGGGAGAAGCGAAATCGCGCCGGTCTTGGTGCGGGCGCACAAGCGCGAAGCGCGCGGAGCCTCGGCCGGTGCTATTTCGCTTCGGGGAGCAAGGGGCGGCGCCCCTTGGCCCTCCCCACTCACCAGTGAGATGGCGGCCGCAGGCCGTCCTGATCTTCTTGCGGCCGGACGGTCGCCTTATTTACATAGCTATCCATTCTTCCTATATTTGTAATAGACAACTATTAGAGAGAATTTATACATATGGACGCATCATTGCGCAGAGCTATCGCGTTCGTTGCCGCAACAATATCTGGCGCAAAATCAACTACGATATATTCTCACACAGAGGGTAGCCACACTCATATCACCGGCAATATCGGCGGCCTCTACGATCACGATGCAGGGGCGCATATTTCGGGGTCGCCACCGAACATGTATCATCACGGATTAGGTAACCATTTCTCGGTCAATGTTTCCGGCACGTCCTTCAACGGATATGATCACGGTTCAGGACAACACTTCCAAGGCACTATTAGTGGTCGCCTTGTTACCCTGTACGATTATGGAATCGGGCGGCATCTGACGCTGCGCCCGGAAACGCAGGTAGCGCTGCGCATCGCGATCGAGGCGGCGATGGAGGGAGAGGTGGCGGAGCGCCAGCAGGAGCTGAAAGCGCTGGTGGTGCGACTACAGCGGATCGACACGCTGAATGAACCGGAACCGGGCAAGCGCCTGCGGATGCAGGAGGAGCGGCGGCAAGGGTTTGGGGATTAGCGCTAGGAGATTAGTAGGAGCTGCTATCGCTGAAATGGGAAAGGGGTGGCTGGAGCGGCAACACAGCCGCTGGCTTCAGCGGAGCTGAGGTGATGGCGCTCCTCGGCTGTGCCGCTGGGGAGTTTCGACGGCGAAGCGGGAATTCCTCCTGCCGCCCGCGACACCGGCGACACGAGAAATTGCGACACCAGTGTCACTATAAACATATATCTCTTTATAACCATACCATCATTGATTATGTTGGCCATCATGACCGACGCCAATACCGATCACAGAGCCGCAGAAAAGTGGGGAGACGCCGCTCTGGCGGGCTTCCAGCAAGTGCCCGACATCCTGCTGAAGAAGCAGGTGGAGCTCGGGCTCTCGCCTACGGACATGCTCGTGCTGCTGAATATCACCATGCACTGGTGGTACGCCGGTCAGCGGCCGTTTCCACGGCCGACGACCATCGCAGACCGGCTGAACGTCGCCCCTCGCACCGTCCAAAGGTCGCTGCGCAGGCTCTCCGAACTTGGGTTAGTCGAACGCGTCACCGAACCGGGTGAGGACGGCACGCCGCGGCTCGTCTGCGACCTGTCTGGCCTTGTGACGAAGCTCGAGCGCTACGCGCGAGCTGACCCGAACTACCGCGTCCGGGCGAAAGGCCGGGACGGCAAAGTTGAGGATCAGGATCGTGACGCGATGGCCATGTGAGATCGAAATCGAGAAGCGCGCGGATGGGTGGCGTGTGGTTGCACGCGGTTTCGCGGTAATCCCCGTGGCGGTCGCGCTGGGCGTCGCGGGTGTGGCGTTCTACTACGCCTTGTGATCTGCGAAACGCCCGTTCCCGGTCGCTGCCGTCAGCGATAGCCGCGTCGCCGCTTTGCGTACTGGAGCCGCGTGAACGCCTCGCGTGCAGCCTCCTCACTGGGAAAGGGATCATGCCGCCATCGGCCCAGGCGCGCGCCAATGCGCCCATAGCGGCGGGTGACACACCATCGGCCGAACAGGTCGCGGGTGACTTCAAGCGCATAATAGCGCGCCATGTTGCGCTCAGGCTCGAGTCGGCGCAGCAGCACCGGCTGCATCTCCTGCGCGGGGCAACGCTCCTGAGCCGGGAGCCAGTCGAGGAGATCGAGTTGCGCGCTCATGGCATATCCGCCGGCCAGATGCGCCTCGCGATCCGCCGGAATTCAGGGACGCCAAGAGAACCACGGTCGCGCGCCTTTGATCCGGGCCTGCCCAGGCGGGTCAGCACATCGGCGTAGGTGGCTTCCCACATTTCTCGCGGCTCGAGAGAGGCGTTGTCGAGCAGGACAAGCAGGACGCTGTCGCAGTCCGCGTCGCGCTTGATGGTGCCGAGACGTTGACCGGGCTTGGCATTTGCCCCGTAGGCTCTGCCTTTAATCTGGATGCGTTCGGTGCAGCCGTCAGGCCGCCTTCGCAGCGCGTCGTAACCGGCGGTACGGGCTGGCGCGAGCTCCAGCCCGAGACATTCGGCAGCGACATACTCCGCCACTTCGCCGGTCACTCCGAGCGGCTTGCCAGTGAGCCGGTAATACTCGGCCGCGAGTGGCCTGACCTCTGCGAGGATCTCGCGCACGCGCCGTGCGCTCGCGGTCTCGGTCATTTCAACCTCGAGATGGTCGAGTGGCTGACATTGTAGCTTTTGGCGATCGCGGTAAGCGTCTCGCCCGCTTCCCGGCGCTGCATCGCCTCGGCTCTCTGGTGAGGCGTCAGCTTAAAGGAACGCCCTAGTTTCCGGCCGGCTGCTTTGGCACGAGCGCGGCCCTCGCCGGTGCGCATGCGGATCAGCTCGCGCTCGAACTCCGCCAGGCCGGCAAGCACCGTGAGCATGAGCCGGCCATGCGGAGTTGTCGTATCGGCCCAGCTGTCGCCCAATGACCGAAAGGCCGCGCCCTGATCGGCGATCGTGCCGAGGATGTTGAGGAGGTCACGGGTCGACCGGGCGAGCCGATCGAGGCGCGTGACGAGCACCACATCCCCCGCATTAAGCGTCGCCAGCAGCTTGCCAAGCTCCGCTCGGTCACGCCGCGCCCCGCTCACCTTCTCTTTGAAAAGCCGCGTTGCACCGGCCGCCTCAAGCTGAGCGATCTGAGCTTCAAGCGTCTGGCCATCAGTCGAGACGCGGGCATAGCCATAGGTGGCGGACATCAAAACGAACTCACAATTATGCACATATAATGTGCACAACCTAACCCATTGAACGGCTTAGGTCGAGCCTTTTGTGCATAATTTGTGATTTATGCACATCGCCGCCGGAACAAAATTAGAACTTGACGGTTCCGTATGCGTTGCATAGAATTAGATCGTGAAACCGTAACGCAACATGTGCCTCGGAGGTCGGAATGGCTGCGCGAATTATTGAGTTTCCGACCAGCGCGAATATCGCGCCGCCGATCGCGCAGTTTGTGCGGATCGGAGAGGCGCATAAAAAGTTCGGCGAGCTGGTCGGTATGGGTCGGTTCCCCGCGCAGCGCGTGGTGTTCCTCGCCTCTCGGCTTGCCTATCAGAAGCGCTTGATCGAGCTGCTCAAGCCGACCGGCGTGGAGCTGGTGCTCGATGCGCAGGTCGCGGAGTTGGCCTCACAGCAAAAATTCCACGGGCAGGAGCGGCATGCGCCGTGGGGCGTACATTGTGAGCATGGACCGCTTGGTCCCGCGCATTTTGCAGCGGGGGCTGCAAGCGATGTCATCGGGCAGATTGCACGCACGGCCGTCGAATATGGTTTTCACGTCGTACTAGCCCCCACGCACTTCCTGAATGATCCTGATTTTGACGGCTGGCTGTCAGTGGATCGGCAGGCCTGTTTGATGTTGCGGGCTGCGCTGGATCGGGAAGGCGGCGGTCACGTCCATATCGACTATCCGGTACTGCACTCGCTCACGTCACTCTATCGCAGCGAGGTGCGGGCCGAGCTGCTGAGCGAGCTGTCTGATCTGCCCTTCGACAACCTTTGGCTCCGGGCATCGGGCACCGAAGGGGATGCGGGGCCGGAAAGCACGAAGCGCTTCCTCTCGTCGTTGAGCGGCTTCCACAACAGCGGCAAGCCGCTGATCCTCGACTACCTTGGCGGAACGTTGTCGCAAGCCGCCATCGCTTTCGGCATGGCGTCGGGTAAGGCGCACGGCATTGGCGAGATGGAGCGGTTCGCGGCGCAGAATTGGCATAAGCCACCTCGCCCACCGAAACCTGACGGGGAAGGATTCGGCCGTACGGAACGGATCACCGTGCCGGGCCTCGGCCGCTCTCTTACCAAAAAGGAGGCGGTGCTACTGACCAAGGCGCATGGCGGGAAGAAGCTTTTGGGCTGCCACGACCGCACCTGTTGCCCGCATGGCGACGATCTGTTTTCCGAGCATCGCCACCATCTGGTTCAGCAGACATTGCGCGAGATCGAGGAGATGCAGGCCATCCCCCTGCTACGTAGGGACGACTGGTTTCTGAAGAAGCCGATGGCTGACATGGTGCGCCGTAGCCGCAGCATTGCCGACCTGAAGCCGCCGGAGGCAGAGGCGATTGAGCTGAAGGTCAACGCCGAGAGCCTCATGAAGCGGCTCAAGGAGCATGCCCGCAAAACTGAGAAAGTGCAGACCGCCCTTGAGGTGATGCACGAGAACCGGACAGAGGAGGCACCGCGTGCGCGACCCGCCGCGCTTCCACGAACGATGACCGATCCGAGAAGGCAGGACAGACGATGACGACCAGCGCGCAAGGAGCCGTAGCAAAGGTACTATCCAATATTCAGGTGGAAGGCGGCCTTCGCGGGACGGATATTGCCAATGTCGTCGATGTGTCCAAGGCGACTGTTTCGCGCTGGAAGAGCGGCCAGATGCGGCCGCAGCCCAAGCATGAGCTGATCCTGTCAGACCTCCACTACGTAGTCGGCCGCCTTCAGGAGTTTTATTCAACAGACGAAATCCGCGCCTGGCTCTATGCGCGCCACCCACAGCTCGCCGGCGAGCGCGCCATTGACCTGATCCACGACGATCGCACTCAAGAGGTGCTCGCAGTCCTCGAGCGTTTGGACAGCGGGGCGTATCTGTAAGTTCATGCGTAAGCCTCTCAGACGCCGCGACAACACGCTGATCGATGCGATCGAGGCGGTAGAGCCAATCCCATTGCAAGGGACCGTCTGGCGAGTCGTGGGCGAGGGGCGTGACCCATTGGAGTGTCGCCGGCCGGGAGGCCGTTGGGACGATGGATCATTCGACGTGCTGTATACCTCGCAGGCACGTGAAGGAGCTCTCGCTGAGATGTATTTCCATCTCAAGCGAGGCCAACCGATCTTCCCGTCCAAAGTTGGCTATGAGCTGTTTGAGTTACGCGTCTCGCTGGAGAGGACGCTGCACCTTCTCGATCTCTCTGCTCTAGCCGAATTGGGCGTGCAGACAGACGGTTACGGCAAGCTCGCCTATGAAGAGCGTTTGTCCGAGTATCCCCGGACGCAGGACATCGCCGAGGTCGCTCATTTCCTCGAATTTGACGGCATGCTCGCCCCTTGTGCCCGCTGGGCTTGCCTGAACGTCATCCTATTCGGCGAGCGTTGCGGGCCGGAATCGCGAGAGCTCGTAAAGAGCCACGGCCTCATAGATTGGCGGCAATGGGAAGTGCGGTTGTCGGAAGAGGTGTGACGCCACACAACGTCACGAAATCAATTCGTAGACTATCTCATCAATTTCGCACCCCTCCGCCGTCGCGGCAATCGCCTGCCGAATGTGACGCCGGGTCGCCGCAAAGTGGAGATCGGAGTTAATGGGAAAGGATGCAGAGATCTGCTCAGCGAGCGCCCCAAGCTGAGCAAGACGTATATGGGTCGAATTGCCTTCATCGAAGGACGGGATTGGTAGCTCCCACGGCGCTTTATGGATGTCTCGTTCGTCTTTCCCGTAAGACATGAAGGGCCGCACGAGCTCCGTCGTGACTGGCGCGTTTAAAATAGCGCATAGATAGTGGGCTTCCGCTGCCGTTCGCACCGCTGCCCAATAAAGACCATTAGCAATAATGGCACGTCGATCGGCAACCATCGCAGCTATCACATGCATACCAGCGCGATTGTACACAACCCTTAGCTGCGGAACTGGGAACTGCTTGCTTAAACCAGACTGGTAATCGACCCTTTGCCGGAGAGATAGACGATCGCTTGACCTGTTTTCCTCCCACAACTCGACGGAGCGGGACCACCAGCTGTGCAATCCAGGGCTCAACTCAATTTCGCCCTCTTCGAGAAAGCCATTCCTGTTGCAAGGAAGAAGGACCGACCCATTTCCATTTATTCGATATGGAAACAAGTTGTCACCATTCAAATAAGGCCTTACGAACTCGCTCTCCACTACTCCTGACATGTTTTCGATAAAGCGCCACGGCTTTTTCTCATACACACTTCTGCTTGATCTTACAGGCAGTCTGCCAGATGGCATTCCTAGTGCGGGTGCTGCTTGCCGCTCAACAACAAACATGAAATGAGGCGTAAACGTTGCCCCTTGGGTAAATGCAGGTGCGTAGGGAGATTGGCTTAAGGTCCCGCCACGCCTGAGCCGCCCGGCCGCACGGGTGATCGCGCTATCGGCCTGCCCCCAGGATGCGTTCGTAGCTGGGAGGCGCCCAGTCCAAATTTCGGCATCCTCAGGCATCGGGACAGCACGCGCGTCTGTGCGCACACCGAACACGACACTGGCGGCACGGGGGAAGAAATGCGGGCGGATGCGCCGAAGATCCCAAGGCGCAGTGAAGGCAATCTGCATTCCGAGAGTCGCATCGCCGTAGCGCCCGGTGCGGAAGCCACGATAGTGATCGCGATCAATAGCCGTATTGGGCATTACCAGCGCAAACTGCCCGCCGTTGCGCAGGTAGAGTTGGCTGGCTCGCACCGCGAAAAGGCCGGCCAGATCCTGATGCGTTGCTTGCTCAGCCCCGGCCCAGATGCCCCGCACTTCGGACATACGCCGGAAAGCCGTCTGCATCTCCCTCGTCATATGCCGGTAGGCGAGCCAGGGCGGGTTCCCGATCAGCACGTCAACGCGGTTCGCTTCCCGCGCAAGCCAGATCGGGCGGGCCAAGTTACGAACATAGTAGCCCCAGATGTGATCGCGCCCTTCATCATGCAGACGGCACATCGTGCGGAAGGTGCCCTCTATCACTGCACGATGCTGTTGCGGCACTGCGAGCCGCTGGAATACTGCGCTGAGGGACGGGACAGCGGCGCCGGGGCGACGTTTCGCAGCGCGGTTCGCGAGCTCGGTGACGAGCTCGTCAAATCGAGCGGCATCGTCAAGGAGCGCATCGGGGAAGCGGAGCTCGGAATCGAACAGCTCCCGGTCGTCGTCAGCTCTAATCGTGAGATGACCCGCGCTCCAGAGATCGAGCGATTGCTCCTGCCATTGCAGCGAGTCGCCAAGATAGACAGGGATCTGGATAGTGCCGCGTGCCGGATCGATGAGTCGGTCGCGGCCGATGGCCAGCAGGTAAGTGACACGCGCGAGCGTCACGGCGACCGGATGCAGATCCATACCGATGATGTGCCGGGTCACGCCGGTGATCTGCTCCGGCACCGCGATTCCTGCCGCTTCGGCCGCCGCGATGTAGCGGCGGATAGCGTGAAATAGGAATGTGCCGGAGCCACAGGCCGCATCCAGCACCCGGCGGCTGAGCGGCGCATCGATCGTCTCTTCAACGATGATATGGGCCAGCCAATCGGGGGTGTAGTACTCACCGAGCCGCTTACGCGTTTCCGCGCCGATGATGCTCTCGTAGAGCACCTTGAGCACGTCCTGCTCGACCGCACTCCAATCAAAGCGCGCTAGTCGTCGGCTCAGAGTTCGGACGAAAGTCCGGCCCTCTTCGAGCTCAGCGACCCAATCGAAGAAATCCTGCTCGACAACCCCGTAGATACCGCTTTCATCGAACCGTTCTCCGCCGAGCAGAGCCGCCGGGGTGATCGTCTCGGGATGAAGGCCCAGCACCGCATGAGCGATGATCTCAGCGGAGTTCACGAGCAGAGTGTGTTCAATAAAGAGGTCGTCGCTGTCCTCGAACTGCGTTCCGAGAGCGGACGTCAGAAGGCGCGCCCAGAGGGTGCGCTTCATCGCAACGCTCGGCTCATTTCGGTGGCGCTGGTAGATGGCCGAGATCGTAGCGCGATCGAGCAGGTAGGCGCTGCTGGTTGCGCCAAGCCTTGTCACAATCGCCTCGGCGGTTGGGACAAGGCCGTGAGTGGTAGCGAGCACGCCTTCCAGCCAGACGGTCAGTCTGTCGATCTGCCCCACCTCAAGGCTGATCTCGGCAACCTGGCGCAGCTCGTTCTCGACAAGATGGTAGCAGTACCAGCCAGTCCCGTCGGTCAGGATGCCCACATAGCGGAGGCCTGTTTGCTCCGCTCGCATCGCGACATAGCCCGCCAGCTGTTCTTCCGCATCGCGCCGGATGCGCTCTGGTCGCAAATCGCGTTTGACCTCGATAACCGTGGCTCCGACTTCCACGTCGATGCGCCGCCGATCACCGAGCTGCGATTCGAGCTGAACGAGCGAAAGGTCATCTTCTTCGAGCTCGAACGGAGCATCGAGAATGAACTGGCGTACATCCGCCTGTATCTCGGCTTCGGTTCGGCGATTATCCCGACCAACAAGTCGCGAAAAGGTCTCGGTAAGGGAGGTGGTCATCAACAATCGCCCGGCATCCTAACTCACCATATCGCGGTCGATCTGGCGACGGCCATGCAGGACGCGGATGATCCGGATGGCATCCGCCTCGACACGATAAAAGATCAGATATGAGCGAGCGACGAGATGCCGAACGCCCGGCGCAATGTCCTCTCGCGCCAGACCCGAATAAGGCTGATCCCTCAGCTGCTGCCATCGCGCCTCGAGTTGGTCGATGAGGCGATCCGCAGCATTAGGGTCATCGGCTCCGACGGTGACCCAGATCTCTATGAGGTCCTCGTCGGCACGAGCGGTACGAACGATCGGCAGCACAATCCGCTTCAGCGCCGGGCGGCTTCAGTTCGACGACGCGCTTCGGCCTTCACCTCCGCAAGGGTCGCATGTTTACTCGGACCGCTATCGAGGCCTTCCTGCACCAGGTGGCGCAGCTCCTCGACCGTGTATCCGTACAGTTCGCGACGTTCCTTCCATTGGCGGAGGGCATCGCGAACGACTTCACTGACATTGCCATACTCACCGGCGGCCACCGCATGATCGACGGCGGCAGCCAACTCTGGCGACAAAGCGATGCTGCGCTTCTCAACCGTGGCCATGGTTCGATCCTCTCTCATAGGCTGAGAGTAGCATCTATTGCCACCAAAATCACGCAGATAATTCACCTTCCTTCATGGACAGGGACCTCCGCCCATCTGAAAAGAATAGGGAATGAAAGAGGCGCGTGATGATCCTCGGCTATGCCCGCACCGACCGTGATAGTGACGCGATCGAGCCGCAGCTCGAAGCGCTTCGCGCCGCCGGCTGTGAGACGATCTTCGAGGATCGCGGCGTGCAGGTCAGCGCAGTCGATCGACCCGGCCTCGCAGCCGCGCTGGAAGCTGCGATGGTCTTTGACACGCTGGTCGTCTGCCGGCTCGATCATCTGGCTGCATCGCTTCCCGATCTGGTCTGCCTACTTGCGGAGCTGCTCCCTTACGGGATCGCCCTGCGCGTCCTCGAAGAGCCCGCGGAGATATCCGGCTCATCGCTCAACGGTGCCTCGGCACTGCTGCGCCTGCTGGCCGCCTTCGATAAGGCCGCCAGCCCATCGCCAGACCCTAAGCCGGGGGAGCTCACCTCCACTCGTCGCTCCCGAACCGGGCGCAAGCCAAAGTTGACTGCCGACCAGGCGCGGCTGGCGCGCAAGCTGATCGAAGGGGGCGAACTTCGGCAGGCAGTCGCCCAGTCTTTTGGGGTATCCCTCCCGACCCTCCGGGCGGCGCTGCGTCGCCATCTCCCGGACGCGTGAGCCAACTGAAAAGAAGCGCGATTGCGCCCTTTCTTTCAGCGTTTCCAGCGAGCTAGGGCAAGGCGATAGGGACAACCATGAGGCGAATTCTCTTTACTGGTGGGCACGAAATTGGTACAATTTCGTATAAGTGCACACCTAAGAATTAACGATTGGGTGGACCCTCGGCGAGCCAGCAACGGGAGGAACCTCGACTGGCGATCTACCACTTCCGCGCTAAGGCCGTTGGCCGGCGGATCAAGAACCCGAAACCGGGGGGCGCTACACGCCGCAGCGCTGTCGCGGCGGCTGCTTACCGGTCAGGCGAGCGGCTGTTCGACAATCTGCAAGGCAAATGGTTCACGCGCAAAATCGATCCCGACCACAGAGTCGAGCATAGCGTGATCCTCGCACCTGACGACGCGCCCGCCTGGGCGCGCGACCGGGTGCAACTTTGGAACATCGTCGAAAGGCGAGAGATGAACCTGACTGATGGCAAGCTCAAAGAGAACGCCCAGCTCTATCGTGAGATCGAGCTAACGCTTCCGCGCGAGCTGTCGCCGGCGCAGCGCGCTGAGCTGGTGGAGGGGTTCGCGCGCACGCACTTCGTTGCCGAGGGCATGATCGCGGATATCGCGATCCACAATAAGACGGGCTCGGACGGCAAGGCGCAGCCGCATGCGCACATCATGCTGACCATGCGCCGGATCGAGACCGACCCCAAAAAGATCGAGCGCGGCCTCCTGTTCGGCGGGAAGGCGCGCGAGTGGAATATGGATGACGCGCTCTATCGCGAGCTGGCGCTGACCAAGCGCAGCGCCGGTCATCTCAAGGCGCAGCTGCGCGAGAGCGGCCCTGACCCGCAGCTCGAAGCCGCCCATCAGGCGGCGCAGGCGCGGGTGAAAGCATTACAGCAAGACATGCCCCTTTATCGGTGGCGCGCCGCCTGGGCGGCGGCGGCCAACCGGGCGCTGGAAGCGGCCAGCGAGCCCGCACGGATTGACCATCGCACGCTGGTCGAGCAGCGCGCGGAGGCGCTCGCCAGTGGCGACCTGCTGCGGGCGGCCCGGCTTGACCGGGAGCCGCAGCGGCCGCTCGGCATGCTTGGCCATGTGGAGCGGGCCTATGAGCGGATGCGCGACAACATCCATGGCTGGGCGGCGATCGAACAGCGTGGGAAGATGCAGCGGGCGTTCGGCCATATGCGCGGCCGCGACCCGGCGAAGACGGAAGCGGCGCTGCTGCGCATCCGCGACTGGACGGAAGAGGTGATCGACCGCTTCCGCGAACATGGACGCGACAAGGATCTCGTGCCGGAGGTGCGTCTTGAGCGATAAGGACGAGTTTCGGCGCACCTTCGGTGTGGAGCCCCCTGCCCGCCCCTCGCATGCGGAGCGGGTCGATCCCGACCGGGCGGGCGCGGCGCGCGAGCCGGTCGTGCGCGACAATAAGGAGGTGCTGGCCGGCTCCACCGACTATCACCCCTATGGCTACATGCCGGGCGGCGCGCAGGACTGCGATGTGCAGGGCTGGAACCCGCTGCGCGTCGATATGCCGGAAGGGGTGGTGTTCGATTATCGCCTGCTGCTGCGCATCGGCTATGGCGCGCTCGACCTCGCCAATGAGGCGATGTTCCTGCGGCTGTTTCTGCCCGAATGCATCATCAACATCGAAGGGCGCTATCTGCACGACCTCAAGGCGCGGCTACGGCGGCGTGAGGTGAGCTTCATTCAGGAGTTCAGCCCGCTGGTGTTTCGCATGCCGGAAAGCCGCCTGCCGCGCGGCGAACCGGTCATCACCAAGATTGTGTTTGGCCATTACGAAGACCGGATTGATGATAAAGCGCACTGATTGCGCATTTTAATGATTTATTAAGTAATATAATTTATGATTGCAGGATGCGATCAGGGTTTTCTTTAGTTGAATTGTCCATTGTCCTCGTCATTCTTGGGCTGCTGACGGGCGGTATTCTTTCCGGCCAGTCGCTGATCCGCGCGGCAGAGCTACGCTCTGTGACGACAGAATTTCAGACTTATCAGACGGCCGTGACGACCTTTCGCGATCGCTTTTTCGCTCTGC
>JAESGF010000300.1_pt1 | contig 17360 bp, 15 predicted proteins | sample 9269621 | NCBI WGS metagenome assembly JAESGF01 (sample SAMN14515066, study PRJNA621663) | algae metagenome | isolation source: Tolypothrix carrinoi HA7290-LM1 and co-occurring heterotrophs from dry rock... | place: USA: Makauwahi cave, Kauai, Hawaii | collected 2011-01-06
AAGCGGATAGGCGGGACTTTGGATAAGTTTACAAAAATGCATTCACAGGACGGATACAGTTATGGATTCTGATTTATATCGAAATATTCCGATTTATCCCACTACTTTAGGACTTAGTTAAATGGCGTAGCGTAATGCGATCCACTTGTGATGCGGGAGCAATTGCCATTTCGGGAGTCGCTGAAATAGATTTTCAGAGGGCAATTACTATTTCGGCGGTTGATTGTCTTTCTTTTGTTGTTATGCAGCAACAAGGTTTAATCGATGCTGTTACATCAGATCAACATTTTATTCAGACGGGTTTTCGAGCTTTATTACTTGAAACTTAGATGGTGCGTTAACGAAGTAACGCACCCTACGATGATGGGCGATCGCACTCCCACATTCTCGTGATCGCAAAACTAGATTAGGGATTCAGACGAATTACCCGACTCTCTGCATTTCCATCTACAGTCAACCTATAAATAAAGTTTCCAGGTGTTAAAGTTTCCCCTGCATCATTCTTACCGTCCCAGGCAACTGATTTTTGACCAGCACTAGGATTACTTTCATCAACCAGTTGGCGAACATAAACACCAAACTGATTCCAAATATCGATTCTGATTTTTTGGGTATTCTCCGGTAACGTATATTCGATAGTAACTGATTTCTCAAACTGCGCTGGCGCATTTGTTGTTAGAAAGCTTAGAGGTGCAACTCTTTCCACTAGAGGAGCTATTACTGGTGCAGCAGAATACTTGTAAACAGTCTTGCCTGAAGCATAACCGACAGTCACGGGATTACCAAAAAATCGGAATCGATTGATAAATTGTCCGATTTGGTTTGCATCTTCCCAGTTTTTACCCCCATCTTTTGTTTCGCTGCTGAAACCAGTGGGGTCTTGTGGGAAGTTATAGCCCCAGCCACCAACCCAGCCGTGGTTCTCATCAACAAATCCAACCCCTTCAAGATTTACATTCTCTTGAGGATCGTTTATCCGGAGTCTTTTCCAAGTTTTTCCGCCATCAGTTGTTTTCAGGATTGCACCTTTAGTAAAGTTCTCCAGAGAGACAAAACCAATATTCTCATTCAGGAAAAAGATTTTCCAACCCCATTCTCCTAGCGGAAAAGAATCACTAATATCGGCGACTCGGTTTACCCAAGTTTTTCCCCCATCTTCTGTATAGAGAACCACTGGAATTACATCATCGCGAGTGGGTTTGGGAATACTATTGTCAGCTTTGCCACCGACAACCCAACCAAAATCTTCATTAATGAAATAGTTATCAATCAAAATTGTGGCATATTCGCTCATATCCCAGGCAGTCCAAGTTGTCCCACCATCGACAGTTTTCATCATGCGGGCAGGGATATCAGCAGGATCATTGGTGCCAGAAGCGTAAATGACCGATTCGTTGACCACCGAAAGTCCGCAAATCTTTACCGGAGCGTTTTCAGGGAGATTCTCTACAATAGCCCAAGTCTCTCCTCCATCAGTTGTGTGATACAGGCGTTGCTCCTCAGATACTGTTCCAACCCAACCATTTAAGGGGGTCGAAAAACCAACACACCTCAAATAAACTGGTCGATTGTTAACGATAGGTGTTTGGAATTGCTTCTCCCAAATATCGCCGCCATCGGTGGTTTTGATAATTTGACCATTACTATTAACTGCCCAACCTACCATCGGATCGATAAACCAAATATCATCAGTTCTCGAACTAGCGATCGGTGCATTTGTAGGAAACCATTGTAAGTTTGTAGAATTTGTCATGACAAGTATTTCCTCTTACTTATGGATTTGCGGTTTTGGATTATGGACTGTACCCAAGAATAAATTCAATATTCTCTTAGAGGTTGTTTGAAAAGTGTTTCGCTGTGACTTTAGGCACTTTTAGATCCCCCCTAACCCCCCGCAAATTGGGAGGAACCGGAATCAAAGTCCCCCTTTTTAAGGGGAGCCACAGAGGAAGGGGAGGCAGTGCGTTGGGGAGGACACCTGCGTGGGCGGCTTTGCCGACTTGAGCAGCGTGTCCGTTGAGGCAGTGCGTTGGACGGGTTTCCCGGCAGACGCGCACCTGCCGTCGGCTCTGCCGACAGACGCGCAACTGCCGTCGGCGAGCCACTCTTGTTGCACGTGGCGTGGATTTAGAGGGATCTAGAACTTTTGATACCGACAAGAGGACTTTTCAAACATCCTCTTAATTACTGAGGAAAATTATTATCTTTCCACTGATTGAAAAGGCTAATTCTTGCGTCTGTCCAGGGACCTTCGGGAAATCGAGGTGGCATATTTTTGGAGGATACCTGATTTAAAATTTCATCTGCACTATTCTTCACAGCATTATAATCATCAAGTATGGAACCACGAGGTTTCATATGAGCTATATCCATCGGTGAGAATAATTGGGAAATCCCGTTTGTCCAAGTTCCTCCATTGGGTTCGAGGGAAATGGTATGGGCGATGTTTTTTAGTGCCGCCGATACTTCTGTTAAAGCTTGCTGCAACTGTTGATATGGTTCAGTTCTAGAATCGTTAATCAGCGCGTCACACGCTTCGCCAATTTCTTGCAGTCTCTCTTGGAAAAAGATCCAAGCACTGCTCCGATGCGGGAGTAATTGAACATCTGCATAAACTTCAAAACTCGGTGCTGCATTCATGCCTGGAAATCCCTCACCTACTGGCAATAGAGTAATTGCTTTAGCTAAGGGAGAAACACCAAAAGGCATAAGATTAATAAACGCGCTCTTGAGAACATACATCTGCTCCTCATTTTCCTCAGTGTGTGCAAAGAAACGCAGGAGTATTTGCAGCATGACTTCATAAAGGGCAACGAATATCTCGACTACATCCCGGCTCAAGGGATCGGTAATGATATTGGCACCAGGAGTTGTATTATCTTGTTGAAGACTTAACAGTGGATTTTCAATGACCGGACGAGTAGGTCGAAAATTGCGATCGCTCTGCAATTCTGCTAAATACTCCTCGCGAATTTTTGTGAATTTAGCAAAATGACTGTCATCTCTTTGGGCAGGAGAGCCTTCACCCTGTACGATAATCAAATCGATCGCTTTTATTGCTGAATCCAAGTCTTTAACCTGGATCATCTCTTTAAAAATTCCAGTTGCTTGAGCTTCGAGCGGACCAATAAACAGTTTTTGACCGATAGTTTGAAAGCCTTGGTGGATTAGTCCGTAGAGTTCTCCAATGGTGTTATACTCAAGTTTTCTAGGAAGTAATGGTTGTGGTAGCGCCGCCAGAAGTCTTAGCAATTCTTCGTCTCTGATTCTCTGACAAAACTGATTCCAAGATGCTTTTTGTTCCTCAGTATCAAAGTTATTTGGCAATTCAAAACAAATATAGCGATTCAGCGTAGTTTCATTGAAAGGCGCTAGTTTGAATGAGAGTTTTAAAGAAGTATAGGTTTTAGCCTGCGGAAAATTCGCACGTCGGAAATATGGCGCTCCTCCTATAGCAGTGAGCAGATTACTAGCTAGTGCTAGATGCAGCATTTCCTGTACTGCAATTTCATTAATTTTCCGCCGCCACCTATTAATTTTAGTTAATTGAGCTTGAGAAACTCCCTCATCTGTGGATTCTTTTAAGCTGAAGGCAGTAAAAAGATACTGGCAAGCAAGGGAATGTTCCAATTCTGCTGCTTGGGAGAGAAGATAAAGTAAATCTTCTCTGGTTCTGACTTGATTGTCTGAACTCATCTTGGGTAATAGTTTAAGAAGGTGTTTATCTTGAACGTTAGTAAAATTTAACAAAAAAGCAAAAGTTTTTGAGAAACAATGACGTTGCGTCTTGATTAGACCATCTATACTGCTCTAAAGACGATTCCAGTGGTCAATTTTTGAATTTTGCGATCGCCTTAGAAGCTTTTTTTTCCTAACTCGATGCCTCCTATCAAACCAGCCTCAAACACGAAAACCCTTTCCCTGACTCGTTTATCTCCCCCCTGGGTTTTTCCAGTTGTCTCAACTCTGCTGTCCAATTAAGGGATGATTTTGGTTATGAGGTAGAATTTTCGGCGAGAGCAATTGCTATTTCGGGAGTCGCAGAAATAGATATTGAGACAGCAATTGCTATTTCGGCGAGAGCAATTACCATTTCCGGAGTCGCTGAAATAGATATTCAGAGAGCAATTACTATTTCGGCGGGAGCAATTGCCATTTCCGGAGTCGCTGAAATAGATTTTCAGAGGGCAATTACTATTTCGGCGAAAGCAATTGCCATTTCCGGAGTCGCTGAAATAGATATTGAGAGAGCAATTACTATTTCGGCGGGAGCAAAAGCCATTTCCGGAGTCGCTGAAATAGATTTTTAGAGGGCAATTACTATTTCGGCGATCGCTTGACTTTTAAGACAGTCGCTACGATCATGGGCGATCGGTAATCCTCTAATCGTTCATTTGTTTGACAAAAGTGGAAAATGCATACATATACCCATCGTTACGGTGGATTGATTTGCAATATTTATGGCGCACCGGGCTAACCTTGCCTTTTGGTGTTCTCATTTCAAAAACTCCGCTTTCTCGAACGGTTAATCTGCCAACATGAGTCCCTGCGAATTTTCCAGATGGAAGAATTGCGCGTACCATCTCACCAGTCTGAAATCCAAAGAAAGTCTTGCACCGAGTTCTGTGTTTGGTGGGGAAGCCATATTTATTAGGTGTACACATCTGACGGTTCCCCCAACCTTTAGCAGTAATTAACAACGGCTGCAATGTTAGAACTTGCAAGCTTTCTACTACCCCCACTGACGCCGCATCTAGCCAGTGAGTTTTAGGAAGTCCAAACCGAACGCGGTTGTACTTTGTTCTGCCCCCCGTGCCTGTTTCTACTGGCAATCCTGTCTCTTTGAGTTTTCTAGATAATGCCCAACGACTTGAATTTACTGCGGCTACGTCCTTTAACGGTTGTTTTGCCTGCCTCAAAATACGGGATAGCACATCAGGCTTTTTGGCTAGAAAATCTTTAATATCTCTATTACCCTTGGCTTGGTTACATGAATGGCAAGCAAGAGTGAGGTTAGAAACGCGATCGCTACCCCCTTTTGATTTCGGGTAAATGTGTTCTACCTCAAAAGGCACGTTTTCAGCACCACAGTAAGCGCACTTTCTGCTCCATTTCTCAAGCAAATATTCCCTGACTTCATAGCCTGCAAGTTCACCCCGCTGATATTCCTTGCCTGATATTTCCGGATTTTGCATTGCTTGGAGGTCAAATTTAACTAACTCTTGAGATATCCCTGTAATCGGGACATATCGAGTTATTCGCCTTACCCAAGTAAGGATATTTTCAACCCTAGATTCTAAACTTGGTGGCAACCATCCTTCTTTTCGAGTACGGTTCAAAAAACGCGGTTTGCGGTAACGGGTTTTGCGATTACGACGGTTGCGACGAATAGCACAACGAGATTCTAAATCATTCTTGATTTGCTGTCCTCGGTGGATCAACTCAGCACCCCAAATAACTTTATCATCCTGCACAATCGCCAACCCAGTAGTCTTAGAGCCTGGGTCAATCTTTAGTTGACGGGGCTGTGTTTTGGGATCAAAAACTGCGTATTTTAATATGATTGTGAATGGGTAGCGCCGATACACCGCAGCTTGTTGTAAATTCAACAGTCGTCTTGCTTGCCCTGGATGGACTGGACTTAACGGTTGTTTATTGGTATCAAGCACGAATACAAAGTTAGACATTTTGTCCTCTGATTTCTCAGGTTATGTTTTCCTCTCCCAAAGGGAGACGCTTCGCGAACGCCAATGTTAAAAAGGCTTGTTGGGATTAACTCACTTCCTTAGCTAAATACGGATGTTTAAAGTTAATCGACAGAGCTAAAAGCTGGAAAGCACTCTTAGGTGTCTTGACCTTCTTAACGTAGCCATTTAAGGCTTAGGAACTGGCTATCTGTCCAGTAAGAGGGCTGGTTATCCAACCCTGTCCACTGTTTAGCGGATAGCACTAAGTCAATAAATCAAGGTGCGTTACGCTACGAAAGCTGAGACCAAAGCCTATTGGGAGTACCTTCTTGTTGGTAACTCAACAGGAGCAGAAACAGTTATGGATTGCACCACCTTTTCAACAGGGCTGACTTCTGCCATTGCTGGTACGGTAGGAACTGTAGTTCTACTAAGTGTACCTGGTGAAACAACCCTCAACAAACCATAGGCGGCAGGACCGTGAGAGCCATCAGATTTTGTCAGGAGGATAGAACGATTACCTAATGGGGCATCAGAGGCAGCAGTGATGGTAAGGATAAAAATTTGTGCGCCTTGTATGTCCTGAAACCCAGTTTTTTCAACGGTAATTCCTGTTCCACCAGTAACCTCAATAGAAGTATTGCGATCGCTATCAAATGCCTCAAGTCCCACATTCTGAACCGTAGTTCCTTGTTCGATCTGCATATTCAGACCAGAACGCTCTGCTACTGCCAACATCTCCGATTCTCTCAATATATACGGTCGGGGTAACGGCTTGGTTGCATTACCTGCACAAAGAAATGATTCTGAAGCGGTCACTTGAGGTAAGCCCCAACCCGCAAGAACAATGTTGAAGGTTTGGGTAATCTGTGATCCGAATTCAATATTTGCTGTCCCGATTCTAATATCGCCAACCGTAAAACCAAGCTCTTCAGGCACTTCGTACACTGCATGGATAATGTAATCCATCCGTTCACCACCCTGACGCTGACGACCCCGAATCACCTTCCAATAGTCTGATGGTCGAGCATCTGAGGGCGCATTTGAGGGCAGTCGATACGTACCAAAATTAGGCGTTTGAATGTAAAGACCAACTGGATTTTCGAGAGAAATCCGTAAGCCAGATTTAGGTTCTCCAGTTCCAAGTACTAATTCATTAACCGTTGCTCCAATGGTAGGATCGCTGTTACGGTTTGCGGTACCATAACGACTGCAATTAATCAGCGCGTTTTGGTCTGTAATCGGATTACCATTTGTATCTTTACGAAGGACAGTTGCTTGTCCGGCGAGAAATATCTGGGCACTGAGCGTGTTGGGGTTGCTAATCAGGTGAACAGCCCCGTTAGTTGTTGTGCTATTCCAAGGATTGCGATCGTCATAAGCTGGTCGTCCCGTTGCCGGATCAACGACCAAATTGCCCTGGCTATCTCGCAGGTAAAGATCCTCAAGCTTGACCTGTGAACCAACTAATTGTTGATAAAGACGCAACACAACATTCGGATCAATATCCCACAATGTATACCAATACTCTCGATTCTCACAGGTAAACATTACTTTGGTGATCTTGCCTTCTGCATTACGGGTAACGCTCCATTCGCAATACTCATCTTGCCAACCCCGTGGACCAGACGGGGTATAGTTATCAGCAGCTGGCGGGCCCTCATCAGCATATTGCCATTGAGTACGCTGTCCTACACTGGGATACCGAATTAAGATTCGATTAGGAAATGCTGTCCATGGGATAGGTACGCCTTCTATTCCAACAGGAATATCAGTATTAAGCGGGTTGTAATACTGGGTCAGTGGTGGCTGATTCTCTGAACTCCACGGATCGTTTTGTAGGGTCTGTTCCGTAAACCGATTTATGTTGTCATTCCAGCGAGTACGGAATGCTTTTTCTTTTTCTTCTTCGCCGGGATGAAAATCGTTTTGGTTGGCTGGTGGGTCAAATTGAGGTAGTTTAGGCATCTTTTTTTCCTTATATTTGGGGAAGTTTTTCTTTGAATATTTCCCTAGGGGGATATGTCTGTCTGGGGTAGTAATAGACTAAATTCGTTCAAATTACGAATTTTGGGCCAGGATTGAAACTGATCCCGACGCTTCACACTTAATCTCATCAGTCGATCTAACTTACCCTGATCAGTCATCGTCTGAAATTCATTTAAATAAGACTGAATTTGCATTTGGACAACGTTTTTCCACTGATCGTCGCGAAGATCCCACGTTTTGAGAAACTGTTGTTCAGCAGTACATTGGTCGAAGTTATTTTCATCGCAGGTCGGCTGACCACCAGCGGCGTTTCTGACTTTAGCAGCAAAGTCGGTCGGGACACTACTAACTCCACTCGTAATCGTACCAGTGGAAATCTGATCAGCATATTTTTGTAGGCTAGATCGCTTTTCAGAGAAGACTGGATTTTTAAAGTCCACCATCAGTACAGCAGCGATAAATTTCTCGGTCATAATATTTTTAGACCGCATCTCTGCCAGCATAAAAAGGTCTTCTGCCGCTGGAACTGGTATGAAGAACGAAAAGTGGGTTGAGCCTTTTTGTTCATAAAGCGGAGAACCATCCGGCTTAGTAAAGTCAGACTGAACTAATTTGAAGTTGTGTGTATTGAGGTAATTGTCATAATCTTGTCGCTTGAAAGCGATCGCTGGAATATTATATGTGAGACCCAATGCTTTTCTAAGTGCTGAATCCCACAGGAAAAAATCAGAAGGAATACCAGAAATATCCCTGTTTAGTGGGCTAGTATTGGCTCCATTGCTTTGAATCTGAGTTGAAGTCAGATTAACAGTTGTGTTGGTGATAATGTGGCGCAACATCTGGTTGACATCGCTAAGTTGAGTGATGTCTCCCTCAGTTTTCAAGCGATCTGTCAACCAATTTTTATAATACATGTGGAAGCCATCATTAACAGCCTTCTCCAAATTCTCAGCGCCATTTCTACGCTGAAAGAATGTTTCTTGGGCTACAGCTAATGGCACAACCAGTGGTGAAATTCTTGTCAATTGAGAGTGCCAATTGTTCCATGGGATGTCTAGTTCTTTCATAATCACCACACCGTTGTGGTGACAGTCAAAACATCCATGCCCCATACTTGGTTCTGTTTGTGCCATTGCAGAATCCCCCGCCCAACTCCAAACTTTAGTAGGGGCTGAGGCACTGCTGGTTTCTCCTACTTGTTGTCCAAATTGGTACTTGCTGGTTCCTCCTACTTGTTCTCGAAATTCGTAAAAGTTGTATTTATTAGCCTTGCCGTTCCATGCGATCACTTGCAGAAAGCTAGAGTTTCCACCGGGTGCTGCACTCAGGAAAATTTGATCCTCGGTTATGTTTAGTCCCCAAGTGATAACATAGCGAAGATTACGGGGTTCCTCACGAGAAGCAATCGTAGTTGGAATTTGGCTGCCTTCCCCAACTAGGAAACTCGCTTGTTGTAGTTGTAGTCCACTACCTGAAATCGCAGTAGAAATGGCATCGACACTATCTGGAAAAGATCCTTTGCGGAGAATCTCAGTCGCAAATGGATCGTCAAGATTTGTGGTAATATCGTCATCCGTCATGGGTGTGACACATTGATCTATCCCAGCAATGTGACGATAAATTTTGCCACCAACCACTGGCTCACAGTTTGGCTCTGACATGCTAGAGAAGCGCATTCCTTCAGGACTACCCAAAAACCTGGGGTGAGTTACTCTTAGATAACTGCGCAATCGGAAATCTCCTGTCGGAAATTGTGCGTGTTCAGCAGCAATCGCATGATTCTGGAATATGTCAGATAGCAGGCATGAGCCGCCTAACAAAAAGATGAGTAAAACTAAAAGAGTACCAAATTTTGCGAAACCAAGCCTGGGCATTATTCTTGTTCCTATGAGTAAGAGTAACCTCTTTGCAACAGAATGATTCCAGTTATAAGACGATTCCAGTGGTCAATTTCTGAATTTTGCGATCGCCTTACAAGCTTTTGTTGCCTAACTCGATGCCTCCTATCAAACCAGCCTCAAACACGAAAACCCTTTCCCTGCCTCGTTTACCTCCCCCCTGGATTTTTCCAATCATCTCAATTCTGCTGTACAATCAAGGGATGATTTTGGTTATGAAGTAGCCTCCTGTCTTACCCAATTGATGACAGTGTTGTGGCTAACCCCAGTTTCCCGCCCGATCGCTCGATATCCCATCCCATCGGCATACAGCTTGAGGCAATGCTCCCGCACCTTTGAGGGATAGCGTTTGGAAGAATAGGAATTGATAAACTGGCGATCGCATTTTTTGCAGACGTAATTTTGCTTCCCTTTTTTGTGACCATTTTTACATATGTGCGTAGACTGACAATAGAGACATTGCATCCCTCGATTGTGCAAAGCTTCACCACCAGCCTTTGCTTGAGTTAAGCAAGTTGGCGGCAACCTTTGTTGTATCTCTTTGTTTAAATTAGCCTTTGTTGGTTTCTGCTTTTTTATCGATGGGAGGGGAATTTCTAAGAAGGCAGAATCATCCTCTTCTAAAAGATACTTGTTCATCTGCTGTTTCAGAATTGCTCGTGCCTGTGAAATCCTTTTATAGACGTTATCTATGGAAATACCGAGTTTTTGGGCAATATCTAGGTAAGACATATCTTGCTCAAAACGCATAATAAAAGGCGATCGCAGTCGGGGAGGCAGTGCCTTAATAGCACAGCGGATGTTTATTTCTATCTCACTGTCGAGAATGGCTGATTCAGATGACTCAACTGGAAACGTTACAACTTCTACTTGCCCAGCTATTTCTTCAAAATTATCTGTCCCTATTGCCCTTCTGCCCGGGTCTCGGTGTATGTCCATACAAACATTATGAGTAAAGCGCGTCAGCCAAGCTTTAAGATTAGTGATTTTGTCAGCATAGTGGGGTAATTTATCCCAGGCTTTGAGAGTCGCTTGAGAGAGGGCATCTTGGGCATCTGTAACATTTCCATCCATCCAAGTTAAACAGCAATGATAAAGATAATCTTGGTATGGCATCCATAGTTGCCAAAAAAAAGTGTAATCTCTTTGAGATAAGCTTTTTAATAGAAACTTTTTATCTGATGGTGATGCTTGCATGGCGGTTCTGTTGCAAGCAACGCTTTATGTGATTAGCACTTACTTGCTTTCTTTTTTATATGGGCGCCAGCAAAATTAATTTATGCACCTCTGACTATACTTTTGCAGAAATTGACCCATAAATTAAGCTCCTGAGCTGACCGATCAAAAAATTGCAACTGTCGGTTTCAGCAGCCAACCTTCAGACTGAAGTCTGAGGCTATACGAACTGAGCTTACCTGCGTGGGCTTTTAAATACGAAGTCCACCTAGACGGACTTTGTTTGTTTAGCCGCGACTTTAGTCGTCGGGCAATAAGTGTTATCGATGTTTTGATTGTTTTAGCATTTGCGTCAGTCTATCTAGCAATAGAACTTCACGCTTGCTGTCTTCCAGTGTCCGCGCTAGTATGATTGCTCTTTCATAAAAATTGCGAGCGGTGGGATAGTTACCTAGTTGCTCGTACAATAAAGCATAAGACTCAAAAGATTTTAATTTCTCGCCTAAATTTTCTGATTCTGTAGCCAGTGTTAAACGCTGTTCTAGTAAGTCGAAAGCGCGTTCATATCTTCCTACAGAACGGTGAGCTGTAACTAAACCGTCAATTGCTCGTAATTCGTTGGTGCGATCGCGTGTAACTTTTGCGATTCGCAGTGCTGAACCATATGTACCAATAGTATCTTGATAATTGCCGGCAGCTAGGTAAGCATCGCCTAAATTATTCAAGGTATTCGCTTCGGCGATCGCATCCGGTGTTCGACGCCGGAAAATTAAAGCAGTTTCCAACAGCTTAATTGCTTTGTTATAATCTCCTAGCCTGACTGTCGCTAAACCCAGATTACTTAAAGACAGTCCTTGTCCTTCAATATTTTTGACTTCGCGGGCTATTGAAGCTGCTTCTGTAAAGGTTTCAGCCGCTGCGGTGAATTCTCCTTTTTGCAGTAGTAACGTGCCAATGTTATTTAGTCCAAAAATCTGTCCTTGAAAGTCTTGAGTATCACGGGCGATCGCTAACCGACGACGCATTGGATCTTCAGCTTCTTTTAATCGATTCAGCTGCACGTAACCTCTACCAATTAAATCGTAAACTAAACCTTGCGCCTTTAAGTCGCCAATCAAATGATAAATATTCAGTGCTTGTAACCAAGACTCAATTGCTTTATCGGATTTTCCTGAGGCTAATTGTTGTTCACCTTGACGCACCAACATATCAGCCTCGTCTCTTGATTCTCGCGCTGCTGAATGGTTTAAAGGACGATGGAGTTGTTGAGTAATATCTACCGCACCCGCTGCCATTGGATTCAGCAAAACAGTCAACAGTAAAGATGTGACAGCACAAAATTTAGATTTTAGCAATAGCCTATCAGAAAAATTATTTAAAAAAAAATGCTTTTGCTTCATAAAGATTAGCCGTAAATTTACGGTCTTAAATAAAAGAATTTGCAACCATTTTTTAGTTTTTTAGAGAACACATAGTATTAGCGTTAATACTTAAGTTCCGATTGAGGTAAATCTTCACCCAAGTAGATGGCGCGGACATCAGCAGGTAATTTGTCCTCTAGCATAAGATAGCCTTCCTGGAGAAAATTGGCTACTTCTGCTGGAGCGATCGCTTCACCTTCAGCTTGCAGGTAAGCAGCAATGCGAGTTTCGCTCCAGTGAAAGGTTTGAGCCATTAAAACCATCAATCGCAAAACTGGGGGCATTTGTTCCAAAGCTTGTTCGATATAACACCATAAAGGTGGTGAAGTTGCTTGCAGAGAATAATGAATTGCTTCTGTGGGTGGTAATTCAAGATCGTTGATACAAAAAGCCGTCATATTGATCAGCCAATTTTGCAAAGTTAAAGTTTCTTTGCTTGATTCAGGGTTGGTTAAATCAAGTCCACCGAGTTCGTAGTATATATGTCGCCAAGTGAGAGCAAATAGGTAATCTGCTTGTACAGGCGATCGCGCTGAATGGCGAATTAACGTGTACACTATCGGGCTATAACGGCAAAACATCGCCGTAAAGTATTTTCCAGCTTCCGGATGGGACTGAAATAAATCCAAAAGTTCCTGATCGCTGTAATGAAACAGCGATTTAACTAGCGGGTGATTAGCTTCGGGGAAATGTGGTATTTGCACAATCCAAATAAATGTATGTTGTTAGAATGAAAGTTATTAGAAATGAATATTTCCTGGTCTACACTTAAATTGTTCATCAAGTGTCGTCTTTACTAATCGCGATCGTCTCTGTTTGTGAGTAACATCAAGACTAGTTCGTTATTGATACACTAGAAATACGGACTTTATTTTAGTCTGTACCCTTGAATAATAAAAGCTATTCCTCAATAAAATCCTAGATGTGTTCATGGTTATAGCAGTTAGTGTGACACCGTTGTTGATTCAACCTTATACTTTAGGCTCTTTCTTGCCTTCCCTGCCGTTAGATAGCTTATTTTCCACCCAAGGCATTATGGTGATGCTGCTAGCAGCTTACGCCGGTGCCATGTGGATGTTCCTTACCAGTGCGCCAAAAGTACACACCGTTATGGTGTCAGATTTGGAAATTGCCCGCCAGTTGTACGAAGGGCTGCTAGATTTGCCAGCAGCAGAAGTACCTTTGCACTACTATTACAACTACGAGCAAAGTATAGGCGCAGCCGGAATCGATCCGCTTTACATGTCAGCTAGCCCGACATTTTCCGGCAGCAGAATGATGAATAATGCTAGCGAAGGGCTTTGGTATCAGTTAAAGAAAAACACCCAGCTACACGTCATTACTGGAGCTAGTTTAGGCAGCAAAAGTCAGCAACGTCACGTTTGCTTTGATCGTGATTGCCTGGATATGATTTTAATGCGTGTGGAAATGCGCGGCTTGAAGTTCAAGATTCGCAATCGCAAACCCCTGAATTTTTTGGTTAAGGATTATGAAGGGCGCGTGATTGAATTGGCGGAAGTGGCGAATTAGTTATTGGTCATTGGTCATTGGTCATTGGTCATTGGTCATTGGTCATTGGTTATGGTTAATTAAATTCTTGATTGGGTTTACCACGACGAGACCCAATCATAATTTTTTTTAGATGCGTGGGCAAAAAACTTGCCTTATCAAGGATGTATAAATCTCACCTATATAAAACAGATTTTTCTGCTTGGACTCAAGAGCAGGTGAGCTTGCTGACAACTCAACAGTGGGATCAATTAGACACGATCAACCTGATTGAAGAAATTGAAACTTTGGGTAGAAAAGAACGGCAAGAATTAAGAAATCGGCTGGGAATCTTGCTGGGACATTTATTGAAATGGCAGTTTGAAGCTGATAAACGTAGCAATAGTTGGTTAGGTACAATTCGAGAGCAACGTATTCAAATTAAGCTGCTTTTGTCAGATAGCCCTAGTTTGAAAGCTTACTTAGAGGAAGTTTTTCTCACTGCTTATGAATTAGGTTTAGCTTTTGCGATTCGAGAGACGCAATTAGGTGAACAGGTTTTTCCAGAAATATGTCCTTACACTTGGGAGCAAGCGCTGAATTCTGAATTTTTACCAGAATCGAATTGAGTTGATGATGGGGGCGATCGCTTCACGCGGTCAAATTAGAGAAAGTGTCAGTAAGTAGCAAGTAGTTAGGCGATCGCATATCCCCTCTACTCATACAACATTTATTAACATTCTTGGCAACTTGCGAACAATTTTACACACCTGTGATTTACTCATTATTAGTGTAATGAAGTAAACAGCGTAATACTTGGGGAGGGTTGGGTGATTAATGATAAAGGGGAAGTAACGCTTATTTCCTCTGCACCTAGCGCTAGTAGTTCGGTGTCTCCTCCTACCTGCGTTCAACAGTAAAGACGCGAAATTCGCGTCTCTACATATTTATAATTAAGTTGCTGATTCAGATTCTGATTTTTCTGGCTTGAGTAACGGGAAAGCGATCGCATCCCGAATACTCGCACAATCAGTTAACAACATCACCAATCTGTCAATCCCAATACCTAAACCACCCGTCGGCGGCATTCCGTATTCCAACGCAGTCAGAAAGTCTTCGTCTACACCTTGCGCTTTTAAGTCACCGGCGGCTTTGCGTGCAGCTTGTTGTTCCAGGCGATCGCGTTGTTCAATCGGATCGGTTAATTCTGAGAAGCTATTAGCTGTCTCTCTCCCGACGATAAATAACTCAAATCGCTCTACCAAACCAGCTTTAGAACGATGCGGCTTTGCCAGTGGCGAAATTTCTACCGGGTAATCAACCACAAACGTAGGCTGAATTAACTTTTCTTCAACCTTTTGCTCAAAAGCTTCATTTAAAAGTTTGCCAATTGATGAGCAATCTTCTATACCTTCAAGCCCAGCGTTTTTACTTGCAGTTTTCGCTTCTTCCAAGCTTTGGAAAGCGTTAAAATCCAAACCTGTATGTTCCTTAACTAAATCGTGCATTGTTACCCGACGCCAAGGAGGAGTCAAATCAATTGCCGTATCTTGATAAGTAATTTGCAGCGTACCCAGAACCTCTTGAGCGACAGTGGTAATAATTCCCTCCGTCAGCGCCATCATGTCGTTGTAGTCGGCGTAAGCTTGGTAAACTTCAATTAAGGTAAATTCGGGATTGTGGCGGGTAGAAACTCCTTCATTACGAAAATTCCGCCCTAATTCAAACACCTTTTCAAAACCACCGACAATCAACCGCTTGAGATGAAGTTCTGTAGCAATTCGCAGATACAATTCCATTTCCAGCGTGTTGTGATAAGTGACGAAAGGACGCGCATCCGCACCGCCGGCTTCACTTAACAATACAGGCGTTTCAATTTCCAGAAAATCCCGTTGTTCTAGGTAGCGACGAATACCCGCAGTAATTTGGGCGCGACGGCGGAAAGTTTGCCGCACTTCCGGGTTCACAATCAAATCAAGATACCGCTGACGGTAGCGCTTGGCAACATCCGTTAAGCCATGCTGTTTATCAGGCAAGGGTAACAGAGATTTGGTCAAAATAGTGTATTGTTTGACGTAAACAGATAACTCGCCCTTTTCAGTCCGTTTGATAGTGCCTTTAACGCCCAAGATGTCGCCGATATCTGTGAGTTTATCGAGTTGTTTGAAAGCATTGTCAACAACATCTGCCATGCCTTCTTCAATGCGTTTTTTCTCTAGATAAAGCTGAATTGTGCCAGTTTCATCTTGCAAGGTGACGAAGGCTAGTTTACCCATAAAGCGACGTAACTTGATGCGTCCGGCGATCGCTACTTCTAAATCGACTTCTTCACCGTTGGGTAAATCCGCATATTTTTCTTGCAATTCAGCCGCATGATGGGTAGATTCCCAACGATAGGCGTAGGGATTCATACCTAGTTGCTTTAGCTGTTCTACTTTTTCTAGCCGCGTGGCACGAATATCTTCTTCAGACATGGTTAACGAACTTTCATAGGGCAAGATTAATTATAGATGCTGTCATGAAGTGGCGCGATTACCCGCAATCTTCACACTCAGATTTTACATCGCCATCAAATACGACTAAAAACTTGCCGTCGGGAATTAAGCGCCGAATAACGTGCAAATAACCATCGGCATTTGATTGTGTGCGGAAACGAGCCACAACAACTCGTTGCATATCAGAAAGCAAACGCACAACTAACCACCTATTGAGGTCATCTCGATAGGGCATAATAGATTAGTCTCCATTGAGTTTGGAGCAACAGCCAGTGCCGAACTTTCCACGGGACGCACTGGCTTTTTGCTGTAATCAAATCTTATCAGAAATTTGGTTAAAAGTGAAACTCATATTTACAAAATTGAAACAAATTAGCTTCATAAGTTAAATATTTTGAAACAAAAGATGCCAAAGCGATTTCCCATAGGTCCATTAGGTGAACATGATGATGACTGGCTCACCATTTGGGCTTGGCTTAATAATCGCAGCAAGTCAGTTCAAGCAGCTTTGCTTATCGGCTTTGGAATTGCTGAAAAAAAGCCCGAAATTGAAAGAATGCTGGAATATATGGCGAAAAAGCGGGGGATGACTCCTGACGAACTGTTCAAAAGCATCCTAGATGGAACTGCTGACAGCAGTGGTAATGAGCTAGGTAGTGAGGAATGATGGGGGGTCGAATTACAGCTTCAGATCCCCGACTTCTCTAAGAAGTCGGGGATCTTATTTTTCACGATTGAGAATGGGAATGCTATTAAGTGAGCTGCTGCCTCTGACATTTAATCACTTTCAAACATCAACAAAACTGCGTAAAATACCCAAAAGTTTCCCAATATCTTGAATAAAATACTCATCTAAATCAACTTCAATTCTTTGTTCAATTAATCTCATAAATTTCCAGACGCTGCCTGTGGTGACAACGCCATAAATAATTTCAATTTTATTTTCTTTACGTTGATTAAATAATTTTGCGGCAATCATTTCGGCGATACATTGCCCTAATCCAGATTGAATATTATCGTTTTTGGCTTCAACGATTGTAACTACAGGCGCTTGAATAAATAGCTGTTCTGGAGATAAACTTATTAACCCAAGTTGCGGGTTATCGATTGATACGGCTTGTGATCACTCAATTCATGCGATCGCGTACAACAAAGTGGCGTTGGTGCGTAGCGCCAACGTGCCGATGCCGTTGTTACCAGTATTCA
>JAESGF010000301.1_pt1 | contig 16972 bp, 22 predicted proteins | sample 9269621 | NCBI WGS metagenome assembly JAESGF01 (sample SAMN14515066, study PRJNA621663) | algae metagenome | isolation source: Tolypothrix carrinoi HA7290-LM1 and co-occurring heterotrophs from dry rock... | place: USA: Makauwahi cave, Kauai, Hawaii | collected 2011-01-06
GTCGCTGATTATTCTTTCTTGGTTTGGTTTCATGACAAAGGGTTGATATATTACCTTGGAGTGCGATCGCACTTCACGGCGTCGCACCCATCAAAAAGCCGTCCCTACCGCAAAAGGCGGGGACGGCTTTATTCGTTTTGTTCAGATTGTTCTTCTAGCTGTTTTTGAAGAGTTTCAAATTCCTGAATCCGAAACTCAAGCTTTTCTGCTTCATCTTCAAGGCGCTTAATCTCAGCTTTTTTTACTGCCACCTGTTCACGTCTTGCTGCCACCTGATCGCGGTAATCCCTTATCAGTTGGCGAACCATTCCCCCATCATCTGACGTTCCGGAGCTGAAGATACAGCAGATTGCGTGCGATTTGCTCTATAAGTTCGCTCCGACTGATTCCGAGAGATTTCGCTCTCGCATCTAGCATCTCTACTCCTTCCGGAGTGAGTGTAAGTGTAAAATCTTTTTTCCTCTGTCCGTGAACTAAGGAATAAATATGGGAATCTTGGCACGTATCACCTCTGGCGGCAAGTCCTCCAACAAGAGCAATAACTCTTCAGGGCTTGCTAATGGCGACCACGCCAGCGATAAAAATCGGGTGCTATCCCCGACAGATCCAACTGTCATTAACCCACTGAACGCGGGAAGCTGGGAAACTGTGAGAACAGCACCAGTCAATGATACACCACGTTATTTCAATAAAACTGAAGCTGACAGCTTGAAAAAGCGGGAGCATCCCAAAAAGCACAAGAGGCGAAACAAGCCAAACGCGCTTACAAGTCACTGAAAAAACTGGAACAATCTGACGCAGAAGTTCACACCGCCCATCGTGGCTACATTCGAGGTGTTGCTGATAGCGAATTGACCAAAAAGCGTTCCGACGTAAAAACAGCCCGCGCCTTGCACACCCAACGTCCCGAATACGCCAAACTCGGTATCGGTTTAGACCGTGCTGACAATTCAGCGCAGCGCCGGATTGAGGAGTTAAAAGCCAAGATCAAGGATAAATACTAATGGCAAAGGCGGTACACCTGGGAGCCTGGTTTCTCTGTGGCTGTATCGCCTCTAGCTTTATCGCTTGGCTAGGGGCACTGCATCCTGCTTTATTCCGGGTGATGTGGGTTGTGTATATTGTTGCAGCTTTCTCGCTGGTGCTAGCACTATTTACCGATGATGCTGTTAGACCGTTTTTCAAGTTATCCGAGCCGGATTACTACGCGCTCAGTATGGCGATCGCTGGCTCGTTGCTCCTAGGAGGCATCAAGTCATGGTTGATCGCTGGGTAAAATCCAACTGCTTGCTAGCTAGTGCTCTAGCGTTTTGGTTGGCTGCACTATCTCCCCTGCCAAAAATCGGTAAGGGCATTTCCTACAGTTTGGCTCTAGTTGCGGTGGTGCAACTCATCAACGAGTCGCGACGGCGCTCTGATCGCTGATGCTCGGCTTGCTGCATTGCAAGCCATGAACCAGGAACTAGAGCAAGTAGAAATCGCGCTGCACACCCAGCAACAAGAGCAAGCGCTGTATGAAATTTACGGCGCTGCACCAACTTACACAGAGGAAGTCAGAAGCGAGTTAACCAAATCCCTGGAACACTTGTATGCAGAGGACAGCGCAAAAAACATAAGCCAAACTTCCACTGACACTTCCCAAAAAATCCTGTATTTAGCGGTGAAAGCTTTGATGGAAACTGGTTGCAACGAGACTTACATCATTGAAAAGGTTCTCAAAAAAAGAGGGCGTAATTGGGGCGAGGGTAATAGGATGCTGCAAGAGCTATTGCAGCAGGGGCAACAAAACGAATGGTAATTTTGACGCGATCGCGCGGGCGTGTGTGCAGGCGTGCGATCGCGCATATCCGCCTTCTTCTGCAAAGCTACTATTTAAAGAGTTAGTCAAAATGATTTATCTAGAGTGAATTCCGATTAATTCACCTTGCTCGTTGAGTATAGCGCCACCACTCATACCTCCAAACGTGCGATTATCATAACTGAGGTCATAACCATCACGCTGGGAACCTTTAGCATCTACCTTGCCATCTTTCATCCTAAAATCAACATTAGGAGTTACTGATGTCTTTGCCGGAAACCCAGCAACGTAAACTACACTATTATTTGTCACTTTATCAGAGTCGCCGATCTTCGCCGTCGTGTATTTTTGATTGCTATTAAATTCCACAACTGCTAAATCCAAACTTTGCAGAGGTTTTATATTCTTGATTTGATAACTTTGTTTATCAGGGGTGATAATTTGTTTTTTCCCCTCCTTCACCACATGACCGGCAGTCAAAACCGTATAAACATTGCCGATTTGCTTGATAATTATCCCCGAACCTGCAAAGCTGGGATTTTGACTGTCAACAATTTGCACCGTAATTTCTCTGCCAATCTTTTCTACCTCTGTTGCAGACAGTCCTACAGCTACCTGCGATTGTACCAGCACCATCGATACACCAATTAGCACAGGTGAAAGCGCGTGATAATACTTCATCTTATTTACCCAATTTCTGATAAAACCTTTTGTAGGGTGCGTTAGGCAAAGCCTAACGCACCGCATTAACCATGACGTGCCTAATTATAGCGGTGCGTTACTGCGTTAACGCACCCTACGATTTTGACTATGATTTTTCACCGCTCAGGTTGCAGATTATTCAAATACGTATCAAAATCAATATATATTTGAGTATCATCGTTACTTTGATTCTGAATTTGTCCAGAGGCTAAAGCACGACGATCAAACAGGCTTTGTACAGCAAGTTTGGCATTAGCACCAGGTTTGAGGGTGAATAACACAGTGCTGCTAGTGCAAACATCATTTGTACTCACAACAGCACACACAACAGATTGTTTATTCAGCGTTCCAGTGATGATAGTTTTCAAAGTACCATTGTCATAACTTCTCTGAAATCTCCGCGATACCTGTTGACAGCGTTGTAGAGGTGTCAAAGAAGAATAAGAATAAACCCAGCGAATCATTGGTACATTTCTCCCATCCTCTCGACGCGCAAATGTTACAGGTACACCTTTGCTTTGAGCGCAAGAGAACTTTCGGTTGCTAGCATAACTAGGCTGAGGTTGTGCTGTTGTGGTAGTCACAAGCATTGCTAAACCACAAATTGCAACATGAGTCAACGTCGGACTGAGTAACTTAAATGCCATAAAAAAGCCTATATCTTACTTTTATAGGAATATAAGCGATTACACTGATAAAAAGCACCATTTCGGTACTATACCTAGATATATTGGTATTTCGTAAATATTAGCAACATTAATTGTGTGCGAAAATCGTCATTAAATAAGGTGATAACTTGCAGGACTTATGGTGACTGTAATGCTGGGTCAAAAGCTTGGTGGACGCTACCAAATTATTCAACATTTGGGAGAAGGAGCATTTGGAGTTACTTTCGTAGCAGAAGATATGCAACGACCAGGGAATCCTAAATGCGTTGTCAAGCAGTTTCAACCAAAAAACACAGACCCCCACACCTTACGGGAAGCACGACGGCTTTTTGACAACGAAGCCAAAATGCTGGAAAAGCTAGGAACTCATGACCAAATCCCGCGTCTTTTGGCTCATATTGAAGAGAATGAAGAATTTTATTTAGTTCAAGAATTTATCGAAGGTCACGACCTTAGTCAAGAAGTGATTTTAGGTCAGAAACTGAGTGAAGCTGTAGTAATTAAACTTTTACAAGATATTTTAGAAGTTTTAGCCTTTGTCCATCAGCACGAAATTATTCACCGAGATATCAAACCATCAAACATCCGACGGCGCCAAGATGGTAAAATTGTCTTGATTGACTTTGGCGCGGTCAAACAAATCAGTACCCAAATAGTTAATTCTCAAGGTCAAACGAGTTTTACCGTTGCTATTGGTACTCGTGGTTATATGCCAAGCGAACAAGCCAATCGTCACCCGCAATTAAGCAGCGATGTCTACGCAGTGGGAATGATTGCTATCCAAGCACTTACAGGAATATTCCCAAGCAATTTGCCAAAAGACTCTCAAGGTGAAGTTGTTTGGCAAAATCAAGCACAAGTAAGTCAACAGTTAGCAGATATTATAGATAAAATGGTGCGCTATGACTTTCGTCAGCGTTACCAATCAGCATCTGAAGCATTACAAGCTTTTGGCACAAAAGTACACAATCAAACAACAGTATTTTCTGAGTCTTCAACAGTCAATTCAACTACGCCAACTCAGCTAGAGCGATCGCCTGGTAAATTTATGATAGGATTGGCGATCGCAGCAGTACTTGCAATAAGTATTGGAATATGGTATTTATTTCCTGGTTCTAAACCACCAGAAAATTTCTTAACTTATGGAAATTCAAGTTTAGGGATAAAAATCAAATATCCGCAAAGCTGGGAAAGACGAGATATAGATAATCTTATCACTAGCGAAGTAGTTGCATTTGTGTCTCCCAAACAAAGTAATACAGACAAATTCCAAGAAAAACTGACTATCAGCGTTGAAGATTTTTCCGGGACATTAGAGGATTTTAGCGATACATCTACTAAAGACATCACAAGACATTTGGTAAAAGCTGAAATTAAAAAGCCAAGTGACACAACTCTGGCAAATAAATCAGCCTATCAATTAATTTATACTGGTAAAGATGGGGAAAAGAATTTAAAAAGTATGCAACTTTTTACTTTAAAAGGTGATAAGGCATATGTAATTACTTACACAGCAGCAATTGATAATTACAATGACTTTATCCAAACAGCGCAGACAATGATTAAATCATTTGAAATTCAGTAGAGACGTTCCGGTGGAACGTCTCTACAATAGATGTGAATTGCCGGACATGACATAGCATGAAAAAAACGGTTTAACCGCACTATTAAACTATGACGATTATTACCCTAGAATTGTCGCCGGAATTGAAACAAAAACTACGGGAAAGTATAGCATGTCGCGACACCCAAAGCATTCAACAATTATTAGAGTATCGCCTTTGCACCAACGGTAGAAGCATTGCTGGAACAAACATCTACTCAATTGAACGATAACAACAGCGAAGATGAATTGGAGTTGGAAGAATCCCCACATGAATGATAAGGCGATCGCCCATTTACGGCTGCCTTACCCATAATACGGACTTATGAATCCCTAGAGCGTTTGTTTGCTTCCGGGAGTAATTGACCTAAATACCCGCCGACGCCAAATGAGCGCGCCCGTCCCCACTCTTCGGGCGGAAGTTATGATCTGCGATCGCGGTTCAATTCATCTCCGATTACTAAAATAATTACAATAAAAGAGCGGACAGTTAGCTTGGATAGCATCTTAACCTTCATCCAATTTTGGCTTGTACTTTAGTTCGGCTTTCAGTTCTTTGATTTCCCCAAGAAGCCGCTGCCGATTTCTGGTCAATTTTCTCTTCACTCTTCGTGTATTAAATAATCAATTTGTTCAAAGCGTTCGGCATAAGCCGCCATGTGGATACCAAAACTAAGCTCGTTTTCAGCAATCCGATTAATCAGCTTAGTTTGAAATTTTCAATTGCATCATAAATTGTCTACTCACTCGAAATACCAGGGTAAGCAACCGCGATCAACGCCGCAACTCCCAAACAGGATATCAAGATTATTTTTCACGCTATTAACCCGCCCCAAATAAGAAATTAAGACCAACAGAGAGCGTTGTTGGCACTAAGAAGCGTTAAATTTCCGTTTGCCACAATTTGTAATTGAGAAGTCCCAGGAAGGAGTGGGGTTTTACCGATATCCCTCACCAAACGATCCTTGCCTGCGAGATGGATGACGCAGGCTTACTGGAACTTGCGACGGCAGCTGCAACGTATCTCTTGGAAGATTTGACTACCAATGAAAAAGCGATCGCGTGATATTCAAGCATTCAACTGCGATCGCATTCTTTCAAAGTGTAAAAACGCGAAACTCAGTAACCATAATCGGAAAACTGGGTTTCGACCCCAAATAAGAATAAGGAGCAATTCAATAATGTCAGATAAATACGTCGAGCATACAACTAAAGTTTTACGAAGCAGCCTCATCAGAATTAGTGCTTCTTCCCTTCTGCCTTCAGACAAGCGAACTTCTGCCTTTCAAAGTAAACCAGAAGTTAAAATTCGCAAAGCTCGAAAATCAGGAAAGCCCACTAAACGCCATCTCTCACTACGCCGGTTTCAAAAATCTCGCGAAGGCTTGCACCGTCATTGTCAGCGTCCGGTGATAAAAGTAAAATCACGCATAGTGGGTAGTTCTGACTTATGCCGAATTGCTAGAGGCAAGTGGGTTTTTACCCGCATTTTGTGTTAAACGATAGCAGAAAAATAATGAGATCGGGGAAACACTTGGCGCGATCGTTGGATGCCGAGAAAGCTGCCGGTCGAGGAGTGAGGTTGGTGCGATCGCGTATAGAGCGCCAAAGCCGCGAAGTTACTATTTAACGAGTTAGTCAAAACGATTTGCCTAGAGTGAAAATACTGCTACTATGCTTAGTACAGCATTTCATTAATACGAGCGCGAATTAAAGAAAGGCAATAAGAATGTAGTGCCAATGCAGAGCGACGTTATGTTATATCAGAGCGACGTTATGTTATATCAGAGCGACGTTATGTTATATCAGAGCCAAAAGCTAGTTTGGGCTTCACCCCTAAATGATACTATAGAAGAAATTATCCGGCGTTGCGGGCAAGCGAGATAATGCAATGACTGCTAGAGAACAATTAATTCAAGAAATTGCCCAAGCACCAGACTTTTTGGTTGAAGAGGTTTTGGACTTTTTGTTATTTTCTAAGCAAAGACGAGAGCAAAACATTAGTGTCTCTGAACCTACTAGTCCACCTGAACAAAAGAGTAAACCTATTTGGGAAATATTTGAGGAATTCACGAGCATACTTCCAGAGGAAGTAATTTCTCAGCTACCCGTAGACGGTTCAGCACAAGTTGATCATTATCTTTACGGTACACCAAAGCAAGAATAATGAGAACAATTTTTGCCGATACCTTTTATTGGACTGCTTTACTCAATCCAAGGGATGAATGGCACATAAGGGTTATCAGTTTCAGCAAAAATCTTATCTCAGTTCGTTTAGTTACAACTGATGAGGTGTTAACTGAGTTTCTTAATTTTTTCTCTGCCTATGATATGAAAATGCGGCAAAGCGTTATTGAGAGGATTCAAGATATCCTACAAAATGATTATGTGCAGGTTATCCCCCAAAGTCATGACACTTTCATTGCTGGCTTAGAACTGTACAGACAACGATTTGATAAACAGTATAGTCTCACAGACTGTATTTCTATGCAAACGATGAAGCAATTAGAAATTACTGAAGTGCTAACTCATGACAGACACTTTAAGCAGGAAGGCTTCAGCATACTATTTGAATGAACAGGCAACAAAATGCAAAAATGGCTGTCTGTAGTCGGAATTGGTGAAGATGGAGTTTTGGGGTTAAATTCGGTTGCACGCAGCTTGGTGGAGCAAGCAGAGGTGTTAGTCGGAGGCGATCGCCATCTCTCTATGCTCCCCAAAAGCGACCATCGCGAAAAGCTAATTTGGGCTTCACCCCTAAATGATACTATAAAAGAAATTATCTCTCGTCGTGGAAAATCGATTTGTGTTCTCGCTAGTGGCGATCCGATGTGTTTTGGCGTTGGGGTAACGCTACTACGACGAATTCCGATTGCAGAGATGACGATTATTCCTAGTCCCTCAGCCTTCAGTCTTGCTTGCGCTCGTTTGGGATGGTCGTTAACAGAAGTGGACACTTTAAGTTTAGCAGGGCGCGATCCTTCTTTATTACATCCGGTAATTTATCCAAAAGCGCGTCTCCTCATCCTCAGTGAAGGCAGAAAAACCCCCGCTATTGTCGCCGAAATGTTGGTAAAACGCGGCTTTGGTAAAAGCCAAATTACAGTTTTAGAACGCATGGGAGGAACTCACGAACGCATCGTTAAGGGTATCGCTGCATCTTGGAATATCACTGAACTTGCCGATTTAAATACGATTGCTGTTGAATGTATTGCAGATTCTTCAGTTGTACTGCTTCCCCGCACTCCCGGATTACCAGATACAGCATATCATCACGACGGACAACTTACCAAACATGAAGTTAGGGCAATTACCTTAGCTGCACTTGCACCCATACCGGGACAATTACTGTGGGATGTAGGTGCGGGTTGTGGTTCGATTGGCATTGAATGGATGCGGAGTGATTATCGTTGTCGAGCGATCGCCATCGAACAAAATCCATCACGATTGCGATACATTACCGATAATGCCGCTGCTCTGGGTACACCAAATTTGTGTATAATTCCAGGTGAGGCTCCTGCTGCACTTCAAGATTTAGAAGCACCCGATGCCATATTTATTGGGGGTGGTGCTACAGCAGATGGAATATTTGATATTTGTTGGCGATCGCTAAAATCTGGTGGACGCTTGGTTGCCAATGCAGTAACTGTCGAGAGCGAACAAAAGCTGCTGCAATGGCACAATCAAGTAGGTGGGACATTAACACGCATCGCAATTCAACGAGCGGAACCTGTCGGTAAATTTTTGGGTTGGAAAGCGATGGCGCCTGTAACGCAGTGGGTAGTAGTGAAGTAACTCTATTACTATAGACACAAGCAAACATCCCCGTTATATGAACTACCACGACATCATCACAATTGAACCTGGTAAACGCAGCGGTAAACCCTGCATTCGAGGAATGCGAATCACAGTGTACGATATTTTAGAATATCTTGCTAGCGGCATGAGCGAAGAAGAGATTTTGTCAGACTTTTCTGAACTCACCTCAGAAGACATCAAAGCTTGTCTTGCTTTTGCCGCAGATCGCGAGAAAAAGTTATTCGTGGCATCTCTGTGAAACTGCTTTTGGACGAAAACCTCTCTGATAGAATCATTTCCCAGATTGTGGATCTGTATCCGAATTCAGTACACCTTAAAACATTGGCACTCATCCATAGTGAGGATGTAATAATTTGGGAATATGCCGGCATCGAATGATTTCATAATCGTTTCTAAAGACTCTGATTTCCATCAACGTAGTCTTCTCTACGGTCATCCTCCGAAATTCATCTATCTCCGCATCGGCAATTGTCCAATCACCACAATTGTACAAATATTGCGGAATAAAATATCCAGCCATATATAGCTAGTTTCAATCCTCACCTCCACCGGGAGGGTGTTTCAACCCCTTCTTAGGCAGAATAGAGCCAAAAGAGGATAAGGTTTCAATCCTCACCCCCACTGGGAGGGTGTTTCAACCCCTCGGCATCAATCACCTTCGCTATAAGCCTTTATCTTGTTACCTGTGAGGCAACCAAGGTTAAGTTGTTGCTAGACTGCTTGAGATAGTTGGCTAAAGAGCAAAAATCGATGAAGAGTATTTGCGTCTACTGCGGCTCCAATTTTGGCGATCGCAATACTTATGTTGAGGCTGCACAAGGTCTAGGTATTGAGATGGCAAAGCGTGGAATTACCCTTGTTTATGGTGGGGGGAATGTAGGTCTAATGGGGGCTGTAGCTGATTCTGTGCTTGCTGCTGGTGGAAAAGTGATTGGAGTAATTCCGCAAGCCTTAGTTGATAAGGAGGTTGCACACACTGGATTAAGCGATCTTCGAGTTGTTGGATCAATGCACGAGCGTAAATCGCTAATGGCTGATCTGGCTGATGCATTTATTGCGCTACCAGGTGGATTAGGAACATTAGAGGAATTTTGCGAAGTTGCAACCTGGACTCAACTTGGATTTCATAGAAAAGCTTGTGGACTCTTGAACATTGAGGGGTTTTATAACGGGCTGCTTTCTTTTCTCAACCACGCGACGGAACAGAGGTTTATCCGCCCTGAACACAGAAGCATTGTTTTAGCAGGGGAAGAACCGGTGGAATTAATTGAAAAGTTGAGTCAATTTGAAGTCCCTACCGTGCATAAGTGGATTGACCGCGATCGCCAGTAGCGTAGTCATTGCGAGCAGCACAACAACGCCCGTGAGTAGCAATGGAACAGGAATGTACGCGCTTGCCGAAGATACTTACTGTACTAGAGTTTGAGCCGTCGCTCTCAAATCTGTTTATTCCTGTGATAATTACGCCATCATAAGTCAGTTTGGGAACACAGAGCAACAGAGTATTTTGGTACTGGTTTGAAGAGCGATCGCACCCTAAGCTGTGAGGCTTTTCATTTTCTCATTCAGGCAGAGAGGGACAGGGGGGGATGGGGAGACAAGGAGACAAGGAGAGGGGGAGACAAGGAGAAAATTCACCTCATCCCCTTGTCCCCTTGTCCCCCTTGTCCCCCACTTCCCCACTCCCCCCCTCCCCCCCTCCCCCACTCCCCCCCATTCTTCCAACCCTAGCCGAAACAGAATTGGAAATGGCTGAAACTGAAAGTTACACTAGATTAAGAAAACAGTGACTTCAATTCTTGCTAAAAGAACAGACATAAAACTAGCGCTCAAGTATGTAGCAGCAGACAAAGGGTAATTATTATGACAAATTTTCACAAAAAGGCATTGAGCAAACAGCACTCGTCAAAGCGGATTGCATTGACAGGAGCGCTAGCAGCCAGTTTAATCATGTTGCCGGGAATTTTCAGCAGTACTCCTGCATTGGCGCAAAAAGTAGAGCGCGAAACTCTAACTTATGGTAAATTACTAGAGAAAACTGAGAAAAAGCAAGTCCAAAAAGTAGAACTTGACGAAAGCGAACAAATTGCCAGGGTTTATCTTAAAGGGCAACCGGCAGATACACCACCACAACAGGTAAGGCTTTTGGAGAATAATACAGAGTTAATTGACAAGCTCAAAGAGAATAAAGTTGAGTTTGGGGAGGTTTCCTCTGCTAATAGTAGAGCAGCTGTTGGGCTTTTGATTAATTTAATGTGGATTTTGCCACTGCTGGCGTTAATGTTATTGTTTTTGCGTCGCTCGACTAATGCCTCTAGCCAAGCGATGAACTTCGGCAAATCTAAAGCGCGTTTTCAAATGGAGGCAAAAACAGGAGTAACATTTAACGATGTTGCAGGCATCGAAGAAGCTAAAGAAGAACTGCAAGAAGTCGTTACCTTCCTCAAACAACCGGAAAAGTTTACCGCAGTCGGTGCCCGCATTCCCAAAGGAGTGCTGTTAGTCGGACCTCCGGGAACTGGTAAAACTTTACTCGCAAAAGCGATCGCCGGAGAAGCCGGTGTACCATTCTTCAGCATTTCCGGTTCGGAATTTGTGGAAATGTTCGTTGGTGTCGGTGCATCCCGCGTGCGCGATTTGTTCAAGAAAGCTAAAGATAATGCCCCTTGCTTAATATTTATCGATGAAATCGACGCTGTAGGCAGACAAAGAGGTGCAGGTATCGGTGGTGGTAACGATGAGAGAGAACAAACCCTGAACCAACTGCTTACTGAGATGGATGGTTTTGAAGGTAACACCGGCATTATTATTATTGCTGCCACAAACCGCCCGGATGTACTCGATGCAGCATTATTGCGTCCGGGACGCTTTGATAGGCAGGTAATAGTTGATGCACCGGATATGAAAGGGCGATTGGAAATTTTGCAAGTCCACTCGCGGAATAAAAAAGTTGATAAGAGTGTATCATTAGAAGCGATCGCTCGCCGCACTCCTGGATTCACCGGCGCTGATTTAGCCAACTTACTCAACGAAGCCGCAATTCTCACCGCCAGACGCCGCAAAGAATCTATCACCCTTTTAGAAATAGATGATGCTGTTGACCGCGTAGTTGCTGGGATGGAAGGTACACCCTTAGTAGACAGCAAAAGTAAGCGCTTAATTGCTTACCATGAAGTCGGACACGCTTTAGTCGGCACATTACTCAAAGAGCATGACCCAGTGCAAAAAGTCACCCTCATCCCACGAGGACAAGCACAAGGTTTAACTTGGTTTACTCCCAACGAAGAACAAGGCTTAATTTCTCGTTCTCAACTACTAGCCAGAATTACCTCAACTTTAGCAGGTCGCGCCGCTGAAGAAATTGTTTTCGGCAAACCAGAAGTAACCACCGGTGCCGGAGATGACCTGCAAAAAGTTTCTGGGATGGCACGGCAAATGGTGACACGTTTCGGCATGTCTGACTTAGGTTTACTTTCTTTAGAAAATCAAAGTTCAGAGGTATTTTTAGGACGTGACTGGATGAACAAATCAGATTATTCTGAAGAAATTGCCGCCAAAATTGATTCGCAAGTGCGGGAAATTATCAGCCATTGCTACATCAAATCAAAAGAACTTTTGCAAGAAAACCGCACAGCAATGGAGCGACTGGTAGATTTATTGTCAGACCAAGAGACAATTGAGGGAGATTTATTCCGCAAAATTGTTGGGGAATATACTCAGCTACCCGAGCCAACATTAGTTGTGTCTCAATAGATATTTGGGGGTAGGGTGTGGAAAAGGGGGTGGGGTGTAGGTTGTGGCTCCCCCACACCCTACCCCCTACACCCTCTTCATCACAATACTGGCAATTTTTTTCCACATAATCCCAAAACTGCATAAATTGATTTTTCTTACACCTATTAAAAATATAGAAGGAAAGCGCGTAGGAGTGCTTAACTTCTGTTGGGCAAATCAAGTAAGGCTTTATGCACACAATCAAAGCAAGTAAATGCGTAAATCCTAAATATTATTCGCAAGCGCGAAGATTAAATAACTTGAAATTTAACCACTCGTTTGCTTGTGTCAGCTATAAACTAGCGGTATTTTGCTTTTGAAATGTTTCAATTGATAATCGGTCATATACCTAAATCATGTAAATTTACTTAAATTTCATACTTGAGACGTAGATATATTACTATCATAGATAGAAATATCTAAAAAAAAGTAAACTAGCGTGATTAGCATTTAGCATGTATTTTTTAGACACACATAATTAGATTTATGTCAATCACCTGATAGATGTAATTTGTGGAGAGCAAATCTTAGCTATTGGAATGTACAAAGTCGTACTGGATCGCTATTTTTAAATCCATAACAAAGGAAAAAATCATGTCTATTAGAGGTGCAGGAAAACTTTTCCAGACCAGAGAACCAGATTTTGAGGCAGAGGTTGCTAAAATTGCGGCTTCAGTTTTCCCAAATACTCAGTTTCAATTATTATTTCAAACAATTGGAAGTGGTCATGCGGCTTTAGTTCTCCCAAAAGCTCAGTTTCAATTGTTATCTGAAAAAATTGGCAGTGATAATTTATGTATAACTTTTAAAACAAAACACTTTTCCGAAAATTTTAAGTTGAGATTTTTTCCCAAAATAAGAACTCTGACTTTATCAGGGTACTACGACCAAGGAATGGCTCACTTAATTTATATTCCGGATAATAATTATAATTGGTTAAATGGTAGAGGATATGAAATAACTTCTCCTGATTCTATTGGAGAAAAGTTTGAACTTTTAGCAAATAAGCTTTACCCATTTTTGCAAGAATTTTATTTTTAATAACTAATTATGAAGCTTCATAATTCATAATTAAAAAAATGGGTAAAGCGGAGTTCCTGTATTAATGAAGCTCAAACTATTTAAGTGGAGAGTTCAAGCTGACACTGATTTCAATTATGAACTATTAATTATTAATTATGAATTACATTGACACTTTCCGTGAAGACAGCAGTGGGGAGTGTCAATTAATCTTACCAATATACCAAATCAGCCCAAAGGCGGTTGACTTTCTGCTAAAAATAGCTTAAATGGTTGATTTAGCTTTGCAGAATTGACAAAACCCATGCTGACTGATATATTGCCTTTCAGAATTGAGTTAGACATGATCGCGATCGCCGGCACAAGTTTGTGGTCTTTGGCGCTATATTTAGGTTTTTCCCCAGTCAGTGAGTGGGTAATTCTGCTTCTTAATCGCTGGTTTAACTTTGCCGAGCGATCGCTCTACATGAGCAAATCAGAATTTGAAAAGACTCGTCAAGCAAGAGAATCCCAAAACGCCTTTTACGCCTCGCTTTTCAGTATAGTGCCATTTCTAATTTTTGGCGGATTATGCAACTGGGGCGTAGAACTAGGCTTAGGTCGCAGTTGGTCAATCAGCATGGGTATACTTGCCTGTATGGGTTCCGGCGTTTATGAACTAGGACGCAGAGATGGTAAGTCCTCTGAGTAGCGAATATGACTAAACTCAGGCAGATTGTCAGCAGTTTCCAGGCTTTGGTAGTATTTAAAATGTCAAAGCAAAAATAACTTGAACACTTTTAAAGCGGAAACTGAGGCTTACAGCCTGTTTGAGATTAAATTTGTCCAACTTATTTTTGCGAGATGCTTAAAAATCAAACAAGATAAATCATGACAGAAAATTTTATTCTCAGGAAGTCGATTGGCGAAGAGGAATTACTTACACTTCTTCCAAAAGCAGAAAACATTGACTACTGGCTTGCGCTCAACCCAAACTCTACTATTTCCGATCAACCTTTTCAAAGCTTTTCAAAGTTGTCCGCAGTCAAAAAAGAGGAACTTGACGACTACGCATTGCAGCTGCGAGAGGAGGGCTATTTTCAAACTTCTGAGCTAATACCTACTGCCACTATCCAAGAGATGCGATCTTGTATAGAAAACGTGAAAAAGGCTGGTTTTCCGCCAACATTTGCCCTCGTTTACGATGTCTTTTATCAAGCATTTAGCCACTTTGATTCGATTTTTACAGGAATTCTGGGAGCAAACTACAAGCTGATACCAAATTTCTGGGTCTACTACATAGAAACAAATGACGATGGCAAAGGATTTGAGCCTCATCGGGACGCAGAGTATGAGAATACCATAGGTCCCGATGGAATGCCCACAGTGATTACCTTCTGGATAACAATCACTGAGGCAACTCCCCTGAATTCATGTATGTATATGCTACCCGCCAACCGCGATCCTCAGTATGCTGATGCCATCAAAAATCTGAAAACGAAAGCAACTCAATTTGCCTTGGAGGACATCAGAGCATTGCCGACAAAAGCAGGTACTATCTCATGCTGGAATCAATACGTTTTTCATTGGGGAAGTCGCAGTAGCAAACATGCCAAGTCGCCGCGAATTAGCTATGCGGCTTATTGTCAACGAGCGGATATTCCACCTGTTGACGATAAAGTGATTGATATCCCATCAGTGCTTGACTTCCAAACTCGACTATCGCTGATTTGTAGAGGTTTGTATCGCTACTCTTACGTAAACTTTGAGCAATCAAACCAAGCTTCAACAATATTAGATTTTCTCAAAAAGCATATGGCAACTTAGAAAATAATTCCTATTAGCTATCTGGCAATTTCTTCGCATACTATTTGGGCTAATTTTTGCGCTGCGCCGGCTTGGCCTCGAACACTCCGCAATTTCGCTTGAATCGCTGCCAATTTTTCTGGATGAGCCAAATAATCTAAAACCATCTCCCCCACCTCTTGCGGTTGAAGTTTTCCCACCAATTCCGGGACTATCATTGACTGTGCCCAAATATTGGGCCATGCTAATAAACCCTTTCGCCTAAGTACCAACCAGTTAATTAACTTAGCAAAGCTAGAACCAAGCAAAGGCATATTTGCCAAAAGTCCGGGTAAACCATCCCAAGAACGCATGGCATCAAGTTGTTGCGTTGGTAGCAAAACAATCATCGGCACGCCTAAAGAACCGAGTTCAGCGGTGTTTGCCCCGACTGTAGTTAGGCAGATACTGCATTGAGATAATAAATCATAAGCAGGCGTTTTAGTGTATAGTTCTACACTTAAGCCAGTGGCAGTTAAAAGTTCGGAGTCAGGTAGAGACGTTCCACTGGAACGTCTGTACAAAAGTTCGGAGTTAGGTAGAGACGTTCCACCGGAACGTCTGTACAAAGAAGCATTGCTAAAGCTGAAGGTTTTTACAAAGGGGTTTTTTTCGGGATCGGCAAAACTAGCTAAAGTTGGTAAATCCAAAGTTGGGGCTACAGGAATGACAAACTTAATTTCCGGTCTTTTGCTGTGAATGTATTCAGCGATCGCCAACATCAAAGGCACTCCCTGTGACAACTTTGCCGCTTTCGATCCCGGCAAAAGTCCAATCAATTCAATTTGGGGAGTGGGGAGTGGGGAGTGGGGAGAGGGGGAAGACAAGGGAGAGGGGGGAGACAAGGGAGAGGGGGGAGCAGGGGAAGCAGGGGGAGCAGGGGGAGCAGGGGAAGCAGGGGAAGCAGGGGAAGAAATTTCCCCTTGTCCCCTTGTCTCCTTGTCCCCTTGTCCTCCTTGTCCCCCTTGTCCCCCTTGTCCTCCTTGTCCTCCTTGTCCCCTTGTCCCCTTGTCTCCCACCCCCCCTCTCCCACTCCCCCCCGCTTCTACCATCAAGTCGCCGACAACGGTAAATTTATGAGCATATTTCTGGGGTACGCGGGCTGCTACTTCAGATTTCATTATCCCGAAGCGGTCAATTAAACTGTGCCATCTAGCTTCCCATTCCGCGTAAACAACAGTGCGATAATTCAGTTTTTTGCCAATTACCACGGGGAAAAATTGATCGCCACCGAGAAAGACTACTACACCGCGACTTCTCCAATCCCAATTTTCAAAAGTCTTTCCCCAAAGCAAAAACTGCCAAAAATGTTCTGCTGATTGTACTCGATCTACTTCTGGATAAGAACGAGCGATCGCTGCTTCTTTACCAGTAGCATTTGGGCATGGTGATAATATAACCGAAATCCTTACCACAGAACGGTCATCGCCCAGTTGTTGCCGCAATGCCTGCACCACTGGACGTACCCAGGTCGTTACCTCCCCAGGACCATTTGAAAGTATTAAAATATCAACTTGACTCATGAGTTAATCGTGAAGAGTTAGGGGTTATTAGTCAAGAGGCGAGTATTACCTAATTGTTCCTTAGTTACAGAGGTATGATATTGCTGATATAATTCCAAGCTATGTTTGATAACGTCTGTAAAGTGCGATTCGTTCGCTCGAAATGGATTTTATCCAAGGATGAGCGGCAAGGAAAATAACAGAATAAACCCTGTGAATGAACCTTGACAACTCAGTTTTCGTGATGGTGAAATTCCATCCC
>JAESGF010000302.1_pt1 | contig 16882 bp, 18 predicted proteins | sample 9269621 | NCBI WGS metagenome assembly JAESGF01 (sample SAMN14515066, study PRJNA621663) | algae metagenome | isolation source: Tolypothrix carrinoi HA7290-LM1 and co-occurring heterotrophs from dry rock... | place: USA: Makauwahi cave, Kauai, Hawaii | collected 2011-01-06
CCTCTGGAGACATCGACCTCTGTTTGGGTGGGGAAACTCCTTTAAATAAGCCGAGTCGCGGAAAGAGGAAACCCAAGAAGTGATTCTTGGAATCCCCGTGTCTTCAGACCGGGGAGGATGTCAATTAGTCGAATTTATCCGTTTGAAGCTTTTTTAAGTGCTGAGGGGAAACCGCTAATTGAGTATGAAGTGAAGGAGGTTAAGAAAGTCGAGAAAGAGCGCCGCGATGGTCAAAATATAATTAAGCGATCGCCCGGAGATGTTAAACGCACTCCTGGCTACCGCTCTGGCGATGCTTTTAAGATGAGAATCGGTATGGGGACGGTGCTGGAGCAATCGGGTGATGAGCTAGTAGAAAAAGCATCCGGTTCGGCTCTGTGTCGTATGGCGCTTTGGCAATACGTACTGTGTCAGGTGGAGACTGGTAAACTAAAGCCCAACTCGGTTACAAAGCGACTTCTAGACTATAAAAACGCTTTGAAGAATCTCACAACCCCTGCAATAACCCATCGCCTTATGTGGCACAAGCGTTCGTTTTGTAGATCCACTTGTATACGCGCGAATATTTTTGATGAACGCGCAACGCGTCTCCCTTTGGGAGAAGGCTGTCCACATAAGGCTTGCGTAGGACTCGCCCCTCAAGGCAAGCAACTACTTAACGGTAAGCACTTACAAGGTAAACTTATGGCGAAAGTTGCGAATATGCTGTTTGATGAATTGGTTCAGGCGATCGCGCACCCCAACAACGCTCCTAGAGTGAACTGGTATAGGATTGAAGCTGAAGAGACTAAAGCTTTGCTTTCTTGTAACGTTAAGACGGATAGAGGAAGTGTTAGGCGTTGACTTTGGGGTGAAATTTGATGATGAGTCCTAAGTGTTGGCGGAGCAACTATATAGTACATTATTACTAGCTACAACGATGTGAGTCTCCCTTCTTAGTGCCAACTACACTGATATCAGCCTGAAAACGCCAAATATAGAGGTGCTGTAAGCATGGTACAACAAGTAACGCCCCTTCCTAACGCTCTTGTCATCTACCCAGAAAGCGACGGACAACCGATGGCAGATAATACCGAACAATTTCAATGGATAGTAAAAATTAAAGAAAATTTAGAAATCTTATTTGCATTACAGGATAATGTCTTTGTCGCAGGTAATTTACTTTGGTATGCTGTCCAAGGCGATGTGAAAGTCCGACAAGCACCTGATGCAATGGTTGTGTTTGGTAGACCAAAAGGAAAACGCGGTTCATATAAACAGTGGGAAGAAGATAATATTCCCCCACAGGTGGTATTTGAAATTTTATCGCCTGGTAACAAAACTAAAGATATGGCAAATAAACTGCTGTTCTATCAACGCCACGGTGTAGAAGAGTATTATATCTACGATCCGCAGACGAATGAATTAACTGGGTTGCTGCGTGAGCAAGAGAATTTAGAAGTTATTGAAGAGATAAATAATTGGGTTAGTCCTCGCTTGGAAATACGTTTTGAACTTACACCGAATACTCTAGAAATTTTCTCTCCCTCAGGACGAAGGTTTCTCACTTCTGTAGAACTAGATCAAATACGAGAACACGAACGTCAACGCGCTGAACACGAACGTCAACGAGCTGAACACGAACATCAACGCGCTGAACAAGAACGTCAGGACAAAGAAGCAGTGCAGCTTCAGTTGGAGGAAGAACGACAGCGCTATCAAGATTTGTTAAGGCGACTACAAGAAAGAGGAATTGATCTGTGAAAATATGTGAGTTTAATTTGCTACCACACTTTATTCAAATTCAACTCAAACCCTGGTAAAACATCTTCACCGGATACAGTTGTAGGAGATTGCAATATTTCTACCTCTTTCCCTAGACGATAAATTTCTACTGTTTTATTCTTGGGGTCAAGCAACCAACCTAAACGAACCCCGTTGTTAATATACTCTTGCATCTTTTCTCTAAGTTTTTTCAGGGAATCACTACTAGAACGCAATTCCACGACAAAATCAGGTGCGAGAGGAGAAAATTCTTCTTCTTGTTGAGTTTGGGTTAAAGCCTCCCATTTTTCATTACTTACCCAAGAAGCATCGGGTGAGTAAACTGCACCATTAGGCAAGGTAAAACCACTGGAAGAGTCAAATACAATACCTAAATTTGTGCGATCGTTCCAATTCCATAGTTGAGCATTCAAACCAGAGTTTTTCTTACCCGTCCACGGATACGTTGGAGGCATAATTATAACTTCTCCAGTTGCAGCACGTTCTAACTGTAAATCTTGATTAGCTTGGCACAGTTCCTTAAATCCCTCTGCACCCAGATTGGGGATATTCAAAGTGATGGCGTTCATAAGCTTTAAGAATGAACTTTTCTTTTTAATTATAAGTTTGGCTTAACGTCTGGGGTTGCTGATTTTAAATTCATATTTAAAATTTTTGCGAACAATTTAAAACCTAAAATTATTATTTGTAGAGACGTTCCGGCGGAACATTTGTAGAGACGTTCCACGCTTTACGTCTCTACATTCAACAACGTTTAACGTCCCACTAATTTATCGCGCAAATTCTTAATACGATCGCGCAATTTACCCGCTTGTTCAAATTCCAATTTCTTCGCTGCTTCTTTCATTTGTGCTTCTAGCAAAGTAATCAAATCGGGAATTTGTTCTAACGGTAGTTCATCCATATGTTGATCGACAGTTTCTAACTCAGTTGCATTCAAGCGCCGCGATACTTCCAAAAATGATAAAATCGCATTACTCGATTTTTTCACAATCGGTTGCGGTGTAATATTGTGCAACTTGTTGTATGCTGTTTGAATACCACGACGCCTGTCAGTTTCGTCAATTGCCTTAATCATGCTATCTGTGAGATTATCAGCATACATAATCGCTTTGCCGCGAACATGACGCGCTGCTCTACCTATAGTTTGAATGAGCGATCGCTCTGCACGCAAAAATCCTTCTTTATCTGCGTCCAAAATCGCTACCAGCGAAACTTCCGGTAAATCCAAACCTTCCCGCAGCAAGTTCACCCCAACCAACACATCAAATTTACCCTCACGCAAATCCTGAATTATCTCAATTCTTTGAATTGAATTAATCTCAGAATGCAAATATCGCACTCGAATCCCATTATCTTCCAAATACTCAGTTAAATCTTCCGCCATCCGCTTAGTTAATGTGGTAATTAACACGCGTTCGCGAAGGTCAACTCTATCTTTAATTTCTCCCAACAAATCATCAATTTGTCCTTCTGTCGGACGCACAACAATTTCTGGGTCAATTACTCCCGTTGGGCGAATTATTTGTTGTGCTATATTATTTTCCGAAATTTCTAATTCCCAATTTCCCGGTGTAGCAGAAACAAAAATACATTGATTCACCTTTTCCCAAAATTCTTCTGCTTTCAAAGGACGGTTATCAGCAGCACTGGGTAAACGAAATCCATGCTCAATTAATACTTTTTTTCTTGCCTGATCGCCGTTGTACATGCCGCGAATTTGTGGCACAGTAACGTGAGATTCATCGATTACTAACAGCCAATCTTTAGGAAAATAATCAATTAAAGATTCTGGAGGTTCTCCAGCTTGTCTGCCGGCTAAATGGCGAGAATAGTTTTCTACACCGTTACAATAACCGACTTCGCGCAACATTTCCAAATCATAGCGCGTGCGCTGATCTATACGTTGCGCTTCTAATAATTTTCCTGCTTCTTCTAATTCGGCTTTGCGTTGTTTTAATTCGGCTTGAATGTCATCACAAGCGATTTGTAATCTTTCTTCTGGAGTGACAAAGTGACGCGCTGGATAGATATTTACCGCTTGTATACTTTTAATGATTTCCCCTGTCACCGGATCTACGTAACGAATTGCGTCAATTTCATCACCAAAGAATTCAACGCGAATAATTCTATCTTCGTAAGCCGGACCAATTTCTAAAACATCACCTCGAACGCGAAATTTACCGCGACCCATTTCTATATCGTTGCGGCTATATTGAATTGATGCTAAATCTCGTAAAATCTCGCGTTGATTAACTTCCAAACCTACTTGAAAGGGGATGGCAGCTTTGAGATATTCTGAAGGCATTCCTAAACCGTAAATGCAGCTGATGGAAGCAACAACGATGACATCACGACGTTCAAAAAGCGATCGCGTCGCTGAGTGACGCAACATGTCAATTTCATCGTTAATCGAAGCTGTCTTTTCTATATACGTGTCACTGACGGGAATATAAGCTTCTGGCTGATAGTAGTCGTAGTAGCTGACGAAGTACTCGACTGCGTTGTGGGGAAAGAATTCCCGCAACTCGTTACAAAGTTGTGCGGCGAGGGTTTTATTATGCGCTAATACAAGTGTGGGTTTCCCTACCTTTTCAATTACTGATGCGATTGTAAATGTCTTGCCTGTTCCCGTGGCTCCCAGTAAAGTTTGATAATGGTTGTTGGCTTGGATACTCGTGGTAAGTTGGGCGATCGCTTGTGGTTGATCTCCTGTCGGCACAAACGGTGCTTGAAGACAAAATTCTGTCATACAAATGTACTATAAATACCCTATCTCATGGTAGCGAATGCGCTGTGTTTTACGTTGAGTACTAACCGAACGTCATTCCACACCTGAATAAACTTAATAAAACGTCACTTTTTATTACAAAAATTTACTATTTTAATTTACTTATATGTATCTTTTGAATAAATATATATCCATAGCAACTTTTTTAAGGTTACACTCTAAATATTAAGGAAAAATTCATTTTTTCACTAATTATTGTAAAATTTACTTAACAAGCGAGGGGGGGTTAGGTCATAAGCGTTAGTAGTACTGGTAAAACAATCAGTCCTAGACAAAAGCTTGGCAAGTTAAAGGGAGACACGACAGTGGAAGTTAAAAATAACCAAGGTAATAGCTTGAATACAGATGCACAAGGGCAAGATATTGATAAGCTAGTGAAGCTAGAGTCACCAAATGTAGAAGTTCATGACACACTAGCTATTTCTCATGTACGTCCAACTAGCGCCAGTCATTTGGAAGTTACTCATACAATGAATTCTTCAGGAATTCGTCCAATTGGTGCGAATACAATGGAAGTTGTTGAAAGTATTTACGAATCTGGGATTCGTCCAATCAGCTCAAGTGGACTAGTAATTTCGCAAACTTACTCCGCAATGGGCAATCGTCCAGTAGCATCAAATATGATTGACGATCCAGATAGTATAATGGGTTTTCTGGATTAAACAAAGTAATACTTAGACCTTTATCAACTCGGTTTCTCTGCGGAACCGAGTTTTTTATTATATAGCTAATAGTTAACAATTATTCAGATCCCCGACTTCGCTCTTTGTTGTCGGGGATGTTTTTTTAGCTATTTGCTTTGTTAGTACCTTAGTTCTTGTTGATTTTCTTATCTCCCTCTTTAAGCATAGATAACTAATATATCTTGTGACGGAAGGCTACAGTAAAAACATTAAGCTAGTTTGTAATAGTGATAAAAAACAATTTCAAAGTTATCAATAAGCTTTGAAATAAAAACTATTCTTTATAAGGACAACAAAAATGAGCATAGAAGATCGCGCTAAAGCTGCTGCTAAAAATGTAGAAGGTAAAGCTCAAGAAGCACTGGGAAATGTTACCGGCGACCCAGAAGATAAAGCAGAAGGCAAAGCAAAGCAAGCCGAAAGCGAAGTACGTCACGGTGTTGAAGACGTAAAAGATAACGTCAAAAAAGCAATTGACTAAGCAGAATGCTTTTTGCTTTATGTCTGTAGGATAGGGTGCATTCCCTGACTGGATGGCTGAAAAACGTAAATCCCCACATTCCTTTTATCCCCCTTGAATGGGGGATAAAGGTGCAAAGGATAGATGTGCAGACTAAATTCCCAAATTAAGGGATGCTTACTACCAAGAGCGATTTTAAGATATAAAGAATAACAAATATAGCAATCCTAAACGATTCGTAAATATAGTGTAGTTGCTATAGAAAAATGGGTTTAAAAAACCTTAGATAGGATTACTATATTTTGTCTGATTGCAAATGTAATTTTTGGGAGGATACAAAAATGATTCTGCTTCAGCGGGGTCGGAAAATCTTGACAGCTTTCGTGTTGATTTTAGTTCTGACAATAAGTACAGCTTGCAGTAGCGGTAATGTAGCACAACTTGACCGCACAACTAATCAACCAGCAATTGGTACAACTACAGCTTACGCGGAACTAGAGCGAGGAAATACTGCGACAGGACAAACCTTTGGTGACTGGGTTGTGCAATCATCCAAGGGATTAATTCGTGATGCTTACGTGCGTGATAATAACAAACTAGGTGTTGTGATTTCTCCTCAAGTTCGTCCTAACGAAGTGCGAGACTTGGCAAAATCTTTAGCGCAAGGTTTCCGGAAGAATTTCCCGAATCAAGACTTAACAGTTCTGATATATGCGCCTGATAAGCAATTGATTTTGACGACTAAGTATGATGTTCAGACCAATAAAATTGAGTATAACGCATAATTACTCGATATTGGTCATGGGGAACGCGGTAATTGGTAATGGGGAACGCGGTAATTGGTAATGGGTTTTTATCAATTTACAATTACCAATTATCAACAAAAAGTGAAAGCAAGCAACATAAATGCACGTTAATTAGTTGCTGCGTGGAAATTTGACAAAGAAAGCTATGAGCTTTCTAAATAATGGAGGTAAGTAAAGTGTCAAGTAGCGAACAGTACAAGCGTCAAATAATGAACGACTTGGCTCAAGGGAATGTAGAATCATTGGATGATGCTCCAGTTGATCCATCAAAGCAATATCAAAACTTTGACGATTTTGCTCAACGGACAACTACAGATGAACGTCGTCAGATGTTTGGTAAATCTTTGCATCCCGATCGCATTCCCACCAGCCAAATGGAGCCAGAATTGCAGAAGGCGATCGCTCAAATCAAACCCAACGAACGCGATGATGTAGCGCGATCGTTTTTCAAACACCTCAAGCAAAGAGGATTGGATGAGCGTCATCTAGAGCAACAGCTCGGACTTTCCACTCATCATGCCGGTCGCATGAGCGCTGATGACGTCAGCAAACTCGCATCCTTCGCATATCACAACCATCCCGACATCTTCCGCGAAGTCCTAGCAGAGCAACCAGGTATTCTCAAGTTTCTCAGCAACCCCGTCGTCGCAGCCGTTTTGGGAATCGCAGCAGCCAAATGGCTGGGTGGTCATCATAAATAATAGCTGAGTATTAAGTTGTGTGTAAGTTGTGATTAAATAAGGTGGGGTATAATATCCCACCTTAATTTTTTTCGTAGTAAGCACGGAGAGTGCTTAAAATAGATACAAGTATAATCTGGTAGGGTGCGTTATGGACGGAACGTCCTAACGCACCGAAAATCTAGGATGGTGCGATCTTCCTACGGCATAACACAACGCCACTTGCAGATAGCGCGGGAAACCCGACGGCAGGTGCTATAACGTTCGTGACCTCCCTTCGGGTTCGCGCCTTGCCGGCACGAGGGAAACCCTCCCTTTCTCGCTGGTCTCACCGCAACGCACTGCCTCCGCAACGCAGTGGCTCCCCTACAAAACTAGGGAAAATTAAGGTTTTTGAAGCCTGCCTAGGCAGGCTTTGTACGTATAGCCGCACCCTTCTAGGGTGACGGCGTTGTGGTGCAACATGTGAGTATGAAAACGCAGACTAGAAACTACTAAGTAATTTAGTACAATTTAAAGAGTATTCACACAAATTTTATACAATCTACAACTAAATTTAGCCTACAAGCCTTATAAAATCTAACTTTTGGTAGGTGAATATATCTAAAAGTAACCTCCACTAGTTTAAAGATTCCATCAAGACAAGCCTCTACTAGTTGATTTTTTCTACCTAACTAGTAACACTGATTACTGTGCAGTTCGGGAATAAACACTGAAGACATCGCCAGCAACTCGAAGTAAAAGCCAGATTAAAGACTGAAGTCATATCTGCGCTTTCTTGTCACAAGCAGCACCCACCTATCGCCGCGTGAATGCCTCTTGCGGGAGTTTGTGCAGCAACTTTGAGATAAAGAGCGTATCTCACTACCGGGTAAATCTACCATCAACCTTTACCTATTCATGGAAGTGAGTTCAATGACAAGATTTCAAGTTAGAAATAAGTTACGCAAAGCTGGTTCTAAAGCAAAATCTATTGCTGTGGAAAGACTGGGGAATGTTAGTCAAGGCACATCCAGACTGAGCATAAGCAAAGCTAGTATGAAACTAGTAACAATGAAGTCGTTCATTCGAATCTTCGCATATGGCACTACCACTGTATTGGGAATGAGTGTAGTAGCAGGTTCAGCGCACGCAACTAGCTTTACACTAACTTCTCCAACCTCAGGTGGAACGGTGGCTAATGGAATTAGCCCAGTAGGTGGAATCGTTTTGGATTTAATTGGTCAAAACGATGTACGGGTGACTAGTCAGTTAGCAGCTAATCAGCTGTACCAAGGCTTCTATAGTAACAATCCAGGTAATATCGGTACTCAAACTGGTTTTACTTCAGCAATTACCGGAGCATTAGGAGGCGGTTTGAAACAGGCTGCCATTCGCTTTACCCTTTATGACGGTGATACAGCCGCAGGCGACTTCGACTTTAATGACAATACACTACGACTCAATGGTTTGAACTTTGGCAATTGGAGCAATGTTAATACTCAAAACACTGACGCTAATGGAAATGCTGGTTCTGCCAATTTTAGTGGCGGCGGTTTCCGCGATAATACACTTGACACAGGCTGGTTCTCTAGTAGTGATGCTGCACTTCTCACTAGCTTCTATAACAGCGTTGTGAATACACAACAAGTTGTTTACCAAGTTGATGATGTAGATCCGGGTGAGAACTTTTATGACTTCACTCAAGGGATTAGTTCAAACTTCACAAACGTGGGTCAGGGTCCAACAGTACAACCACCCTCTAATGCCGTCCCCGAACCTTTTACCATCTTAGGTTCATTAACAGCCGGTGGTATCGGTGTAGCATTACGCCGCAAGCGTCAGCAGCAACAAAAAGAAGCCGCCAAAGTCTAACCTTAGCAGGTTTAACAAGCAAATCGGTAATTGGTAATAGCGAATCGGTAATTGGTAATAGCGAATTGGTAATTGGTAATTGGGAAAGCGTTCTTTTCCCCTTTCCCATGCACCTCTTTTCCCCCCTGAAAATCCCCATTACCCATTACCCATTACCCATTACCCATTACCCATTACCCATTACCCATTACCCATTACCCATTCCCCATTCCCCATTAAATATTAGCTGAAACTACCGCTACATCTACATGAAATCCATCCACCTGACCCCGGTCAGTCGTTTAAAAAATGCCCAATTCTGGCTATTAGCAATAGGCGCGGGCTTAATTGCAATTCACATAACTTTAACTTGTAAATCAAATATTCCTAGCCTTTTAGGAAGCAGTGTTTTATTTTGGATTGCTGTCTCTTCTCTCATTTGGGAAAAACGCCACAGCTTAAATCTAGAAAGTGGAGTTTTTCCCAGCTTTTTAGGAATATCAATCATTGCAATTGTACTTATCAAAAGCGCATCTTTAACAAGTTTTGGTGGCTTTCTATTCCTCTCACCTTTCATTCTTGCCTTTGGTCTTGCTCTGCTAGCTTCTGGCTTTCGTGGATTAAAGCAATATAAAGGAGAATTGCTGGCGCTGTTTTTTATTGGCGCACCTAAACTATTACCATCATTCCTGATTAAGCATATAACTTTACTCACGGCAAAACTTGCCGCTTTTATCCTTTGGTACACAGGTTTTGAAATTACTCGCTCTGGAGTAAACATTTATCTGCCAACAGGAAGTATAGAAGTAGCTAGTGGCTGTTCTGGTGTACAACTCATCTTCCAACAATTGGGTTTAGCAATAATTTTTATTTTAATGTTTCCTCTAAATAAACAGCAAAAAATTCTTGCGCCGATAGTAGCGGCAATTTTGGGATTTATCGTCAATGGGGTACGAGTTGCTGTCATGGGTGTTATAGTCGCAAAAGGCAATCAGGAAGCGTTTGAATATTGGCATCATGGAGATGGTTCTTTAATTTTTTCCATGATTGCCGTCATACTATTTGGTTTATTTTGCTGGTTTTTACTAAATATCAATGAAACAAAAAACAAACAGCACAAGTCTTCAATAAGGTGATGATTATTTGGAAACAATTTCGCCTTCCACTTTTGGCTCTCACCTTTAGCGGTGTCTTTTTAGTTTTGGGCAAAGTCATTCTATTTCCCAACGCCGAAAAAAGCACGCTTCTCCCCGTGGTTTTTCCAGATGCAGTACCATTATCAGAATGGCAGTTAAATACAAAATATTCTCAGCCTACATTAACTAAAGAACATTCTAATCTCATTGCTCAAAAGCATTATCAATACACTCAAAAAGACCAGTCCCTAAATATCGAAATGCGCTATGTGACAATTTTTGATGTTAACAAACTTATCAAAGAATACACTTCGATTTCATCCTCTCCTGTGGTGCGTCAGCAAGATAAAGTAGGTTACTACGGGCTTGGCGTTGACAAAGGACGAGCATATTTGAGTGCCTGTATTAACCCACAAGGCAGCAGTACCTTCACCTATCAACAGTTTATCCAAAATCGCTCTTTATACGATCGCCCTACAGAGCGTCTATTACCTTGGTTAATGGGCAAAAAGCCAATCGAAGATAAACGTTGTTTATGGGCGCATTTGTCGATTACTGTACAGAATTCTACCCCAGAAGCTGCTTACAAAAAACTGGAAAACGCCTGGTTTTCTTGGCATCAATGGTGGCAACCCCGCTTTCCAAAACTTTAAAGTGGATAGGGGATAGTGGATGGTGGATAGTAGATAGTGGATGGTGGATAGTGGATGGTGGATAGTTGTTAGTAGATAGTGGATGATGGATAGTGAATAGTGGATAGTAGTCAACAACTAACAACCAACAACCCTTCGGGTTCACCACTTGCTACAACGGGGGGAACCCCCGCAACGCAGTGGTTCACCAACAACCAACAACCAACAACCAACAACCAACAACTAACAACTAACAACCAACAACTAACACTTAACAACTAACAACCAACAACCAACAACATGACTAAATCAAATAGTGATAGATTTACTCCCATAGTACAAGAGTTACAAGCGTTTGCTTTTAGTCAGCAAGGGTCGATGACTATTTTGCGATCGCTTGGCTATGGTCTGCTATTATTAGCACTTTTTGACATCGTTGAGATGTTTGTTCCACCCAACTTTATGAACCCCGCTTGGGAATTTAAAACTTTTGGAGCGCTGGTTGAACGAGTACCCGTTCCATTAATCGGTTTGGTGTTGGTATTTTTTGGAGAAATGAATTCGCGAACGAAATGGGAATTCCCTATATTAAAGTTATTATCTTGGTTAACTTTGTTATTTGCCTTATTGTTTTTCTTACTAATTCCTTTAGGAATTGGTAACACTCTCCGGCTCAATAATCAAAGTGCTGCTCAAATTAGTACTTTATCTAAGCAACAATTATCTCAAGCCGAACAGTTTGAAAAGCAACTGAACCAAGCTACACCGCAACAAATTGATAATTTTATCAAAAGCCAAGGTCGCTCATTAGACGGCAAAAATCCTGACGAATTAAAAACTCAAGTATTGTCACAAGTTTCTCAAGCGAAGAAACAAATTCAAACTCAAGCTGAAGCAACTCAATCTTCTCGAGGTTTAAGTTTAATTAAGTCTTCTGTCAAATGGAATTTGGGAGCTTTAGTTGCTAGTGGTTTGTTTATTAGTATTTGGAGAGGAACTCGCTGGGCAAGAACAAATTGATATTTGTAAATAATCGGTACAATTAAACATCACTCTTTAAGGTTGGGCAAAAAGCATAAAGCATGGGAAAAAACAAGTAGGGTGCGTTATAACGTACCGAGTAGCGCGGAACCCGTTCGCGGAGCGTCTCCGACAGGAGAAGGGTAGTTTAACGCACCATTAATGGTTCAAGCTGCCGTAATGAATGGCGGTAACACACCCGCAGGTGGTTTTATATTTAATTCAACCCACCTACTTAGTACATACCAGCTACAAATACAATCGGCTAATCGCAAGCTATAGCACAATACGCTTGGTGTTAGTGTTGTTCGATTCTGGTAAATCCCCCCAACCCACGCCACTTTGCTCAAGTCGAGCCAGCCGCTTGCGGGGGTTCCCCCCGTTGTGCGGACTGGCGTGGGAAACCCTTCCTGTGCAAGTGGCTCCCCTTAAAAAGGGGGGCTTAATTCCCTCCTTTTTAAGGAGGGTTAGGGAGGATCAAGTCTTAATACCAAGCGTATTGAGCTATAGCAATCCTACTTGACTTGTGAGAATGCTTGTATCGCCATCAGCCCGATTTCTCCTGTGAAATCGGGCTTCTCATTTCTTACGATTGATTACTGAAGATTTGGATCTACATTTCTGGCGCTGTCGCTATGATTAATAGGGGTTTGTTGAAAACAAGCTCTCTGAAAGCATCTACCCCAGGTAATAAATGGTAACAGTAGTTGTCATTATTAATACTCTCATTTCCTTAATATTACTTTATATCGCTCGGCGAGTGTGGCAACTTAAAAAGCGGTTGGCGAACATAGCCAATCGGTTAACTGCTGCTGAACGCTGCACTCATGCGGTACTTGACAAAGCACCGTCCAATATTTCTATACGACAGCAGAATATCCACAACTTGCGGCAGGGAAACCAGTCGATACAAGTACAAATTCAACAAGTGCGGCAAATCTTCAGCCTGCTGCTTGTCGGACAGCAAATTCACGGGCGCTATTTTGTCAAACTTGGGTTAGGAACAAAATTTAAGAAAAAGATAGTAGTAAAATCAATTGAGAAATAAAGGCAACAATTCCAGCTAGGATATTGTCACTGAAAAAAGATAAGTAAAATTATTTTGACTTGCAAGGCGTGAAAACCCACCTAAAATGGGTGTAAGGAGAAAAATAAGAAGATGTCTAACAACCGTTCTGGAGTATTTATTGGCGGTTTGATGCTGGGAGCTACCATCGGTGCTTTGACCGGTTTACTGGCAGCTCCACGCACAGGGCGCGAAACGCGGAAAATATTGAAGAAATCTGCCGATGCTTTGCCAGAATTGGCAGAAGATTTATCAACAAGCGTCCAGATTCAGGCAGATCGTCTGTCTACCAGCGCACTGAGAAACTGGGATGAGACATTGGATCGACTGCGAGATGCGATCGCCTCCGGGATAGATGCAACTGTGCGAGAAAGCCAAGTCTTGAAGCGGCAAACCACACAAGAAAACCAAAGCGCTGCAAGAGTGCAAGTAGAAAATTCCGATTCCCGAACATCAAATCTAGATCGCCCATAAATAGCATAACTGTGATTGACCCCCTGTTTTGGCTGGGACTATCGATTCTTTTGGTCGCCGTTAGTTTAACTGCTGTTTTAATAGCGGCTATACCAGCTTTGCAGGAATTAGCTAGAGCCGCCCGCAGTGCTGAAAAATTATTTGATACCCTCTCACGAGAGTTACCACCGACTCTAAATGCTATCCGCACCACTGGTATGGAAATCACTGACTTGACTGATGATGTCAGTGAAGGTGTTAAAAGTGCTAGTCAAGTTGTTCAACAAGTCGATCAAAGCCTCGATAGTGCTAAAAAGCAAGCGCAAAACGTTCAAATAGGCACGCGCAGCATATTTGTTGGCGTGAAAGCAGCCTGGAAAACCTTTACACGCCAAAAATCTCCCAGGCGACAAGTTGACCGTTTGTCACCCAATGCCTCATCAGCGCTCACGTTGCGAGAACGAGAAGCCAAGAGGCAACGCAGCCGCAATGACAACGGTTACAACGACGCTGCTAACTGGGATTTCGATGATGAAGATTCGTTGCCTCAATCCACTGCCGCTGAGGAATGGTCTGAGGACTAGGGCATCGGGCATCGGGCATCGGGCATCGGGCATCGGGCAAGCGTCCAAGTAGGCAAGTGAAATACGCGATCGCTTCTTTTTATTCCCATTGCCCATTGCGAGCGTGCCCATTGCCCATTGCGAGCGTGCCCATTACCCATTACCCAATGCCCATTGCCCATTGCGAGCGTGCCCATTGCCCCAAAAATGAGGATGTCAAACAATGCTTTGATCTACACCATTAGATTAGAGTAAAGTAAACAAGTGTAAAGAAGTATCACTTTTACCGTATTCTTTTAAAACCACTTCTTCACGTCTACTGTTGAAATTTGTATAAAAACGTCCATGCAGAATTGTTTTTGGCGACGAATTCTGGTATCGATTACTGTATTTTTCTTGGTTGGGTCAATTTGGGTGATGCATTCCCAAAGCGCACTGGCTTATAACAATCCTGAGTTACTACCCGACAAACCAACCCCAGTTGTAGACTTAGCTAAAACTCTTACCGACATTCAAGAACAACAGCTTGTCCAAGACTTAAATCAATTTCAAGCTGAAACCGGCTGGAAACTGAGAGTTTTGACTCAATATGACCGCACCCCAGGTCGCGCTGTAATTAAATTTTGGGGTTTGGATGACAAAAGCATTTTGCTAGTTGCCGATTCCCGTGGGGGTAACATCCTCAGCTTTAGTGTCGGTGACGCAGTTTATGAACTTCTACCGCGCACTTTTTGGATAGAATTACAAACCCGCTTCGGTAACTTGTACTTTGTCCGAGAAGAAGGCGAAGACCAAGCGATTCTCCAAGCCTTACAATCAGTTAAAGGCTGTTTGCTTAAAGGCGGTTGCATTGCCGTTCCCGGACTACCACGAGAGCAATGGATTCTTACCCTGATTAGCTCTGTGCTTGGTGGGGTAATTTGTGGATTTGCAGGTCAACCCCGCAGCGATAAACAAGCATTTGCTTGGCAATGGGCTTTAATTTTCTCGCCTTTGTGGGGAATTTTGTTTATAGCCTTCGGTATCGGACCAGTAGTAACGCGGACGCAGGAATGGCTACCTATAGTTCGTAATATCTCCGGTTTTCTCATTGGTGCATTAGTTGCCTATCTCTCAGTTGTTTTCAGCCGGTCTTCTCCTAGTGCTGAGTCTTAAGGAGTTATGAGTTATGAGTTATGAGTTATGAGTTATGAGTTTTTAATTAACTCCTCACTCCCCACTTTCGTACAGACGTTACGAAAGGAACGTCTTTACCGCTTGGACGCTCCTCCTAACTCCTAACTCCTAACTTTTAACTCCGCGCCTCTCTATTGCTGATAAGCTGTAAGCTGAAAGCTCTAGAGAAGCTGATACCGATGGAATGGCACGTAACTGATGCTCAAAGTTTGGCAATCATTGATAGTGAAATTGGCGAACATGTCTTTTCACCCGCAGAGTATGAAATTGTCCGACGGGTAATTTACGCTACGGCTGACTTTGAGTATAAGTCTTTGATTCGCTTTTCTGAGCGTGCCTTGCAAGCGGGAGCAGCAGCACTAGCGGCGCGTACCACGATTGTTGTAGATGTGCCAATGGTACAAGTGGGTATCGCCCAACACATTCAAAATACTTTTGCCAATCCGGTGTATTGCAGCATGGAAGCGCTGACACGTCCCCAAAAAGATAAAACTCGTGTTGCCTGGGGAATTGAAACTTTAGCTAAACGTTACCCAGAAGGCATTTATATTATAGGTCAAGCGCAAACGGCTTTGACAGCACTAGTTGATTTAATTGAAGCGGAAGAAATTCGACCAGCTTTAATCATCGCCACCCCAGCCGGATTTGTAAATGTGGATGCGGCTAAAGAACGTTTGCAAGATTCTCTCGTACCTAATATTACAATTGACAGTCGCAAAGGTAATGCTGTGGTAGCAGCAGCGATCGCCGACGGTCTGATAGATTTAGCTTGGCAAGCTTACGGGCAAGATGGAAATCGGATAAATTAAAATGAATTTTAATCTTGTTTGATAGCGCGATAATTCAGCAACGCCCAATTTTTTATGTAAAACTTAACCAAGCGAATACATCTGCAACTGATAATTGCCAGTCTTTTAATACACTGAGAACTGGTAAAATATCTTGTCCTTCTTTAATTTCTGGTAATTGGTTAGGTTGAAAAATCATTACAGATTCATCTTCAGGGTCAAGAAACCAACCTAGCTTTGTACCATTTTGTATAGAAAATGTAATTTTACGGATAACTCGGTTTGGAGATTGTTCGGGAGAAAGAATTTCAATTATCCAATCTGGATAAATTTCAAATTTATTAGCTACTCTCCCTTTGGCATCAAGAGGAATTCTTTGCCATTCAAACACAGCAATATCTGGAACTAAAGAGCGATCGCCAAATGTGCAGCGTAATTCAGTAAAAGCATAAGCTAATTTTTGTTGTTTACCAACTTGATTGATGGCAGAGACTAATTCAGTTTGAATTGTACTATGTTTTCCGTTACATAAGACCTCCTCAAATCTATCCAAAGCTATGCAAGTCTGCTTAGATTTGATGCTTACTTCCTGTTTCATCCGAGAGAGTCGGCTCTTACTCGTCCACAGGCTGTTCACCGCCTAACTGACGGCTACACACAAATTAATCGAAGCATTTAAGTCACGGTCACAAATGAAGCCACAGTGACCGCACTCAAACACTCTTTCAGATAGCGAGAGTGTTTCTTTTTTGGTTCCGCAGTTAGAGCAAGTCTTGCTGCTGGGGAACCATCTATCGACTACAACCAGTTCACTGCCGTACAGTTCACACTTGTATGTCAGCTGACGGCGAAACTCGAAAAAGGACATATCCGCAATGGCTTTAGCCAGCTTGTGGTTTGCCATCAGTTAGAGTCGAGAGGGGATATTATTCCCCGTCCCTCTCTGTTAGAACCGTGCGTGCAACTTTTGCTGCACACGGCTCCCGATATTCTTAAGGGATAACCCTTTTACTCATGTGGGTATAATCGTG
>JAESGF010000303.1_pt1 | contig 16828 bp, 16 predicted proteins | sample 9269621 | NCBI WGS metagenome assembly JAESGF01 (sample SAMN14515066, study PRJNA621663) | algae metagenome | isolation source: Tolypothrix carrinoi HA7290-LM1 and co-occurring heterotrophs from dry rock... | place: USA: Makauwahi cave, Kauai, Hawaii | collected 2011-01-06
CGTTCAAGCAGAAGTACATCGACTCAACGCCGGAGTACGACTGGAGCGACTTCTGGGGTCCGTCGCCGGGTCCGATCCGCACCGCCGGCTGATCGCGGCGTGGGCGGACGGTCCGCCCGCCCCCTCCCGGCCTTCGGGCCCGCCCCGCGCACCGCGAGGAGGAACGATGTCGACCGTCTCCGACCCCCTGAGCTCCGGCGCCACGCTCGGCGCCGCCCCGCGGCGCCGGGTCACGCGTGCCATGCTGATCCGGTGGGCGCCGCTCCTCGTCCTCCTGGCGCTCGTCGTGATGTTCACGGCAATCAACCCGTCCTTCTTCTCCGCCCGGAACTTCAGCCGGATCGCGATCGCCTCGACCCCGGCGCTGATGGTCGCGATCGGCGTCTCGTTCATCATCATCATGGGCTCGATCGACCTCTCGATGGAGGGGACGATCGCGGTGACGGCGTGCGTGTTCGCCTACCTCTTCCTCGAGTGGGGCGGGACGGTGCTTTCCGTCGCCTGGGTCGCGATACCCCTCGCTCTCCTCGTCGGGGCGGCGATGGGGCTCGTCAACGGCCTCGTCCACGTGACGCTTCGAATACCCTCGTTCATGGCCTCGCTCGCCATGGGGTTCGTCGGCATCGGCCTCGCGATCCTCATCACGCGGGGCGAGAAGTTCCTCATCCAGGACGAGGTGTTCCGCAGTCTCGTCACCTATCGCGTGTTGGGCTTCCCGCTGATGGTCTACCTCGGGATTGCGGCACTCCTCGTCGCCTGGTTCATCCAGTCCTACACGCGGCTCGGCCGGAACTTCTACGCGGTCGGCGGCGGGGAGGAACTCGCGCACGCGTCGGGGCTCGACGTAAAGCGGGTGCGCGTCCTCGGCTTCGCCCTCGCCGGCGTCTTCTACGCGCTCGCCGCGCTTTTCGCCGTCGGGCGGCTTGGGGTCGCGGAATCGGTGTCGGGCGCGAACTTCATGTTCGTCTCGATCACGTCGGTGGTGGTCGGCGGCGTCGCGCTCTGGGGCGGGATCGGCAGCGTCTGGAACGCGCTCGTCGGCGTCCTCATCGTCAACGTCATCAACAACGGGATGGTGGTGATCGGCCTGCCGGATTTCCTGCAGGACGGCGTGCTCGGCCTTCTCGTGATCGTCGCGGTGGTGCTCTCCACCGACCGGCGCGCCGTCAGCTTCGTGAAGTAGGAGCCGGCCCATGTACGCGCTCCAGAAGGTCGACAAGAAGTTTCCCGGCGTCCACGCGCTGAAGGCGATCGACTTCGAGGTCGGCCGCGGCGAGATCGTCGGCCTCGTCGGCGAGAATGGCGCCGGCAAGTCGACCTTGATGAAGGTGATCTACGGCGCCTACCAGCCGGATGGCGGCCGCATCGTCATTGACGGCAAGCCGGTCCGCTTCGCTAACCCGCGCCAAGCCATGGAGCAGGGCATCGGGATGGTGTTTCAGGAGCAGTCGCTCATCTCCAACCTCACGGTGATGGAGAACATCTTTCTCGGCTACGAGAGGCAGTTCGTCCGCTGGGGCGTAATGAACTGGCGCGCGATGGCCGACGCGGCGAGGAAGCAGCTCGCCAAGGTGAAGCTGACGATCGACCCCGCAACGGTGACCTCGTCGCTGTCGTTCGCGCAGCGCCAGCTCGTCGAGCTCGCCAAGGTGCTGACGCTCGAGGAGCGGGTCGACGGCCACCTCGTCATCCTCCTCGACGAGCCGACCTCCGTGCTGTCGGCGGACGAGGTGCAGCTCCTCTTCCGCCTCATCCGCGAGCTGACGCAGCGCGCCTCGTTCATCTTCGTCTCTCACCGGATGGACGAGGTGATGGCAATCTCCGACCGCATCTACGTCCTGAAGGACGGGCAGGTGGTCGACGTCGTAACCCCGACGGCGGCGACGCCCGAGGCGATCCAGCACAAGATGGTCGGGCGCAACGTCCAGAAGGAATACTACCGCGAGCAGCGGCAGCGACCGTACGATCCCACCGCCGTCCTCGTCGAACTCGACAACGTGAGCCTGCCCGGGCGGGTGCGCGACATCTCGCTTCGGCTCCACCGGGGCGAGGTCCTGTCCCTCGCCGGGGTCGAGGGATCGGGCCGCGAGGCGATCCTCAGGACGATCTACGGCATGCTCACGCCCGTCTCGGGGCGCCTCGCCGTGAAGGGGCGGGCGATCCGCGGCTTCAGCGCGGAGGAGGCTGCGGCGGCCGGTGTCGGTTACGTCCCGCGCGAGCGCAAGGTCGAGGGCATCGTCGCGGGCATGAACGTCTTCGAGAACATGACGCTGAGTCAGCTCGCGAAGCATTCGCGGGCGGGCGTGCTTCGTGTCGCCGAGGAGCGTGCGCTCGCCCGCGACTGGATCGGTCGCCTCTCCATCAAGGCGCACTCGGAGTGGGCGGACTGCGGCAACCTCTCCGGCGGCAACCAGCAGAAGGTCGTCCTCGCCAAGTGGCGCTCCGGCGGGTCGGACATCATGCTCCTCGATCATCCGACGCGCGGCCTCGACATCGGCGCGAAGGAAGACGTCTACGAGATGATCCGCGACATGTCGGATGCGGGCGTCGGCATCGTCCTCGTTGCGGACACGCTCGAGGAGGCGATCGGTCTCTCGCACACGATCGTGGTCCTGAAGGACGGGCGCATCCAGCAGACGTTCGACTGCCCGCCGGGCGGCAAGCCGACGCCGTTCGACCTCCTCCACCACATGATCTGAGGGGCGGACATGACGTTCCAGACCATCAAGCCGCACCTGCCCTGGATCACACTCCTCGCGCTCGTCGTCCTCGTCGGCGTCACCAACGAGACGTTCCTTCGGCCCGCGAACCTTCTCGGCATGGCGGCGGAGATCGTGCCGCTCTTCATCATGGCGCTCGGCCTCACCTTCGTGATCTACATCGGGAGCATCGACCTCTCGGCGCAGTCGGTCGCCAACATGGTCACCGTGATCGCCTCGGTGTACCTCGCGACCCTGGGGCCGGCGGTGGCGCTCCTGTGCGCCGCGGCGGGGTTCGCGCTCGGCCTCCTGTCGGGGTTCATCACGACGCGCTTCCTCGTCCCGTCGTTCATCTCGACGCTCGCGGTCGGCGGCGTCGCGTTTTCCATCGCGCAGTGGCTCTCCGGGCAGCGCGCCCTCTACATGGACGCGGCGCAGCGCAACGAGACCTTCGGCTGGATGATCGGCAACACCGCCGGGATCCCGAACGAGCTTCTGATCGCGGCCGTTCTCCTTCTCCTCGCCCTGTTTGTGGAGCGGCGGACGACGCTGGGCCGAGCGCTGAAGGCGGTCGGCGCGGGCGAGCTCGCCGCCCGGGCGTCGGGCCTCAACGTTGCCCGCGTGAAGATGCTGGCGTTCGGCATCTCGGGGTTTCTCGCCGCCATTGCGGGGCTCCTCTTTGCGGTGAAGCTGTCGGGCGGTGCGCCGACCATCGCGAACGGGTTCCTCCTGCCCGCCATCGTCGCCGTCCTCGTCGGTGGGACCCCGCTCACGGGCGGCGTTGGCGGCGTCCTCAACACGGCGATCGGGGTGCTGATCGTCGCCGTCATCCGCTCGTCGATGGTCTACTTCGGGATCGACGCCACGCAGCAGCAGATGGTGTTCGGAATGGTGCTGATCGGGGCAATCGCGCTCACAATCGACCGCGCGAAGCTACGGACGGTGAAGTAGCGTGGGGATGCGCGCCGCCGTCCTCGTCGAGCCGGGGCGGTTCGACGTCCGCGAGGCGCCGCGGCCCGAGATCGGCCCCGACGACGCGCTGATCCGCGTCAGCCGGACGGGGATCTGCGGGACGGACCTCCACATCTTCCACGGCCGCTACGCCGCGGACCGGCTGCCGTTGATCCCGGGGCACGAGTTCGCCGGCACGATCGCCGCCGTCGGCCGCGACGTGCGGGGGCTCCGAGAGGGTGACCGTGCTGTCGTCGACATCAACATCGGCTGCGGTATGTGCTTCTGGTGCCGGCGAAATGAGATCCTGTCCTGCCCGACGATGACGCAGGTCGGCATCGGCCGCGACGGCGCGTTCGCCGAGTACGTCGCCGTCCCGGCCCGCCTCGTCATCCCTGCGCCGGAGGGGGTGCCGGACGCGGTCCTCGCGCTGACGGAGCCGGTCGCGTGCGTCGTCCGTGCGGCGCGGAAGGCGCGGGTGTCGTTCGCGCAGTCGGTCGTGGTCCTCGGAGCGGGGCCGGTCGGCAACCTCCACGTCCAGATGCTGCGGCTCGTCGGCGCCGCGCCCATCATCGTGGCGGACCTGTCGGAGGATCGCTGCCGCATGGCACTGGAGGCGGGAGCGGACGCCGCTGTCTCGGATCCCGCCGTGCTGAAGGAGCGTGTGCTCGCGCTCACTGGCGGGCGGGGCGCGGACATCGTCATCGAGAGCGTCGGCAGCGCGCGGCTCTACGCCACCGCGTTCGACCTCATCCGGAAAGGGGGCCACGTCGCCTTCTTTGGCCTCACCGCGCCGGGCGAGACCGTCGCCGTCGACATCCTCCGGACCGTGCTCGAGGAGAACGGGCTCAAGGGCTCCGTCGCCGGCGTGGGCGAGGACATGTTCGACGCAATGACCCTTCTCGCCCACGGCCGCTTCCGGACGGACGCGTTCACCCGGGCCGAGTTTCCGCTGGAGGCGATCGGAACGGCGTTCGAAACGCTCGCCCAGCGCCCGGCCGACCTCAAGACGCAGATCGTGTTGTGATGCGGCGCATGCCGCCGAGGAGAACTATGGACCAGCTGATCCGCCACCTGCCGCTGCCCGCTGCCCCGCGCAGATCTGGCGTTTCCATCGACGACACGCAGGTGAAGCCCGTCCCCATCGCGTTCGGCGCCCCGACGCCTTGGTTGGCCTGATGGCGGCGGCCTACGATTACGTCGTCGTCGGCGGCGGGTCGGCGGGGTGTGTCCTTGCCGCCCGCCTCACGGAGAGCGCGGATGTTCGCGTCCTCCTGGTGGAGGCGGGCGGGCGCGACAGCCACCCCTACATCCACATGCCCGTCGGCTTCGCGAAGATGACGGCGGGGCCGATGACGTGGGGCCTCGTCACCGCCCCGCAACGGCACGCGAACGGGCGCGAGATCCCCTACGCGCAGGCCCGCGTCCTCGGCGGCGGCTCGTCCATCAACGCCGAGGTGTTCACCCGCGGCCACCCGAGCGACTACGACCGCTGGGCTGCGGAAGGCGCGGAGGGGTGGGCGTTCGAGGACGTCCGCCGATACCTCATCCGGCTCGAGGGGAACACGATCCTCTCCGGCGCGTGGCACGGGACGGACGGGCCGATCGCTGTCTCCAACATCCCCGACCCGCAGAAGATGACGCGCGCCTTCGTGCAGAGCTGCCAGGAGCTTGGCATCCCCTACAACCCGGACTTCAACGGGCCGCAGCAGGAGGGCGCCGGTGTCTACCAGACGACAACGAAGGACGGGCGTCGCTGCTCGGCCGCCGTCGGCTATCTCCGCCCTGCGCTGAAGCGGCCGAACCTCACGGTTGTCACCGGCGCGCTGGTGCTGCGCCTTCTCTTCGAGGGGCGGCGGGCGATCGGCGTCGAGTACGTCGCTGGCGATGGCGTCGTGCAGGCGCGGGCGGAGGGCGAGGTGCTCGTCACCGCCGGCGCGATCGGGACGCCGAAGCTCCTGATGCTCTCCGGCGTCGGCCCGGCGGACCACCTCCGGGCGCACGGCATCGCCGTCGTGGAGGATGTGCCGGGGGTCGGGCAGAACCTCCAGGACCATTTCGGCATCGACATCGTTGCCGAGCTCCGTGAGCACACGAGCCTCGACAAGTACAACCGCCTCCACTGGGCGGCGTGGGCGGGCGCCCAGTACGCCCTGTTCCGCTCCGGGCCGGTGACGTCCAACGTCGTGGAAGGCGGCGCGTTCTGGTACGCCGACGGGCCGGGCTCGACTGCGGCGCCTGACCTCCAATTCCACTTCCTCGCCGGCGCGGGCGCGGAGGCGGGCGTGCCTTCGGTCCGCAAGGGGCGGTCGGGTATTACGCTCAACTCCTACACGCTCCGGCCGAGGAGCCGCGGGTCTGTCAAGCTCCGCTCCGTCGACCCCCGCGCGCTGCCGATCGTCGACCCCAACTTCCTCGCGGAGCCGGAGGACGTGCGCGTGTCGGTCGAGGGCGTGAAGATCAGCCGTGAGATCTTCTCCCAGCCGTCGCTGGCGAAGCACATCCACGAGGTCCGCTTTCCTGACGCCTCGGTGCGCACCCAGGCCGAACTCGAGGCTTACGCGCGGCAGTACGGGCGGACATCGTACCACCCGGTCAGCACGTGCCGTATGGGCGCGGACGGGCTCGCGGTGGTCGACAGCGTTCTGCGCGTCCGCGGGCTCGACGGGATCCGGCTCTGCGACAGCTCGGTGATGCCGAGCCTCGTCGGCTCCAACACCAACGCGGCAACGATCATGATCGGCGAGAAGGCCGCGGACCTCGTCCGCGGCAACCGCTGAGCGTCAGTCCCACTCGGGCGCGATCGGCACCTTCTCGCGGGTGACGACGCGGTAGTTTTGCGCCATCATCGCGTCGATTCGGGCGAGGTCGATCGAGGAGAGTGTGAAGTCCATCACGTCGAAGTTCGCACGGATGTTGTCTGGCTTCGTCGACATCGTGTTGAGGGTGACTCCCTTCTGCAGGATCCAGCGCAGCACCACCTGCGCGGCCGTCTTCCCGTAGCCCGCGCCGATCTCGGCGAAGATCCCGTGCTTGAAGACCTCCCCGCGGGCAACGGAGCAGTAGGAGGCGAGCGGGATGCCCGTCTCCTTCGCCGCCGCGAGGAGCTTGCGCTGGTCGAGGAGCGGGTGGAACTCGACCTGATTGGTGACGATCGGGGCGTCCACCAGCTCCCGCGCCTCCCGCATCATGGCGACGGTGAAGTTCGAGATGCCGATGTTGCGGGCGAGGCCGCGTCGGTAGGCGCCCTCAAGGAGGCGAAGCGGCGCCGCGATCGCCCCGTCGGGGGGCGGCCAGTGAATGAGGAGGACGTCCACCGCGTCGACGCCGAGGTCCTTCAGGCTCTGCTCGACGGACCCGAGGAAGCGGTTGTCGCCGAGGTTGTCGGGCGAGACCTTGGTCGTGATGCAGAACTCCGATCGGGGCAGGCCGGAGGCGGCGAGGGCGGCGCCCGTGTCGGCCTCGTTGCCGTACCACTGGGCCGTGTCGAAGGCGCGGTAGCCCACCGCGATCGCAGCCTGAACTGCGGCGGCGAGCTCGTCCCCCTTCAGGGGAAACGTCCCGAACGCCCGCTGGAATGTCTTCTGGAAGAGGATGTTCACGCTGCGGCCCTCCTCTGGCGCTCTCGGCGAACCGCCCCGTCTTGATGCGGAGCGCACGGCCGGCTACCGTCATAACTGGTTAGTTACTTAGAGCGCAACGGGGAGGCTCTTCGATGTCCAAGGTCCGGTCCGCGCGCGAGGCTGTGGCGCTCGTCGGCGATGGCGCCGTCGTCGCGGTCAACTCGTCATCCGGGCTCCTGTGCCCCGACGCCGTGCTCGCCGCGCTCGGCGCCCGCTTCGAGGAGGAGGGCGCCCCGCGGAACCTCACCTCCGTCCATCCGATCGCCGCTGGCGACATGTTCGGGACGAAGGGAGTCGACCACATCGCCCGCCCCGGGCTCCTGTCGCGCATCATCGGAGGCTCGTATCCCTCGGGGCCGAGCAACGCCGAGCCGCCGCTCATCTGGCAGATGATCCAGCGGGGAGAGGTGGCGGCCTGGAACTTCCCGTCCGGCATCGTCTTCGACATGCTGCGCGAGGGCGCCGCCAAGCGGCCTGGCGTCCTCACCAAGGTCGGCATCGACACGTTCGTCGATCCCGACCAGGAGGGCGGCGCCATGAACGCCGCCGCCCGGCAGAGCCCGATCGTGCGCCGCGTCGAGTTCGACGGCGACGAGTGGCTGCACTTCCCGCCGATTGCGCCGGATGTCGCGATCATCCGCGCCTCCACCGCGGACGAGAACGGCAACCTGACCTTCGAGCAGGAAGGGGCGACGCTCGGCGCGATGGAGATGGCGCTCGCGGCGCGGAACGCCGGCGGGCTCGTCATCGCGCAGGTCCGGCGCGTCGCGGCGAACGGCACGATGCGGCCGCATGACGTCCGCGTCCCGGGCATTCTCGTCGACATCGTCGTGGAGGCGCCGGACCAGCTCCAGACCACTGCGACGCCCTACGATCCCGCGATTTCGGGCGAGCTCTTCAGGCCGCTCTCGACGTTCCGCACGGCGGAGTTCGGCGTCGGGAAGGTGATCGCGCGGCGCGTGGCGCAGGAACTCCGCCGCGGATGGGCGGTCAACATCGGCTTCGGCATCTCGGCGAACGTGCCGCGCATCCTCCTCGAGGAGGGGCAGCACGGAGCAGTCACGTGGGTGATCGAGCAGGGGGCCGTCGGCGGCATCCCGCTCCTCGACTTCAAGTTCGGCTGTGCCTCCAACGCCGAGGCGTTCGTCGCCTCGCCGCACCAGTTCATCTACTTCCAGGCGGGCGGCTTCGACTGCTCGCTCCTGTCGTTCCTCGAAATCGACGCGGAGGGCTCGGTGAACGTCTCCCGGCTCGCGGCGACGCCGCACCGGACGGCGGGCGCGGGCGGCTTCGTCGACATCACGGCACGGGCGAAGCGACTCGTCTTCTCCGGCAACTTCAACGCCGGAGCGAAGATGCGGATCGAGGACGGCCGCCTCGTCATCGACCGCGAGGGCACGATCGCAAAGATCGTGCCGAAGGTGGACCAGGTGAGCTTCTCCGGCCGCCGCGCCCGGGCGCAGGGGCAGGACGTCACCTACGTCACCGAGCGCTGCGTCCTCCGCCTCCAGGCGGACGGCCTCGTGGTGACGGAGATCGCCCCCGGGCTCGACGTCGAGCGCGACGTCCTCGCCCAGGCGGCGACCCCGCTCCGCGTGTCGACGAACCTGCGGACGATGGACGCGGCGCTGTTCCGGCCGGAGCGGATCGGCCTCTCTTTGTGAGCAATCCAGCGGCGCGTCGGGCGCGCTGTCGCGCGGCTCATGATTCCGGGGACACAAGTGGAACGCGCTGAACGTCACCCTCGCTCGCCGGGCGCGATGGAGACACCGGAAGATGCTTCCCAACGCGGAGCACGGGTAGGGGCGCGGGCAATACTGGACTCCCTTCCCGGGCTCGGATGACCTCTGCGAGGGTCTCGCCACCTACCGTGAGTGGCGTCCGCCGCAGGTCCGCTATCGCACGACCATCAGGAGGTTCGTCCCCTCCTGGACCGTCTCGCCGCGCCCGTTCTTGACGGTGAAGCCGAGGCGAAGGATTCCGCGGGCGGAGTTCGACACAGGGCGCCGCTCGAGGACGGTGATCTCCGCCGCAACGGTGTCGCCGGCGAGAACCGGGCGGCGGAACGACCAGTCCCAGCCGAGGGAGGCGACCGCTTCGAACGTGGCGAGCGCGGCGTTCTTGAGACCGTCCACCAGCGACAGGACGAGAAGCCCGTGGGCGACGCGGCCCGAGAAGCCGAGCGCGGCGGCGGCCGCCTCGTCCATGTGTATCTCGAAGCGGTCGCCGCTAAGATCGGCGAAGGCGTCGATGAGGGTTGCCGTGACCGTCACGGACCCGGTGATGATGCGGTCGCCCTCCGCCACCTCGTCGAAGCGGTAGCGACCGGGCGGGAGGGTGCGGCCGGTCACGCCGCAACGGTGGGGCGCTCCTCGGCTGGGACGGGAGCGTCCTCGCGCAGGAGGCCCTTTGCCTTGAGGTCGGTCCAGAACGGAGCCGGGATGGGGTGACTGAACCAGGCGAGGTTCCGCTCGAGCTGCTCGACCGTCCGCGTCCCGGCGATGAAGGACGGGATGGCCGGGTGCGCCACCACGAACTGGAGGGCGGCGGCGGGGAGCGGCACGTCGTGCTCGCGGCAGACGGCCTCGATTTTCGCGACCTTCTCCATCACGTGCGACGGGGCGGGGGAGTAGTTGTGTTTCGCGCCCGGCACGGCACCGGTCGCGAGAATGCCGGAGTTGAAGCCGCCGCCGACGACCACCGCCGCCCCTCGCTGCTCGCAGAGCGGCAGGAAGCGGTCGAGGGCCTCCTGCTCGAGGAGAGTGTAGCGACCGGCGAGGAGGAAGCAGTCGAAGTCGCGCGCTTCGAGGGCGGCGAGGCAGACCTCCCACTCGTTGACGCCGACACCGACAGCCTTGACGAGGCCCTCGCTCCGGAGCTGCTCCAGCGCCCGCCAGCAGCCGTCCATTGCCTCGGCGAACACTCCGGGCTGCGCGTCGCCACGGGTGAAGCGGTCGATGTCGTGGATGAAGAGGATCTCAACCCGCTCGAGGCCGAGGCGCTGCAGGCTGTCCTCGAAGGAGCGCATCGTCCCGTCGTAGCCGTAGTCGAAGCGGAGGTTGAAGGGCGCGGCGTCGACCCAGGGCGCGAAGTTGATCGTCTCGCGTTTCGCGGGGCTCAGAAGCCGTCCGACCTTCGTCGCGAGCACGTACTCCTCACGCGGGTGCCAGCGGAGCGCCTGTCCGGTCCGCAGTTCCGAGAGGCCGTGGCCGTACATCGGCGCCGTGTCGAAGAAGCGGACGCCGGCGTTCCAGGCGTGCTCGAACATTGCCGCCGATGTCGCCTCGTCGATCGGGCGGAGGAAGTTGCCGACGGGGGCGGTGCCGAAGCCGAAGGCCGTCACCTCGAGGTCGACGCGGCCGAACTTGCGGCGGGTGCTGGGGAGCATCGGAGCCTCCATCAGAAGTAACCGGATGGTGCAGAGTAGCGCTGCCCGGCAGCCGTCGGCAAGAGGTTTGGCGGCGCCGCGGGCCTTGACCGGGGGGAGGAGGGCTGTAGGATGTAACCAGACAGTTACTACCCGCCACGGCAACACGAGGCGCGAGACGCTGCCCATGTACCTCAACGAGACACACCTTCAGGTGCGCGACATGGCGCGCGCGTTCGCCGAGGACGTGATCCGCCCGGTGGCCGAGACGCTCGATGCCGAAGAGCGCTTCCCCGCCGAGATCTACGACGAAATGGCGGGGCTCGGCCTCTTTGGCATCGGCGTGCCGGAGGAGCATGGCGGGCCGGGGTTCGACACGCTTACATACGCCCTCGTGATGGAGGAGCTGTCGCGCGGGTACGCGAGCGTCGCCGACCAGTGCGGGCTCGTCGAGCTCATCACGACGCTCCTCGTCCGGCACGGAACAGCCGAGCAGCTGGCGCTGATCCCCGACATCCTCGCGATGCGGACGAAGGTCGCCTACTGCATCACGGAGCCGGAGGCAGGGACCGACGTCTCGGGCATTCGCACGACCGCAGTTCGCAACGGCAACGGCTGGATCCTCAACGGCGGCAAGATCTGGATCCACAACGCACCCGTCGCAGACCTTGGCTTCGTCCTTGCCCGGACAGACAAGGACGCCGGCCACCGCGGCATGTCGATCTTCATCGTCGACCTCCACGCGCGCGGTGTCGAGCGCGGGCCGAAGGAGCACAAGATGGGGCAGCGCGCGAGCCAGGTCGGCGCGCTCACCTTCACCGATGTCGCCGTCCCGGCGGACATGATCCTCGGCGCCGAGGGGCGCGGGTTTCACATGATGATGTCGGTGCTCGACAAGGGCCGGGTCGGCATCGCTGCGCTCGCGGTCGGCATCGGCCAGGCGGGGCTCGAGGCCGCCGTCGAGTACGCGGGCACCCGCAAGCAGTTCGGCAAGGCGATCGCCGAGTTCCAGGGTGTCCAGTGGCTTCTCGCCGACATGGCCAAGGACATCGAGGCCGCGCGCCTCCTCGTTCACTCGGCGGCGGCGAAGATTGACAGCGGGGCGGACGCGACGAAGGCCTGCTCCATGGCGAAGTGCTTTGCCGGCGACATGGCGGTCGCTCGGACGGCGGACGCCGTGCAGGTGTTCGGCGGCTCCGGCTACATCCGTGGCTTCGAGGTGGAGCGGCTCTACCGCGACGCGAAGATTTGCCAGATCTACGAGGGCACGAACCAGATCCAGCGCATGATCATCGCGCGCGAGCTGCTCGCGAAGGGCGCGCGGGCGTGAAGGGCGTCGCCCTTGTCACCGGGTCGAGCCGCGGGATTGGCCTCGCCGCCGCGCAAGCGCTGGCGCGAGAGGGTTTCGCCGTCGCCGTGAACGGGCCGGCGGGCGACGCGGAGCTGGCCGCGGCTGTCGAGCGGGTCCGGGCGGCCGGCGGGCGGGCGATGGCGGCGCCGTTCGACGTGGCGGACCTCACGCGGCATGCGCCCGCGCTGGAGGCGATCGAGGCGGAGCTGGGCCCCCTTACGACGCTCGTCAACAACGCGGGTGTCGGCGTACTCAGCCGGGGCGACCTCCTCGACGTCACGGAGGCCAGCTACGACCGCTGCCTTGCCGTGAACGCGAAGGCGGTTTTCTTCCTCTCGCAGGCGTTCGCGCGGCTGCTCCTTGCGCGGCAGCGCGATCCGGCGGCGTTCCATTCCATCGTCAACGTCACCTCGTCGAACGCAGTCGCCGTCGCGGTGCAGCGGGCGGAGTACTGCGCGTCGAAGGCGGCGGCGGCGATGATCTCCAGGACGCTCGCGGTGCGGCTCGGGCCGGAGAACATCGCCGTCTATGACGTCCAGCCGGGGCTGATCGCGACGGACCTCACCGCGCCGGTGATCGATAGCTACGCCAAGCGTGCGGCGGAGGGGCTGACGCTCATCCCGCGCATCGGCCAGCCGGAGGAGGTGGGCGCGATCATCGCGGCGCTCGCGACCGGCCGGCTTCCCTACACCACGGGCCAGGTGATCTCGGCGGACGCCGGGATGCTGGTCCCGCGCTTCTGAGGCCTCCATGAGACTAGCGCTCCCTGACGCCGCCGGCCGCCTCTCGGACTACACGCTCGTCGGCACCTCCATTGTACCCGCACCGCTAGGGCCAAACCCCTCGCGCGTCCTCTATTCCGCGGCGCATGTCGTCGCCGACCCGTTCACCGCGAACGATCCGACCGGGCCGGCGACGATCGACTGGGAGAGGACGCTCGCCTTCCGCCGTTACCTTGCCGACCTCGGCCTCGGCATCGCCGAGGCGATGGATACGGCGCAGCGCGGAATGGGGCTCGACTGGCCAGGCGCCCTGGAACTGATCCGCCGGACACGATCGGAGCTGCCGGACGCGCTCGTCGCGAACGGCTGCGGCACCGACCACCTCGACCCCGCCGATGCGCGAACCGTGGACGACGTCCGCCGCGCCTACCTCGAACAGGTGGAGGCGATCCAGAGCATCGGCGGGCGTCTGATCCTCATGGCCTCGCGCGCCCTCGTCCGCGTCGCGGCGGGACCGGACGACTATGTGCGGGTCTACCGCGACGTTCTCGCCGCATGCGACCGGCCCGTGATCCTTCACTGGCTCGGCGAGATGTTCGACCCGGCGCTCGCCGGCTACTGGGGAACGGACGCGTTCGAGCCGGCACTCGACACGGTCATCGCCGTCATCGAGGAGAACGCGGCAAAGGTCGACGGCATCAAGATCTCGCTCCTCGATAAGGACAAGGAGATCGTCGCGCGGCGTCGCCTGCCGGCCGGCGTCAGGATGTATACCGGCGACGACTTCAACTATCCGGAGCTGATCGAGGGTGACGCGGAAGGATACAGCCACGCACTCCTCGGCATCTTCGACCCGCTCGCGGCTGCGGCGACGCAGGCGGTGCACCGGCTCGGGGTTGGCGATACGGCGGGCTTCCGGGCGACGCTCGATCCGACGGTGCCGCTCGCGCGTCACGTGTTTCGCGCGCCGACGCAGTTCTACAAGACAGGCGTGGTCTTCCTTGCCTGGCTGAACGGGTTCCAGGATCATTTCGTCATGCTCGGCGGCGCCCAGGCGGCGCGGCCGCTTCCCTACTTCTCCGAGGCGTTCCGGCTCGCCGATGCGTGCGGCGTCCTGCGCGATCCGGAACTCGCCGTCGCGCGGATGAAGCGGCTCCTCGCGCTCTACGGCGTGTGACCGTGCGCGACTTCGGCCGGGACCTCTCGCCGCTCGCGCTCAATACGGCGACGCTGGGCCACAACATCGACGGCGCGGGCGCCGGCTGGCCGGTGGAGCGCGTGATCGACGCATGCGCCGAGCGGGGTTTCGGCGGCATCGTGTTCTGGCGCCGCGAGATTGGCGACGACGCCGTCCGCATGGGGGAGCGCGCGCGAGCCGCAGGACTGAGGGTCGACGGGCTTTGCCGGACGCCTTTCCTCGTAGGCCCGCTCGCCCCGCCGACTCGCGACGTGATCATGGATGAGGTGCGCCGGTCGATCGACATGGCCGCCGCGCTCGGCGCCCCGGTGCTCACAATTGTGGTGGGTGGCGTCGAGCCGGGCACGAAGGGTGTCCGCCCCAGCCTCGACCTCGTTGCCGATCGTGTCGCGGAGGCGGCGCCCTCCGCGGCCGAGCGCGGCGTCCGCCTGGCGCTGGAGCCGCTCCACCCGGTCTACGGCGGCGACCGGTCATGCCTCGTCACGCTCCGCGACGCTGTCGACCTCTGCGAGCGGATCGGGGCACCGAATGTTGGCGTCGCTGTCGACGTCTATCACGTCTGGTGGGACACAGACCTTCCGGCGCAACTCGCCCGCGCCGGGCCAGACAGGATCCTCGGCTACCACCTGTGCGACTGGCTCGTGGAGACGCGAGACATTCTCCTCGACCGCGGCATGATGGGGGACGGCGTTGCCGACCTTCGCGGCCTTCGCGCCGCGGTGGAGCGCGCCGGCTACGCAGGCCCCTGCGAGGTCGAGATCTTCTCCGCCGCGAACTGGTGGCGCCGCGACCCGGGCGAGGTGCTGGACACCGTGGCCGAGCGCTTTCGGACGGTCTGCTAGCGAAGAGCGCTCGCGAGAAGAGCACGACCGCGACCAACCCCTCTGCCGCCAGCGCAGCTCACCGTTGCACCCGGCTGGGACGATACGGCGGCTTCTGAGTCCGTGGCGGGGGGCGGCAGGTCGCCGCCGTCGAAAAAGGCAGTTGCCGAAATCGACGCTCGCCGGTGCGGGCAATCCAATCTAGAGCGGCCGCTTCAGCCACTTGGACACGATGCCGACGATCCCCTCGCGGAAGAGAAGAACGCTGATGACGAAGATCGTCCCCTGGATGACCGTCACCCAGGCGCCGAACGTTGCGAGGTAGTTCTGCATCGTCACGATCACGGCCGCGCCGACGAGCGGTCCGAAGATCGTGCCCATGCCGCCGAGGAGCGTCATCAGCACGACCTCGCCGGACATCGACCAGTGGACGTCTGTGAGGGAAGCGAGCTGGAAGACGAGCGCCTTCGTCGCCCCGGCAAGACCCGCCAGGCCGGCGGACAGGACGAATACGGCGAGCTTGTAGCGGTTCACGCGGTAGCCGAGCGAGACCGACCGGGGCTCGTTATCCCGGATCGCCTTCAGCACCTGTCCGAAGGGAGAGTGGATGATCCGATAGATAAAGAGGAGGCCGACGAAAACGATCCCAAGCACGAACCAGTAGAGGTTGAGGTCGGGGCCGAGGTCGATCACCCCGAAGAGATAGCCGCGGGGAACGGCCTGGATGCCATCCTCGCCGCCGGTGAACGGCGCCTGCAGAGAGAAGAAGTAGACCATCTGCGCGAAGGCGAGCGTCACCATCGCGAAGTAGATGCCCTGGCGCCGGATCGCGAGATAGCCGAAGGCGACGCCGAGGAGCGTTGCCGCTCCGGTGCCGGCAAGGATGGCGAGCTCCGGCGTCAGGCCCCAGGCCTTCGCGGCATACGCTGTGGTGTAGCTCGCGGTGCCGAAATACGCCGCATGGCCGAACGAGAGGAGACCCCCGAAGCCGAGGAGGAGATTGAAGGCCGACGCAAAGAGGGCGAAGCACAGGACCTTCATCACGAACACGGGGTAGAGCGCGAACGGCGCCACCGCGAAGAGCGCAAGGAGGACCACGAAAAGCGAGAGATGGAGGCGCGTCGCATTCCTGTCCTCGATCGCGAAGACAGCGCCCGCAGCCTCGGTTCCGGCGCTCATCAGGCAGTCCTCCCGAACAGACCGGCCGGCTTCACGAGAAGGACAATGGCCATGATGACGAAGATGACGACGGCCGAGCCTTCCGGATAGAAGACGCGGGTGAGGCCCTCGACGAGGCCGAGGCCGAAGCCCGTCAGGATCGCGCCGAGGATCGAGCCCATGCCGCCGATGACGACGACGGCGAAGACGACGATGATGAGGTCGGCGCCCATATTGGGATTGACGGAGTAGATCGGCGCCGCGAGGACGCCTGCGAGCGCCGCGAGGCCGACGCCGAAGCCGTACGTCAGCGTGATCAGGCGCGGCACGTTGATGCCGAAGGCGCCGACCAGCGTCGGGTTCTCGGTCGCAGCGCGCAGGTACACCCCGAGTCGGGTCTTCTCGATCACGAACCACGTGCCGAAGCACACGATGATCGAAGCGACGATCACCCACCCACGGTAGTTCGGCAGGAACATGAAGCCGAGATTCTGGCCGCCCGAGAGCACATCAGGGATCTGATAGGGCAGGCCCGAGATCCCATACTGGTTGCGGAAGAGGCCCTGGATGATGAGCGCGAGGCCGAACGTGAGGAGGAGGCCGTAGAGGTGGTCGAGGTGGTAGAGCCGCGACAGGAGGAGCCGCTCGATCACAATCCCGGTGATCCCGACGATGACCGGCGCCAGCACGAGCGCGCCCCAATACGGGACTCCGAGGTAGTTGAGCAGCATCCACGCCACGAAGGCGCCCATCATGTACTGGGCGCCATGAGTAAAGTTGATGATGTTGAGGAGGCCGAAGATGACGGCGAGGCCGAGCGACAGGAGGGCGTAGAACGAGCCGTTGATGAGCCCGAGCAGGAGCTGCCCGAAAAGGACCTGGGGGGCGATACCGAGAAGCTCGAACATGTGTCAGTCCCGCGCGGGCGTCGGACGTGG